>Ga0081540_1000877_pt1 | contig 27171 bp, 27 predicted proteins | sample TabmetS2T1R1_FD_71024 | JGI IMG/M metagenome (GOLD analysis project Ga0081540, IMG submission 71024) | Tabebuia heterophylla rhizosphere microbial communities from the University of Puerto Rico - S2T1R1 | ecosystem: Host-associated > Plants > Roots > Rhizosphere ...
CAGCCATCTAAACCCGAACGGTATGATCGCCCAGGGCCGCGCTGAAGCTTCTTTTGAACCGCGCGCGGGGCGTTTTTGTTCCGCGGCCAAGGACTTGAAGGAAAGGAGCAGCGCCAGGATCAGCGTGGCCGCCAAGCGGCGCGGTGATGTCCCTGCCCGGCAATGACCAGGCCCGTCCCTTAGTTGCGCAAGACGTCAATGCTATGGCGAGCGGCCCAGCGCCGCCCAGACCGGCGCGCCTGACCGCGGGCCGCGTTTTCCCGCGCTTCGATTGGATCATTGCGAATGCCCCGTGAGCCGACTTAGGGCAAAGCGGCGCTGCAGTCGGAAGGATCAGCCGGCAGGTGCGACTCCAGGATGGACCGGACCTGTACCAGAAATTTCGCGATAAGAAGGAGGGCTGCCTCAGGGTCGTTATGAAGCCCTGAGCTCCGTGGCGGAACTTCTCTGAGAGCGCGGCCGTTGACGCCACATGGTCGCTCTCTCCTCGCCTACGGCACAAAAACGTTTCAGCATAGGACTGCTCTATGCCTGGTCCGGCTTTGGCCTGATGTGGGCGGTCTGGGCCGCCTTTATCATTTTTCTTTGCGAGCCGCGTCGCCTCCTTCCCAGCTGGCCGCTACCGACGGTCGATCAGGAACCCGTGGTGGCTGCGCAGTGGGCAGCGCTCATAGATCTTGCATTGGTCGCCGTGTTCGGACTGCAGCATTCCGTGATGGCGCGGCCATGGTTCAAGGAGCGCATTATGGCAGGCATGGCGCCTGCCTTTCAGCGCTGCACCTACGTGCATATGGCCAATCTTGCGCTGGTCGCGGTCGTCGTCTTCTGGCAACCAATTCCGGTCATGATTTGGTATGTTGACAAAGGAATCGCCACAGATCTCGTTTGGCTTTTGTTCGCAGCTGGCTGGCTGATCCTGTTCGCGGGCGGCTGGTCGTTTGGCCTGCGCGAGTTGCTCGGCGTCACGCAGATGCAGGCATGGATAGAGGAAAGACGGTATCAGCCGCCGCGCCTGAAAACCGGCTTTCTTTATCGATGGCTGCGCCATCCCATGTATGTGGGCGTGCTGCTTGGCGTCTGGGCAACCCCGCGCCTGAGCGTAGGGCACTGCCTGCTTGCCCTGGCGCTGACCGGTTATGTTTTGATCGGCATGCGCTATGAAGAACGCGATCTCGCTCGTGCATTTGGTGCTCGCTACCGCAACTGGCGAAAGGCGGCCATTTAAGGGAGGGGCCTAGCAAGATAACTGCGCAGCCTCGGGGCGATGCTCGCTAACGCTCCCGTCTTCTCACTTTGGCCTTTGCTCCGCAGCGTCACGGCATCGCCGCGATGCTTTTTTGGGGCGCGGTTCCCTGACCGACTTCGGCTCGCTGTTCGGCCAGAGCTGCAGCCAGGCCATCGAGCCTCGCATCCCCACCCCCTGGCAATCAGCTCGTCGGCGATGACGAGCAGTCGGCGCGTTAGTTTCCCGCCCCCGCGCAGTCTCAGCGATCACGCGGGCGCGGCTAAGCTCGAAGCGTTCGCTTCGTCGCAGTCCACATTTACCTCTCGAGGAGGACGCGGCCGCGGCGTCGGCGAACACACGCGCGACGCGCGGCAATGCTCCTTTTAGCTGCGTTTTTTACGCTCGACATAGCCCGCGGTGACCTCGTTCTTGTGAGCCGCAAAGGCCGCTAAGACTTCGGCCTTCTCGCGCTTGGGAACCTTGGCGAAATCAAGCGTGCGTCCGAGTTCCGCGGCTACCTCATCGAATTCTGCAGGAGATATCCGGAGGCGCCGGTGGGCTTCCTCAAGACCGAGCGGCGTTGCACCCGGCTTGGTGGCCGTGAACTGGAACGGCCCACCCGCGACGTTGCAAACCCATAGTGTCCGCATGAATTTGAGGCCGGGAAGCCTTTTCAAATTTTTGGTGTGCCATTCCCGCAATTGCGGGTTCTTGGACCTCTGGCCGACAATGGGGTTCTTCACCACGGCATCACTGAAGTGATCCACTACCGCCGCGATGGCGAAGACGCCGCCCAGTCGTTCGTACAAGCTTTTCTCGGGCGCTGTCTGTTTCCCCTGGGCGAAGGCGTTTTCGGTTTGGGGCAACACGACACCCATCGATGTCGCGCTCAACGCCAGCCCGGCGACCACGGATCGTCTTGAGATAGAGGGCGAAATATTCAGTGCCGTAGCAATTCTTTTAGCATCAAAACCCAGCCGCAAATGGCGCCTCATCGGACAGCTCCCAAGTTATGGTTCACTATGACTTGCGATTGGATGCGCGGCTCCAACTAAAGGTTCCCCAACTGATCGTGCGCTGCAGCGCGCTGAGCGTTCATCATCGCGCGCCACCTACGGAAACTCCCATGCACCTTGCTATTGGAAGGACGCGAGCGCGCATTTTCTTTGCGCGCTTGTCGGGTGCTCCAGAGCGTCCTTGCTTGCACCATGACGCTTCTTTCGGCCGCAAGCCGGAGCGCAACCATCGCGTGGCACTGAACTTCCAAGCAGGCGCGAACACGCTTATCGCTAGCGCTCGGTCTTGAATTCGTCAGTCAACCGATTGATTTTTGAGGCGGCGCCCCCGATGATCCACAAATCGTAAACCACAACGGCCATCGTCATTGCAGCGAGCATGAGGTTCAGGAACGATACGTGCCAAAAACCCATGAAATGCAGGAAGATTCCAAAGAGTGCTGCAATCGCGGGTATGCCAGAGACGATGTTATCGAGGTTATGCGTGCTTGAGGTGCCGATGTGTCCATGCGAAATCGGATAGCCCTGGATGACGAGGTAAATCCAAAACAGGCCGAACAGGGCGGTGAAGAAGAGAGCAATACGCTCCGGGGTGGTTGCACCGACTGTCGCGGGTTCAAAATGGGGTACGATCCAATAAAGAAAGCCCATGATGGCCGTCAAAGCCAGGGCACTGATGAAACGCGCTCCAATAGTCACTGCCGATCTCCAGTCCGTCGCCAAAAAGCCCGCCGCGTTGTCGATCGCCGATGGCGATGCTCGGAGACCCACAAAAGCCCGGCGATGGAAGTGGCTATGTAAGTCGTGTACACGACCAGGAACCAGCGTTCGAATTCGTCCATACATGCGCTCATTGGCAAGAGGCGCTTTCGCAATCGTTCTCGCTGAAGGAACGCCTCGCCGCGAGAGCGAGTTCCCACGCGGTTCTTTCGCGCTTCTGAAAGAATTTGCAGGATGCGGGAAGCAAGCGGCGCAAAGTCTTGAGGTGAATGGTAATTGCAGAAAACATAACCGCGCGCCTGCGGGCGACTTCATTTTGCAAGAGCAGCTGCCGTGGCGTCCAGCACGCCGCGGCCCCTGCCAACCGTACGCGGGGCAGGGCTTGCTCCGGAGCGGAAGCTCAGTCGGCACGTCGCTCGCGCGCTCCTGTCGCGCTGAACAGCCGCCACCTAAACCACGTCGGCGCTGCGCTGCCAGCCGTCGGCCGAAACCGTTGAAGCGGTGTTTGGGCTGGCAGTGATGCTTTCAACTTTTGACGCGCCTCCGGCTTTTGCCAGCGGCGCAACCGCTCCCAGGTTCTCGGCCTCACGTCCGTCGGTGCGCCAAATCTTTCCTACGCCTCGTCGTCACCTCAGCGCGGCGGCAAAATATGCAGATGCTCGCATTGTCTTTCCACACCACGGCGCTCGGGCGGGCGCGCGCCGCAAATTGACGATTGATCGGCATCGGCTCTGCAATGCACACGTCTCGCCGCACAGGCCGTAGACGGCACGCGCCCCCGACGCCGTTTCACGTTGTGGAGGCACCTGCGTTTGTAGCTGTAGCTGCCGCAGTTGATCGTCGCGCGCCAGGCCCAAGACGGCGCATCGTTTCGCCATGCGCCGAGCTTGCGTCGGAAACTTGGTCTGAGCCGCGCTTGCGCGCTGCGGCCGCGGCTCCACAAAAATAGGTGCTTGATTTGCTGGCTGCCGCCTCCATATTGCAGCGCAACATCAAATTGCTGCAACGCAAATGGAGCGATCCTCATGGCCGGCATTGGCAGCTCGCTTTCCCGCCTGCGGACACTAAGAGACCTCTTCGAGAAGCGCCTCAAAGCTCAGTCGGCGAAAAGCTCGTCCCCAACTTCATCTGCCCGGCCGGTTCGCCTGCGCGAGGTAGCAAACTTTGGCACCAACCCCGGCAATTTGCGCATGCACGTCTACGTCCCGGACAGCGTCGACCCATCGCCACCCCTCGTCATCGCGCTGCATGGCTGCACGCAAACGGCTGCCGCTTATGACGCCGGCGCGGGGTGGTCGCAGCTTGCCGATCGCCTTGGTTTCATCCTCGTTTTGCCCGAGCAGCAGCCGGCGAACAATGCGAAGACCTGTTTCTCGTGGTTTCTTCCGGCCGACGCCGCGCGCGATCGCGGCGAAGCCTTGTCGATCCGCGAGATGATTGCCAAAGCCGTCGAGGTGTATGGCGTCGACCGCAGCCGCATCTTCGTGACCGGTCTATCGGCCGGCGGCGCCATGGCATCCGTTATGCTCGCGGCCTATCCGGAGATTTTTGCGGGCGGCGCGATTGTTGCTGGGTTGTCCTACGGATCGGCAGCATCCGTGCAGGAAGCCTTTGAGGCGATGTTCAACGAACGGGCGCCGTCATCACGGGCGCTGGGTGAGCATGTTCGTGCCGCCTCCAAGCATCGCGGTCCCTGGCCGAGACTATCTGTGTGGCATGGCAGCGCCGACACTGTCGTCAGGCCAAGCAATGCTGATCACATCGTTCGTCAATGGCTCAATGTGCACGGGCTTCCCGAAGGGCCCACAAGCGTCGAACAGATTGGTCTGCATACCCGCCGCGTTTGGGAGGACGCAAACGGCGAGACACGGCTCGAAGCCTACAGCATCGCGGGCATGGGGCATGGCGTGCCACTTGCCACGGGCGGCTCGGGTGCCTGCGGCACTACGGGCGCGTTCTTTCTGGAAGCGGGAATATCTTCAACGGCGCTGATCGCCAGGTTTTGGGGGCTTGATAAAGCTGCTGCGCCTAAACGAAGTGCGCAGCTGCAACCGGCAATGAGCCTTGCGGCCGAGCCGGCGCTGCCTGCAAGCCCCGTTTTCGCGCAACCACTGCGCGCTGCAAACGAGGATAGTGCTGATGGCGTGAGACTAGCTGGGGACCCAGGCACGGTGATCGAGGCTGCCTTCAAAGCGGCAGGGCTGCCGGTGCCGGAACGAACTGGCGGGCGCAGCATTGATCCTGCGGCCATTATTTCCGCGGCGCTAAAGGCGGCCGGCCTCAAGCGGGCTTAATGCACCTGACCGCAGGTGCGAACCCGAGCGGAGGGCAGAGAGCATATGCGGCGCGGTTCACGAGGGGCGATTTGGCTCGAGTACGCGGAAGCTGCCCGCAAACGGAAATTCCTGCCGAACGTTTCTGCCGTTGCTGCATCGGGCGACTACCTGTGGACCGCGTCGGATGAAATGCGCACGGTGGAGTGCCTGACGCCCCACGGTCAGGGATATCGCCTGCATCGGCAATTCAAGCTGGACGAGCTGTTCAACGGCTTGCCGGGAGCGGAAGCAGAACTGGAAGCCGACGTCGAAGCTCTCGATGTGGCGCATGGGCGTCTATGGGTTTGCGGCTCGCATTCTCTGACCCGGCGCTCGCGCGACAAGACCGATAGGGTTGTTGATCCTAAAATCCGCGAGCGCCCGAGCCGCAGGCTGTTGGGCAGCGTCGAACTCAGCAAGGATGGCGGTGACCTGGTCGCGCCGGGAAAAACCCTGCCGTACGATGGCGCGCGAAGCTTGCGCGCCATGCTCGGCTCGATTTCTCACATTGCACCGTTCATGGATCTACCAAGCAAGGAGAATGGTCTTGATATCGAAGGGTTGGTGACCTTTCGCCGTAAGGTCTACGTCGGCATGCGGGGGCCGGTCGTCGACAATATCGCGCTGGTTGCGGCGCTTGGAATGACGCGGGATTTCAGCATCGATGCAACCGGCATTTTACTGCACTTCGTTGACCTTGGGGGCCTCGGCGTGCGTGATCTGACACGATGGGCTGGCGGCATCCTGATCCTCGCCGGTCCGGTCAATGGAGCTGACCGTCCCTTCAGGCTACTGCTGTGGAGGCCGCGTCGGACAAGCAGGATACAGGATCCCGAAAAGGTGCAGGATCTGCAACCGGGGGCGGACCATCCTGAGGGTATCTGCGCCCTCAAGCGGACCGGGGGAGATGGGCTGATTATCCTGTACGACACTAAAAGCGACAAGCGGACAAGCGGAACGCGCTACCGTGCGGATTGGCTCAAACTACCGGCCTGAGCGGTTGGACTGGCAAGGCGACGCCCTCGGTGCGGGTACAAGTGCACAGAGCCCATGCACCTCGGCAAAAAGCGCGGTTCGTGACGGCAGCTGGGCGCGTCCTGCATTTGCGTCATGCTCGTGCAGCGCTTGGGTCGCATCAAAAGCCGCAAACCGCAGACACGGATGAGCTTCGAACTCGACCGGTCAAGGCCGCGAGCCGCAGGCACGCGGCGCATGGTCGTGCGGCAAGCCATTCACTGCTGCCATGACTTCGCGGTGGGTGATCGTCGGTGCCTATGGCGGCTTTTTTTGGCAGCATCCCTATGTGATCCGCTTTCAGTCGCGGTCGGACCTTCCGCATGGCTCAGACGCCGGTGGAGCACGATCTGCCGAAACTCATGCCGGTCGAAGACCGACGCATCTAACGGCCAAGGCGCGGGAAGCTGACCCATGAGCACAAGCACGGGCCGCGGCGCACCCGTGTCCAGATGGGCACCTTTCTTATCGTTCGGGCATCTTTTTTGCGCCGTCGTCGTATCTAAGGAGGAAGCGCGCTATCGCCCAGGTTACGGTTTTTTCATGTAGCGAACGTTGCATGGCGCGCTTGCGAAATTCCGTGGACGTAAGGCCGACCAAATGGCACCGGCTTGCACTGTGCTTGTCGTCGAAGATGAACCACTGATCCGGATGGCCCTTGTGGTCATGTTGGAAGACCAGGGCTGCCATACACTTCAGGCTCGTTCAGCAGCAGAAGCACTCGCAATGCTCGAAGAGCATCGAGAAATCACGGTAGTATTTACCGACATTCAAATGCCGGGTGCGATGGACGGGATCGAGCTTGCTCGATACGTTCGGCGCCGCTGGCCACCTACGATCATCGTGATCGGTTCCGGCCGGGTCACGCCAATAGCTGGCGAACTGGCCGAAGACATTGCGTTCCTCTCCAAACCCTACGATGACGCCACGGTTGGGTCGGTCATCGCTGCGGTGAAGGCAAGGCTATGAGAGTGTTGAGATCTCGCACCAAAGCGGGATCCACCGGACGCTGAAGCCGAGTTGGCGCGCCGACTGCGAGCGCCAGAAACAAAACGGAATGGCCGCAGTCCTGACCGCAGTGTGCTGGCGTCAGTCGACGCGAGCTTCGGCCATTGCACGGCAGGCCGAACTTTTTACTTTTTCCAGAGCGCGCCCAGCACGAAGCCGATCGCCGCGGCGACGCCCAAGGTAACCATGGGCTGCTCTTTCATCGACTTGTCGACGTACGGCTTAAAATTTTTAACCGCATCCTGCGCCTTCTCGCCGTATTCGCGGGCTTGCTCGGCGACCTTGCCGGCAATCTCTTCGGCGCTTTGAGTGGCGTGCTTGACCTTGTCGCTGGCGACGTCAGCCATCTCACGCAGCCGGTCTTTGCCAGCGTCCGCGCTGTTCTGCGAATAGTCGAGAGGATATCTGGCTTTCTGCTCGGTCATTGTGTTCTCCTGTGGTGGCTACAAAGACAACGCTGCAGCTACCGGTTGGTTCGTGTCCCGCAGCGCGGCGATGGCCGTCAATTTACGCGGACGGCATCTCCATCAATGACGGTGGCACGCATAGGTTGGGCATAACCCTTTTGTTCCAGGTATCGGCGCAGGAGGCCCATGTTTTTCATGTTGGCGCGGAACAGGACGTCGAATGCGTCGCCCACCAGCGGGATCGCGCCGAGCGTCGTGTCCAAAAACGCGTTCGCTAACATCCGCGCGATCAACCAGTTTGGCGCGCCGAGCTGTCGCGCTTCCCAGATGAGATAGGCCGATACCAGGCCCGCAATCATGTCGCCAGCCACCGGAATTAGGCCAATGATGCCATCGAAGCCAAAGCGGATGGTGGTGCCAGGGAGAACGAAGGCGCCGTCCATCAGACGGGCGACCGCTTCCAGACGCGCCACCGATTGCTGAGTGGCGGTGGTTGTGCCGTGCATGTCCTGTGTCCTCCTCGGACAGCCTAAATGGGAATGGGAGAGGGTGATAACAAGCAGAGCCGCCGATCTTCTTGCGAAGCGGTTCCGCTTAAGTGCTCCTCCACGAAACGCCGCGGACTAAGGCTCAACGGGTGCGCCCGGATTTGCCGACGCTTGGCTCTCCCTGCGCGGACCCACACTACGAGGCGCTGCAAGGCCGGATGGATGGCATAACGGAAACGTGGACGGTCCGCTGATTGAGATCGGCGAGGTCAACGCGCGCCAGCTGAAACGCGATGTCATGCGTTCCCTTCCCAACGGTGCTTCAGGCTGTGCGTCATCTACGTGACGGTTGGCGGCGATTGGGGTGTGCATACATCGCCTGTGGACGGATCACATAGGGAGGCGGACGTAGCCGCCCGTAGATTTCCGAAGTGTTACGTCCAGGTTGGGGCGCGACAACTCAGCGTACTCGACATCGGAGCCGCGCAGCGAAGCAGCGACGTGTCCGGCCGACGCCGGCACAAGCCTTCAAAAGCATGGCCAGAATTCATCGTCGGCGATCAATGCGCCTGGAGGACCTGCCACCTACGGCTCCACGTCTGCGAATTCTCGCCTGCGCTTTTTGGCGTCGCTGGAACCAGGTCTCCGCGAGATTGTTAGCGACATCAACGGAAACAGATAAGGCCTGGAGTTTAAAATGAAATTGGTATTGATCATGACGCTGGCTGCCGCCCTGAGCGGGGGGGCTGCGCTCGCTCAAAGCGAGCAGCGTCAGGGCAACCCCGCAGTCAAAAGCCCGCAGCCGAATTCCGACCAGTCGAGCTCCCGAGGCGCGGCAGGTGGTGACGTTGGAAGTGCGCAATTGGTGCCAGGATCAAACAGCTTCACCGAAGCCCAAGCGCGCTCGAAAATTGAACAGGCCGGCTATCAAAACGTCACCGAACTGAGGAAGGACGACCAGGGTATCTGGCGTGGCAAGGCTCAGAAAAGTGGGCAAACGGTGAGCGTGGGGCTCGACTTCAAAGGCAATGTGGCAACCCAGTAGGAATAGGACGCTTAACAATGAAAAGAACCGTAACTGCACTGTTCGATGATTATGATGACGCCGTCGAAGCCGTCAGGCGACTCAAAGCGGCTGGAATTACGGACACTGATATCAGCTTGCTGAGCGGCAGCGAGCAGCATCGTTCATCGGCAAAAACGAACGCTGACGACGACACCGTAAGTGACGCGGGCAAAGGCGCCGCTATTGGTGGGGCAATCGGCGGCGGTGCCGGTTTGCTCGCCGGTCTAGGCATGCTGGCGATCCCAGGGCTGGGGCCCGTGGTGGCTGCCGGCTGGCTGGCATCTACGCTGGCTGGCTTGGCCGCGGGTGCAGCTACAGGTGGCCTAGTTGGTGCGCTGGTGGATGCTGGCCTGACTGAGAATGAAGCCCACACCTATGCAGAAGGCCTCCGACGAGGCGGCACGTTGGTGAGCGCGCGCGTTGACGAGCCACTAGCCGGCAAAGCCCTGGCTATTTTGGACGATGAGGGCACCGTCAACATGGACCAGAGAACCGCCCAATGGCGAAAGGAAGGCTGGAGTGGACGTTTCGATCCGCGCCAGCAACGTGCGCTGGATCGGTAAGCTGACGACGAAAACGTATTCCACACCCAGAGAAAGTAAATGACCTACCAAAAACCTGACTATAGCCAAGAAAGCAAGGCAGATCGCCTAAGCAATGTGGCTGATGCGGTGACCGACCGGCTGAAGGGCGCCGGCGAAAGGGCGCAAGATATGGCGTCGGACATGGCCGAGCAGGCCCGCCGATACGGCGAGCAGGCACAGAGCGCGGCAGAGAAATTCAAGCCTGTCGTCGAGAGATCGCTCAGGGAGCAACCCATGGCAACGCTCGCGGGCGCAGCTGTGCTTGGCTTCCTGATCGGAGCGCTTTGGAAGAAGTAGAGGGAGGGGGTTCCAAACAGGGCAAAAGACGCCACGCCCCGTTTAATCGGCGTCATTAAAAGAACGAGAGGCTCGGCGCGCCGGTGGGACGTGCCGAGCCCAGCATTCTCAAAGGCGTCCTGTCAGGTCGCATTGTTTAGCACTCTCGAAAGTTCGGCAACGCCGATCGCGTTTTTGTAGGCCGAAGGCGAGCGGCATCAAGAACGACAGATCGATGTTAACGGGTGCTTGGCTTATCGCGCAAAGGCGATACCTTGTTCGTGACCAGGGGCGGGCCGCAGGAGTAAACCTGTTGCAGGAGTAAAGAAGAGGGCCTCCCCTTTTCTAAACCAGCCTGAACTCGACAAAGGCAAGCACACCTAAATTGCTGCTGACGATCTTTGCTGCCGTCACCAAACTCGAGCGCGATGTCTTCGACGCGAAGCTTTGTCGGTGCGCGCGAAGCTTTCGGTCGGTTCATGGTAGCTGCTTTCTGCCTTTGCGCTGTCGCCGCCTCGCTTTCGATCAAGTGCGGATCTCGTGCAGCTCGCGAACGAAATCAGATGTACAGCTCTGATCGCGCGGCTCAGCACCCAGGACGTGGGCGATGGTTAGTATGAAATGATACGTATTACTCCCGCATCTAGCTGGATCACTTAAAAGGCCTTTTTAATTCCCGTAGGAACTTAGTGCATTAGGTGGCGTTCGCCGAATATCTCTCGCGACTGCCCCCCTGTTAATGCCCCTGGAGAATAGGACAATGCAAGCGAATCGGGCCGAGGGGTTTGTCCACCTTTGCTCGGACGGTTTGGCGCTCGTATCGGCGCGCTCGATCCGGCCCGAACTTTCAGCCGCTCGAGGCGGCATCGATTGAACCAACCAAACCTCTACCGCGCCATTGGAGTGCAAGCATGTACCACCACGTCAAGAAACTGATGTACACCGTTCGTGTCGACGAGCCCGATCCCAAGTTCGGCAACATGCTGCTCGAGCAATTTGGCGGCGCCAATGGCGAGCTCGCGGCAGCCATGCAATACTCTGTACAGGGACTGAATTGCGAGGATCCGGCGCGTAAGGACCTCTTGATGGACATCGGCACCGAGGAGCTCAGCCATCTTGAAGTCGTCGGAACGCTAGCGCGTCTCCACCTTGCGCCCATGAAGTTCAAGCGTGAGTTCGCCGAGGCAGATCCGCTTATCGCCATCGCTGGTGGCGGTGGTGTCAATTTATTCAACTCGATGGGCGACCCCTGGACCGCTGACTATCTCAAGATCACTGGTGAACTGGACGTCGATCTCCGCAGCAACATTGCCGCCGAGGCGCGCGCCAAAATTGTCTACGAGCGCCTGATTAACTTCTGCAACGATGTGGGCACAAAGGATGCACTGCAATTTCTAATGACCCGCGAGATTACCCACATGCGGGCCTTCGCCGCCGCTCTCGATAGTATGGGCAAGGACCGCTTCTCAATCGGCAAGATCGCCCCATCCAAGCCATTGGTCGATCAGTACTTCAATGACTCGACCGGCCAGGGCGACAGAGGCGAGATCGACACCACCGGTCCGTGGAATGAGGGCGGGGACATTGAAATTGTGGAAGCGCCCGCTTTCGAGGAAACGAGGCCTAACGGATCTGGACCGCAAATTGCATCAGAAGCCTCGGATGCGTCCGATCCCGAGGTGATTCACCAGCTGATCGTCGAACAGCTGCGAGATTTGTTGCATGCAGAAAAGCAACTCGTGAAGGCCCTTCCGAAAATGGCGAAGGCTGCGAAATCAGCTGCGCTCAACGCGCTGTTTGAGCAACACCTACAAGAGACCGAGGCGCAAGTTGAGCGCTTGAACGCAGGCCTTAAACTACTGGACGCTCCAATCCGGGCAAGGACATGTAAGGGCATGGCGGGTCTTCTGGAAGAAGGCGAGGAGGTCATTAGCGAGGGAAACAAGAAGGATAACGCCGGCGCCGACTTGGCGCTCATCGGCGCCGCCCAAAAAGTTGAGCACTATGAGATCGCCGGTTACACCACGGCGCGAAACCTAGCCCAGCAGCTGAAAATGCCGGGACTCGCGCAGTTGCTGCAGCTCAGCCTTGCTGAAGAGGAGAATGCGGACCAGCTCCTAAATCAAGTAGCTCGTCCTCTGATGTCAGCCGCGAGAATGCCCTTGGCCGTGGAGCGCTCGGGCAACGGGAGTGCAGCGGCGCCCAAATAGTGTATTCCGCCCCAGGAGTGCTCTAATCAAGTTGCAGTGCTGGGCTTCCTCGATGAGGGCTGATCCAGGTCGCAAGACTCTGGTCCGCCTTCTCGAGGCCGGCGGAACCCTAGACACAACTCCGCGCTCCCGCATGTGGCTGTAAAGCCGTCGCTCTGTTTTTGCCTATCGTCGCGCAGCCATCAGAGCCAGTCGGTGCGCGATCGATCGATGCCGCCGTCGGAGTGGCGGTCGGCCCCGCAACCGCCCTCCTGCACCTCAAATTTCCGCGGCGTCACGTTGGATCCGCCCGCCACCATGTCGTGCGCGCCGAACAGCGGACCGTCGAGATCTCGCTTCGGTGTGCGCCATCGGGCATGAGAGCCGATGACCCGAGCCCACGGCGGAGGTCAGCGGAGGAAGCCAACGAGGTGGAGAAGGATGATGACTAGGATCGGCACGCCGGCCAGCCACAGGATGATGTCGCGAAACATTGGAGCTCCTTTCAAGAGGTTAGGGTGCGACGGCGCTGGCCGAACTCGAACCGAGCGGGGATGGCGTTGTCCCTGTGGTTCCCGCCGCGAATCGCCGCCCACCAGGCCGCCGCCAAGGAGATCAAAAGGCCGGCGGCCGTGACGAATCCGCTCACTACCGCTGCGCGACGTGCTTTCTCCGCAGCATCGCGAGCTTGCGTAATCGCCTCGTTGACGCGCCTCTCGGCATCCTGCTGAGACAGACCCGCGCGCTGAGCAACGAGCTGGGTCACATAGGTTCGGCTCGGCTCGGTGATCGATCCGCCCGCGACGGAGTTTGTCAGGATGCGCGATATTTCCGCGCGTGTGTCGTCGTTCCCGGGAGCGCTCGCTGTGCGTGCCCGCGCCTGCGGGGCCGTGGCAGCCGGGGCGGCTCCTGCAGCTGCTGCCTCAGGGATCGTGGTCGGTCGCAACATGGTATCAAGGACCATGTCCATCGGGTCTGCGCTGGAGGCAGCAGCAAACCCCGCCGTCTTACCAGTAATCTCGACCCCGGTTCGAGTGGCTGCTCCGGCAGCGCTGAGGAGTAATGCTGCTCCGACTACGACGCCCACGGCCCATACCAGCCCGCCGTGAAGTCCATCCCTGAATTCCACCTCATGCTCGGCGGTCCCGCTCCACCGCGAACGCATGCGGCCGGCGACGTAGCCGCCAACCATGAAGGTACCGATCTGCTGGGCCATCGCAAAAAAGATGGCTAGCGAAGCGATGACCTTGGCCGACAGGCCAGAGTTCGGCCAAGCTGAAGTTGCTGACAGTCCGATGGCTGCCGCGAAGGTCAGCAGGACGAAGGAAAGGGCCGCCGCAATAACAGCGCCCGCAATCACAGCTCCCCACTCAACAAAGTTGGTGACCGTCGTGGGTGCCTGGCGTGGTGCGGTTACCGGCGTTGGTTCGACGTGTGTCATGACGTTTTCTGCGCCGGATTAGCGGAGACCGAGGGCACTGAGAAGAAAGAGGACGACTACCACCAGGCCGACCAGATAGATGATGCTGTGCATGGGATTGCTCCAAGGACGGACTGTGTGAAGTCTGACGGCTCTTGAACCCCGGCGCTCACGCTTGGTTCCGGCGCTCGTATCCGCGAACGAATGGCGGCGTGCATCAAAGTGGCCCCAGAAGTCCGGTCAATCGGCAACTCTGCTGCAATGCCATGACCGCCGATTAAGGATGAAGGAACTTTGAACATGGGCGATCGGTCGGCAAGCCAAGGCCCAACTGAAGCCTTGCGTGATTGGCTCAAGGCTCGCAACCCGAACAGCTGCGCCATGGTTGATCGAGTTGCAGGTTCGGTGATCGGTGGCGGCCGCCCAAAAGTCAAAGCAAGCAGGTGCACTAAAACAAGTGCTGGGTTGCAAATTATGCTTGCTCCGAAGCGAGAACGTCCAACATTGAGGCTGGTTGCTCCGCACCGCTCCGGATCGGAGCTGGCAAAAGAATGGGCCTTGGAAAATCCGGCTGCTTGCGCTGGCGAGTGCCGAGCTGCGTTTCATACAGCCGCAGATAGTCCCGAGCCATCCGCTCGGCGGTGAACCTTTGCTCAAAGCGGCGTCGGACGCGGCGCCTGTCCATTGCGAGCAAGGCGTCCATGGCCATAACGGCTTGCTGAACGCTGTCGACAACAATCCCGGTGATGCCTTCGTCGATCACCTCAGGAACCGACCCGCAGCGAAACGCCAGAACCGGCGTACCGCATGCCATCGCCTCGATCATCACCAGACCGAACGGTTCCGGCCAGTCGATCGGGAAGAGGAGAGCGCGTGCGCCACCGAGGAAGGCCGCCTTTTGCTGTTCGTTGATCTCGCCAATAAACTCCACACCTTTCGCTTGAAGCAGCGGTTCAATGTACTCGCGGAAATAGTTTTCGTCGGCACGGTCTACCTTCGCGGCTATCTTGAGTGGCAGCCCCACGGCACTTGCAATCTCGATCGCACGGTCGAGGCGTTTTTCGGGTGAAATCCGACCGACGAACGCCAGGTATCCTCCTTTTGCGAAGAGGCTTGCCGGTAGCAGATCTTTCGGCAAGCCATGGGGCACGGTCCGCACGAAATTTGCGGTCCGGATCGGACAGCGCTGCGCATCCGAGATCGATACCACCGGCATCTCGGGAAACGTGTCATAAAAATTGTTCAGCTCAAGAGCGTCCTGGCGACCGTGCAAGGTCGTAAGCGTCACGTTGTCAGTACCGGCGAACACTGGAAAATGGATCAGGTTCGTGTGGAAGTGGAGAATATCGAATTGAGGGGCCATCCGCTTCACGCTTTCGAGCATCATCACATCGTAGGGCAGGTGGTCGCGAACCGCTGGGTCGAGACGCAGCGCCTGCTTGCAGCACGGCACGAGCCGCGCCGACGTCTTTGAGTCTCCACTGGCAAACAGCGTCACTTCGTGCCCTTGCCGCACAAGTTCTTCGGTGAGGTAAGAAACTACTCGCTCGGTACCGCCGTATAGGCGTGGTGGAACACTTTCGACGAGTGGAGCGACCTGGGCGATCTTCATGGCTGGACTTCTGCGATGGGCCGCGCTGGGTCGCTGATTTTGAAAGGATAAGGGTGCATCAATCACGGCTGTCATTAGCCCGTGGTTGACAGGCTGTCAGCGATCGTCGCCCACGCCACGCTATCTTTGATTTTGCTGCGGGGATCTTGGCTGTGAGGAGGGGATCTTGGCTGTGAGGATTAGTGCAATCGTCGCTGACCACGCATGAGCGCCGGCGATGTCAGCGTCGGGTCAACCGCACCCATTCTTCCTCCAAACCAGGCCGCGATGGCTCCCAACACCAAAGCGATCGCTCCGAAGAGAGCTCCGCGAGAGACCGTCTTGGTGGCGATGTCGGCTGCGGCCAAGCCTTTTTGCTTGGCTTGGTCGACGGCTTGGCGATATTGCTGCTCATACTCGGCTAGCCGAGATCGGGCCTGGTCGATGGCTACGCTCTGGGCCTTAGCAATCGCCTGGGCTGCGCGTTCGCGTGCGTCCTGTTGCTGCTGCGGGTCCGCGGTGAGCAGCGCCCGGACTGCGGAGACGGCCGCATCCCGCAGCGCTGCTGGATCCGTTCCGCCGCTGGCGTCCCGTAGCCTTTGCTCAATCGATGCAAGCGGGTCAGCGGTATTTGCGAGGCCTGGCGCCGCGGCCTGCACCGCCGTCTGCGCGGTTGCACCCAGCGTCTGCGCTGCCCCGGCGGCCGCGCCGCCAACAGCACGGAACGCACCTCCAACAATCGTTCCGAGCGTGGTGGTGAGAAGATAAAACACGAGCAGCGTGGTTAGGGCCCAGGAGATCAGCCCGTGCCATGCTCCCGTGGATTCCTTTGGCTGTCCGGCTAGACGTCCAGCTGTGTAACCGCCAATCAACGCCGCAATGATGCCGGAAAGTGCCCACCATATCCCAGCGCCGATCGAAAAACTGCTTGCCGAGGGGTTGTTACCCGCCGTCGGATCGAAAGTCGCCGCTCCTAGCCCTATGCCAAGCATATTAAGGATGAGCTGCACCACGAGAGCGACGACGACGCCGGCAGCTACAGCGCCCCAGGACACCCGATTGATCAGAACCGTGCGCATATCCTCCGCTGGGGTGACCGGAGTCGCGTGAGGGGCGTTGCGGTCGCCGTGAGCGCGAGGTGTATCTGGTTCGATGGTCGCCATTTTGTATTGTTCTTTCTTGTAGCGGCTTGCGCGGGCTTTATTGCCGGGTTCGGCGCGCTCTGCGATTGCTGGGAGAAGTCCTTGTTCGCAAAGGGAAACGCGCCGCGATGGGTATCGTTCAGCCCTTGCATTCATTTGTTTGCGTCGGGTTTCATACCATGGCCTCACCCAGGCTTGCTTTGGAGCGAGTGCGGCGGGCCGAAGACACCAAAAAAAACCGGCAAGCGTAACCTCAACAGGCATTGCCTCAAGCAGCGCGCTTCTCGCTGTTCGGCGCGGCTCAGCTTCAAGGCAGATGCACACGCCCGCCAGCGTTGATGCGACAAATGCTTGAAAACTGTCTGCGCCCGCCGTCGGGCAGACATTCGGTTGCCAATCAAGGCTCGCTAGATCCAGGGCACCTTTGCGGGAAGGTGATACCAGCGTTGTCCCGCATTAACGCCCAGAACTCAGCAACCTGCTCAACCGTCGCCGGGAGGCCTGTCCTCCCAACGAACGATGCGGGCTCGTTGGCGCTTGAGCAGCCCGAGCGAAGAGATCATTCGTTCCAGGTCCACAGTTGCTTGTTTGCTGCCCGCCGCGCCGGCGGCCAGAGAGCGAACGTACTCTTGCTGACGCTCGATGCGAGCCTCTGCACCGGTAATCAGATTGTCAATTTCCTCTATGATCAAGTTCGTTTCGTCCGGCTCGGCATCCATGACGATCGGCTTGGAGCTTGGCTTCATGGCTTCGCCCTACCCACAGGTCGGGTCCTGAGTGAACGGGCGAGAGCGCTGCCTGCAGAGTAAATACTCTCACCCACGCCAATCCCGTTGCTGCAGCGGGCTGACCGCGTCGTTACAAGAAGATCACGATGCGCAATTCCTAAATCATCCGCAGAGGCGATGTGTTCCCTGCATACGACTCTTGTTAGAGACAGCTGCAATGGCCAGCACTATTGTTGCAGTCGCTCACGACGCAGGCGGCCCGGCAAACGGGGCACGACGGTTTTATTTTTTGCGCCGATGAACTGGTGATGGCAAGCGACTGGCGATCAGGCCTTTCGTAGCGTGTGGCTTGCCAATCCTGTGATGCCATGGGCCGAGCGTGGATGCGGACGATGCTGCCCACATGGCGTAAGAGTTATCGTTAAAACGTCATCTGCTTGGCTATTGGCGCGTCTGGTGTAGGCCGGTAACGAGACAACGGTGTTTGACAACACGTTGTCGAATTTAGCTTTGCGTCTGTGAAGGCGCGGGACGACGTCAGATCAATTCGTCCCGGCTATTTTCTGGCAGCGACCAAGCGAGGATCCTGGGTGCTCGCTCGGGAAACGCAGCAGATCGCTGACAACACGCCCCCAGCCTCGCGCAACAATGGGGAGCGCTTCCACTTTCAATCGCCGTTTTCAATCTGGCTAGGCGATTTCGACGATTTTCACCGACGCTGACGCGACGGCAATGTTATCTCCCGCCTCCTTCTCCAGAAGGGCCTGAGCAAGAGGCGAAACATACGAGAGCGTTCCCCTGGAGGGATCAGCTTCGTCGATGCCAACGATCCGGTAGGTTTGCCGCACTCCACCCTCGCGTTCCATGGTGACCCGCGAGCCAAACTGGACGCGACCATTGTTTGGAAGCTGGACAAGCTGCGCCGTAAGGCGTCTGGCATTCCAGTAGCGCAGATCTCGCGCGATGGCGGCGGTGGGTGCGCTATTCGCCTGGGCGGTCGCCAAGTCTAATTCGAGACGAGCGATTGTGGCGTCGATTTGGGCGAGGCCCTCGCGCGTCACCAGGTTGGCGTGCGGGGGAATGCGTCTGTCGGGCAGCGTATCCTCGATCCCGTGGGAATCTTCCTTGACGAACGCCTTGCTCATGGGATTGACGGTGCGGTTGGCGACGGCCAGGAGAACGGCAAGTTTACTGGTGCAACGGATGGGAGCATGTCTTGCCGCGTAGGTCAAACCGCGCAAGGTCGTCGTGTAGTTGGCGAATGGGAAAGCTCCTAGCCACTGTCGCCGGGAGATTTGCCGGTCTTGCGTGGCTTCGGTCCAGATACGTCAACGTTTAGGTTCTCGACCTGCAGATTCTGTAACCGATTTTCGATGCGTCGGCACGTGCGCGACCAATCAGCCTTGCTCATATGCGTCTCGCTGTCCCAAAGCCTTAGGCAGTCGGCGTAGCGTTCATTCATCGGATTTTTCCCAGTCCGCGTGCTCTGTTCCGACGCGTTTGCCCCGCCAGGTTGCGGCCGCCCGCCGGACGCCGTCGCAGGCAGATTGGGATCGGGGCTCGCGGGTGCGCCAGGAGCGGCCGTGCCGGCGGCCGGAGCGGGTTGTCCTGGCGCCGCCGCGCTCGGGGCAGTGGACGGGAGCAGGCGCGAGGGCGGCAAAACGCTGGTGTTGGGAACAGAGGGTGTCGTTGCCCCACCGGCCGCGGGAGCTGGAGTACCCGATCTCGTCGCGGGCGCACTCGGTGCTGCCGCCCCAGGAGATGTACCGCCGCTGGAAGGGGCGCCTCCTGTTTGGGCCATTGCTTCCCCGTTCAATGCCATTATCGCCAGGGCCAATAGAAAGGTCCGCATCTGCGCCTCGTTATTATTCTAGTCTGTTGGGCGAACGCGCCGCTTGCCCATCCCGTTCCAGACAGGTGGCAGCGCGGGCCTTCGGCGCTGTTATGTCAGCGGCCGGCGCGCTACGGCCATAGCCGCAGTAGCGGTCAAGGCAGAGCGAACGAAATGCAAGCGCTTGAAAGTCTAAATGGCATTGGCGGATTGGAGACGCCGGTCAGAAGGCGTCGCGTTGGAACGGGCGCCTAGGGCTCGCGTTGATGGCGAAGACAGGTTTTAGGAGAAATGTCATGGCACAACCGGGCCCTTCCGACTATCGCGAGCAGACGCGCAACGTGGGCAGCGAAGGTCTGTCTGAGGGTATGATGGATCAGGTGAGCACGTCGGCCCGCGACGTGGGTGAGCGGGCCGGAAGGATCGGTGGCGAGGTTGTCAACGCAGTCAAGGAGCGGCCTTACACAACGCTTGCGGTCGCCGCCGGCTTGGCTTTCGCGATCGGCGCGATCTGGAAAATCGGGCAACGGCCTCAGCCATCCAGGCTCGCTCGGCTAAGGGCGCAGTTGCCGGATCTGCCGGGCCGCGATCGCCTTGAGCTCGACCGACTAATGGTGCAGTTGCGGCATTTGCTGGGCCGCGACCGTCTTGAGCGCTGGTGGCATTGAATAGGAGTGATAGGTCTCGGCGGGATGAGAGCCATCAGGCTCGCCTTCCCGCCCGATAGTTACGGCGTCTTGCGTGGTGTCAGAGGTCGAGCGCGAGAACACGGAGCATGCGCCGCCGGGACGGCAATAAACTTTCCACCAATTTCGAGCGGCAATGCGAGCCGCCCCGGTGCCAGGCCTGCGCCGTGGCGCCGCTTATCCCTGCTTGGGTGCGGGATGGTCATCCCGCTGCTTGGCGATCTCCTCGCATGGTCTTTGGACGCCACAGCGATCCAGGTAATGACGCCATTCGCCGGAACGTATCGCTTCGCAATACGGGAGGTCCTGCGGCCGCGGGGGAGGTCATCGCGGCGAGCTACGGAGCCTATGCTTGAGCAAACGATACTGTTGGCCATGCTGCGCGCGAGCGATAGCACCCGGCGCTCCGTAGGGCTTGCGTTCGATCAGCTCAACATGGGCGCAATCGAAACGGAATGGCGGGCCGTCCTTGCGGAGCCGGGGTTCACGCTACGGCGCTATGGCGAAGCCCATGCTGGGGCGCCTGCGGTGCTGCTCATACCCGCCCCAATCAAGCGCGCCTATATCTTCGATCTCATGCCCCTCGTGAGCGTGGTGCGGCGCTGCCTTGAGGGAGGTTTCGCCGTCTACCTGATGGAATGGCGGCAATCTCACGCGGAAGTCTGGGGCCTGGCGCAGTATGCTATCGAATGGATTGGCACAGCAGTCCAGTCGATTGCCGGCGCAACCGGCATAAGGCCAACCCTGGTCGGTCATTCTATTGGCGGCACGTTCGCCGCTATCTTTGCGGCCGCCGAACCGGAGCGCATCCAAAAACTGTTGCTGCTCGCAGCGCCGCTGCGATTCGGGGCGGAGGCGGGCAGTCTGGCGCTGATTGTTGGGAGTTCGGGCGCCGAGGTGGTCGAGCAGGTGACGGGTGGAGCGCCCGGCAGTTTACTCGACGTGGCAAGCTGTGCGGCCGCTCCCGAGGAATTCATCGTGGGCCGCTGGCACGATGCGGGAGCAAGCCTTCTCGATCCCGAAGCGCTGTCGGTCCATCAGCGCGTCATCCGCTGGACGCTCGACGAATTCGAGCAACCGTGGCAGCTCTTCGCGGACATTATTGAGCAGCTCTATCGCGCCGACGCGTTCGCCCGCGGCGAGCTGCGCCTCGCGGGCCAACACATAACCCCGGCTGCTCTCGCCAAACTGCCGGTGGCTGCCGTCATCGACAGAACCACTCGTCTGGTTCCCTACGCGTCAGCTCTTGCACCACTCGTCCGTCCTGCGGTGTTCGAGTATGTGCCAGAAACGGGTGTTGCGCTTCAGCATGTCGGCCCATTGGTCGGGCGCCAGGCTCACCGCGAGCTGTGGCCCCGGTTGATCGCGTGGCTAAAGGAATAGGGCGAGACAAAAGGCCGGGGGTGCGCGTGGGAGCCATCTCCAACCCGCATGGGTTGGTTCGGCCTGCGTCTTGCACCGGGAGGCGATCGTGCCCACGTCACGGCATTGGTCGCCAAGTGCGCCATGCGATCGAAGCAAAGGGCTGCCCGTATCTTGATGACAAGAAATGCAACCCTGCGGGAGCAACTCTGCGCTGCCGGGCGTTGATCGTTCTGACCGATGCCGGACACGATCAAGCTAATAGTTATCACCGATGCCGGAAACGATTAATGAGCTTGCCGACCGTGTCATGCAGCTCGCCAAGGCGCACGGCTTGACAGTGGCAACCGTTGAATCCTGTACCGCAGGTTTGCTTGCGCACATGCTCTCGCAGGCGGAGGGTGCGTCAGACACGCTGCATGGCGGGTTTGTGGTTTACACGAAAGACAACAAGAGCGCCGCGGTCGGCGTGCCTCGCTCGATGCTGCACGAGCATACTGCGGTAAGCGCGGAGGTGGCGCAGGCCATGGCGAAGGGCGGCCTCGCGCGCTGCCCGGCCGATGTGGTGGTCGCCATTACCGGCGTCGCCGGTCCTGAACCTGACGAGGATGGCAATCCGGTCGGCCTAGTCTATGTCGCGGTCGCCAGGCGCGGCGACCAGACGAGGGCTGAGCGGCACGAATTCGGAAAGCGTCGCAAAGCCGAGATTTGCAGCGCGGCGATGCGAGCCGCCCTGGCGCTGGTGCAGAAGACGCTTGCGGCCGCACCTGCCCTGACTACGAAACCCGCCTAGGCAGCTTTGCGTCTTCGCCGTTTCGCATGCGGACGCGCTTTCGCGGTCTTTTTTGGGCCGGACGGCGCCCGCACCGCAGCAGCGCGGTGGCCGCCTTTGACGCTCTGGCGTAGGGCTTCCATCAGGTCGACGACGTTGGAACGATCTTCCTTCTCTTCCGGCGCTTCGATGGGCTTGCCGGCGGCCTTGCGCTTGACGAGCTTGCGCAACGCCAGCTCGTACTCGTCCTTGAATTTGGCAGGATCGAAGTGGCCGGCCTTGGTGTCGAGAATGTGGGCGGCGAGGCTCACCATTTCCTTCGGCACCCGGTGGCTGCCGATGCCCTTGAAGAACTCCTGCTCGTCACGGACCTCGTAGTCAAAGCGCAGGGTCGTGCCGAGCATGCCCTTGTCCCAGGGCTCGATGGCGAGGATGTGCTGACGGTTGGCGAACACGATGCCGGCGAGCGCCACCCTGCCTTTGTCCTGCATGGCGTCGCGGATCACGCTGAACGCTTCCTCACCGCTTTTGCCGTCCGGCACGATGTAATAGGGCCGCTCGTAATAGCGCTTGTCGATCTCCTCTTCAGGCACGAACTTGTTGATCTCGATGGTGTGGGTGTTCTCGAACTCGATCGCTTCCAGCTCCTCGGGCTCGATCTCGACATATTTGCCTTTGCTAAGCTCGTAGCCCCTACCTTTGTTGTCCTTGTCGACCGCGCGTCCACTCTCCTCGTCAACCATCTGCTGGCGCAGGCGATGCCCCGTCTTCTTATTGATCTGGTGGAAGCGCGTCTTCTCGGCCTTGCTGGACGCCGGATAAAGCGCCACCGCACAGGTGACGAGAGAGAGTTTGAGATAGCCTTTCCAGTACGCGCGCGCTGCCATGTGCAGGACCTCCAAATCGACTTTCACCAACGCTAGGAGGCTGATTTTGTTCCGGTTTACAGAAGTAAACCGGAACGCGGATGCGTGCAGGACCGTTGGTGTGGCGGGTGTGGCGGAATGCGAGGAGCGATGGTGAGCGGCAAACTTTCCCGTTATCGGCAGAAACGCGATTTTAACAAGACGGCGGAGCCGAGCGGCGCAGCCAAAGTAGTGCCGGCGAATTACCCTCGTTTTGTCATCCAGAAGCACGCGGCAACGCGGTTGCATTATGACCTGCGGCTTGAGGTTGATGGAGTGTTCAAGTCGTGGGCGGTGACCAAGGGCCCCTCCCTCGATCCGAAAGAGCGGCGACTTGCCGTGGAGACGGAAGACCATCCGCTCGATTACGGTGATTTCGAAGGGACGATCCCGAAGGGAGAGTATGGCGGCGGCACGGTAATGCTCTGGGATCGCGGCTTCTGGGCCGCGGAGGGGGATGCCGACAAAGCGCTGCGCAAGGGCGAGCTGCGGTTGACGCTGGTCGGCGAAAAGCTGCAGGGCAGCTGGGTGCTCGTGCGACTGCGCGCTGACCGCGAGCGCGGCACCAACTGGCTGCTAATCAAGCGTCATGACGGCTATGAGCGCGAAGGCGATGCGGAGAGCATCCTTGCCCAAGATCGCTCGGTTGCCTCGGGGCGCAGCATGGATGAAATTGGAGCAGGCAAGGGACGCAGCCCTAAGCCGTTCATGCTCGGCAAGAGCAAGGACTTCAAGGCGGACGCGGTGTGGCATTCGAACCGCGAACAGGCCGATGCCCTGCGTGGCCGCGCGGCCCTTCTCCTCGCGCGTCCGCCCGCGCGGACGCGCAAGACGGCGGCATCCGCACCCCGCGCGCGCAGAGCGTCGGGCGCGATGCCGCGCTTCGTTCCGCCCCAGCTCTGCAAGCGCGTCGGTAGGCCGCCGGCGGGCGCGGGCTGGGTGCATGAGATCAAGCTCGATGGTTACCGCATGCAGCTGCGAGTCGAGGCCGGCGAAAGCGTCATGCGCACACGCAAGGACCTCGACTGGACCGACAAGTTCGCTGCGATTGCGCAGGTCGCGGGCGGGCTCCCGGACTGCATTATCGACGGCGAGGTGACGGCGCTCGATCACAACGGCGCCCCTGATTTCGCGGCCCTGCAGGCGGCGCTTTCCGAAGGACGGTCGCGCGATCTCACCTACTTCGCGTTCGACCTCCTGTTCGAGGGGGGCGAGGATCTTAGACGCCTGCCGCTCACCCAGCGCAAAGAGCGGCTCAGGCAGCTGATCTCACATAAAGGCGCGCATTCCGCGCACATCAAGTATGTCCAGCATCTGTCGGAGCCCGGTGCTGCGGTGCTCAAGTCCGCCTGCAATCTCAACCTTGAAGGCATCATCTCCAAGCAGGCGGCTGCGCGCTACGAGTCCGGGCGCACCGCGACCTGGCACAAATCAAAATGCCGGGCCGGGCAGGAGGTGGTGATCGGGGGCTGGAGCGGCAGTAGGATCAAGCTGCGTTCGCTGATCGTCGGGGTCTATCGCCGCGATCACCTTGTCCACACGGGAAAGGTTGGCACCGGGTTCAACGGTCGCAATTCAGCCGGGCTTCTCAAGAAGCTCAATGCCTTGCAGACGGAGCGCAGCCCGTTTGGCGGCGAAGCTGCGCCGCGCAAGGGCAAGGATTGGACCTGGGTCGAGCCCAAGCTCGTCGCGGAGATCGAGTTCGCAGGCTGGACGGGCGACGGCAATGTGCGGCAGGCGGCGTTCAAGGGACTGCGCCAGGATAAGCCTGCCACAGACGTGCGTGCGGAAAAGGCTGCGCCAGCGGGTCAAGTAGAATTGCCGACGCCTGCGCCTAAGGGACGCGGTAACCGCGTCAAAGGCGGCAGTGACGTCGTCATGGGTGTGGTCATCTCTAAACCCGACAAGCCGCTATGGCCCGCGCCGGAAAGCTACACCAAGCTTGATCTGGCGCGGTATCTCGAGAAGGTCGGGCCGTGGATGATCGAGCATCTCAAGGGCAGGCCCTGCTCGATCATTCGCGCCCCGGAAGGCGTCAACGGCGAGCGCTTTTTCCAGCGCCATGAAATGCGCGGCATGTCCAGCCTGCTTTCCGCCACGCGGGTGGAGGGGGAGCGAAAACCCTATATTCAAATCGACCGTATCGAGGGGCTCATTGCCGCCGCGCAGATCGCCGCCGTCGAATATCACCCCTGGAACAATCAGCCGGGTCACCCGCCGAATCCGGGTCGGCTCGTGTTCGATCTCGATCCCGCACCCGACGTCGCCTTTGATGCGGTCATCGCCGGCGCGAGGGAACTGAAGGAGCGTCTCGAGGCGCTCGGTCTAATGGCGTTCTGCAAGACCACGGGCGGCAAGGGCCTGCATGTCGTGACGCCGCTGACGGTAAAACGAAATGACGGGCTGGGCTGGGACGAAGCCAAGGCGTTCGCCCAAGCTGTCTGCTCGGCGATGGCGGGCGACAGTCCGCAAAAGTATCTTCTCGACATGTCGAAGAAGCTGCGAACGGGCAAGATTTTCCTCGATTACTTGCGCAACGACAGGATGTCGACGGCGGTAGCGCCCCTCTCGCCGCGCCTGCGACCGGGCGCACCGGTGTCGATGCCGCTGCCGTGGGGCCAGGTGCGCGCGGGTCTTGATCCGCAGCGCTTCACAATGGTTACGGCGCCCGCCCTGCTCGCCAAGTCCAAACCGTGGGAGGCTTACTGCGAAAGCGAGGTCTCGCTCAAGGCCGCGATCCGCAAGTTCGTGGGCCGCGGCCAATCATGACTTTGTGCTGCTGCGCCGTCCTTTTGCTGCGCATCAACCTGCGTGATAGATCGGCGGCCGCTGCGGCGGAGCTGCATAATCGTCGCTAGAGGCGGTTTTTTGGAAAAAGGAAAGTCGCGGACGCGCCCAGCGCGTTTGGCACGTTGACAAGGCATGTCGATAGCAAAGCTTCTGATCCTGTTTGGCCTTGTACTCATTGCGGTCGGGTTGCTGTGGCCACTAATTGCCAGGCTGGGGCTCGGCCGTCTGCCGGGCGACATCGTGGTCGAGCGTGAAAACTTTCGTCTCTACATCCCGATCGCAACCTCTGTGCTGATCAGCATCGTGCTGAGCGTGCTGCTGTGGTTCCTAAACCGGTGAGCGCCGCATGAACCGCGCGCACAAATTCCGCACCAGACCCTGCGTTCAGACCCCTGCGCGAAGCGGGCGGGCGCTGGCACGTACCCTAAATTTATCGAACCGTGCCATCCAACCGAGCGGGGCCGGCTGCCTTCCGGCGGGCAGTGGATTCATGAGATAAAGGGGACGCTTACCGCGCGCAGGTGCACGTGCGCGACGGTAAGGTGGTTCTCTATTCGCGGCGCGGCCACGATTGGACCGATAAATTCGCCTCCATCGCCCGCGCAGCCGAGAGCCTGCCGGTGCGGCATGTGGTGCTGGACGGCGAGGCGATCGTGCAGGATGCAAGTGGCATTGCCGATTATCACGCGCTGCGGCGCGAGCTTGCCCGCAAGCGCTCCGGCAATCTGACCTATTACGTGTTCGATTTACGTGTTCGATCCTTTATATCTTAACGGCAAGGACCTGCGGCCGCGGCCGCTGACCGAGCGGAAACATGAGCTCAAGGCGCTGGTTGCGAAGGTGCCGCACGGCTTCTGTTCGCCGATCAACTCGAGGCCGATGCCGAACAAGTCTACGCGCACCCCTGCAAAATAGGCCTTGAGGGCATTGTGTCGAAACGGCGCGAGGCGCCGTACCGCTTCGGCCGGCAGGAAAGCTGGATCAAGACGAAGTGCACGAAAAGCAACACCTATCCGATCATTGCTTTTGTCGAAAAGCTGGGCGCGCGCCCCCGGCCGGATGGCCTCGCTTATCCTGATGAGCTAAGCACGACCTTGAGCCCAAAGGGCAAGGCAGCCTTTCTCTCTCACATCGTGCATGCGCAAACAATTCACGCGCGAACGGTGTACCTTAACTATGCGAACGACTTAGGCTCTCCAACGAGTTCATTCACAAGCTGTGTGGATACGCGCTTCGGTGCCTGCGAGGAGACACAACGGCCGAACAGGATGCGAGCTTCGTTGTGGCGATCCTCGACGGGGGCTATGCGGTGGACGACCTGTTGCAGTGGCTTGGCGAAGCCAGAAACTCAAACTGAGCTGTAACCACCGGATGGCGCCGCATGTTGAGCGCGCTCCAAAGAACCTACTTCGACAGCAACGGGGGCGGGGTATACCTTGTCTCGCACACCACCCAATCGCAAAGAGGCGCCTGATGATGCACACATTCATTCAACACGAGGCGGTAATCGTCGTCGCCCATCATGTGAGGCGTGGGCCTGGCAAGACGCAGGAGTGGCGACCGATGGTGTGGTGGACCACTTTCTTTGCCAGTGCCTTGCTAGCGGCCGCCATGCTGACCATCCTGACCGCCACTG
>Ga0081540_1000878_pt1 | contig 27167 bp, 24 predicted proteins | sample TabmetS2T1R1_FD_71024 | JGI IMG/M metagenome (GOLD analysis project Ga0081540, IMG submission 71024) | Tabebuia heterophylla rhizosphere microbial communities from the University of Puerto Rico - S2T1R1 | ecosystem: Host-associated > Plants > Roots > Rhizosphere ...
GCGGGTGAAATAATGCTTGAGGGCGAGGATCTGCCGTCGGTAGCGCAGCGAATTTTGAGCGAGAAGACGGATCTCGGACAGGCTATCCAGCACAACCCTACTCGGCTTGATCTGCTCGAACTTGTCGGTAATCAGCTTGATCGTCTCACCCAGCTCCAGATCCGAGGAATAGAGCAGACTTTGCTCATTGTCAGGATTGAGGAGGCTTTCAGGCGGAACGAGCTCGAAAACCTCAATATTGCGATCGATGGTCCAGCCATGTGAGGCCGCGCCAGCCCGTAACTCGCGCTCGTTTTCCGAGAGGGTAATGTAGAGGCCGCGCTCGCCATTCTCGGCGCCTTCCAGCAGAAAACGAAGGGCGATCGTGGTCTTGCCTGTGCCAGGCCGTCCTTCGAGAAGGAACAGATGTCCCCTCGAAAGTCCTCCGACCAGGATGTCGTCCAGGCCGGGAACGCCGGTTCGTGCTTGACCTGCCCCCTTCTGGTTAGTGGTCACCGCCTGCTCCAAGCTGCTTCATGATATTGTTCGGCAACGGGTAGAGAGGGATGCGTGAGAGTGCGGCAGCAGACGCCAGTTCCACACGGTGCAAATCATGCTCTTGTTGGCGCTTGAGCCAAAAACGCGAGGGAACGCCGCAGAGCTTCTCCAGGCGAACCGCCATTTCCGGCGTGATAGCGGCAGTGCCAGCAAGAATACGGTGAAGGGTCTGCCGCGCGATGCCCAGATCGCGGGCCGCCTGGCTTATCGAGAGCCGCAGCGCCGGCAGCACCTGCTCGCGCAGGACGGCACCAGGATGTTCGCGCGGATCTTGAAAGATAGCGCCGTTTTGAACTTTCGGCTTCACGTGCGGCCTGTAGCGTAAGATGTGACAGTCCGTCGTCTAAACCTTGGTCTTTCCGAAAGTTCCCCAGCAGGGTGAGATCACGCAGGAAATCTCATCGAACATGCAGCTAGCGGCGAAAGAGGTCTCAATTATTACACAAGATATGAGTGAGATCGCCGATGCAACCGATGCTGCATTGCAGTCGGCTCGCAAGGTGAAGCAAGCGTCTTTGGCGCTGGTTGCCTGATCGGCTGAAGGGAGCCGCGTCAACTCGACGTCGGGAGGCGCTGCACTCATTCCGGGGCGCGACGATAACCGGCGCCAGATGGCTTAGCCGAGCGGCGCTTCCTCATCGCCTCCTCCGGCCGCCTAAACCCGGCAGCGCGCGACGAGAACCAGAGACGGGTACTTGGCCGAGATCGCCCCGCGCTCGACAAGCGCTCCGCAACGGAGCCTATCGGCGTGTTTTCCGATCCCGCGGCTGGGGAACGGCGCCAATGGCTCGAAGCACCGCGTCGAGGGCCTGAGGCGCCAGATCGGGCGGTGGCTTTCGTTGAAGAGTGCCGCGCATAACCTGAACCGAGATGCCGATCACGATATCGGCTGCCAAATCGATATCCTGCACGGCCAAGCGGCCCTGAACCAGCGCCTCGGCAAGATCGGTCTTGAGATTGGCGCGAATGCTCCGCCCGAGCTCGGTAGGAGCTTGTGCGCTCTGGACCACGAGCCTCGCCCATGTCGAATCCGCGATTGCCTTCTTCAGGAATTCCGTCAAAGCGAAGGAAATGCGCGCGATAGGATCTGGCAGGTCGAGCCGCGCCGGCGCTAGCAGCTCATCAAAACTCTCCCCGAGCTTATCGCCGACGGCGGCGGCCAACTCGTCGATGCTCTTGAAGTGGTAATAGAACGTCCCCTTTGCGACGCCCGCGGTCTCGACGACGGCGTCCACTGTGAGGGCCTCTGGTGGCCGCTCAGCAAGAAGCATCGCGCCTGCTTCTAGGATTTGCGCCCTTGTCCTGGCGCGCTTTTCCCGTCCGATCTCTGCCCTGCGCGCTAAATCCACCTTTGCCATGCGCCTACCTCATTGCACATTTGCGATTCTCTCATATTGACTATTTAGTCAGTTTGAACTAAATGGTCAATCCGAGAAATGAGCCAATAAGAGACGGCCCTGCTCATCGTTACGTCAGCACACCGTTTTGGCCCGGAGGCCTACCATGCATTTATCGTCAGGATCGTTCCTCTTCGCTTGCCTCGCCTGCGTGTATCTCGCGGGCTGTTCCGAAGAGAAGTCAGCCGCGCCATCGGCCGCACGGCCGGCGCGTGTCGTCATCGTCACGCCGCATGAGCTCGCCTTCGTGGCCCAAGGTGCTGGCCGCATCCAGTCGCGGTACGTCAGCCAAGTGGGATTCGAGGTGGGCGGCCGCCTCACCTCGCGCGAGGTCGATGTCGGCGCCATCGTGAGCAAGGGCCAGAAGCTCGCCGAGCTCAGTGCCCTCGATTACCAGAACAAGGTGACTGCCGCCGAAGCCGATCTTACCGTGGCCAAGGCTGCGGTCGCGCAGGCCGGGCCGCAGGAGCAGCGCTACCGCATCCTGCTTGAGCAGCAGCACACGACGCAGGCTGCTTACGAGAACGCGCTCAAGGCGTTGCACAGTGCCGAAGCGCAGGTGCAATCGGCCGAAGCCAGTCTGCGTATCGCGAAAAACCAGCTGAGCTACACCGCACTCCGCGCCCCCGACGACGGCATCGTGACCGCGACGGCCGCCGACCCGGGGCAAGTCGTTGCCGCAGGCCAAAGAGTCGTCGAGATCTCGCGCAGTTCCGAGCGCGAAGCCGTCTTCGCCGTGGCCAGCGAGCATGTCGCCCACGCAAAACCGGGCATGCCCGTCAAGGTATGGCTTCAGGGCCGACCGGAGATCGTGGCGATCGGCTCCGTCCGCCAAATCTCGCCGGAGGCGGACAGCACTACCGGAACCTACGAGGTGAGAGTGGCCCTGCCGTCGCCGGCGCCGGAGATGCGCCTCGGCGCCATCGTCGTCGGCCGTGCCGAGACCGAAGGCCGGGAAGTGATGAGCGTGCCCGCAAACGCCCTGTTGCAATCGGGTGATGGGCCGCAGGTCTGGGTCGTTGCCGAGGACGGTACGGTGCGTCGGCGGGCGGTCGAGCTCCTTGAGTTCAGCGCGGATTCCGTCGTCGTCCGCCGCGGCCTGTCGGCCGGCGAGAAAGTCGTGACCGCCGGCGTCAACTCGCTGGCCGAAGGTCAAGCGGTCAAGCCCGACATAGAGGGCGATTCCAGTTTCAACCCGCTGGCCGAAAGTCAGCCTCTGAAGCCCGCGATGGAGGGCAAGTGATGAAGCGCTTCAATCTTTCCGAATGGGCGGTCAACAACAAGGCGATCGTCGTATTCTTTATGCTGCTCTGCGCCGTCGCCGGCGTCAGCGCCTACGAGCGGCTCGGGCGGCAGGAGGATCCTGATTTTTCCGTGCAGACCATGGTCGTCCAGATCGCCTGGCCGGGGGCAACGGCCCTGGACACCCTCAAGCAGGTGACGGACCGGCTCGAAAAGAAACTCGAGGAGACGCCGAACCTTGATTACATCAAGAGCTACACGAAGCCCGGCCAGTCGACCCTTTTCGTGTATCTGAAGGAATTCACGCCCAAGCGTGACCTCCCGGATATCTGGTATCAGGTCCGCAAGAAGGTCAGCGACATCAAGGCGACCCTGCCGAACGGCGTCGTCGGGCCCTTCTTCAACGACGAGTTTGGCGACGTCTTCGGCATCATCTACGGCATCACCTATGATGGCTTCACGCCGCGCCAGGCACGCGACTTCGCCGAGATGGCCCGCGCCGAGTTCCTGCGCGCTCCGGACGTCGGCAAGGTTGAGATTTTTGGCGACCAGGACGAGAAGATTTATCTCGACTTCTCGCCGCAGAAGCTCGCCAATCTCAAGCTCAGCCTCGATGAGGTGCTCGCGGCGATCGCGCAGCAGAACGCGGTCGTGCCCTCCGGTGTCATCAACACAACGCGCGAGAACGTCCTCGTCGACGTCACCGGCGGCCTCCTGACGCCGCAGAGCATCGCCAAACTCAACCTGTGGATGAACGGCCGCTTCTACAAGTTGACCGACATCGCCGAGGTCCGTCCCGGCTACAGCGATCCACCGACCAAGATGTTCCGTGTCAATGGCAAGCCTGCCATCGGCATCGGTGTCAACATGGCTCCGCGCGGCAACAACCTCACTTTCGGCGCAGGCCTTCACGAAGCGGCTCAACGCTTGATGCAGCGCCTGCCCATCGGGATCGAGCTCAACCTCGTCTCGGACCAGCCTGAGGTCGTGAAGGAGGCCCTCGGCGGCTTCACCAAGGCGCTCTTTGAGGCGATCGCGATCGTGCTCCTGGTAAGCTTCCTGAGCCTCGGGATGAGGGCTGGGGTCGTCGTTGCCCTGTCGATTCCGCTGGTGCTCGCGATGGTCTTCGTGAGCATGCAGGCCATGGACATCAGCCTGCAGCGCATCTCGCTCGGTGCCCTTATCATCGCCCTCGGCCTTCTGGTCGACGATGCCATGATCACCATCGAGATGATGATCTCCAAGATCGAGGAGGGGATGGAAAAAGCGAAGGCGGCGACCTTCGCCTATACCTCCACCGCCTTTCCCATGCTGACCGGGACGCTGATCACCATCTTCGGCTTTCTGCCAATCGGGTTCGCCGACAACAACACCGGGCAGTACACCTTCTCGCTGTTCGCGGTCATCGCCGTAGCGCTCGTCGCCTCCTGGTTCGTGGCGGTCATCTTCGCCCCGGTGATCGGGCTCGTCGTGCTGCCCTCGCGCATGAAGGCGCAGCATGCCGCCGGGCCCGGTCGCTTCATGCGCGCTTTCGGCCGGGTGCTCGGCTTCGCCATGCGGCGTCCCTGGCTCACCATCACCGCCTCGCTCGTCGCCTTCGGCGCCTCGGTCTACGGCCTGGGCTTCGTGCAGCAGCAGTTCTTCCCCGCGTCGAACCGGCCGGAAGTCCTGGTGACGATGTCGCTGCCGAAGAACGCCTCGATCGCGGCAACCCAGGCGCAAACCGAGCGGCTGGAGAAGGCGCTCGCGAGCGACCCGGACATTTCCCGTTTCTCCTCCTACGTCGGTGGCGGCGCCATCCGCTTCTACCTGCCGCTCGACGTGCAGCTCGACAACGACTTCATGGCGGAGATCGTCGTCGTCGCGAAAGACCTCGAAGCCCGCGACCGGGTGCAGGCGAGGCTCGCGGCGCTGTTCGCCGACAGCTTCCCCGATGTGACCGCCCGCATCTCCCGTCTGGAGCTCGGTCCGCCTGTCGGCTGGCCCGTGCAGTACCGCGTGAGCGCACCGACAACCGGTGAGGCGAGGCACTATGCCGACCAGGTCGCGGATTCGCTCCGCGCGTCCGGCCTCGTGCGCAACGTCAACTACGACTGGGCCGAGAAGAGCAAACAGCTGCGAATGGTTGTCGACCAGGACCGGGTTCGCCAGGCCGGGCTCAGTTCCGAGCAGCTCGCCCAAGCCCTCAACCGGGTGATCACCGGCACGACGGTCACGCAGGTCCGCGATTCGATCTATCTCGTCGATGTCGTCGCACGGGCTGAGAGCGGCGAGCGGTCAAGCATCGAGGCCCTGCGCAACCTCCAGATCACGACGCCGACGGGCGGCTCGGTGCCTTTGCGCGAGCTTGCAAGGGTCCATTACGAGCTCGAGGAAGGCTACATCTGGCGGCGCGGCCGCCTGCCCACCATCACCGTGCAGGCAGAGCCGCTACCGGGGTTGGAGCCGGCCTCCGTGAACCAGCGCATTAGCGGTGCGCTTCAGATCCTGCGCGCGTCCATGCCTGCGGGTACGCTCCTCGAAGTCGGCGGGACGGTCGAGAAAAGCGAGCAGAGCAATGCCGCTCTCCTTGCACAGGTCCCGCTCATGATCGCGCTCATGCTCACGGTTCTGATCTTTCAGCTTGGGAGCTTTCGTCAGCTCGCCCTCGTGATCAGCGTAGCCCCGCTTGGTCTCATCGGCGTGGTCGCGGCGCTGCTCACGACCGGCACGCCCATGGGCTTCATCGCCATACTCGGCGTTATCGCCCTTGCCGGCATGATCATTCGCAACTCGGTGATCCTCGTCGACCAGATCGAGCGCGAGCGGGCGCGCGGCGTCGATCCGTGGGAGGCGGTGATCGACGCGACCAAGCACAGGTTCCGGCCGATCATGCTCACCGCGGCCGCGGCGATCCTCGGCATGATACCGATTATGCACGATGTGTTCTGGGGGCCGATGGCCTACGCCATTGTCGGCGGATTGGCCGTGGCCACCGCACTAACTCTCGTCTTCCTGCCGGCCCTGTACGTCGCCGTCAACGGCATCCGGGAGAAGGACGAGCCGGCGGCCGCACCGGATGTCGCGGTCGACCACAGCCTTGCGCCGCAGAACTGACAAGGCGCAGCGGCGCTCCACCAGCAATGAAGCGGCGAACACCTCGGGCGCGTCGAAGCCCATCAGGCGGCATTTCACGCCGGCGGGTGAGCGGATGGTATCGTCGTCGACAACGATAAAGGCCGTTGGGCCTGTGCCGCCGCTACCCAAGGCGGGAGACGGTGAGACCTGCTGCAGCCAGGCGATCAGCATCAGGCCGGCCACCAACGCGATCGCGCCAGTGTGGCCGGCCGTGCATGCCGCCCCAACGCAAGGCGCCGCGCTGCAGAACGCTCAAATCGGATGATCTCCCCCATGACCGCAGATGATACAGGTGGGGCCAGCCCTATCCATATGTGTGAGGTCGGGGCTTTAGCGCGACGCGCTGGTTTGCCGACTAGCGATGTCTGGTCTCGACCGGACAGGCGACTTTTGCCGCATCAAGCTTGAGAACGGCTTGCGCCTCACAGGCGACTTCGGCGCGGAGTCGCTTCATGACCCATCTCTGCTATCGAATACCTCGCGCGGCGTTGGCGACCGATGTCCGCTGCCGTCCGCTGCTGACGAAGAGAAGGAGAGTGGGCCAGAACCGGCCCTGAGTAATCTGCAAGTGCCGTGTGCTGTTATCCGATGAACGCGGCAATTCACATGAGTGTAGCGGCTACTCTAATCTCTACTTGCTACCGCTCCCAGCACGTAGCGATTGAAAATGACCAACGGCAGCCGCCCATTAATTGCGTCGGCGTACAGTCCTGCCGTCACCACAGCCACAAGATCGAGCGATGGTACTGCGAAGATGCGCTGCCCGCCATGTCCCATTGCACAAATCCACGGTACCTCGCGTCCCTCAACCAGGGAACGCCCGAGCCACCATTGATATCCGTAGAAGTATGTGAGGTCCGCAGGACACATATGTGCTGCCGTGGATTCCTTCACCCATTCCTGCGAAACGATCTGGCGACCATTCCAATTTCCGCCATTCACAAACGAGCTGACCAATCTTTGCGAGGTCTCGCGAGCGCAGTCGCAGGCCACCCACTTCAAGGATCCCGCTTTTCAAGTTCTTCGTCCATGCGTAGTCGGTGATACCGAGAGGCTTAAACAGGAATTCGCTCGCAACGTCATCGAGTGCTCCGCCAGCCGCCTTAGCGACGACAGCCTCAAGAAGCAAAGTATGGCCTGGCCCGGGCTCGCGCAGATGCGACAGCGGCCGCTCCATCGCCGACCAGTCGACCAGCGTCTCCAGCCGATCTAGCTGTCCCGTCCTCACCGGCACCAGCGCCTCGGCCAAGCTGAGCTGTCCGGTTGTGCGCACCGCCATCAGCGAATCTCCCCCGCCGCAATCCAGCTGAAGGGAATCATAAATGCCGAATTTTGCAACAGTCCCATGCTGGCAGAAAACGATGCCTGTCCGCGATCCTCGCCTTCAACGAAACGGCCCATGGCTACCTCCCCGCTGGAGAGCCCACGCTGCCATGATCCGCTGTTTTCACACAGTCTGACCGCACAGCCGTCACTGGCAGCTATAGGCGAAAGAGGAGGCGTGCTCGTCAGCCGCTCTCTCTCTCTCACCACTTCCTCCGCCCGCTTATCCTCCCTCAGCCCTCGCAAGCTCGACTGCCGAGCCAGTCCATCAGCCGGCCAGCCGTGGAACTCCACCTCAGCCATTACGTCGGGCCGGACAAACACCACGGTCGCGAAGGTTGCTTGGGCGTTGCAGCGCGCCGGTCGCGAAGCGGACGTCCTCTCATTAGCTCTGGGCGCCGGCTTTCACGGGAAGAAGCGGGGCGGACTCTTTCCTCTCCCACCACTCCATAAGCGTGCCAAGAATGCCTTTCGGCATGTAGATGATGAACAAAATGAGCAGCAGTCCGTAGATCATGGTGTCGAGCGCGAGCGCCGCTGAGCCGAAGAGCTTCTGCATGGTCGCCGAACTCTGGATCGTGACGCGCAACACTTCCGAGAGCACCTGGGTAAACACCGCGCCGACCGTCGGCCCGAGCATCACCCACACGCCGCCAGCAATCACGGCGAACACGATGTTGAGCGATACAGTCAGCCCCGCGATCGTGTCCGGCCCGATGTACATCTGGTACTGCGCGAAGATCGCGCCGCCAAACGCGCACATCCCTGCGGAGATCGCGGTGATTGTCAGCTTCTCGCGCGTCACGTCGATGCCGACGGAGGCGGCAGCGTCCTCGTCCTGGCTCGCCGCGTCGAGCGCGTAGCGGTCCATGCTGCGGTCAACGCGCATCCAGATGTGGAGACCGACAATCCAGAGCGCGAGCGCGATGTAATAGGAGAGCATCCGATCCGGCTCGAACTGGAACGCGTAGAGCGAGATGCCGTCGCCGTAACGCCTCGGCTGCGTGCCGAGCGAGCCGCCGGTGTAGTCGCGCAGGCCCACGATGCACAGTCGCACGAATTCGGTGAGCGCAAGCGTGAGCAGCGCGAAGTAGTGTCCGATGATGCGCAGCCGGAAACACGGGTACCCGACGAGCAAGGCGACGACGATCGCGATGATGACAGCGACGGGAATGCCGATCCACGGTGTCACGCCGGCATAGTTCCACAGGAGCACCATCACGTAGGCGCCGATCCCCGTGAATGCGCCATGGCCGAGCGAGGTGAGCCCGAAACGGCCCATCAGCGACCAGCCGGTATAGATGAACGACCAGATGAGGATCTGGATCAGCAGGTGCAGGTAGTATTTCTCGGCCGTCGGAAACAGGAAGCGCACCGCAAGCGGCAGCAGGATCAGGATCGGCAGCCCGATGACGAGGGTCCGGGAGACACGCATCATGACCTGCCCCCGAACAGGCCTTGCGGCCGGATGAAGATCACCACCATGAAGAACAGGAACGCGATGGCGTAACCCCACTCGGTCGCGAAGCACGACGAGCCGACCGCGATGAACTCCGAGATAATGAAGGCCGCGATAAAGCCGCCGATCATGCTTCCGAGACCGCCGAGCACGCAGATCATGAAGATCAGCGGGCCGAATTGCAGGCCGATCTGCGGATAGATGTCGAATTGCAGCACCATCAGCGCCGCTGCGAGACCCGCTAGCCCACCGCCGATCCCCGAGGTGACGAGATAGATTCGGCGCTGATCGACCCCCATCAGCGGCATGATCTGACGGTCCTGCGCGATCGCGCGGATGGCGATGCCGATGTAGGTGCGCTGCAGGAAAATCCAAAGCGCCAGCATCGCGGCAATCGCGACGGCAAACGTCACGATGCGGGCGTAAGAAAACGACATGTCGAAGACGTTGTACGAGCCGAGCCGGATGCCGATGGTCCTGAAGTCGATGCCGAACGCCATCGTGGCGGCTGCCTGCAGAACGAACAGAACGCCGCCGGTAACGAGAAGCTGGTTGATGGGCGCAGAATCGAGCACCGGGCGAATGACGAAATAATGCAAAGCGACGCCGGCGAGTGCGATCAGCACGATTCCGACCGCAGCGGCGACCACAAACGGCATTCCACCCCTATAGCTGTAGTAGATGCCGTACATCCCGACCATCATCAGCTCGGCGTAACAGATCCACACCACATCGATGACGCCAAAGATGAGGTTGAGGCCTAGCGCAAGCAGCGCGAGCAGCCCAGCAAACAGCAGGCCGTTGAGGACTGCTTCGAGGAAGAAGATGTCGAGCTGACAGTCCATCAGATCCCCATATAGGCCTTGCGGATGTCGTCGCTTGCCGCAAGCTCTGCCGACGATCCGCTCGCCTTAATCCGCCCGACTTCCAACAGGTAGGCGCGATCCGCGATCTTCAGCACCTGGCGAACATTCTGCTCCACGATCAGCACCGTGTACCCTTCGCGGCTCAGCCGCCGGACGAGATCGAAGACCTGCGCGACGATCACCGGCGCAAGCCCCATCGACGGCTCGTCGAGCAGGACCAGCTTCGGCCCGCTCATCAGCGCTCGCGCGATCGCGCACATCTGCTGCTCGCCGCCGGAAAGCGTTCCGGCAAGCTGCGTGCGGCGCTCCTTCAGCCGCGGGAACAGGTCGTAGACGAAGGCGAGCCGCTCGTCGAACTTCGCGCGCGCCGCCGGGATGTAAGCCCCGATCCTGAGATTGTTCTCGACCGAGAGACGCGGAAACAGGCGGCGCCCTTCGGGCACATGCGCGATACCGGTCTCGAGGATCTTGTGCGGCGGCGTCTCGCGCAGCGCAACGCCTTCCATGCTCATGGTGCCGGATGTGGCGGGAAGAAGTCCCGAGATGACGCGCAACAGAGTGGTCTTGCCGGCGCCGTTCGAGCCGATCACTGCGACGGCCTCGCCGGCCTTCACCGACATCGAGATGCCGAACAGCGCCTGGAAGCCGCCATAGCCCGCATCGACGTTGGAAAGCTCAAGCATCCGCCACCTCAGCTACCCTCCCCTCATGCGCTCACCCGGGAACCGAAATGGCATCGGCTCCGCGCATCATTACGTGCCAGCCTCCGCGCCCAGATACACTTCGACAACGCGCGCGTTGCCTTGCGCCTCCTTCGGTGGTCCCTGGAAGATCACCTCGCCATGATCGAGCACGACGACGCGGTCGACCACACGCATCAGGACGCCCATGATATGCTCGACCCACACGATGGTAATGCCCTTCTCGCGCCGGATGCGCTGCAGCATGTCGGCGGCCCGATCCATTTCAGAGTGATCGAGTCCGTTGAGGCTCTCATCCGCGAGCAGGAGCCGTGGCTGTGTCGCCAGTGCGCGTGCAAGCTCCAGCTTCTTCAGCGCCGCCGCGCCGAGGCCGTCACTCGTCATGCGCGGATCGATCGGCAGGCCCACGAGCGAAAGCGCTTCTTCGGCGAGCTTCCAGCAGTCCGCACGGCTCACGCGGCTGTCCTGCCCGAAGAAGGCGGAGAGCGCCACGTTCTCGATCAGCGTGAGGTTGCGGAACGGCCGCGGGATCTGGAACGTGCGGCCGATGCCCTTGTGGCAGATGCGGTTCGGCGGCAGGCCGGTGATGTCGGCGCCTTCGAAGCTGACCGTGCCGCCGTTCGGCGTAAAGAGTCCGGCGATGCAGTTAAAGATCGTGCTCTTGCCCGACCCGTTCGGGCCGATCAGACCGAGAATCTCGCCCTGCTCGACCGCGAACGACACATCGCTGACCGCCCGGAGCGCCCCAAAACGCTTCGAGAGGCCAGCTACGCCCAGGAGCGCCATAGTGTCCTACTTTGCGTATGCGTGGCCCTGTGGGAACGGGAACACCGCATCCGCACTCTTGATCTGCTTCGGCCACACGACGTTGGTCTTGCCATCGACGAACTGCATCACGACCGCGATCGAGCGCTCGTTCTGCCCCGCCATCGGCGTTCCGGGAGCTGCGAACTTCACGCCATAGCCCTGCATTGTGCCGCCGATCGGGATGTCTGTGTCGAGCGCCGCCTTGCGCAGCGCCTCCGGATCCCAACCGCCATATTTCTTGATCGCGCGCGGCAGGACATCGGTGAGCAGGATCCAGTGGTTGTTGAAGCCCATCGAGGTGTGCGGCGGCACTTGCGCCGCGCCAGTCTCGGCCTTGTAGCGCTTCACCATTTCGGCGATGAGGTCGCCGAGGCCAGGAGCGAGCGTCTTCGGGTCGAGGACCTGCGCAGGCGCCGGATCGACATCGAGCAGGTAGTTCACGTCGTCCTTGAAAGTTTCGTACAGCTTGTCGATCTGGCTGTAGCCCGCGCCGTGACCGACCAGCGCCGAGAACTTGAGACCCGCCTCCTTCGCCTGGCGCAGGAACAGCGTGATGTCCGGATTGTAGCCGGTGTGCAGGATCACGTCGGCTTGCGCCCGGCGCAGCTTGCCGACCATCGCAGAAAGATCGCTCGCGGTCGCCGAGTAACCCTCCTTGTGGACGACTTGCATGCCGAGTTCCTTGCAGCGCTGCTCGTTCGCGTTCGACACGCCGACGCCATACGGCCCGTCCTCGTGTATGATTGCGACCTTGATGTCCTTGGCGGCCTTGCCGAGCTTGTCGGCATTCTCTGCGATGAACGAGCAGGACGCGTCGCCGTATTGGTCGGAGTGGATGGTCGGGCGGAACACATATTGCAGGTTCTTGCCTTTCAGCACCGCGGAGGACACGCAGACCGGCATCCAGAGGAATTTCTTCGCGGCGTCGACCTTGGCGGCGAGCGGCACGCACTGCGCGCTCGAATAGACGCCGGTGAGAATGTCGATCTTTTGCTCGTTGAGGAGGCGTTCAGCCTCATTGATCGCCACGTCCGTCTTCGACTGCGCATCAGCGAAGGTCACAACGATCTTGTGCCCCTCGACACCGCCCTTCTCGTTGATGATGTCGATCAGAATCTTGGTGCCGAGCGCCGCCGCCTTCGAGCCGCCGCCCGCAAACGGGCCGGTTTGGTCAAAGATCGCTCCGACTTTGATGTCCTGCCCGAAAGCGTTCGCGCTCAGCAGTGCGGCGCCCAAAGCAAACCCGATTGCAGCGATTGCACGCTTCATTGCACCTTCTCCTCCCTAAGGCCTCGATCGGCCGTCTTGCTTTTTTCAAGTGTGCGACACGAGGCCGCGTTGTCAATGGCGAGACGGGTGGCACGCCTCCTTGTGCCGCCTCGGAACGGATCTTCGCGCTAGGTCTCCTCATGACCCCAGGTGGAAGTAAGCGCCCGTCCGACGGACTTCAGAGATGCGGTGCGCAACAGATTATTCACACCACCCCGCCTCCGCTCGCCGTCATAAGGCGGGGCCAATCCCTCGCTGATTACGCCTCAAAGCTGCCAGTAAGGACGGTGGTCGCATCGGTGTGGATCAACCGGCGGGTGGAGATGGTGATGCGGACAGAACTCGCTCCATAACAGTAATGAGACGTTGAAAAGCTTCCGCCTCATCAGGCGCGTGATCCGGATTGATCTCTGTTATTGTCGCAACGCGCCAATTTGGAGCGGCAAACAAAATATTCAGAACGGTTGAAAGCTCTTCGATCGCCAGTCCAGGACAGCGGCGCACGTTCTCCGCTATTGGGAAGTCAGTATAGGACAGCACGTCCACGTCCAAGTGGATCAGCAACCGTTGATGGCGTGCGCCCCAAGCCATCGCCTGTGCTGCAGCTCCGGCGGGATCGGCCTTGACCTGGGCAAGACTGATCTGTTCTAGACCGAGCCTCCGAATTGTCTCCGCCTCACCGGGTGTAATGTTATCAGCAGCGAAGAACAGAATATCGGCAGGGCTGAGCATCGGGCGACGAGGGCCAAGACCACTCAGCTCTGGTGCGGTCTCTGGAATATCCAGAAGGTGGGCAACACCCGTCCAGTCGAGTGCCCCATCACTTGCTTCGGGTGTGTTCAGATCGACGTCAAGATCAATATAGATGAGGCCGACAGACCTTTCTCCGCGCAGCGCGCCGGCAACGGTTCCCAGCTCGATCGTGCAATCGCCGCCGAGCACAAGCGCTGTTCCGCCCCCGGTGAGCGCTTCTCCAACTTTGTCGGCGACGGCCGCGGCGGTTTTGCCAACTGCATCAAGATTCATGGCTTTCGGACGCGAAAGGTCAGGCCGCCAGCGGAAAGTTGCAATGTCTCCCTGGTCATATACCTGGCAGCCGGCTTTGGTCAGTGCGGATATCAAGCCATGACGCCGAAAGGCGGCTGGAGCCTTCTCCTGGCCAGGGGCATAGGCACCCGCGCTTGAAGGCGCACCGATCAGGTGGAGGAGTCGAGACATGATCTGGGTCACCGACGATCAAGGGCAGTCAAAAGGCTCTCGCCAAGAACGACGAGAGAGATCCCAAGCAAGGCAATGTCTTTGATCAGGAATTGCCCCAAGGGACCGAGTGCGGGTGCGCCCAAGGTTGGTTCCCATATAGGCAAGGTGAGCATGATCGAACTGGTCGTGAGGAAGGTCATGACAGCAAGTGTGCCGCCGACCACGCCGGCACGCCAAGACCAGGGAGAGAACGCGAGTAGGATCGCCGCGCCAATTTCAACAACGCCGATCAGATATGACGCGCCAGACTCGCCGAGCGCAGGATAGAGCCAAGCGAGCCATGGCGTGCCTTCGATAAGTGGCTTTAGCGCGTTGATTTCATAGGTCGTGAACTTCATACCGCCGATAAGCAGGAGAGGTAACACGACGCCGATCAGGGCGACAGCCCGGCCAAGGCGCCAAAGCAGCCCTCCTACTCCAGGCTTGGCGCGTAAGCGGCTAGCGTTGACAGCATCAATCATCTGTGACCCCTTAGAAAATGTACTGCTGGCCAGACATCTTAACTTGAATCGAGAGTTTCCTATATACGGCCGCTTCTTTTGCGAGTTGCTTCGGTTCTACTCCTTCGCAGAGGTATAAGCTCATTAAATGACCGCAAAGGCGAAGGTCACGCTCTCGTAGCCCTCGTTTGCTTTTGTGCGGGGCTGACGGATGGACGCTTACCTTAAAAACGCTAACAGCCTTCCGCAAGCGCCGAAGTCCGACTGACGCCGGGGGGCAAGACGGGATTGACACCAAGGCGAGTACTCGCGGGATATCGCGCCAAGTATCCGCGATCGCCTTGTGGTCCTGAATCGCATCGCCGCTTCAGTTGTCGCCAGTCGGCGCGGAATTCATCCTGAGTTCGTCTTCTCGTTCCGTGGGGGCGACCGATCACGCGGATGCTCAATTCAGCTTGGTTACGAAGTCGGAAAGAGGCTGGTCTTCTTCAGGTCCGTGTCCACGATCTGAAGCACACCTTCGGTCGACGCCTTCGTGCCGCCGGAGTGAGCTTTGAAGATCGTCAGGACCTGCTCGGCCACGTATCTGGCCGCATCACGACTCATTACTCGACGGCAGGAGCTATCCCGCCTGATCGAAGCGGCCAATGAGGTTTGCGAGATGGACGGAAGGAAGCCTGAATTGGTGGTTTTGAGAGGGCTTATCCACAGCCAGTCCCCACAGTCGAAAATTATCGACCCAACGAAACCATCTAAGTCATTGATTTATATGGTGCCCAGGGGCGGACTCCCACAACAAAGGAAAAACAGAGACTTAGCGGAAAAGTGGGACAATTGGTGCAGTATGAGATCGCTATGTTTTTTCCGAAAACGTCCCACCGTCGGCAAGGATCTCGGTGAGTTCTTCGCCCTTTTCCGGTACAGCCTTACCGCGCAGAAATAGCCATGCGGCGGTGGCGTTCTCGCCGACAACCGCAGAAGTCAGGCTTCCCGCCGAGATACCGCCGGTGGAGCGGCCGATCCGCTGAGAGAGCCGTACCATATCCATATCGCCTGCACCGGTTTCGAGCAGGGCGGCGCGGAAGATGCCTGCATAGGGTAGCAGCGCAGGCGGCAGAGCGCGCAGATCGAAGCCGATATCGAGATAGATGATGCCGTTCGTCGGCAGGTCGTGTGTGAGATATTTCACCCCGACGAGTTCGCCGATCTCGATCGGGATCGGTGGCTGGGTCTTGGGCAGGTCTGAAAGCCGCAAGCGCGGCAATGTCGCGAGCGCTGCCGACGTATCCGGTGTCTCCTGCTTGAGCTTCAGCGCGCTGGTGTCCTCGATGATGCGCTTCAGGTCGGCCGCGCTCATCGCTGCGTGGGCTGCGTCCAGCTTTGTGCGCTCCTCCTCCGCCTCGCGGCGGCTGAGGCCGGGATCGGGGGTAAACAGCACCGTGGTGCGGTGCGGATTTTCGAGAAGCTGTTCGCGTATGAGGGTCTCGAAGATGCGCTCACCGTTCGCAAGCCGCGCGTTGATCCCCTCCAGTGGCTCGCGCCAAGCGAGCGGGGCGAATGGATCGCGGTCGTAGTTCCAAAAGCTGAGCGCCCGCAGCATTATATTCACTCCGCGCGGGAAAAAGCCGGTATTGCTCTCGCGCAAGCGGAACTCGGCCGCCTCGACAGTTGCCGGATCGAGGCCCACATCGGCGAGCCGCTCCAGCGTGGTAAGGATCAGGGCCTCGACCTTATTGGCATCGACCATAGCGATGCCCTTGAGGCCGGCGCCGAATTGCATCTGACGCAACGTCGTATCGAGACCGGTGCCTGTCAGGTCGAGGCCGAGGCGGGAGTCGATCAGTGCCTTGCGCAGGGGCGAGGCAGGCGTCTCGATCAGAATGCTGCTCAGGAAGGCGAGCGAGAGTTGGGCCTCCATTGAGGACACTTCGTCCAGCATCCAGTTGACGGTGATCCGGGCCTGCTTGGCTCCTTCGGCCGCGGACGCGGGGAGCGATTGGTTGAACCTGCGCGGCGCTTTGAATTGCGGTTGCAGCGCGACGGTGGAATCGATGGTGATACGAGAGAACTCGCTCAGGACGGCGTCGAGGATCTCCAGCCTTTTCTCCGGATCGTCATTCCCATAGAAAAAGAACTTGGCGTTAGACGGATGGTAGAGCCGCTCGTGGAAGCGTTTGAACGCCTCGAATGTGAGGTTCGGAATTTCGGCAGGATCGCCGCCGGAGTCGATGCCATAGGTCGTGTCAGGGTAGAGGGTGCGCTGCGACTGGCGCCGCACCCGGTTCTCGGGCGAGGAGTAGGCGCCCTTCATCTCATTGAAGACGACGCCCTTATAGATCAGCGGGCCGTCCGGTTTGTCCAGCTCATAGTGCCAGCCTTCCTGCTTGAGGATGTCGGGCGTCAGCCGCGGATGAAAGACGGCGTCGAGATAGACATCGACGAGGTTATAGAAGTCTTGAAGATTTGCGCTACCGACAGGATATACCGTCTTGTCGCCATAGGTCATGGCATTGAGAAATGTGTGGAGCGAGCTTTTCAGCATCTCCACGAAGGGCGCTTTGACCGGGTATTTCCGCGAGCCACAGAGCACGGAATGCTCGAGAATATGCGCGATACCGGTCGAATTCGAAGGCGGCGTGCGGAAGCTGGCGCCGAAGACCTTGTTCTCATCATCGCAGATGAGGGACATCAGCTCAACACCGGTCTTCTCATGGATATACAGCCGGGCGGTGCAACCAGCTTCGGGCAGGTCTCTCTCGGTGCGCAGATCAAAGCCGTGGGACGGGGGCATGAGGCCTCGCGAGTGTCGGTGCTGCGGAGTAATATCTGATGCCGATTCAGAATTCAGAGGGCTGAAAAAATAACAGACCTGCGCCAGCAAATCTGCTCCGCTGCGCCCAAATGACCCTCTTCTCAAATAGGACCATCCCAAAGCGCACCCCCTAACTTTTCGAACAAGGTCTCGTAGGTTCACCGCAAGAGCTCGATCAGGATTTCGCTTATCGGCCCACCTCGGGTGCAGCGGCGACGTCGATGTCGATGATCGAAGACGGTTCGATTTGGAAATTTACATAATGTCGGCTGTTCATACAGGGCCGCCGAAAGCTTGCAGGCAAGTTCGGCGGCTTGGAGGCCGTTTGCAGTCTTCGCCCAGCGCAATCTCACTGTCAGCTTTGGCAGGACGAACGGACTTCATCTTATCTTGTGGTTAAGACTGCAAGCGCCTCATAGCTGAAATTCGGCTTGCTTCCGCTTACGAACCAAAGCCGCGCTGGTTCGCTAGGTGCAGGACAGAGCGAGAGCGAAAAGCGCGTCTGAGGCTTTGATGCGTGGCTTCCAAGCTCTCGCCCGATTTGACGCGCCCTCGTTGCCACGCCCTGCGCTAGCGTGCCCCGACCAGTACATAGTCCACAGCATCGCGGCCTCGGAAATATTGCGGCTCCTGCTCATGCTCAAGCTTCCTGGCAAGCTCGGCGACCCGCGCCACCAGGAAGTCGCGCAAGGCCACCGTCGTGACCGGCCCGCCACGATCGCCCTTCGTGGCCTTGCCTGCGAGGCCCTCGACCAGGGCGTAGGTGAACAACCCGTGGCCGAGATCCGCGCGCTCCAGCGCCTCCTGGTCCCAGCGCGCGGCGGAAAAGACGATGACGTTCGTCTCATAGCTGTCGCTGCTGAGGCGCTGGTTATAGCTATTCCCCGCATGGCAGGTGTCGAGAAACAGAATGCGGCGCCCTTTGGCGCTTTCGATGGCCTCCTGGAAAGCAAACCAGGGGATGACGCTGGCGGACAGAAAATCGCCATCCGACTGCCTCGCCGCATCCGTCGGGAGGAAGCGGTAATTCGGCCCATCATTGATGCCGTGTCCGGCGACAAAGACGACCACGGTGTCGGTCTCCTTGGTCTGGCGCAGCATGCCCAAAGCATTGAGAATATTCGCGGCCGTCGGGGCGTCGCCGGCTGTTGCGCCGTTCACCAGGACCTGGGACACCACGCGCTGATGCTGTGGCCCGACATGTTCTTCCATAGCCGTGGCAAAAGCCTGGGCATCAGCGCTGGAGAAGCGCAGATCGTTGCCGGGCAGGTTTCGATATTTATCGACGCCGATGGCAAGAACATAGAGTGTGCCGCGCTTGTCGAGATCACCAACACCTTCGTGCGTCGCCACAACATCGGCGGTGGTTTCGCCGGACTCACCGACGCCGATGACGCGGATGGCATTGCGCCCCCTGGCAAGCGGAACGGCGAAATTCAGCGCGCCGGGCGTAAAGCCGCCGCCTTGCTCCGGCTGACGCTCAGCAACCTGCTGGCCATTGACCTGGATGCGGATCAGCTTCACCGGAGCACGCGTCGCTTCGAGGAGGAGTTCGACATTGGCGCTGCCGCCGGAGAGAGCTTCATTCGGCTTGGGCGAGGCGATCCGGAGGCGCGGCAACGGCTTGGCGAACAGCTCGGCAAGGTTGAGATTGGCGTCCTGGGCCTCTTTCTCGGCTGCTTCGGCCGAGGCGAGCTGGATCGCACGGGCAATGATGTCCGGGCGGTTCAATGCCTTTCGGAACTGGACGGCAGTCACATAATCGGCCTCGCGGTCCGGACCGCGATTGATCTGCCAGCCCATCAGCTCAGCTCCTGGACCGGACGCTGCATAATAGCCCTGCGGCATCCACATCACCCACTCGCCGTCCTCGCTGTGGAACAGGGTGACGAGCAACTCACCAGTTTGGAGATTCCAGAGGCGCAGGGTCTGGTCGGTAGAGCCGGAGAGCAGGAAGCGGCCATCAGGAGAGAATGCGAGAGCAGAGACATCCCCCTCGTTCCCGATAAAGTCGACGAGCCACTTGCCTGGACGCCCGCTGGCGGTGACACGGCTATAGGCTGAGATTCTGTCCCCGGTGCCACCGGAGATGATGGTCTCGCCATCGGGGGTAAAACCGACGGCGGTATGCTTGAAATCAAGAATGTGCAGGCCGCGGGACGAGGGAATGGAAGCAGTCACCTTCCCGCTTTGTTTGATATCGAGACTATCGCCCTCCTTGCTGATCTCCAAAGACCATTCACCATGGGTCTTGCTGGCGCGATGGAAAGTCTCAGCAGCAGCACGATCCAAACGCTGCAAGCGAGGCAAAGGGCTCTGAGCGCTTGGCAACGTCATTGCGTATTGGAGGGAATCGCGAGCGCTGGGACAGGCGCTCTGCTGAGAGCAGCCATCGCCATGACCCCAGCCGATCTGCTGCCCGTCAGCCGAGAACCCCACGGCAAAGACCGACCGCCCCTGACCGCCAAGCTTCAAAGGCTGGCCATCCCAGCGAAGGCGGGGCCGGCCCGTGCGCAGATCCCAGAGGTGAATGTCATTGTTGGCGCCCCCGGCGGTCGCCGCCCAGCGCCCATCCGGGCTGATTGCAGTGGCCGTAACGGCAGAGTCGTGGCCCGAATAGGTAACCATCGCTTGCCCGCTGGCAAGGTCGTAGATATCGCAGCCATGCCGATCCGGGGCGCCTTCTGCACATGCGAGAAGCGTCTTTCCATCCGGGCTGAAGTTGAGGTTATTGGCACTCGACCTCTGCCGCGCCAGCACTCGGCTCGGAACTTTGGTCTGTTGACTCCGTCTAGAGAACATCGATCCGGGATCCCAGAGCCGGATCTCGCCGCTATCATCACCGGAGGCAATCGTCCCATCCGGGGCGACGGCCAGGCTGACGACGGTTGTGCTGTGACCCTCTAGCCGCAGCATTTGCTGGCCATCGGCAACGCGCCATACGTTGAGACCGTTGCCACTGCTCGTCACCGTGCGCGCACCATCCGGCGTAAAGCCTATAGCGGCCTCGCCAAAGAGGACATGCTTCCGTTGACGCTGCTCTACATCCCAAATGGAAGCGAAGACAGACGCGTTAGTGAGATTCGCCGAGATTAAGTATCGGCTGTCAGGTGAGAAGGCGAGGTTGAAAGCGAGGGAATTGGTGGTCTCGAGGATCGCCACGAGCCGGCCTGAGCCGAAATCATAAAGGCGAATGCCGAAATCATTCACCGAGTGCGTCTCAGACGTCCAGCCGCCTACTGCCAGCCATTTGCCATCGGGTGACAGCGCCATGGCGTAGATTTTACCTTGAACGCCCGGCGCACTTTCGCCCCGAATCGTCCGCACCGTCTCGCCCGTCGCCAGATCCCAGACCCGAATGGTCTTATCCTCCGAAGCCGAAACGAGCTGCCTGCCGTCGGGCGTAAAAGTGACGTCCACGATGGGCAACTTGTGCCCACCAGTGTCGAGCATCGGCAAGGGATCGTCCGCCGACATCGGCTTGGGTGCCGCAACTTCTGCAGGCCGCGTCCCCAGCTTCACCGCCAGCAGCCTTTCCTGCCCCGCCCGGCGGACGCCGAGCTGGATCTGGGTGCCTGCTGCCTTCTTCCTCACCGCATTGGCGAAGCTCTCGCGATTTTCGATCTCCACGCCATCGAGCGAAACGAGCACATCCTCGGGCCGCAAGCCCGCGCTTGCGGCTGGGCCGCCGGGCACAGGCTTCACGATTTTCGCACCGCGCGAGGCCTTCCAGCCCTGAGCGTCAGCCTCTTCCTGGGCGAGGTCTTGGATTTCAGCCCCAAGCCACCCCGGCCCGGCCTCCTGCGCCGCCACTCCGCTCACCGCAAGCACAAGTCCCGCCAACAGCATCGCAATGAAACGCATACCGGCCTCCGTACATCGGACACTGATCCCGGACACAACGCATAGCCCGCCTTTACTGAGCAAAATATGGCGCGCCCTGAGTACTACGACGTCCTCGCTGCCAGTCCGGCCGTCATTCTGCTGCCCTATACAGGCTTGCTGGCTGTGTTATTTCCAACCCTAAGCCGAACTTGGCAGCAACGCCTATGTCCGTTCTCACCGCGAAGCCGACTATCCGCCCCATCCCTTGAGCCCCGCCCGATAAGTCGGAGCGGGGCTTTTTTGTGCCCGTGGCTGCCAGCCGCGAAGGTTTTCTTACGACTCATATTCGTCGTGTCGGCGCCACCATTCGTAGGGGCGTGACTGGGGCCAATCCGGGGGTGAATCCTCCCACGTCTCCTGGCGCCCGTAGGGCGTCGCGTCGAGGAAACCCCAGACGTTCCCAAGCGCCTCGCTTCCGCGTCGGGAGGTAAAGTAGGTGCGGAACACCTCGTCTCCCCGCCGCAGGAAGACGCTGAGCCCATGGGCCTCGCCGCTCGGCGTCGTGATCCCCAGATCGACATTGAAGCTATTGTTCGCTGACGAGACCCAGCGGTGCGGCCAGGACATGCGCTTGCGATAGGCCTCGACGCTGGCGAAGGGCGCGAACGAGACCAGTGCAAGGGATACGCCGCGCGCACTCAGGTGCGGTACGGCGAATTGACCGATGTTGTCCACGAACATCGAGCATCCGGGACAGCCCGCCGACGGCCAGCCGTTCACGCCTGGCGCGAACATGAAGTGGTAGAGGAGAAGCTGCGGCCGGCCATCGAATAGATCCAGTAGGCTCACCGGCCCGTCCGCGCCGTCGAAAACGTAGGACTTCTCGATCTTCGTCATCGGCAGTCGGCGACGGTCAGCGGCAAGCGCATCCCTGGTGCGCGTCAGGGCTTTCTCCTTGGTAAGCATCGCGTCGAGCGCTTGGCGCCACTCACGCTCCGCGACAACCTTGGGCATCGGGTCCGCTGTTGCATTCATTGCTTGTCTCCTTAGTCCGACGGAACTGACCCGAGGACGTTCGAGGCAGACGCAAGCCGACAGGCCGACCGAAATTTTTTCCAAAGGTTAGACTGGCATCTCACGCAACAGTAGCAGAGCACCTCATGCCGTTGCGCGCCTGCAGGCATCGTTTATAAGCAGTGAATGCTTCCCGCAGTCGCGCATTCTTTCGCGCCTCCGATCCCATCAGCGCAGCGGTGAGCGCATCCAGATTCCCGCCTGCGATCGGCGTCAGGCGCTTCACCGGGGAAACCAGAGCGGGGGCTTTTTGTGTTTGTCCCCTGGATTGGCTAGCATGTACACAATTCGGCCCTATCTTTACTCAAATCGCGTTGCCAATTCGGCCTTGCTTTCATTTGTGCAGCGAGAGAAATGAGGCCCAATGCGCATCCGCTTCTCGACGCGCCCTCTCCCCGTAGTTTATGAAATCGCCGACGCACCGCCCCAGCTGGTGAATGAGGGTGATGAGACGATGATTGCATTCGACCTGACGAACGTCAGGGGTGGGCGCCACGCTGCGCTAATGATCAGACCTGATGAGATCGATCGGCTTTACGCGGCAAAGCGACGGCTGAGCACCCCGCCGGCCGCGCCTTCTTACTCCGATAGTCCCTCGAAATAGGCCAGACACCGCTTGCTTCTGTTCCGGCGGCGGCGTTGCCGGTAGGCGATCAACCAGAGTGCCCCTTCCGCGCCGGCAGCGATTGCGCGAGCCAAGCATTGTGTGCGGTCGTGCTCGGCCTTCGGGCTCGACCCCACCTCAGGGGGCGCACCACTCTCCAAAGCACGACCTGCCCGGGCCGCCCTGCGCCCCTAAGCCAAGCGTGGCGATCCAGCCTTCTTTTCCCGTCACTCGAGCCATCGAGCGCCAGCATGTCCACCAGACGTACTCAAGCCACAACCTCATGCCCATGCACCCGGTGAGAGCAGCATGATCGCCCATAGAAAAGCCGAGCTCCAGTTTGCGATCTGAAACAGGAGCCAGGGCATTTGCGCCATGACGGCCAGGATCGGCACGCTGGCCCGCAACGGCCCGAGAAGCGACCTAACACGATGGCCCAGACCCCCCATCGCTCGAAGAACGCATGGCCCCGCTCCATCAGCTTCGGATGATCCTTGAGCGGCCATATCGTCCGGATTTGCTCCTGGTAGTGACAACCGAGCCAGTAGGAGAGCCAGTCCCCCAGCGCTGCGCCGACGGTGGCAGCCACCACGATGGTCCAGAAGATCAGGAGGTCGGCTGCGCCGATGACCGCGCCGACACCAATCAGCAAGCCCCAGAATGGCAGGATCAACGAGACGAATGCGAGAGATTCGCCGAACGCCAGTGCAAACACGATGAAGGCTGCCCAGTTGGCGTGCTGGCGCACCAGCTCCAGCATGGCGTTCGTAACGTCAGTGAGACTCACATCTGCCCCTCGTGCTCGTCGCGGCCCGAGCTAACCATGAGACGATCGGGATATTAATCCAGGTCCCGATGTTTCTTCATCGCAAGCACCTCTAGCAATCAGGCCCAAGGCGCCCCATCGGCCAGCCGCGAGATGAATCGGGGCTTGGGCATCCTCTTTGACCTATGACGAAGCGATGGTTCTGATCAGCGTCGCGGCGTTGATCTGATAGGCCACCGCCGTTTGCGCCGCATTGATGACCGTGAGGAGTAGGAACTCGGTGTTGTCAAACATCTCAAGACCGTGCACCTTGGCTGCGGCGAGCGCGAAAAGCACGATTTGGGCGACGGCGATCAGGCCCATGAACAACACCTCTGTGGTGTTGTTGACACCGGGGTGAGCCACTTTGATCTGCTCAGCCATCGCCATGATGGCGGCGGCGGCTAACAAGACTTCGACCCACGCAAGCCGATAGCCATCGATATTGAAGAGGATTGCTCTCGGGTCGGGGAAGAACTGCTGGCCAGCGATGAATAGGGCCAGAATGTACACGAACCCTGGGATGTAGGCGAGGGTGCGCCGACGACGGCGATACTCCACATCGGACCCGCTGACAACTGCACCCGGAGTGTGGTCTGCACCATGAGTGTGGTTTGCCATTGGTGTTCTCCATTCCCCTTCGCAGCGGCCCATTGCACACATACTGTGTTCCCGCCTGCTGGTCTAGACTACCGGTGACTGGCTTTACGGAGGTCCCGTCACGACTCGGCGACGATACCTGGTTGAGGGCTCTTCACAACTGCCGCGCGAAAGCCGCAGTGCGACAGTGCCCATCCGGTGATAGCCCCCACCCAATGGGGCCAACCGGGCGATTAACGCAGGTGATTGCCGTGCCGGCCTGCCTCATAGCTTTGGATCAGGCGCACCAGGCTGACATTCTTCCGCGCCTTTGATCTCATTAGGGCAGCGGTGAGCGCATCGAAATCCGGGCCGACGTCGGCGATCGGCGTTATGCGCTTCGATTCTTCAGCAAGAGAGTGATCAAGTTTCGGGCATCCTACCTATTTCGCCGGCATCGACGGCACAGCTGGTGCCAGGACTGCCGAAACGCTCTCCGCCGGCCAGTCCGGCCGGCCACTATGCGCAGCGCTCGAGCAGAACGGCGCGCCTGAGGACGTGACTCCTTTCCGGAGCAGCTCGAAGACGTCCCCGCGGCGCCAATCGCTAGTCAGCGCCGCCCCGGCCGTGCAGGACGGCGCACCGAAGTCTAACAAGCAACTGAACCCTGAAGGTTAGTGAGGATTGGCGAGACGTGTTCACGGCGATCGCCGTGCTGCGGCGCATATCAGCAGCCGCGTTGTTCGAAGGACACTGTTCGCACCACCGCGGCTCATTCGAAGGTGAAGTTATGCGGGTGAAGTGTGCTGAGCTCGACATTATGCAGCGTGAGCGTGTCCTCCTGGTTCACCGTGATGACCACATCCTTTCCGACCTGCTGACTGGCGGACAGCACGCTGTCGAGATCGGCGAACACGGTGCGGCTGAATGTGATGACATCGCCCCCCTTTATGCCGCCTTCGAAATCCATGATGGTGTCATGGCCTAAGCCGACATCGAAGATGAAGTGGTCGTTGCCTCTGCCGCCGGTTAGAATGTCGTTGCCTGCGCCGCCGATGAGGGTATCGTTCCCGTTTCCACCGCGCAGATCGTCGGCACCGGAGGTGCCGATCAGCGTATCGTCGCCGTCGCCGCCATCAACATATGACAACCTGGTTGTCTCCAGCAGGCCACTGAAATCGAAGACGTCGGCGCCCTTGGTGCCGATCACGCCCGCGCCATTGCCGTGCCAAGCTTCGATCGAGGAGGCGGTTGCGTTGAAACCGGCAAGCGTCACATTGCCCTTACCGGTGATTTCCACGGCATCAAAGCCCGCACCGCCGTTCATCACGTCATTCTGAGCGTCGGTGCCGCCGAACACGAAGGTGTCGTTGCCAGCCCCGCCGTCCAGCGTATCGATGCCTGCGCCGCCGGTGATGCGGTCGTCGCCATCACCGCCGTAGATGACATCGTTCCCCGCTCCGCCGCGCAGATCGTCGGCACCGCTCGTGCCCGAAATCACGTCGTTGCCGGCGCCGCCGTCGATGTAGGTAATGCCCGACACTGATTGCAGGCCGCTGAAGTCCAGGATGTCGGCCGCGGCGGTGCCGAGCACGGCGGCATTATTGCCGTGCCACACCTCGATCGAGGCGGCGCCTGCATCGAAGCTGTGGAGAGTGACCGGAGCAGTGCCGGTGACTTCAACGGTATCGATCCCGTCGCCGCCGTTCATCACGTCGTTCTGGGCTTCGGTGGCGCCGAACACGAAGACATCATCACCCGCGCCGCCATACAGCATATCGACGCCCGCGCCGCCGGTGATGCGGTCGTCGCCATCGCCGCCGTAAAGGATGTCATTCCCCGCTCCACCGCGCAGATCATCTGCGCCGCCCGTGCCCCAGATTGTCTGAATCAAGGCTGTCCGGGTCTTTCGGCGACCGTGGGCGCAGGGCTGCAATGCGTCGCTTGGGGAGCAGCAACAGCACGACAAACAGCGGCGGCGTGAGAAAACACGCAACCGTCCAAAAGCCGGAAGAGCGGCGCTTTGCGGCAGCGACGATCGCCCCCAAAATAGCAGTCAGGACCCCTGCGGCGAGATAAAGTGTGACTGCAATTCCCGACGACATGGCAGATCTCCCCCCAACTTCCCAGAGGATACTATCCTGTACGGACTCCTTTCGCGCCACGACGAAAAGGGGGCCGAGCGCAAGAGTGGACGCGGCCCGCGCTGCCGGAAGGGGAGGAGGCCGTCACGGCGGCCAGAATGGCCCTGCAGGCCATACCGAGCCCCAAGGCCGAGAAGAGCACGGAGACACACGCCTGTCGGCCGCCGTGGGCCTCAGTGTTGAGGCCGTGGCGCTCTACCAGCCCTTGCTGTTCCCCCTGGCCCTGCAGCTCGGCGGCTTTTTCTTCCTCGCATAGGGGCTGAGTGGAGACTGCGACGGTGGAGGAGAAAGCGGCGATGCGACCGCAAACTCCATAATTGGGTTCGCTTCTACGCGGGGAGAGCTCGAAATTGTGGACCGGTCACATTGCGTGCCTGTCTGTGGGAGTTGAGGCGAGCTCCGAGGTTGTATTATGGCCCGAAGCAGTTATTCGCCTTCACCTCTGGCAACGTCAGGTTTCACCGCAGAAGCGAAGGTAAGGTCCCAAGAGTCGACGTCTGATCACCATTTCAACAGCGGACGATCAATTTGCATCTCGTGAAGACAGCATGCGCCTCGGAGCTGCCGGTCGGCCGTCCCGACAGAGACTGTGTGAAAAGTCCATTGGGGCGCTATGATTCACCTGCTGAATCGGCGGGGGCAAGGCAATGGCGGGATTCATCGAGGGGTTGGATCGTGACCAGAGCACGTTGTTCCCGGCCGCCCTCGATGACTACATCGGCGATGACAATCCTGTTCGTGCGATCGACGTGTTCGTCGATGGCCTGGACCTGGCCGCACTCGGGTTTGAAGGCGTGGAGCCACTCGCGCTCAGTCGGCCGGCGTACCGTCCAGCGACAATGCTCAAAATCTACATTTACGGATACCTCAACCGCGTGCCATCGAGCCGGCGCCTGGAGCGGGAGT
>Ga0081540_1000879_pt1 | contig 27145 bp, 28 predicted proteins | sample TabmetS2T1R1_FD_71024 | JGI IMG/M metagenome (GOLD analysis project Ga0081540, IMG submission 71024) | Tabebuia heterophylla rhizosphere microbial communities from the University of Puerto Rico - S2T1R1 | ecosystem: Host-associated > Plants > Roots > Rhizosphere ...
TCGAAGCTCTGGATCTGCGCGACGGGCAGCGTGAGCGCGCGCAGCGTCTGCGTGAGCTTCTGCCCCTGCACGAGGCCGCGCGGCAGGCGGAACTGCCGGCCCTTGAGGCCGAGCGGGAATCTCACGAGGAAGTTCTGGTCTTCGAGCTTGCGCCGGAAGTTGAGGTCGGAGCGCGGCGGCCGGTCGCGGAACGCGTCCTGCCAGTCGACGGACTGCATCACGCGCTCCACGTCGGCGGCATTGAGACCCGATGCGTACAAGCCGCCCACCACCGCGCCCATGCTCGTGCCGGCGATGGCGTCGATCGGCACGTGGTATTCCTCGAGCACCTTGAGCACGCCGATGTGCGCGGCGCCGCGTGCTCCGCCGCCGGAGACATGAGCGTCGGCGCCCGCTCGACGCTCGACAATGCCCGCCTGCACGTGGCTGCGGTGGCCGACACGGGCGCGTTCTACCGCGAGGACGACGACCTGGACGCGGGCTCCGACTACGACCTCCTCGGCTCCGGCGACGACAACGTGGCCGGCACCATCGTCTACCGGTCTCCGACCGGAACGGGAACGGTCAGCGTCACGTTCCTCGGCGAGGAGTACTCGATCGCGGGCGTCGCGCGCTGCCAGTTCGCGGGGACGGCTGTGGCTGCCCAATAGCCCACTCGAAAACCTTGTACGCAACGCACAAGAGTCCTAATCTCCCGGGCACCCAAATACCAGGGAGGGGACGCTGTGCCAGGCAGATTGAAGCTTGCGATCACGCTTGCGCTCGCAGGGCTGATGGTTGGGGTAACGCCGGTGTTGGCGAGTAGCTCGAGCCACGGCCTCAAGCCCAAGATCGGCTACACGGGCAAGGTCGAGAATCGCGTGTTGAACGACACCGCGAATGGGCAAGACGCGTCGTTCGTCATCCAGCTCTCGCAGGCCGCGGACGTGAGTGCCGCCTACGGGATGAAGGATGAGGATGCTCGAGGCTGGTACGTGTACCGCACGCTCAAGCGAGAGGCCGATCGGACGCAGCGCCTGATCCGTGCGCTGCTCGAGGCGCAGGACATCCCATACAACTCCTACTGGGTCGCCAACGCGATCGTCGCCAAGGGCGATCGCGCACTAGTCAACAGTCTTGCGGCGCGGCCTGACGTCAAGGTCATCGAGTCGAACGACGCCTCGAACTGGCTCGCGGGAGACCAGGGGGCTATCGCCGAGTACTCTTTCGACTCGGTCTCCTTGATCAAGTCAGGGGGCCCGGTCAATCCGGAAGTCGTCGAGCCCGGTGTGAACCAGGTCAGGGCGTCGAACGTCTGGTCCCTCGGCTTCAACGGCACCGGCATCGTCGTCGGCGTCCAGGACACAGGCATGCGCTGGACGCACAACGCGCTCAAGCCCCATTACCGGGGCTGGAACGGGAGCGCCGCGGACCACAATTACAACTGGTGGGACGCCATCCACTCCGGAGGCGGCATCTGCTCGCCCACCCATCAGGAGCCGTGCGACGACTTCTTCCACGGCACACACGTGACGGGAATCGCCACCGGTGATGACGGCGCGGGCAATCAGATCGGCGTCGCACCCGGCGCGAAGTGGATCGGCTGCCGGAACATGGACCAAGGCAACGGCACTCCGGCGACGTACATCGAGTGCTTCCAGTTTTTCCTGGCGCCCACCAATCTCCAGGGACAGAGCCCAAACCCCGCTCTACGGCCTCACGTCATGAACAACAGCTGGGGGTGCCCACCGAGCGAGGGCTGTGCGGCCAACACGCTGGAAACGATCGTCAACAACACGCAGGCCGCCGGCATCTTCGTGGAGGTCTCCGCTGGGAACTCGGGGCCGGGCTGCAGCTCCGTCAACGATCCGCCTTCGATCTACACCGCGTCGTACTCGACCGGTGCACTGACGACTGGCACGACCTCGGTCGTCGGCTTCAGCAGCCGCGGCCCGGTGACCGTGGACGGCTCCAACCGGATCAAGCCGGACATCGTCGCTCCAGGCACCAACACTCGGTCTGCGACGAACAGCAGCGACTCTGCATATACGACCGCCAGCGGCACATCAATGGCCGGGCCGCACGTCGTGGGGGTCGTCGCCCTCCTCTGGCAGGCGGTTCCGAGCCTGAGGCGGGACATCGCGGCGACCAAGGCCCGCTTGAACGCCACTGCGAACCCGAACGTCACGCCGAACAGCAACTGCGGTCCGCAGCCCCCGGCGCCGCCGATCCCGAACAACAACTTCGGGTACGGCCTCGTCGACGCGCTGGCTGCTGTTCATGGCGGGGGACCGCCGCCTCCACCTCCGCCGCCACCGCCACCGCCGCCGCCACCACCGCCGCCGCCACCACCGCCGCCACCACCCCCGCCACCACCTGTGCCTCCGCCACCTCCGCCTCCGACCCGCTGCCGCGTCCCGAGGGTGCTTGGGCTCCGGCTCGCAGCCGCGAAGCAGAAAGTCCGGCGGGCGCACTGCACCGTCGGCAGGGTTCGACGCGTTCGCGCAAGGCGATCGCTGCGCGGCCGTGTCGTCAACCAGAAGCCGACGCCGGGAGCGCTCAAGCGCCGGGGCTTCCCGGTGAACATGGCGGTCGGCAGGGGCTAGCCAAACCCGAACTCACGACACCGAGAGGGCCGTCCATCAGGCGGCCCTCTCTTTAGGCGACGTCCGATTTGGTCGATACGTTCCTGCCCGGAAGATTCCGTGTCCACTGCGGGTCTTGTGAGGGCAAGGGGTCCACCAAAATCAAAAGGAGGGTCATGAAAGGCATCACTCGCCGCCTCCGGCCGTCGCCAGCAATGGTCGTCGCCTGTATCGCGCTCGTGTTCGCGATGACGGGCGCCGGCTACGCGGCCGGAATGCTCGGCCCGAACACCGTCGGGACGAAGCAGCTCAAGAAGAACGCGGTCATCTCGTCCAAGGTCAAGAACAGGTCGCTCCTGGCCGTGGACTTCAAGGCCGGCCAGCTTCCAAAGGGGCCCAAGGGAGACAAGGGCGACGCCGGCGCACCGGGCGCCCCGGGCGCCCCGGGTCAGCAAGGGCCGCCTGGTCCCACCACTGGGCTGATGCGCATCTCAGCGTCGTCGGGAGACTGGGTCGTCGGCGGCACCAGCGTCGGCACTCTCACCATCCGGCCCTTCACCGATCTAACGAGGATCAGCACCAGCGCGACCGGAATCCACTTTGCGCACGTGCATCCGAGCCTTCCCGAGGCCGCCTTCGGCAAGCGGATGAGCCTCGAGAGCGTCGTGTTCTGCTACGACGCCGCTCCGAATGCGGTGCTCGACGCGACGTTCCTGCGCGTCCAGCGGCAGACCGCGGGCCCGCCCGGAACCAACCCGGTCCTGTTGAGCGACGACACCGACCGGGCCGACGCGGCATGTCGGACGTACACGCTGCCGACTCCGTTCGAACTGTCACCTGACGACGCAGTCAACTTTGCGGCGAGGATCAACTTCACGAACACGACCGACGTCTTCGATGTCGGCCGAACGACGTTCGTCCTCGAGCCGACCGCGACGCCGGCGACGCCCGCCGGGGCTCCGGCTCACGCCACCATGCTGAAGCCGGTGACGCGCGGAGACAGCGGAAGCGCGAACTAGAAGCCGGTTACGAGTGCGATCGGAGAGGCCCTGGGATTCCGGGGCCTCTTCGTGTTACGAGCCGCGGCCGATCCATTCCTCTCCGCCCTCGTAGAGCTCCTTCTTCCAGAGAGGCACCTGCGACTTCAGCGCCTCGATCGCATCGGCGCAGGCCGCGAGGGCGTCCTGCCGGTGCGGAGCGGAGACCGCGATCGCCACGCTCGTCTCGCCGACCTCGACGCGACCGAGCCGGTGTTCCATCGCGACCTTGCACAGGTCGTAACGCTCCTGTACCTCGTCGGCGATCCCGGCCATGACGTCTTCGGCCATCTCCTCGTAAGCCTCGTACTCGAGCGCGATCACCTCCCGCCCCCGCGAGTGTGCGCGAACGGTGCCGAGGAAGGTCGCGAGCGCGCCTGCCTCCTCGTCCGCGACCTCCGCCATGACCGAGGTCGGGTTCACCGGACCGTGGGTAAGCCGGAACGCGCCGCCGGAGACGGGCGGGATCAGCGCGACCTCGTCGCCGTCGGCCAGGGCCTGCGAGGTCTCGGCGTACCGCTTGTTGACGGCGTAGAGCAGGCCGGGCGGCTCGTCACCGAGCTCGAGCGCGGGCCAGACGTCGCCGACGGACGCACTCGTAGGAAGCTCGAGATCGCGTTGTCCCGTGCCGGCGAGCTCGCGCAGCCCGGCGAACAGCCTGACGACCACCCTCACGGGCGTAGCGTAGATTGAGAGTCATGGCGACCACGGAGGATCGCCGGGAGACCGACTCCGGGATCGAGATCAAGCCGGTCTACACGGACGAGGACGTCGCGGACCTCGAGCTCGAGCTGCCGGGCGAGTTCCCGTTCACCCGCGGCCCGTACGCGGACATGTACCGCGGGCGCCCGTGGACGATCCGCCAGTACGCGGGCTTCGCCTCGGCCGAGGAGACGAACGCGCGCTTCCGCTACCTGCTCGAGCGCGGGCAGACGGGCCTCTCGGTGGCCTTCGACCTGCCGACGCAGCTCGGCTATGACTCGGACGACCCGCGCGCGGCCGGCGAGGTGGGGCGGACCGGCGTCGCGATCGACTCGATCGCCGACATGGAGCTGCTCTTCCACCGGATCCCGCTCGGCGAGGTCTCGACGTCGATGACGATCAACGCGCCCGCGTCGCTGCTCCTGCTGCTCTACGAGCTCGTCGCCGAGAGCCAGGGGGTCTCCGGGGAGAAGCTGCGCGGCACCGTCCAGAACGACATCCTCAAGGAGTACTGCGCGCGCGGGAACTACATCTTCCCGCCGAAGCCTTCGATGCGGCTGACGACCGACGTCTTTGCCTACGCACACGAGCGGCTCCCGAAGTGGAACACGATCTCGATCTCGGGGTACCACATCCGCGAGGCGGGCTCGACGGCCGTCCAGGAGCTCGCGTTCACGCTCGCGAACGGGATCGCCTACGCGCAGGCGGCAGTCGACGCGGGGCTCTCGCCGGACGAGTTCGGCGAGCGGCTCTCGTTCTTCTTCAACGCGCACAATCACTTCTTCCAGGAGGTGGCGAAGTTCCGCGCGGCCCGCCGGCTCTGGGCCGAGATCATGCGGGAGCGGTTCGGCGCGACGAACCCGAAGGCGCAGGCGCTGCGGTTCCACGCGCAGACGGGCGGGTCGACGTTGACGGCGCAGCAGCCGGAGAACAACATCGTCCGCGTGGCGATCCAGGCCCTGTCCGCGGTCGCCGGCGGGGCCCAGTCGATCCATACGAACGCCTTCGACGAGGCGCTCGCGCTGCCGACGGAGCGCTCGGCGAAGATCGCGTTACGCACGCAGCAGCTGCTCGCGTACGAGGCAGGGGGAACGGACACGGCCGACCCGCTCGGCGGCGCGTACTTCATCGAGGCCTTGACGGACGAGCTCGAGGCCGCGGCGCGCGATCTCATCGAACGCGTGGACGAGGTCGGCGGCGCGGTGGAGGCGATCGAGCAGGGCTTCGTCCAGCGTGAGATCGAGGACGCGGCGTACAAGCACACGGCCGCGGTGGAGTCGGGCGAGAGGGTGATCGTCGGCGTCAACCGCTACCAGGAGGACGAAGCGGAGCCGATCGAGCTCCACCGGCTCGACCCGAAGGCGGAGCGCCGTCAGCTCGAGCGCACGGCGAAGGTGCGCGCCGAGCGGAACGCGGACGAAGCGGCCAAGGCGCTGGCCGAGGTGCGTCGGGTCGCGGAGGGGGACGGCAACCTGCTGCCCCCGATGCGCGAAGCCCTGCGGGCGCGAGTCACGATCGGCGAGATCTGCAACGAGCTGCGAGACGTGTTCGGCACGTACGACGCCCAGCGCGCCTAGGTACGGGCAGCCGCACTTCCAGCCGCCTGCTGGCCGTATTCCCGGCTCTGACCCGGGCTGCGAGCGTGAGGGCATGAAAACGAACGAAAGGAGCACCACCGTGTCAGCCTCCAAGCTCGCGGTCGCCTTCTCCGCAGCCGCACTCCTCGTGTCTGTCTTGTGCGCAACCCCTGTCGGTCAGGCTGCGAGCAGGCTCGTGCTCGCCAAGAATTCCGTCGGGACGGCACAGCTCAAGAAGAACGCCGTCACGGGGGCCAAGGTCAAGAATGGCTCGCTCATGGCCACCGACTTCAAGGCGGGTCAACTCCCCGCCGGCCCGCAGGGGCCGAAGGGCGACAAGGGCAATCCAGGAGCGCCCGGCGCGTCCGCGACGAAGCTCTGGGCCTACGTGAACTACGACGGCGCGCTCCGGCGCGGACAGGGCGTCTCGTCGGTCGAGCATCTCAGCTCGGGCTACTACCGCATCACCTTCAGCCAGTCGATCGCGAACTGCGTCGGCATTGCGAGTTACATGACGGAGCAGAACGACCTCGGCTACAACCTCTCAGATCACTTCTCCGTCCATCGATTCAGTGCGACCCAGATGAGCGTCTCCATCTGGAACTCGTACAGCCAGACCTACCCTGACCTCCCGTTTGTGCTGATCGTCGTCTGCTGAGGGTTAGCCTCTGGCCGATGAAGATCCTGCTCGTCTCGCAGCTGTATCCAGGGCCCCGGGATCCCGATCTCGGGGCCTTCGTCCAGGGAATCGAGCGCGCCCTCGCGGACCGGGGCCACGAGATCGGGCGGGTCGTCACAGAGGGGCGGGGCGGAGGCAAGCGCAGGCACCTGCGTCTGGCACGCGATGTGCGCAGGGCCGCGCAGCGGTTCGAGCCGGACGTCGTCTACTCGCACTTCCTCGTTCCGACCGGCCTCTCGGCGGCCCTCTTCGGCGGCGCGCCGCTCGTGGCGACCGCGCATGGACGCGACGTCCGCAACATCGGCGCCTATCCGGGAATCGCACCCGCGACGCGCTTCGTCGCCCGCCGCGCCGCCTCGTTGATCGCGGTCTCCGATTACCTGCGTCGCGAGCTCGAGGCGAAGATCCCCGAGGCCCGTGGCAAGACCGAGGTCGTCGACAGCGGCGTCGACCTCTCGCTCTTCGAGCCACGTCCGGGGCCTGACAGGGGGCAGGGCCAGAACGGGCCCGTCTTCGTCTGCGTCGGGAGCCTCATCGAGCGGAAGAACGTCGTCCGCCTCGCCGATGCATTCGCGCAGCTCGGCACCGGGCGCCTCGTCTTCGTGGGCGACGGGCCGCTGCGCCCAAAGCTCGAGGGGCGTGCCGATGTCGAGATCACCGGGCGCGTGCCGCACGACGAGGTGGCGCGCTACGTCGCCGAGTCGACCGTGCTTTGCCAACCGTCCCTGATCGAGCCATTCGGCCAGGCGCTCCTCGAAGGCATGGCGTCGGGCCGGTCCGTCGTCGCCACGCGCGTCGGCGGCCCGCCGGAGTTCGTCCCGCCCGAAGCCGGAATCCTCGTCGACCCGCTCGACACGTCCGCTATCGCCGACGCCATGCGCCGTGCCGCCGAGCTCCCATCGCCGAACCCCGCCGCCCGGGAGGCCGCGGCGGCCCACGACGTCAGGGCTCAGGCGGAGAAGATCGAGTCGATCCTGGCCAGAGCCGCTCGAGGTCCGCGAGCCTGACCTCGACGAGCGGCCGCACGCGTTCCTCGAGCCCGGCTTCCTCCGCGACCCGAAGTGCCGCCTCGTAGCTCTCCCGCGCCTTCTCCGGCGATACGCCCTGTTTGAGCCGGTTGTCGCCCGTCACGAGGTGCTTCTGGATCCGCTCGCGCGCCGAGTCGGCCATGCCCGAAGCGTAGCTTTGGTCATCTCAGGGAAGATTCATCGGATGGAAGCCGCCCGCGACGCCGAGGTCGACTCAGCCGTGGACCCGGTCCGCGTCCTCATTGCCGACGACGAGCCGCTGTTCGTCGACAGCGTCGCCGCGCTGCTGAGCAACGACGAGCGCGTGAAGGTGATCGGAACCGCATCGAACGGCCAGGATGCCGTCGACCTCGCGACCGCGCTCGAGCCCGACGTGACGCTGATGGACATCTCGATGCCCGTGCTCGACGGGATCGAGGCGGCGAGGCGCATCCGGCTCGCGCTGCCGAAGGCCTGCATCCTGATCCTCACCGGGTCGAGCATCGCGGCGGACGTCGATCGGGCGCGCCAGGCCGGCGTCGCCGGGTTCCTGACCAAGGACCGGATCGGGACGCAGCTCGTGAGCTCGATCCTCGAGGTAGCCGGCAAGTAGCGGCTACTCTGTCCGAGCTTTGCCGCTGTCCGCATTCATCGACAGCTTCGGCCGCTCGGCGTTCGTCTTCTTCGACTTCGTCACGGCCGTCGTCCTCATCGTCCTGGTGCTCATGCACTCCGGGCGAGACACGGGCATGGGCGGAATGGGCTACGTGCCGGCATCACAGGGCGGGACGCACATCGTCGAGCGCAACCTGACTCGGCTGACGGTGGTCGTCGGCGTGATCTTCTTCGCCAACTCGATCATCCTCTACCACCTGCTCGCGTAGCTAGAGGCCTGGGCCCGAGCCGGTCCCGCTGATGTGGAAGTGGGCGGTCGCGATCGCCGGCACGAGCGCGGCGTGCGCGAAGCGCTCCTCGTAGAGGTCGCTCAGGTTGACGAGGCTCCGGTCGCGGCTGAGGCCGGGAACCTCGCCGAGGACGTCCGACATCGCGACGGTGAAGCGCAGGTTGACGAGCGGCTCGGCGATCTTGCCGTCGCGGATCCGGAACGTCCCGTCGCGCGTCATCCCGGTCAGCACGCCGCCGCGCGGGTCGACGATGCTCAGGTAGTGGAGCCGCGTGACGTAGATGCCGTCGTCGACGAGCTCCGCGAGCTCCTCCGGAGAATCCGCGTCGCCGCCGGCCATCGCGTATGCGGTCGGGAGCGGGCCGAAGAAGCGCCACGCGTCCGGCGGGGCATGTCCCGTCGAGGTTTGTCCGTTCTGGACACGCGCCGCTGTCGTGCGGTCCCAGACCACGCCTTTGATCACGCCGTCCGCGATGATCGGCACGCGCTGCTTCGGCGTCCCCTCGAAGTCGAACGGCCGCGGGAGGTTCGCCGCGTCCAGCGCGTCGTCGGCGATCGAGACCTTCGGGTCGAACGCCTGCTCGCCGAGCCGCCCGCAGAAGAAGCTCCGCTCCTCGAGGTACCCCTGCGCGCCCATCGAGTCGTACGAGAACCAGCGCACGAGGTCGGCGACCGCGACCGGCTCGAGCACCGCCCGGTACGGGCCCGGCTCGACCTCTGCGCCGCCGCGCGTCCGTGCCGCGATCTCCGCGGCTTCTCGCGCCGGCTCCGTCGGGTCGACGTCCGCGGCACGCCAGCCCGTTCGCTCGGCCCAGCCCGACGCCTCCTTGTCGGCGGCCAGGCACAGGCAGACGGCGTCCGTCGTCGTCTGCTCCGCGGCGAGGCCGGTGGAGGAGGCGACTGCGATCTCGGTCACGCCGCTCGTGTAGATGCCGTACAGCCCGATGTCGCCCGCGGTCTCGATCGCCGCAGCTGCGAGCCGCGCCTGGTCGGCCGCCCCGTGCGCCGCGGTCTCCTCGTCGAAGCCGCCGACGTTCGGATAGTCGGCCGGAGGTGCGAAGCCCGGGAAGTCAGGGTCGGGCCTGGCGCTGTCTGCCGCCTCGCCGGCGCGACGCGCGACGTCGGCGAGCCCTTCGTCGTCGACCCGGTTCGTCGAGGCCCAGCCGATCTTGCCGTCGCGCAGGACGCGCACCCGGACGACGGAGTTCTCGATCAGCGTCGGCTGGTGGACGATCGACGCGGCGAACCGCGCCACGCCCGACCGCTCTGCGTGCACGACCACCTCGGCTTCGTCCCCTTGCGCGGCCCGAAGGGCGTCTTGCGCCAACTCGAGGCCGCGGCTCATGCGGAGACTCCGACCTGGACGTCGCGGAACCGCGCATGGGCGGCGCCGTGGGAGACGTGCGCCTCCTGTCCGGGCTGGCCCTTGCCGCAGTTCGTCAGCCCGTAGAGCGTCCACTCCTCGGGGCCGGCGACCGCGTCGAGCTTGCCCCAGAAGACCGGCGTCACGCCCGTGTACGTCGCGTCACGCACCATCCGCCCGAGCTCCCCCTTCTTGATCTCCCACGCGATCTGCGTCCCGAACTGGAAGTTGAGGCGCTTGTCGTCGATCGACCAGCTCTTGTTCGTCTCGAGGTAGAGCCCGTCGTCGACGTCGGCGAGGAGATCCTCGAACGAGCCTGCGCCGGGCTCGAGGTGGAGGTTCGTCATCCGGACGAGCGGCATCTTCGACCAGCCATCGGCGCGCATCGACCCTCCGTGGCCCGCGCCGAGCTCAGCCGCGGTCTCGCGCGAGCTGAGGAACCCGCGGAGCACGCCGGCCTCGACGATCGCCTCGCGGGCGGCCGGCACGCCCTCGTCGTCGAAGGCGAACGTGCCCAGGCCCTCGGGCGTGGTCGAGTCGGCCGTGATGTTCATCCGCTCGGAGCCGTAGCGGAGGCTGCCGAGGTCGTCCGGGGACAGGAAGCTCGTGCCCGCGTACGCAGCTTCGGTGCCGTACACGCGGTCGAGCTCCGTCGGATGCCCGACGGACTCGTGCACCTGCATGATCGCCTGCTCCGGCGAGAGGACGATGGTCATCGTCCCAGGTGGGCACGCGGGGGCGCGCAGGAGCGCGGCGGCCTGCTCCCCGACTCGCGGCGCCTCGCGGTCGAGCCCGAGGCGCTCGACGTACTCCCAGCCGCCCTGGCCGCTGACTCCCGAGTGCTGGCTCGGATAGCTGCGGATCTGGGACACGTCCTTCGAGGACGCGTACGCGTCGATCCCGCCTCCGCACTCGTAGACGTCCTGCTCGACGTTCGTGCCTTCCGACGAGACGAGGGCCTTGTGCTCGCGCTGGGCGCGGACCATGGCGACGGTCACCTTCACGTCGGGGTTCCGCATGCCGTCTTCGGCTCGGAGGCAGAGGTCGATCTTCTCGGTGAGGGGGACGCTGAACGGGTCGCGCTCGAGCGGTGTGCGGTATTCGCCTGTGTGCGCCTCGACGGGCGCGAGGCTCGTCTGGTGGCGCCCTGGAGCCGCGCGTGCGAACTCGACGGCTCTGAGGGCCGCGTCGCGCGCGCCATCTTGGTCGAGCCGGCCGACGCCTGCGAACCCCCAGGCGCCGTCCACGAGCACTCGCACGCCGATGCCCTCGCTCTCGGCGTCGCTCAGGTCGTCGACCTGTCCGTTCTTCGTGATCACGTACTGGCGCCGCATCTCCACTGCGCGCGCGTCCGCGTAGGACGCCCCGGCCCCGAGCGCCGCGTCGACCGCCGTTTCGGCGAGTTCCTTCACGGCCGCAACCCTAACCCCATGGGGTCAGACCCCTTTACAACTGCCGCGCCGCCGAGTCGCTTCGCTCCGCCGCGTGTGGACGAAAAGTGCGCGATCCCTTCCTGATCGGTGCGCCTCTAGGGGCGGGGTCTGACCCCGCGATGGCGCCCGCTACTATTGGCGGCGCGCGCTGGTGGCGGAATTGGTAGACGCGCAAGGTTGAGGGCCTTGTGGGGTTAAAACCCCGTGGAGGTTCAAGTCCTCTCCAGCGCATAGAACGCCCGCGAGGGCGTTTCGCGCTTCTTGACGCCGTCCGCACGGCTCGCTACCGTGATCGAACACATGTTCGCGGAAGGAGGCCCAGTGCTCACCGAGCGGCAACGCCAGATTCTCGACTTCCTGACGAAGTACACGGACGCCCACGGCTACCCGCCGACCGTCCGCGAGATCGGCGAGGCGGTCGGCCTCGCGTCCCCTTCGACGGTGCACGCGCACCTCGCGAACCTCGAGCGCGCGGGACTGCTCAAGCGCGACCCGACGAAGCCGCGCGCGATCGAGCTCCGCCGCGAGCCGAAGTCGCCTGCGCAGGCCGAGCCGGACGTCCGCAAGCTCCCGCTCGTCGGCGAGGTTGCCGCCGGCGGCCCGCTGCTCGCCGAGGACAACATCGAGGACTACATGGCGGTGCCCGCGCCCCTCTCGCGCGGCGGCGAGGAGTTCCTCCTCCGCGTCAAGGGCGACTCGATGGTCAACGCGGGCATCCTCGACGGAGACATCGCCGTCGTGCAGCGCGCCCAGGACGCACAGGACGGCGACATCGTGGTCGCGCTCGCCGGCGACGACGAGACGGCGGACGAGGCGACGATGAAGCGGCTCTTCCGCGAGAACGGCCGCGTGCGCCTCCAGCCCGAGAACGACGCGCTCGAGCCGATCTACGCCGCGCACGTCCAGATCCTCGGCAAGGTGATCGGAGTCTTCCGGCAGCTATGAGCGTGGAGACCTTGAACCGGACGCTCGAACAGGAGCTCTTCACGCTGCTGCGCGGCGCAAGCCTCGAGTGCCTCGTGTGCGGCGAGTTCGTCCTACACCGCGCCGGGACGATCTCGTGCCCCGAGTGCCAGGCCGAGTTCCGGAGCAGCGGAGAGGCCCGGCTACAATTGACCCTGCAGGCCGGGTGACCGCGAGTCGTTCGCGGCTCGAGGAAAGTCCGGACACCGAAGGGCAGGACGCTGGGGAAATCCCAGGCGGCGAAAGCCGACGGAAAGTGGCACAGAAAGGAGACCGCCGGCAGCGAAAGACTCTCCGGAGACGCTGACGGTAAGGGTGAAACGGTGGGGTAAGAGCCCACCAGCGCTGCGGTGACGCAGCGGCTCGCCAAACCCCGTCCGGTGCAAGGTGAAACAGGCTCCGCCGACGCGGCCCGCCGAGGAGCCGGGTACACCGCTCGAGCCATCGGGGAACCGCTGGCCTAGAGAGATGGTCGCCCTCGACAGAATCCGGCTTACAGGCCTGCTACGGAAAAGCCTCGCTCCGGCGGGGCTTTTCTATTGGGAGATTTCGTCGCGACCGCCACTCGACGTGTGATTGCATAGGCGCCGCCGCCGTCACAACGAGCCGGCCACAGACGGATGGAGACGATGCGCGCCGTACGGTTGCACGAGGACGGGCTCAGGATCGAGGAGGTTCCCGTTCCGGAGCCGAAGTCGGACGAAGCGCTCGTACGCGTGCACGCGGCGGCGATCACCCGCGGCGAGCTGACGTGGCCCCTCGACCGCCTGCCCGCGACCCCGTCGTACGAGCTGTCAGGGGTCGTTGTCCGGGTTGGACCTGACGTGGGCGACCTATCCGAGGACGACGAGGTCTTCGCGCTGACGCCGTTCGACCGCGATGGCGTCGCAGCGGAGTACGTCGCGGTTCCGGCCGCGGTCCTCGCCCTCAGGCCTCGCAGCCTGAGCCATGTCGAAAGCGCCGCTCTGACCCTGGCGGGCCTGACCGCGTGGCAAGGGCTTTTCGACCACGGCGCCCTGGGCGATGACGAGCGCGTCCGCGTCCTCGGAGCAAGCGGCGGAGTCGGGCACCTCGCGGCCCAGCTCGCCGGGCCGAGACTGGCCGGGGAGAACGATCCGTGCGACCTCGTGTTCGACACGGTCGGCGGCGACGTCCTCGCATCGGCCGTCGGCTCCGCTCCGCGAGTCGTCTCGGTCGCCGAGGAGGCCGAGGGCGTCACCTATTTCGTCGTCGAGCCGAACCGGGACGAGCTGCTCGACCTCGGGCGGCTCGCGGAGTCGGGTGTGCTCATGCCCGAGATCGACTCGGTCTTTCCGCTCGGCGAGGCACACGCGGCATTCAGCCGCCTGGCTGAGCGCGGCAAGCGCGGCAAGGTCGTCCTGAAAATCGCCGGCGACTGAAGGAGCTTGCGACGTGGGGCCTAGGCTGCTGCAGCCGCACGGCGGCGGACGCGTGTACTTGATCTTCCTCGGGAACGAGGGCGCCAGCCGAGTGCGTCAGGCGTATGGCGCTCGAAATTCCGAGCCCGAAGACAGGCCCACTGTGCAAGGTCACGGCTTGCCGGGCTTTTCTGTTTGAGGGACGATCCGAAGAGGACCATGACCCCCGAGATCGTCGGCAGGGAGGACGAGCTCGCCTCCATTCGCGCCTTCCTCGACCGGACTGAAGGAGGTCCTGCCGCGCTCGTGCTCGAGGGCGAGCCCGGCATCGGGAAGTCGACGCTCTGGCTCGCGGGCGTGCAGCACGCCGTGGGGCCCGGGCGCCGCGTCCTCACGACCCGGCCCTCTGAAGCCGAGCGCGGCCTCGCGCACGCGGGGCTGGGGGACCTGTTCGAGAACGTCCTGGACGACGTCCTGCCGCACCTGGCGCCTCCTCGCCGCCGCGCCATCGAGGTTGCGCTGCTGCTCGACGCAGCGCCGGATGATTCCGTCGATCACCGTGCGCTTTCCGTGGCGGTGCGCGACGTCCTGGCGGCGCTGAGCGAACGCCAGCCGATCGTGGTCGGCGTCGACGATGTCCAGTGGCTCGATCCCTCGTCCTCCGCTGCCCTCGCTTTCGCAGTGAGGAGGCTCGATGACAAGCAGGTCAGGCTACTGCTCGCCAGGCGGCTGGCCGAGGGAATCGAGGATTCGGAGCTCGAGTCGGCCCTGCCGCCCGAGCGCCTCCACGTCGAGCCGCTCAGCGTCGGCGCCGTCCATCGGCTGCTCCTCGACCGGATCGGACGATCGTTCGCACGCCAGACGTTGCTCCGAATCCACGAGCGCTCGGGTGGAAACCCGTTTTTCGCCCTCGAGATCGCCCGTGCGCTCGACGGCGACATCGATCCGCTCGAACCGCTGCCGGTTCCACAGACGCTCGAGGGGCTCGTCCGCGTGCGGCTGACAGGGCTCCCGCCGAACACCCGTGAGGCGCTCGGGCTCGCGTCCGCGATCGGAACGCCGTCGGAGGCGCTGCTCGAGCACGCGGGAGTCCGAAAAAGCGCCCTCGACCCTGCAGTGGCGGCGCACGTCGTCGAGCGCGAGAACGGGACCGTCCGCTTCACGCATCCGCTGCTCTCCTCCGCGCTCTACAGCGATCTCGGCGAGGAGCGCAAGAGCGTTCACGCCCGTCTCGCAGACATCGTCGAGGACCCGGTCGCTCGTGCGCGCCACCTGGCCCTGTCCCGTGACGAGCCCGACGCCGAGATCGCGAGAGCTCTCGACGAGGCCGCCATCCTCGCGGCGGAGCGGGGCGCTTCGGCGGTCGCCGCCGAGCTCGCCGAGCACGCTCTTCGATTGACACCGCACACCGAGGTCGACGCCCGCGGTCATCGAGCGCTGGCGGCGGCTCGGACCCATCAGGAGGCCGGCGAGTGGACACGCGCGCGAGCCATCGCAACCCAGCTCGCCGAGGCGGAAAAAGGAGCGCTGCGCGCGGAAGCGCTCGTCGTCCTCGCGGGGCTCGAGTCGATCGGCGGCTCGATCGCTCTGCTCGAGGATGCGCTCCGCGAGGCTGAATCGAGCCCCGTACTTCGGGCCGACATCCAGGTCCGGCTCGCACCCGCCATCCGCTTCCGCGACGGCTATCTCGAAGCCCATCGACGGGGTCTCGAAGCGCTCGAGCTCGCGGAGCGTCTCGAGGATGTCTCGCTCCAAGCACAGGCGCTTGCCGTGCTCGCGGATCTCGGCGCAGCGATCGGCGACGAGGAGGCGCCGGCACAGGCCGCCAAGGCGCTGGAGCTGGCGGGCGGGTCCCGGCAGCCGAGGCTCGAGCACGTGATGGCCTACGTCGCATCGATCGCGATCGGGGACAAGGCCCGCCGCCAGTTTCTCGAGGACGAGTACGAACGGTGGCAGGAGCGCGACGAGCTGCTATGCGCAGACGTCCTCTGGGAGCTCTCGCTGATCGAGCTGGAGCAGGGGAGTTGGGACCTCGCCGCCGAGCATGCGGCTCGCGCGCGCGACATCGCGTTTCAGTACGGAATCGAGATCCCCCAGCACCATCTCCCGATCGCCTGGATCGCCGTCCATCGCGGCCAGCTCGACCTCGCGCGCGAAACATCGACCCGGGCCCTGGAGTTGGCGGAGCAGCACTTCGGCCTTCATCCGCCGTACCACCTGTCCGTGATCGGGCTCGCCGCTCTGTGGAGTGGCGACGCTCCGACCGGCGCCGAGTGGCTCGCCCGAGCGACTTCGACTGCCCTGGAGCTCGGGTGGTTCGAGCCCACGAATCGCCCCTGGACCCGCGACCATGTCGAGGCGCTGCTCGAGGTCGGCCGAATCGACGAGGCGGAAGAGATCCTCGACATGTGGGAGGCCGACGCCAAGCGACTCGGTCGACGGAGAGTCCTTGCACACGTTCTTCGGTGTCGTGGCCAGATCGCGGCCGCGCGAGGAGATGTCGACGAGGCGATGCAGCGCCTGGAGGAGGCTGCTGCCTGTCACGACGAGATCGGGGATCCCTACGGCCGTGCACGCTCCTTCCTCGCGCTCGGCGGGGTTCGCAGGCGCCTCCGGCAGAAGCGCGCGGCTCGCGAGGCGATTCTCGAGGCGCTGGCCGGATTCGAGCAGCTCGGCGCCGCGACCTGGATCGAGCGCTGCAAGTCGGAGCTGGGAGCCATCGGCGGCCGCACGCGCGAGGACGGTCTGACCCCGGCCGAGCAGCGCGTCGCGGCTCTCGTCGCCGAGGGCCGGACGAATCGCGAGGTCGCGGCAGCGCTCTTCCTCGGCGAGCGAACCGTCGCCAGCCACCTGACGCACATCTACGCGAAGCTGGGGATCCGCTCGAGAACCGAGCTTGCACGCGCGCTCGACTGACGAGCAAAGTTCAGACGTTCTGACGTTTTCTCGGCCTCGGCACCGGCCTAGCGTCGAGGGCGTGCCGAGTTACCTCGTCGAGACGTATCTCGCCCGCGGCAACGCGGGGGAGCGCGCGGCGCGTGAGCGGCGGGCCCGCTCGGCGGCGGACGAGCTGACGCGTGTCAGCTTCGACCACTCGATCCATGTTCCAGAGGACGAGACCTGCTTCTTCGTCTTCGACGCACCGTCGAGCGAGGATGCGCTCCTCGCGGCAGAGCGCGCCCAGCTCGAGCCCATGCGAATCGTCGAAGCCGTCTCGTCCTCGACACCAAAGGAGGACTCATGAAGTCCAAATGGCTGTGGGCATTCGTCGGCATCCTGGCCCTGGTCGGCATCTACGCGGGAACGGTTCTGGCAACGCCGCCGTCGGGCCAGTCGACGACGACACTCGCCAGGGCGCCCTTCGCGCCGCTCAATCTCAAGGCGCGCGATGCCAACATCTGGCGCGCCAAGATCAAGACGCACGGGACGTCCGATCTCTACGTGATCGACAACACGTTCGCGGCGAACGGCGGGACGAGCGGCTGGCACTCGCATCCGGGGACGAGCCTCGTCTTCGTCGTCTCCGGCACGATCACGAACTACATGGCGCACGGGCGTCACTGCATGCAGGAGGAATACACCGCCGGTCAGGGCTTCGTCGACGAAGGCGGCGACAGCGTGCACAAGATCGTGAACAACGGCACCGATGCGGCGCGGACGATCGCGGTCCAGTTCCTGCCGGCAGGAGCGACCAGGCGGATCGACATCGACGAGCCCGACTGCCACTAGGCACGGGTCGCTGGAAAGGAAGCTACCGGGCCGTCTCCTGGAGGCGGCCCGGCAGAGGTCGCTACCTCGTCCTGTGGAAGTGGTGCGCGAGCACCTGGCGCTCCACCTTCCTTCCGAGCTGGGATCCGTCCTCGATCGCGGTGCGGTAGTGGATCCCGCCCCAGACCCGCGCGTTCGTAACCTCGTACTCGAGATCGCTCACCGTGTCGAAGTGTCGGTCCCCGAGCCCCGTGAGGCTCGGGATGGTGAGGTCGATGTTCCGCGTGCCCAGGAACCTCGCGATCGTGAGGGCGATCCCCGTGGTCGCGCAGGAGTGCGCGCTCGGGTACTCCGGGTGGTTCGGAGTGGCCGGCAAGAGAGGCAGCCAGGATGGGTCGGCGACGGTGTCCGGGTTGCCGTCCGTGTCGCCCGCGTGGATCGCGGTGATCGGCCGCCAGAACGCGTAGTGGTACTTCGCGTCGAAGCAGCCGATCAGCGCATCCGCCTCGACGACCGCGTTCATCGCCATGAACCGTGACGCGTTGCTGATGTCGAGCGCGTGGTCGGCGATGAACCCGCGGAACGCGGCGTGGATCTGCTGGATCGGCGGCTCGCCCCAGAAGCGCGCCGCCAGCGTCTGATCGGGCGTCCGGGTCGCGCTCGTCCTCGAACCGATCTCCTTCACCTCGTTGTAGTCGCGGGCCCAGCGCCGGCTCGAGAGCCTCGGGGGCCCGTCGGGCCGGAACTGGCTCGGCCTGCGCAGGCTGAACGGCTGCATGTGCGGCATGTAGGTGCCGAGCGGAGGTGTCTGCGCCGTGGGGATCCAGACCCCGGGAATGGGCGGATCCGGCGGGACGTAGTCGTAGTGCGCCCGGAAGCCGTCGTCCGCGCGCTCGCGGATCAGGACCCGGGCGATGTACTCGCCGGTCGCCACGCCGTCTTCCTTGGGCTGGCCGTCCTGGATCGTGCCCAGCGACTGGTAGTACGCCGGGTCGAGGATCGTCGTCTGCTGGTCCGGAAGGTAGTGGACGAGGATCGCGTGCGCAGCAGCGACGACTGCCGCCTCCGGCAAGGCGCCCGGAGGGGCGTCGACGTCGACCATGAATGGCCGGTAGCCGCCCTCGATCGCCGTCACCGAGTCGTAGACGCCGATTCCGACGTACGCGGAGATGACCGCGCCGTCCGGAGGCGTCAACGCAGCCGCGGTGAACGCCTGGCTCGCAACACCGTCCCAGAACGTGACGTACGTGTCGGGCGCGGCCGCGGGCTGCGCGTTAGCGCGGGTTGCGTCGGCCGTTCCGCCAAGACCGACCGCGAGTAGTGCGAACAGGGCCGCAGCGATGAAACGGGCTCTCATCGTTGCCCTCCTTTTCTAGATCGTTTGAGCCGATCCAGGGTGCAAACGGCCCGGCCCTGGTGGCAATACGCATTTCGACGTATCCTCGATTCGTGACGGTGTTGTCCGAGCGTGACGCTTCGTCCCTGCTCGCCTTCGTGAGCGAGCTCAGGGCGCTCGAGGACCCAATGCCGTTTCCGCCGCGGCTCGTCGAAAGGCTGGAATCTCTGATCGCCGCCGACGGAGTCGCCTACAGCGAGCTCAACCCTGCCGAGCGCAGTTCGATCCTGCAGGTCTGGCACAAGGCCGAAGGCGAGGATCAGCTCATCTGGGGCGAAGACGAGGGGTTCGATCCCGACGAGGACCTCTTCTGGATGCTTCGCCACACGCACCCGCTGTGCGGTCGCAGCTCCTCCAGTGCCGACTGGACGTCGGCGCGTAAGGTGTCTGACTTCGCGACCCTGCGCGAGTTCCGGCGAACACCGATCTACGACGCTCTCTATCGAGGGGAGATCGACCACTGGCTCGAGGTCGGCCTTGTGCCCGAGCCGCGGCGGACCCGAGCCTTCATCTTTACCCGGTTCGATCGGGACGATTTCGACGAGCGAGATCGGCTCGTGGCGGCTCTGCTGCAGCCGCATCTGGCTAGGCGCGCCGACGAAGCGGAGGCAGCGCTGCATGCGGCCGAGGCGCTGGGCGCGATCGAGGATGGAAGTCTCGAGGAAGCACGGCGCGTCGTGCTCTGCGCCGGATCGGGCGTCATCGAGTTTGCATCTGCGTCGTCGCGGGCCTTGCTGAAGGACTACGTGGGCCTCGAGAACGGTCGCGTGCCGAGCTCGGTCCTCGCTCGGAGCAAGCTCAGGGTCCTGCGCGGTGACCGTTCGCTCCGGATTCGCATTGCGCGGACCGGCGACCTGCACTTGCTGATGCTCGAGGAGCGTGACTCGCGCGTCGAGAGGCTCTCGGCACGCGAGCGGGAGATTCTCGAACAGGTGGTGCTCGGGAAGGCGAACGACGCGATCGCCCTCGCGCTCGGTATCGCGCGGGCCACGGTCGCGAAGCATCTCGAGCACGCGTACCGGAAGCTCGGCGTCCCGAACCGGACCGCCGCGGCCGCGCTGCTCGACCCGTCGAAATAACCCGCCGCGGGTCGGTGGGCGTGTTCCACCAACCCGCCGCGGAGCTGTAGTCGTTAGCAGCCTGGGTCCGCCGGGATGAGCAGCGGTCCCGTTTCAGGTGCCTCGAAGAACGTGGCGATGAACACCGTCGGCCCCGGCCCGGGGTTGAAGGCGCTGTGGATATGGCCATGGCCGGCGTCGACGAACGACTGTCCGCCCGAGTACTCCCGTTCCTCGCAGGTGCCCGCAGGGACGTAGGTGAGTGAGCCGGACATGATGTTCACGATCACCGGCCCGTAGTGGCTGTGCCACGGGAACTGGGCGCCCGGCTGCACGGTGTACTTCACGCTGACCGTGCGGGTCGGGTCGTCGACGTTGACCACCATCGTTCCCATGTGGGGCATCTTGAGCTTGAACTTCATGTTGACCTCGTCGGGGAAGACCGAGCGTGGCGTGAGCGGCTCGGCCGAGATCGGCGGCGGCGGGGGGGCGAGCGCTGCCGACGGGACGACGTAGACCGCAGAGGCGGCCGCAAGCATCAAGAGCGTGGTGCCGAGGACGAGCGCGGTTCGCTTGAACCGCCTGCTTCCTCTGATCATCGTTCTGCTCCTCTCTCGATGGGATGGTTCGGGTCGCTTCAGACGCTAGGACGCCCGCTCCGGGCCGACTACGGTGGCGGCAGGGGAGAGCGCAGGTGGCTGACCTCCCTCTCGGAGGGATGCTGGGCCACTTGACTCGGCCATGGCGATGGCGGTCAACTCTCCGTAGTGATGACCGGAAGCCAGCAAAAGCGGCTCGTCCTGGCCGCGGACGCGGACCGGCGGGCGATCGAGCGTGAGCTGCACAGCGGCGTGCACCAGTACCTGGTCGCCCTGGCGACGACCCTGCAGCTCGCCCGGCGAGCCGCAGACTCCGATCCGGAAGCCCTCAGCGCCCTGCTCGACGACATGGAGCGTGACGTGCGGCGGGCGCTCGACGAGACGGCCCTGCTCGCGCAGCGCGTCTACCCGGCGACGCTCGAGCTAGGAGGTCTCGGAGCGCTGCTGCGCTCGGCCGCGGTGCAGGCCGGAGTCCCGGCCACCGTCGACATCTCTGGGGGCTCGAGCTACGCCCCAGAGGTCGCGATGACGGTGTATCTGTGCTGGCTCGCAGGTCTCGGCTCCGGAAGGCAGGTCGCGATCAACGTGAAGGAGGTCGACGACACGCTCAGGTTCGAGCTGGCCGCCGAAGACCTCGATGCGGAGCTCGAATGGTTGCGGGACCGTGTCGAGGCTCTCGGCGGGAGCCTGACGATGGAGCCGGGGCATCTCTCCGGCTCGTTGCCGCTCCGGGCCTAGGTGCTCTCGGCGAGGTACAGGACGACGGCCTTGACGCGCTTGTGGACGGTCGTCTCCCAGCGGAGATCGAGCTTGAGGAAGATCGAATGGATCACCTTCTCGACCGATCGCTCGGTGAGGACGAGAGCCTCGGCGATCGCCGCGTTGTTCTTGCCCTCGGCCATTTCGCGCAGCACGTCCCGCTCGCGGGGCGTGAGCTCGTTGAGCAGCGACTCCTCGCTCCTTGCGTTCTCCGCGACGAGTGCCTCGACGACCTTCGGGTCGAAGACCGACCCACCGTCTGCGACGGCGTGGATCGCCGCAACGAGCTGGTCGAGGTCGTTGACTCGCTCCTTCAGCAGGTAGGCGCGGCGTTCGCTTCCACCCTCGAGGAGCGCCAGCACGTAGGCGGGGACCGCGTACTGGCTGAGCACGACCACGCCGACCTCGGGGCTCGTCTCTCGGAGCCGGGTCGCGGCCTGGATGCCTTCGTCAGTGTTGCCCGGCGGCATGCGGATGTCCGTCAGGACCACGTCCGGCTGATCTGCGTCAACGGCTACGAGCAACGAGTCGAGGTCTGCGGATGTGGACACGACCTCGAGGTCGTCACGGGTCTCGAGCAGCCGCCGGAGCCCTTCCCGCACGAGGTATTCGTCTTCGGCGAGCACGATCCGGATCGTCACCGGCTGAGGATACGGCGCTGAGGCTGTCCGCTCCAAGCGCGCCGGGTGTGCCAGCACCCCATCGAACCCGCCAGCGAGCACGGTTGGCACGGGCACGGCGAAATTCGATCCTCCCTCCGAGATCTAGACGAAATCTCGCTCGCATGTGAACATCGTGACCCGCCGTTCGTCCCTGCGGCCCGATAAGGAGGCAACAAGCAATGCGGACTCTTTTGATCGGAGGCGTACTCGTAATCCTTGTTTTCACGCTTTCGGCCTGCGGAGGCTCGAGCGGGAGCTCGGCTTCCGAGCGAGCCCTGGAAAAGCAGGCCGACATCAACGCGATTAGCCAGATCGAGCGGTCCTTCCACGAGGCGATCTCCAAGAAGGACATCAACGAGATGGTGGGTCTGTTTGCCCCCCACGCGACAGGCACGTTCGGTCCCGGAGCGACCGCGACTGGCAAGAAGGAAATCGGACAGTTTTGGTTGACGTCAAAGATGTGGAAGCCGGCGACGCACTGGTTGTCCGACCATCCCGCTTACAAGCTCAAAGTCACGGTTGACGGAGACCGCGGCACGCTCCACTTCGAGTGTCACTTCATCAACGTCGACACCGGGGAGGTCGCGGCGACCACGGCCGGCAATCTCGACTTGGCGAAGATCGACGGCAAGTGGCTGATCACGAACTTCGTCGGCAGCACGACCGAGTTGAAGATCTGAGCAGGTGTCGGCGGATTCAGTCGCGCACCAGGACACGGCAGCCGGTGCTCCAAAACGCCGGCTGCTGAGCCCTGCCGGCGACCCGCTCATCCGTGCTGTTGGACGCGTTCCGGCCGGGGTTCACGCCAAGCTCCTCGTCGCCTTCGTCGGGACGGCCATGCTCGTCGTCGCAGTGGCAGTGCTCGGGCTCCGCCTTCTCGGACAGTCCAACGAGCGGGTGGAGACGCTGGGGACGCTCCAGGCGCGGGCTGCCGCCTACGGGATTGTCCAGAGCGACGTCAGTCACGTTCGCGGCCTACTCGCCCAGAGGGCCGGCGGAGACTTCCCGAAGGTCTGGAAATACAACCAGGAGGAGCGCAGCAAGGGGGGTGTGCTCGTCGACCAGGCGATCCTCAGCGCCGCCAGACAGCTTCCGGCGTCGACGTATCCGGACCGTCTCGGATTCCGCCCGCCACCCGAGGACGAGCGGCTGTTGAGCAGGATCCGAGCAACCGACAGGGATTTCGCGACCGTGCTCAGGCAGCTGATCGATGCCGAAGTGGGTGGGCCGCACACAAGAACACCGGAGTCCCTTCGAGGCACGGCGGAAGACCTCGCCATCGACTTGAACGACCAAGCGACAAAGCTCGCGAACGCAACGACCGCGCGAACAGACGCCCTGATTGCCCAGAACGCGAGCGCCTACGAGCACTCGCGCAACCTGTTCATCGGCGTTGCCGCGGCGGCGATCGTCCTCGCGCTGCTGCTCGGGTTCGTCCTCTCGTGGTCGGTGATCGGCCCGATCCAGAGCATCGACTCCCGCCTGGCCGCCATCGCCTCGGGCGACTTCTCGGGGCACGTGGACGTAACGAACCGCGATGAGCTCGGCGCGCTGGCGACGAACGTGAACCGGATGAACGACGAGCTCAGGCGCCTGTACAGGGAGCTCGAGACGACGAGCCAGCACAAGTCGGACTTCCTGGCCAACATGTCGCACGAGCTGCGGACGCCGATGAACGCGATCATCGGCTTCTCCCAGGTGCTGCGCGAAGGACTCGTCGGAGACGTGAACGCGAAGCAGGCGGAGTACCTCGACGACATCCTCTCCTCGGGGAACCACCTGCTCTCGCTGATCAACGACGTCCTCGACCTGTCCAAGGTGGAGGCCGGCCAGGTCGAGCTGCAGGTCGCGCCGTTCTCGCTGCAGGACGCCCTCGAGCGCGGCGTCTCGATGGTTCGCGAGCAGGCGACGACCGAGGGCGTTCAGGTCACGTTGCACCGGAACGGCAGCCTCGACGTCGTCTCCGGAGACGAGCGGCGGATCCGGCAGGTCATCTTCAACCTGCTCTCGAACGCCGTGAAGTTCACGCCCGAAGGCGGGAAGGTCGACGTCAGCGCGGCGCGGGTCGACGACGAGATGCACGTGTCCGTCGCCGACAGTGGCCCGGGCATCGCGGCTGAGGATCTCGGCCGGATCTTCGAGGAGTTCCAGCAGACCGAGGCCGGCGCCAGGCAGCGCGAAGGAACGGGGCTCGGGCTCGCGCTGTCGAAACGCTTCGTCGAGATGCACGGCGGCCGCATCTGGTGCGAAAGCGAGGTCGGGAAAGGAAGCACGTTCGAGTTCACGCTCCCTCTGAAGCGGGTCGAGACATGACGAGCCCGCAGATCCTCGTCGTGGAGGACAACGAGCGGAACATGAAGCTGTTCCGCGACCTGCTTCGGGCCTCGGGCTACCGGACGCTCGAGGCGCCGACGGGAGAGCGTGCCGTTGAGCTCGCGCTCGAGCATCGACCCGACCTTGTGCTCATGGACATCCAACTCCCGGACATCGACGGCATCGAGGCGCTGGCCCGCCTGCGGGCGGATGACCGATTCGCGACCGCGCCAGTGCTGGCTCTCACGGCCCAGGCGATGGAGGGAGACCGCGAGCGTTTTCTCGCGGCCGGCTTCGACGGCTACCTGTCCAAGCCCGTCGACATCGAGGAGTTCGTGACCACCGTGAAGCGCTACTGCGACGGAGCCGGCTGATGAGCGATGCAGCCGCCCGGATCCTCGTCGTCGACGACGTGCCCGAGAACGTGCGCCTGCTCGAGGCCGTCCTCGAGGCGAACGGCTACGACGTCGTCTCGGCCACGGACGGCCGCGGCGCGCTCGAGCTCGCCACGTCGGCCGAACCGGACCTCGTGCTACTCGACGTGATGATGCCCGAGCTCGACGGCCACGCCGTCTGCAGACAGCTCCGTGAGCAGGAGGAGACCGCGGTCCTGCCGGTGATCATGCTCACGGCGAGCGAGGGCTCCGAGAAGCGGACGGCGATCGAGGCCGGCGCGGACGACTTCATCCCGAAGCCGTTCAACCGCGACGAGCTGCTCACCCGGATCAGGTCGCTGCTCCGGATCAAGCGCTACCACGACACGATCAAGGCGCAGGCCGCAGAGCTACTCGACCTGAACCGGACACTGGAGGACCGTGTGCAGACGCAGCTCGAGGAGCTCGCGCGGCTCCAGCAGCTGCGCCGATTTCTCTCGCCCCAGCTCGCGGACGCGATCGTCTCCTCGGGAGACGAGTCGATCCTGCGCAGCCACCGCTGCCAGGTCGCGATGTTCTTCGCCGACCTGCGCGGCTGGACGAACTTCGTCGACGCCGTCGAGCCGGAGGAGCTGATGCGCGTTCTCGGGGAGTTCCATGGAACGGTCGGCGGCCTCGTCGCACGCTTCGACGCGACCGTCGGCTTCATCGAGGGCGACGGCGTCCAGCTCTTCTTCAACGACCCGATCGAGGTGCCCGACGCCGCCCTGCGCGCGGTTCGCCTGGGTTGTGCGCTGCGTGAGGAGATGGCCGACCTGACCGCTCTCTGGCAGAAGCGCGGGTACGACCTCGACTTCGGCGCGGGCATCGCGCTCGGGTACGCGACCTGCGGCGAGGTCGGGTTCGAGGGCCGCTCCGATTACGCGGCTATCGGCGCGGTGACGAACCTCGCGTCGCGCCTCGCCGATGAGGCGACCGCCGGCCAGATCCTGATTTCGCAGCGGCTCTACGCGGAGATCGAGGACGAGGTCGACGTCGATCCGGCGGGCGAGTTCACGCTCAAGGGCTTCCAGCGGCCGGTGCCGGCCTTCAACGTCGTGCGCGTTCGCGACCATGAGGAGGTCTCGGCAACATCGGCCTCATGATTGAATGGCTCCGATGCCGCCGCTGAACGCGATCGGGATCGCCGTCTCGGACATGGCGGAGTCGATCCGCTTCTACCGGGCCCTCGGGCTCGACATGCCGGATACGCCCGACGAAGGTCACGTCGAAGCCGTGATGCCGGACGGGGCGCGGCTCATGCTCGACAGCGAGGAGGTCATCTACAGCTTTCTCCCCGACTGGAAGCGCACGGACGGCAACCAGGTCTCGCTCGCCTTCGAGTGCGAGAGCACCGCCCAGGTCGACGAGATCTACGCGCGTGTAACAGAAGCGGGCTTCGAGGGCGAGAAGGAGCCCTGGGACGCCTTCTGGGGGCAGCGCTACGCCTTGCTCGGCGATCCGGACGGCGTTCGGATCAACCTGTACGCCCCTCTGGGATAGCCGGCCCGCAAAGGTTTTAGCCGTTCCCGGACGGGAACGGGCGTTGTGAGCAATTTCCGAGGTTCTGAGGATGGAGGGGTCTATGTTTGAGCGAACGCGAACGGGGTTGCGGGAGATGCCGTCGAATGCCTCCTGGCTCCTGTCAAGGATCGTGAAACCTGGCGAGGCAATCGGAGACGCGGCTTCCGGCGCACGTGACCAGGGCCGCAGGATGACCGCGGCGGTCGTCGACGCGGCCCCTGTCGGGGACTCCGTCGAGATTCGAGTACGGCGGGCGCGCGAGGCCGCGGAGCGTGCTCGCGAGGCCGAGGAGCGCGCAGTCGAAGCCGCGCGCGAGTCGAAGGTGCAGGCCGAGCATGCCCGTGAAGTGCGTGCGCATGGTGACGCGCACATCAAGGAAGTCGAGCGAGAAACGAGCCGTGAGGTCAAGAAGCGGGTGGCCGAGGCCGAGAAAGCGGCCGCAGAGTTCGTCAAGCGCGAGCGCGAGTCTGCGGAGGCGGATGCGGACGAGGAGCTACGGGAAGTCGAGGAAGAAGTAGAGGAGGAGGTCGCCGAAGCCGCCGGCGACGCGGAGGCGTCCCAGCAGCGAGCCGAGGAGCTCGTGGAGGACGCGACGGAGGTCTTGGCCGAAGCCAGGCAGCTCGCCGACGAGGCCGCACAGGCGGCACGCGAGGCTGCCGAGGACGCGAACCGACAGGCTGAGCAGCTTCGCGGCGAGGCGAACGAGCAGGCCACGGAAGCCGAGGCGCGCCTGAAGGAGGTCGAGCAGCTCCGCAACCGGGCTGCGGCAACCGCGAAACAGACCGCGCGCGAGCTGGACCGTGAGTCCGCGGACGGCGGGCTCGATGCCTATAAGAAGCCGGAGTTGGTGGAGCTCGCGTCGAGCATCGGGATCGAATCGCGGTCGAACATGACGAAGGACGAGCTGGTCGATGCGATCACCAAGGCGGCCCGCCGGCAAGCGAGGCAAGGGGCGCGGCGATGAGATTCCTGCACGGGAAGAGCGAACCGGAACGCACTCTCGCGAGTGTCGGCGACAAGGCTGGTCACCTTGCCGAGGGTCGTGGACGAAGCGGCCTCATCAAGGCTGGCCTGATCGCGGGCGGTGCGATTGCGCTCACCGCCG
>Ga0081540_1000881_pt1 | contig 27114 bp, 22 predicted proteins | sample TabmetS2T1R1_FD_71024 | JGI IMG/M metagenome (GOLD analysis project Ga0081540, IMG submission 71024) | Tabebuia heterophylla rhizosphere microbial communities from the University of Puerto Rico - S2T1R1 | ecosystem: Host-associated > Plants > Roots > Rhizosphere ...
GCCCGGGCGGTCCCGGCCGGACCAAGCCCCCGGCCCCGAAGCCAGCCGACGGCGCGCTAGCCGACGCGCTGCGGCGGGCCGGCCTCGCCTCGGAGGACCCGGATCGCCGCCGCCGCCGGTAGCATCGTGTGACCAGTTCTGTTCGGCCCACTAAGGAGCACATCGTGTCCAGCCTTCATGTCACCCTCGCCGGAAGCGAGCATGTGGTCGAGGCTGGCACGACGGCGGGGACCGCCCTGGCCGCCGGGCCCGGCGTCATCGCCGCCCGGGTCAACGGCGAGCTCCGCGACCTGGCGTACCAGGTCACCGACGGCGACGTGGTCGAGCCGGTGGACATCGCGAGCGACGACGGCCGCTACATCCTGCGGCACTCGGCGGCGCACGTCATGGCGCAGGCCGTGCAGGAGCTGTTCCCGCAGGCCAAGCTCGGCATCGGGCCGCCGGTGGAGAACGGCTTCTACTACGACTTCGACGTGGACAAGCCGTTCACCCCGGACGACCTGAAGGCGATCGAGGCCAGGATGCGCCAGATCGTCAAGCAGGGCCAGCGGTTCTCCCGCCGGGTGGTGACCGACCAGGAGGCCAGGGACGAGCTCGCGGACGAGCCGTACAAGCTCGAGCTGATCGGCCTCAAGGGCCACCCGTCGGACGACGACGGCGAGTCGGTCGAGGTCGGCGGCGCCGAGCTGACCATCTACGACAACGTGGATCCGGGCAGCGGCGAGCTGTGCTGGAAGGATCTGTGCCGCGGCCCGCACCTGCCGGTCACCCGGGCCATCCCGGCGTTCAAGCTGATGCGCACCGGCGGCGCCTACTGGCGGGGCAGCGAGAAGAACCCGCAGCTGCAGCGCATCTACGGCACCGCCTGGGAGACCAGGGACGCCCAGGACGAGTACGTCAGGCTGCTCACCGAAGCCGAGAAACGCGACCACCGCAAGCTCGGCGCGGAGCTCGACCTGTTCTCGTTCCCGACCGAGATCGGCAGCGGCCTGCCGGTCTTCCACCCCAAGGGCGGCATCATCCGCCGGGTGATGGAGGACTACTCGCGCCGCCGCCACGAGGAGGCGGGGTACGAGTTCGTCAACACCCCGCACCTGACCAAGGAAGACCTGTTCATCACCTCGGGGCACCTGGAGTGGTACAAGGACGGGATGTTCCCGCCCATGGAACTGGACGGGGCCACCTACTACCCGAAGCCGATGAACTGCCCGATGCACATCCTGATCTACGCGGCGCGCGGGCGGTCCTACCGCGAGCTGCCGCTGCGGCTGTTCGAGTTCGGCACGGTATACCGGTACGAGAAGTCCGGCGTGGTGCACGGCCTGACCCGGGCCCGCGGCTTCACCCAGGACGACTCGCACATCTTCTGCACCCCGGACCAGCTGCAGGACGAGCTGGCCTCGCTGCTGGCCTTCGTGGTCGGGCTGCTGCGCGACTTCGGCCTCACCGAGTTCGAGGCGGAGCTGTCGACCCGGCCCGACAAGTACGTCGGCGACCTCGGGGAGTGGGCCGTCGCCGAGGCGGCGCTCAAGCACGCGCTCGACGAGTCGGGCCTGCCGTACGTGATCGCCGAGGGCGAGGGCGCCTTCTACGCGCCCAAGATCGACGTGCACGTCAAGGACGCGATCGGCCGCCGCTGGCAGCTGTCCACTTTGCAGGTCGACCTGCAGGAGCCGGGCCGGTTCGGCATCGAGTACCAGGCCGCGGACGGCTCCCGGCAGCGCCCCTACATGATCCACCGGGCGCTGTTCGGCTCGATCGAGCGGTTCTTCGGCATCCTGGTCGAGCACTACGCCGGCGCGTTCCCGCCCTGGCTCGCCCCGGTCCAGGCGGTCGGCATCCCGATCGCCGACGGTCACGTGCCCTACCTGGAGAAGGTCGCGGCCAGCCTGCGCGAGCAGGGCATCCGCGTCGAGGTGGACGCGAGCGACGACCGGATGCAGAAGAAGATCAGGACCGCGCAGCGGCAGAAGGTGCCGTTCATGCTGATCGCCGGCGACGACGACGTGGCCGCCGGGGCGGTGTCGTTCCGGTACCGGGACGGGTCGCAGAAGAACGGCGTCCCGGTGGCGGACGCCGTCGCGGAGATCGTCACCGCGGTGCGCGACCGCGTCCAGGTGTAGGCCCGTGCCCGACCCCGACCCGGACGCCGTCTTCGCGGGAGTCCCCGACGCCTTCGGGCGGCTGTGGACGCCGCACCGGCTGGCCTATATCAAGGGCGAGAACAAGCCGTCGGGTCCGGGCGACGACCAGGGCTGCCCGTTCGACCGGGCGCCGAAGCTCAGCGACGAAGAAGGCCTGATCGTCGCGCGCGGCGAGCTGGTGTACGCGGTGCTCAACCTGTACCCGTACAACGCCGGCCACGTGCTGATCTGCCCGTACCGGCACGTGGCCGACTACACCGAGCTGACCCCGGCCGAGACGGCCGAGTTCTCCGAGTTCACCAAGCGCGCGGTCGGCGCGCTGCGCCAGGCCTCCGGCGCCCAGGGCTTCAACATCGGCATCAACCTGGGCTCGGTGGCGGGCGCCGGCATCGCCGCCCACCTGCACCAGCACGTGGTGCCCCGGTGGGGCGGCGATACCAACTTCATGCCGGTCACCGGGCACACCCGGGTGCTGCCCCAGCTCCTGGCCGACACCCGCAAGCTGCTCGCCGACGCCTGGCCCTCCCCCTAGCCGGGCTTGGAGTCGGCCGCGACCTTGGCCGCCAGATGCGACGGGAGCGGCTCGTGGCGCAGGTAGGAACGGGTGAACGAGCCCGTGCCGTGCGAGAGCGAACGCAGCTCGATGGCGTACCTGGTGATCTCGAGCTCCGGGATCTCGGCCTTGACCAGGGTGCGACCCACGCCGATCTGCTCAGTGCCGAGCACCCGGCCGCGGCGCGAGGGCACATCGGACATGATCGCGCCCACGTAGTCGTCGGGTACCAGCACGCTCACCTCGTCGACCGGCTCGAGCAGCTTGGGCTGGGCCTTGTCCACGGCGTCTCTGAGAGCCGCCCGGCCGGCCTTCTGAAAGGCCATGTCAGAGGAGTCCACCGAGTGCGCCTTGCCGTCGTACAGCGTGACCCGGATGCCGATCATCGGGTAGCCGGCCACCACGCCCTGCTCCATCTGCCAGCGGACGCCCTTCTCCACCGAGGGGATGAACTGCCGCGGCACCACGCCGCCGACGATCTTGTCGACGAACTCGAACGCGGACGCGTCCGCCAGCGGCTCGATCTCGATGTGGCAGATCCCGTACTCGCCGTGGCCGCCGGACTGCTTGACGTTCCGGCCCAGGCCCTGGGCCTTGCCCGCGACCGTCTCCCGCAGCGGCACGCGCAGGTCGGTCGTTTCCACCGCGACTCCGTAGCGGTGCGCGAGCCGGTCCAGCAGCAGGTCGGCGTGCGCCTCGCCCATGCACCACAGCACCAGCTGCCTGGTCTCGGCGTTGTTCTCCAGGCGCAGCGTCGGGTCCTCGGCCACCAGCCGGCTCAGCGCCTGGGACAGCTTGTCCTCGTCGGCCTTGGACTTGGCTACGATCGCCACCGGCAGCAGCGGCTCCGGCATCGACCAGGACTCCATCAGCAGCGGCTCTTCCTTATCCGAGAGCGTGTCGCCGGTCTCGGCCGTGCTGAGCTTGGCCACGGCGCAGATGTCGCCGGCCGCGCACTGGGTGACCGGGCGCTGCTGCTTGCCCAGCGGCGAGGTCAGCGCGCCGATGCGCTCGTCGTCGTCATGGTCCTCGTGCCCGCTGGCGGCGCGGCCGTGGCCGGACACGTGCACGGAGGCGTCCGGGCGCAGCGTGCCGGAGAACACCCGGACCAGGCTGATCCGGCCCACGTAGGAGTCGGACGTGGTCTTGACCACCTCGGCCAGCAGCGGGCCCTTGGGATCGGAGGACAGGCCCGTGACAGGCTTGCCGTCCGGCGTGGTGACCGACGGCAGCGGGTGCTCGGCGGGGGACGGGAACGCCTCGGTCATCACCTCGAGCAGCTCGAGCATGCCGATCTTCTGCGGTGCGGAGGCGACCAGCACCGGATAGAAGCTGCCCTGGGCGACGGCCTTTTCCAGGTCCTCGATCAGCACCTTGGGGTCGATCTCCTCGCCGGACAGGTACCTGTCCATGAGGCTCTCGTCTTCGCTCTCGGTGATGATGCCCTCGATCAGCTCGCCGCGAAGGTCGGTCATGCGCTCCTCGTCGGCGGCCGCGGGCGCGCCCTCGGAGCGCTCGCCGCCGGAGTAGCTGTACAGCTTCTGCGACAGCAGCCCGATCAGCCCGGTGACGGGCTCGCCGACCGGCAGGTACAGCGGCGCCACGGCGTCGCCGAAGGCCTCGCGGCACGCGTCCAGCGTCGTCTGGAACTCGGCCCGCTGGTGGTCGATCTTGGTGATCACGACCGCGCGCGGCATGCCGACCGCGGCGCATTCCTCCCACAGCATCCTGGTTACGCCGTCGATCCCGTCGGTGGCGGAAACGGCGAACAGCGCCGAGTCAGCCGCGCGGAGCCCGGCCCTGAGGTCCCCCGTGAAGTCGGCGTAGCCGGGCGTGTCGAGCAGGTTGACCTTGATGCCGTTGTGGATGATCGGCGCGAGGGTCAGGTTGACCGAACGCTGCTGCCTGATCTCGGTCTCGTCGAAGTCGCTGACCGTGGTGCCCTCTTCGATGCTGCCCGGGCGCTGGATCGTGCCGGTCGCGGCGAGCAGCGCCTCGACCAGGCTCGACTTCCCGGTCCCGGAATGGCCGACCAGCACCACGTTCCGTACCTGATCGGCCGCCGGTGCCCTGCCGGCGGCTCCTCCCGCCCCACTGCTTTTATCTGCCACTAGGTTCGCCTCCTTCAAGGGGGTCTGGGGGGATGGGTCCCCCCAGTCGCGGGGGGTCCGGGGGGTCGTCCCCCCGAACCAACACTGCGCACGACCAGCCTTAACCCGCGGGCACCGTGTCCACAACCCCCACGGAAAGAATCTCCCCGGTTGCCGGAAAGTGAAGCCCGCCCCAGCGGAGGAAAACTCAAGCTCAGCCCGGCGGTAGGATCGGACGGCCATGCTGAACGTGCTGCGGCCCGCCATGACGCGCCTGTTCACCCCCGCGGGCAAGGTCCTCGCGCGTACCCCGATAACGCCGAACGCCGTCACCGTTATCGGCACGGTCGGCGTTGCCGGGGGAGCGCTCGCCCTTTTCCCTTTGGGTGAGCTGTTTCCCGGCGCCTTCACCTGCACGATCTTCGTGTTCCTCGACATGCTGGACGGCGTGCTGGCGCGGCTGAAGGGCACCAGCGGCACCTGGGGCGCGTTCCTCGACTCGACCATGGACCGGATCGCCGACGCCGGCATCTTCGGCGGCCTGATCATCTGGTTCTACACCGGCGGGCACAACCCGCTGCTCGGCGCCGTGTCGCTGTTCTGCCTGGTGACCGGGAGCCTGGTCTCCTACGCCAAGGCCCGCGCCGAGGGGCTGGGCCTGCGCTGCGACGTGGGCCTGATCGAACGGCCCGAGCGGATGCTGATTTCGCTGATCGCCGTCGGCGTCTCCGGCCTCGGCGTGCCGTACATTCTCAACGTGGGGCTCTGGGCGCTCGCGGCCGGCAGCGCTTTCACTTTCGGGCAGCGGGTGCACGCGGTATATAAGGCAGCAAAGGCTTCCAGAGACGAGGGCGGGCCTGCCGGGGATCAGCAGGGCTGAGAGAGGTTAGCGGTGGCCGTACTTAGCGGGGGGGATAGGGGGGGTCGTCCCCCCGGGCTAGCACTGGGTGAGCGGCTGACGGGGGTCGCGTACCAGCTGGGCTGGAAGGTGATCTGCCGCGTCCCGTTGTCGTGGGCATCGTGGGCCTTCGCCAAGGCGGCCGGCATCGCCTGGCGCCGCCAGGGGCCGGGAACCCAGATCCTGGAGGCCAACCTGCGCCGCGTGCTGCGCTGGAAGTACGGCACCGACGACGTGGACGGGAAGGAACTGCGCACCTTGTCCAGGGCCGCGCTGCTGTCCTACGCCAGGTACTGGCTCGAGGTCTTCCGGCTATCGGTGACCCCCACCGAGCGGCTGGTGGCGGGGATGCGTTTCCAGGGCCCGAACGAGGCGACGCTGTTCGCCACCCTCAAGGCCGGCCGCGGCGTGATCATCGCGCTGCCGCACATGGGCAACTTCGAGCAGGCCGGCGCCTGGGTCATCGGCCGCGGGGCCGGGAAGTTCACCACCGTCGCCGAACGGCTGCGGCCCGAGTCGGTGTACGAGAGCTTCCTGCGAGCCCGGCAGAGCCTGGGCTTCGAGGTCCTCCCGCTGACCGGCGGCGGCAGCCCGTTCGGCACCCTGGCCCAGCGGCTGCGCGGCGGCGGCCTGGTCTGCCTGGTCAGCGACCGCGACCTGAAGGAGAGCGGGGTCGAGGTCGAAATGTTCGGGCAGAAGGCGCGGATCTCCGCGGTGGCCGCGCTCGCCGTGCACACCGGCGCGGCGCTGATGCCGACCGCGACCTGGTTCGACGGCGAGGACTGGGGGGCGCGCATCTACGACGAGATCCCGGTGCCGGAGGTCGGCACCCGCGCCGAGAAGATCGCGGCGATGAGCCAGGCGCTGGCCGACCGGTTCACCGAGGCGATCGCCGAGCACCCGCAGGACTGGCACATGCTGCAAAAGGTCTTCACCGCGGACCTCGACCCCGCCCGCCTGCCCGCCGCGGAAACACCCTCATGAAGATCGGGATCACCTGCCCCTACTCGTGGGACGTGCCGGGCGGCGTCCAGCAGCACATCAGGGACCTGGCCGAGGCGCTGATCGACGAGGGCCACGACGTGTCGGTGATCTCCCCGGCCGACGACGACACCCCGCTGCCGCCCTACGTGACCGGCGCCGGCCGGGCGGTGCCCGTGCCGTACAACGGGTCGGTGGCGCGGCTGTCGTTCGGCTTCCTGTCGGTGAGCCGGGTACGCCGCTGGATCAAGGAGGGCGGGTTCGACGTGCTGCACGTGCACGAGCCCGAGATCCCGAGCCTGTCCCTGCTGGCCTGCTGGGTGGCCTCCGGGCCGATCGTCGCGACGTTCCATACCGCGATCCCGCGCTCCCGCGTGCTGCTGGTCACCTACCCGGTGGTGCGCACCGGGCTCGAGAAGATCAACGGCCGGATCGCGGTGTCCGAGGCGGCCAGGACCACGCTGGTCGAGCACATCGGCGGCGACGCCGTGGTCATCCCGAACGGGGTGGCCACCCGCCGCTACCGTAAGGCCGACCCGCTGCCCGGCTGGCCGGGGCCCGGCGGCGCGATCGGCTTCCTCGGCCGGCTCGACGAGCCGCGCAAGGGGCTGCAGGTGCTGCTCAAGGCGTTCGAGGTGCTCGGCCAGGAACGGCCGGGGCTGCGGCTGCTGATCGCGGGTCCGGCCGCGGACCCCGGGGACGTGCTGGACCGGGTGCCCGCCGCGCTGCGCGACCGGGTGGTCCTGCTCGGGCAGGTCAGCGAGGACGACAAGGTCCGGGTGCTGCATTCGGTCGACGTGTTCTGCTCGCCGAACACCGGCGGCGAGTCGTTCGGCATCGTGACCGCCGAGGCGATGGCGGCCGGGGTGCCCATCGTGGCCAGCGACATCGAGGCCTTCCGCCAGGTCCTGCGCGGCGGCGAGGCCGGCGAGCTGTTCACCACCGGGGACGCCGGCGACCTGGCCCGCGCGGCCGGGCGGCTGCTGGACGACCCGGCCCGCCGGGCCGCGCTTTCCGCCGCGGCGCTGGTCGCGGTGGCCGACTACGACTGGTCGGTCGTCGCCCGCTCCGTGCTCAGCGTGTACGAGACCGTCGTGCTCGGCAGCACGCAGGCCGCCGTCACCGCGCCAGGAGGTGAGTTCGGTTGATCACCGACATCGCCATCGTGGTCGCGGCCGCGCTGTTCATCGGCGTGTACGTGTCCTGGCGGGCCGGCCGGATCGACCGGCTGCACGCCCGGGTGGACATGGCTCAGGCCGCCCTGGACGCGACCCTGCTGCGGCGCAGCTCGGTGGCCTTGGAGCTGGCCACCTCCGGGCTGCTCGACCCGGCCACCAGCCTGCTCCTGGCCAGCGCGGTGCACGGCACCAAGGACGTCACCTCACGGCCCCGTGACCTGGCCGAGAGCGACCTGACCCGGGCGCTGCGCGCCGCGTTCAGCCAGCCCGACTTCCGGGCCTCGATCAACGGCAAGGAAGGCGCCGACGAGCTGCTCGCCGAGGTCGAGGCGGCCGCGCACCAGGTCTTCCTGGCCCGCAAGTTCTACAACGACGTGGTCGCGGCGACCCGGGAGGCCCGGCAGCGCCCGCTCGCCCGGGTCCTGCGCTTGTCCGGCCGGGCCAAGGCCCCCGAGTTCTTCGAGATGGACGACTCCCTGGTCGCCGAGAGCACCGGCGCCCCGCTCGGCCTCTAGCGGCCTGGCCATACGATGATGGTAAGCAGTGACGAGTGATCAAGTGAGGTTCCGAGTGTCCATCGACAACACCGACCAGCCCGCCACCGGCACCGCGCGGGTGAAGCGCGGCATGGCCGAGATGCTCAAGGGCGGCGTGATCATGGACGTGGTCACGCCCGACCAGGCCAAGATCGCCGAGGACGCCGGCGCGGTCGCCGTGATGGCGCTCGAGCGCGTGCCCGCCGACATCCGCCGCGAGGGCGGCGTCGCCCGGATGAGCGACCCCGACATGATCGACGGCATCATCGCCGCGGTGTCCATTCCCGTGATGGCCAAGTGCCGGATCGGCCACTTCGCCGAGGCGCAGGTGCTGCAGGCCATCGGGGTCGACTACATCGACGAGTCCGAGGTGCTCACCCCGGCCGACGAGGCGCACCACGTGGACAAGTGGAAGTTCACCGTGCCGTTCGTGTGCGGTGCCACCAACCTGGGCGAGGCGCTGCGCCGGATCGCCGAGGGCGCCGCGATGATCAGGTCGAAGGGCGAGGCGGGCACCGGCAACGTGGTCGAGGCGACCCGGCACATGCGCTCGATCCGGTCCGAGATCGCCCGGCTGTCCGGGCTGCCGTCCGAGGAGCTGTTCACCGCGGCCAAGGAGCTCGGCGCACCGTACGAGCTGGTCGCCGAGGTGGCCCAGCTGGGCAGGCTGCCGGTCGTGCTGTTCACCGCGGGCGGCATCGCGACCCCCGCCGACGCCGCGCTGATGATGCAGCTCGGCGCCGAGGGCGTGTTCGTCGGCTCGGGCATCTTCAAGTCCGGCGACCCCGCCAAGCGCGCCGCCGCGATCGTGAAGGCCACCACCTTCCACGACGACCCGGACGTGGTAGCCAAGGTCTCCCGCGGCCTCGGCGAGGCCATGGTCGGCATCAACCTGGACACCCTCCCCGCCGACCAGCACTACGCCTCCCGCGGCTGGTAACCCGCCACCTCCACGGCTGGGGCCCGCAGGCTCCCGGGATGGCCGTCGGCAGGTACTCGGATCAACCTCATAGCCCAATACCGCCTGGCTTAGGTTGGTTGTGAGCGGGTGGCGTCGGCCTGGCTGTGGCCCGTGGTGCTCGTGTGTTCCCGGTGCGCTGCCGTGACTGTCCGTGCGCGCCCGCCGCCCGGTTCATACTGCATGGATGTCCCAGCCATGCTCCTGGAGCAGCATGAACGCGGCATTCATGTCGTATGACATGGTGCGCGTGGTGCCGGAGTGACGGAGGTTCGCTTCGATGTCTGCGCCGCAGTCCACGGGACCAGCAAGCCAAGCGGCATGGCCCGCATAACCCGGATCAACCACGCTATTTCGGCAGCGTAGCGCACCACGCCTCACTTACGTACCGGTATGCACTTGCGTCACTCCAGGCGCGCCGGACGCGCCACTCCGGACACGGAGTTCCGGACGCGCGACTCCAGGCGCGCCGGACGCGCCGCTCCGGACGCGCTAACCGCTTCCGCAGCTGCGTCACGGGAAGAACAGACCGCCGCCTCAGCGTTCTATTGTTGTTAACCCCCGTATACCCTCATCGCGCGGCCCGGCGGGTCGCGCGTCATTGGGATGCGCTGCGCCAGAGCCGGAGGAAGCATGAAGCCCGTCGTCGGCGTGCTCGCCCTGCAGGGCGACGTGCCCGAGCACCTGCGTGCGCTCGAGGCCGCCGGGGCGCGGCCAGCGGCGGTCCGCCGACCGGAGGAACTTGACCGCGTGGACGGGCTGGTGATCCCCGGTGGCGAGTCGACGACGCTGTGGCGGCTCTCCGTCGCCTTCGAGGTCCTCGAGCCGCTGCGCAAGCTCATCGGCGAAGGGCTGCCCGCGTTCGGTTCCTGCGCCGGCATGATCATGCTGGCCGACCGGCTGGCCGACGGCGTTGAAGGCCAGCAGACCTACGGTGGCATCGACATGACCGTCCGCCGGAACGCGTTCGGCCGCCAGGTCGACTCCTTCGAGCGCGACATCACCCTGGCCGGGGGCGTAACAGACGGCCCGTTCCGCGCGGTCTTTATCAGGGCACCGTGGGTGGAGCAGACTGGTCCGGGCGTCGCCATACTGGGAACCGACCTGGGCACCGGTAGGATCGTCGCCGTCCGGCAAGGGCAACTGCTTGCCACGGCCTTCCACCCCGAGCTGACCCCGGACCGGCGCATTCATCAGCAATTCGTAGACATCGTGAAGGACAACACATGAGCGGCCACTCCAAGTGGGCCACCACCAAGCACAAGAAGGCGGTGGTCGACGCCAAGCGCGGCAAGCTGTTCGCCAAGCTGATCAAGAACGTCGAGGTCGCCGCGCGTACCGGCGGCGGAGACCCGGCGGGCAACCCGACGCTGTACGACGCGATCCAGAAGGCCAAGAAGAGCTCGGTACCGAACGACAACATCGACCGGGCCGTCCGCCGCGGCAGCGGCGCCGAGGCCGGCGCTGCCCAGTACGAGAACATCACCTACGAGGGCTACGCCCCCGGCGGTGTCGCGGTGCTGGTGCAGTGCCTGACCGACAACAGGAACCGGGCCGCCTCGGACGTGCGCACCGCGTTCAGCCGCAACGGCGGCTCGATGGCCGACCCTGGCTCGGTGTCCTACCTGTTCCACCGCAAGGGCGTGATCGTGGTGGAGAAGAAGGGGGTGACCGAGGACGACGTGCTGACCGCGGTGCTCGACGCGGGCGCCGAGGAGGTCAACGATCTCGGTGAGTCCTTCGAGGTGGTGTCCGAGCCGACCGACCTGGTGACGGCGCGCAAGGCGCTGCAGGACGCCGGGATCGACTACGACTCGGCGGACACGGCGTTCCTGCCGACCGTCGAGGTCGACCTGGACGAGGACCAGGCCAAGCGGGTGTTCCGGCTGATCGAGGCGCTCGAGGATTCCGACGACGTGCAGGACGTGTACGCCAACTACTCGGTGCCCGACGAGGTCATGGAGAAGCTCGGCTGACCGCTGACGTGATCGTCCGCCCGCTCGCCCAGGACTTTCGACCCCGTTCATGCTGGATGGCTTCTGACCATGGCCGACGTTCCTCCCGACCTGCAGATCCGGCCGCTCGGGCCGGACGACGACCCCCAAGCCCAGCTTGACCTGGCCGAGCGGGCCTTCGGCAGCATCCCGGCCGCCGAGCGCGACCGTCGGCTCGAGTCCATGCCCGGGCACGTTGCCGCTGGCCGGAACCTGGGCGTCTTCGCCGGGCGCCAGCCCGCCGCTGGCGCCAGCTTCCACGACATGCGCCAGTGGTGGCACGGCCGACCGGTGCCGATGGCCGGGGTGGCCGGGGTAATGGTGGCACCCGAGTACCGCGGCCGGGGCGTCGGTCGCCGGCTGATGACCGCCCTGCTCGATGAGATCGCCGCGCAGGGCTACCCGCTGTCGGCGTTGTTCCCGGCGACGATGCCGCTGTACCGGTCACTGGGCTGGGAACTGGCCGGCGCCAGGGACACCGTGGTCATCCCGGCCCGGTCGCTGCTCCGCCTGATCCCGCCCGATGCCGCCTTGTCCGAGGGGGGCTCCCCGCCGGCCCCCGTCCTGCGCCGGACGGGGCCCGGGGACGCCGGCGCGGTGATCGCTGCGCTCGGCCGGGTGCACGAGGCCGCCCGTGACTGCGGGCCGGTCACCCGGGACGCTGCGACGGTGGCGGAGTGGCTGGCCGGCCCGGACCTGTACGCCTACCTGGCCGAGGACGGCTTCCTCGCTTATCAGTGGCACAACGGGAACCGGGAACTGTACGTGGAGCGGGCCGAAGCGGTCTCGGGTCAGACCGTCCGCGCGTTCTGGGCGCATCTCGGCTCGCATGCGTCGATAGCCGAGAAGGTCTACGCCAGGACCGGCCCCGCCAGCGCGTTCTGGTGGCTCACCCGCGAGCGCGACGCCGATATAGCGCACCGGTCCCGGTGGATGCTCCGGGTGGTCGACGCGTCCGCGGCCATCGCCGCCCGCGGTTTCCCCGCCGCGACCTCGCTCACCGTCCCGCTGCGCATCACCGACGAAGCCCGCCCGGCCAACTCCGGCCGCTGGCAGCTGACCGTGGCCGGCGGCGCGGGCACGCTTGACCTGCTGGGCCCGGACGCCCCCGGCGGGCCAGCCGGCCCCGCCGTCACGCTGGGCGCGCGCGGGCTGGCCGCGCTGTACGCCGGAACCCCTCTCGTCACGTTGCGGCAGGCGGGCCTGGCCGTCGGCGGGACGGCGGCCGACGACGCCGCGCTGGACGCCGCCTTCGCCGCTACCCCCTACATGCTCGACGCCTTTTGACGGACACGCCGCCGGCGTTGCGCCCCCTACCGCCCGCGGGCCGGTAAGTTCGACACGAACAGATGTTCGCGGGCAGACCGGCAGACCCCGGATTGACAGACGGAGAGCACCTGGTGGGCTTGTCACACGCGCGGCACCCGGTCCGGGTGCTGGGAGTCGACCCCGGGCTGACCAGGTGCGGCGTCGGCGTGGTCGAGGGCGCGCCGGGCCGGGCGCTGACCATGATCCGGGTCGGGGTCATCAGGACGTCGGCCGATGAGGACATCGCGGCCCGGCTGCTCGCGATCGAGAGCGAGATCGAGGCCTGGCTGGACGCGTGCCGGCCCGACGCGGTGGCCGTCGAGCGGGTGTTCAGCCAGCAGAACGTGCGCACGGTGATGGGCACCGCGCAGGCCGGCGCGATCGCGATCGCCTGCGCCGCGCGGCGCGGGCTGCCGGTGGCCCTGCACACCCCCAGCGAGGTCAAGGCGGCCGTGACCGGCAACGGGCGGGCCGACAAGGCTCAGGTCACGGCGATGGTGACCCGGCTGCTCCGGGTCACCGACCCGCCGCGCCCGGCCGACGCCGCCGACGCGCTGGCGCTGGCCATCTGTCATATCTGGCGTGGCGGCGCGGGGCTGCGCCTGGCCGCCCTGACTGGCCGAGGAGGGAGCGCGTCATGATCGCGCATCTGCGCGGCACGGTGGCCGGCGTCGCGCCGGACGGTGCCGTCATCGAGGTCGGCGGGGTCGGGATGCGCGTGCAGTGCACCCCCGGCACCCTGGCCACGCTCAGACCGGGGGAGTCCGCGCAGGTCGCTACCTCGCTGGTGGTCAGGGAGGACTCGCTCACCCTGTTCGGCTTCGCCTCCGACGACGAGCGGAACGTCTTCGAGTTGCTGCAGACGGCCAGCGGCGTGGGGCCCAGGCTGGCGCTGGCCATGCTGGCCGTGCACGCCCCCGACGCGCTGCGCCGCGCCGTGTCGACCGAGGACCTGAACGCGCTGACCATGGTCCCCGGGATCGGCAAGAAGGGCGCGCAGCGGATCGTGCTCGAGCTGAAGGACCGGCTCGGCCCGCCCGGCGCCGACGGCGCGGAGCTACCGGGCCGGGCGGCGCCGCGAACCCCCTCCTGGCGCGACCAGGTGCAGTCCGGCCTGGTCAACCTGGGCTGGCCGGCCAGGGACGCGGACCAGGCCATCGCGGCGCTCGAGGACGAGGGCGTGATCGGCGGCTCCGGCGGCGACGCGGTGGACGTGGCCACGGTGCTGCGGGCCGCCCTGCGCAAGCTGAGCAGGCAGTAGCGCGATGACCGGGGACGAGACCCTGCGCCAGGCCGAGGAAGCGGAGCTCGCCCGGCGCGTCCAGGGCGACGACATCGTGTCGCCGCTCGCGGACGCGGATGAGCGGGCCATCGAGACCGCGCTGCGGCCCAAGCGGCTCACCGAGTTCACCGGCCAGGCCCGGGTGCGCGAGCAGTTGTCGCTGATCCTGACCAGCGCCCTGCGGCGCGGCCGGCCGCCGGACCACGTGCTGCTGGCCGGACCGCCCGGCCTGGGCAAGACCACGATCGCGATGATCGTGGCCGCCGAGCTGGGCGCGCCGCTGCGCATCACCAGCGGCCCGGCCATCGAGCGATCAGGTGATCTCGCCGCGGTGCTGTCCACGCTCAGCGAGGGCGAGGTGATCTTCATCGACGAGATCCACCGCCTGGCCCGGCCCGCCGAGGAGATGCTCTACCTGGCGATGGAGGACTTCCGGGTCGACGTGGTGATCGGCAAGGGCCCCGGCGCGACCGCGATCCCGCTCGACATCGCGCCGTTCACGCTGGTCGGGGCCACGACAAGGGCTGGCCTGCTGCCGGCGCCGCTGCGGGACAGGTTCGGCTTCACCGCGCACCTGGACTTCTACCAGCCGGACGAGCTGGAGGTCATCATCCGCCGGTCGGCCGGCCTGCTCGGGGTGACCCTCACCGATGAGGGCGCGGCCGAGCTCTCCACCCGGTCACGCGGCACGCCGCGGATCGCCAACCGGCTGCTGCGCCGGGTCCGCGACTACGCCGAGGTGCGCGCCGACGGCGTGGTCACCCGGGAGATCGCGCGGACCGCGCTGGAGATCTACGAGGTGGACGAGCACGGCCTGGACCGGCTCGACCGGGGGGTACTCGACGCGGTCGTGCGCCGGTTCGGCGGCGGCCCGGTCGGCCTGTCCACGCTGGCGGTGGCGCTGGGGGAGGAGGCGGAGACCGTCGAGGTGGTCGCCGAGCCGTTCCTGGTCCGCTGCGGGCTGCTGGCGCGGACTCCGCGCGGCCGGGTGGCCACCGCGGCCGGCTGGGCTCATCTGGGACTCGAGCCTCCCCCGTCACTCAGCGAACTGCCTACCCTGTTTGACTGAGCGGTGTTTGACTGAGCCGGGCCGGCAGAGCAAGATCGCACCGAGGTCACGATCGCTCGCGAAAACTCGTAGCCTGGTTGGAGCGCGGTCAAAGCGCGGCTAAACTTCGGCAGTTGGTCGTGGGCCTCTGTCACGACCATGCATGCAGAACCAACTGGAAGGATCCCCGGTCATGGGGTTTATCGCAGCCGCAGATGCGGCAAGCAAGTCATCAGGCAGCTCGCTGACGTTCCCGATCCTGATCGTTCTGGTCTTCGTCGGCTTCTACTTCCTGATGATCAGGCCGCAGCGCCGCCGCCAGCAGGCGGTCCAGCAGCAGCAGCGGACGGTTGCGCCCGGCGCCCGGGTCCGCACCACGGCCGGCATGTACGCCACGGTGACCGAGGTGGACGGCGACGACGTCGTGCTCGAGGTCGCTCCCGGCGTCGAGGTCCGCTACCTCAGGCGCGCCATCATGGAGGTCGTCGAGCCGGCCGAGGAGACCGAGACCTACGAGGACGCCGAGCCCTCCGACTACCACGAGGACGACCAGGACGAACCGGCGGATGGAACCGCCGAGGACTCCGACGGCGTTAAGTCAGCTGACGATGGTCTCACCGACTCTCACGACGACCTGGCCAAGTCCGACAAGGACAACGTGCACTGAGCCGCCGTCCGGCATGAGGGTTTACGGGAAACGGCGGATCTAAGACAGGCGGAGAAGTGGCAGCCCCATCTAAAACCGCCCCGCATCCGGGGCGGGCCCTCGTGCTTTTGCTGATCCTTATCGTGGCCATGCTGCTGGGCATACTCGGCCCGAAGCTGTTCGCCCCGAGCCAGTGGGAGCACAGGTTCAAGGTAGGACTCGGTCTTGACCTGTCCAGCGGAACCCAGGTGACCTTGCGGGCGCAGACCCTGACCGGGAAAGCGCCGTCGACCGAGGAGATGAACGCCGCGGTCGGCGTCATCGAGTCGCGGGTCAACGGCACCGGCAACTCCGGCGCGCAGGTCCAGCCGCAAGGCTCGAACCTGCTCGTCGTGACGGTCCCCGGCAAGGGCTCTCAGCAGACCATCCAGCTGGTGAGCTCGACCGCGCTGCTCATGTTCCGCCAGGTGCTGCTGTACCAGCCCTCCGGGGCGACCAGCACGCCGGTTCCCGGCGCGAGCGCCTCGCCCAGCGCCACGCCGTCGGTGTCCGGAAGCCCCTCGGCCACGGCCACCCCGTCCGCCACTTCCACCAGCACGGCGAAGACCTCGGCCAAGATCCTCCCGGCGGCCAGCGCCTCGCCCAGCGCGTCCGCGGGCGGCACCGCGTCACCGAGCGGCTCGGCCAGCGCCAGCCCCTCGGCCAGCGCCAGTGCTAGCCCCAGCGCCAGCCCGAGTTCGCCCGCGGCCGGCGGCGCGGCCGGCGACCCGAACCTGGTGCACAAGGACGTGCTCGCGGACTTCAACAAGCTGGTCTGCAAGCCGGGTGACACGCAGGCCTGGAAGGCGCAGGTCGGCTACGTGACCACCACGCCCTACAACGATCCGGACGTGCAGGTGGTCGCCTGCGGCAGCGCCGGGCAGGGACAGTGGGGCAAGTTCGCGCTTGACGTGGCCAAGGTCCGGGGCACCCAGGTCACTGCCGCGAGCGCGGGCCTGTCCACGACCTCCAACCAGTGGCAGGTCAACCTGACGCTGAACGGCCAGGGCGCCGCGGCCTTCAGTACCCTCACCTCGCGCCTGTACAACAACTACTACGCGGCCGGGCAGTCCGGCGACCAGAACTCGGCGGTCCTGAACCAGGTGGCGATCGCCCTGGACGGCAACGTGGTGTCGTCGCCGCAGATCCAGGGAGCGATCGCCGGCGGTAACGCCCAGATCACCGGCAGCTTCACCCAGGCCGAGGCCACCCAGCTGCAGAACGAGCTGAAGTTCGGCTCGGTGCCGCTGGACCTGAAGACGCTGTTCGTCAGCTCGGTGTCGGCGCAGGTGGGCCGGGACCAGCTGGACGCCGGCCTCATCGCGGCCGCCATCGGGCTGTTTCTCGTGGTGGTGTACGCCTTCCTCTACTACCGCGGCCTCGGCCTCGTCTCCGTCTGCAGCCTGATCATCGCCGGCACCATCACCTACCTGGCGGTGGTGCTGCTCTCCCTGTACCAGAACTTCACCCTCGAGCTGGCCGGCATCGCGGGCCTGATCGTGGCCATCGGCATCACCGCCGACTCGTTCGTCGTCTACTTCGAGCGATTGCGCGACGAGGTACGCGAAGGCAAGCAGCTGCGCCCGGCGGTCGAGTCCGGGTGGAAGCGCGCCAGGCGCACGATCCTGGTGTCGGACACGGTGTCGTTCCTCGCCGCGCTGCTGCTGTACTACTTCGCCATCGGCGAGGTCAAGGGCTTCGCCTACACTCTCGGCCTGACCACGCTGATCGACATCGTGGTGGTATTCCTGTTCACCAAGCCGATGGTGACCCTGCTGGCCAGGACGAAATTCTTCGGCAACGGCCACCCGATGTCCGGCCTGGACCCGACCCGGCTCGGCGCCAAGACACCATGGCGGTCCTCGGTCCGCCGCAACCAGGTCAGGCGCCGGCCCGACCCCGCGAGCCGGAGTACGGTTTCCCGAGACACGGGGGGTTCATGATGTCGGCCGTCGGCCAGTTCGGCGCCCGGCTCTACCGCGGCGAGGTGTCGTTCGACTTCGTCGGCCGGAAGCGCCTGTGGTACGCCATCTCCGGGTTGATCCTGCTCATCAGCATCGTCGCGGTGGTGGTCCGCGGCCTGTCCTTCAGCGTCGACTTCAAGGGCGGGGCGGTCTTCACCTTCCCCTCGTCGTCAACCACGCTCAGCCAGGTGCAGAACGCGGTCGAGTCCGGCGGCGTCACCGGCGCGATCGTGCAGCAGACCCACGGCCAGCAGAACGGCTGGCAGGTCCAGACGAAGTCGCTCACCGGGCCCCAGACCATCGCGCTGGAGAAGTCGCTGTCCGGCAAGCTGGGCGTGAACTCCAACGACATCTCGGTCACCACCGTCGGCCCGAGCTGGGGCAGCCAGATCTCGGGCAAGGCGATCCAGGCGCTGATCGCGTTCCTGATCGTGATCGTGATCTACCTGTCGATCGCCTTCGAGCTGAGAATGGCGATCGCGGCGTTCGTCGCGCTGCTGCACGACCTGGTCATCACCACCGGCATCTACGCGCTGGCCGGCTTCCAGGTCAGCCCGGCGACCGTCATCGGGCTGCTGACCATCCTCGGCTACTCGCTGTACGACACCGTGGTGGTCTTCGACAAGGTGCGGGAGAACACGGCTGGCCTGCTCGGCGGCGCTCGCACCACCTACAGCCAGGCGGCTAACCTGGCACTGAACCAGACCCTGATCAGGTCGATCAACACCTCGATTATCGCGTTGCTGCCAGTCCTCGGGATCCTGGTCGTGGCGACCTCCCTGCTCGGCCCCAACAACGAGCTCGAGGAACTCGCGCTCGTCCTGTTCGTCGGCATGCTGTCCGGTACTTACTCCTCGATCTTCATCGCGACCCCGGTGCTGGCCGACCTGAAGGAGCGCCAGCCGCAGTACCAGGCGCTGGCCAAGCGGGTGGCGGTGCGTGCCTCCGGAGGCCGCGCGGGCAAGCGGGCCGCGGCGAAGGCCGAGGTCGCGGGCCGGGGCCGGTCCGGCGGCACGGGTGCCGAACTGTCGCCCGCGCAGCTCGCCGAGGACGAACAGGACCAGGTCGGCTTCGCCGACGAGGTCGAAGGGTCCGAGCCGGCCGCCGACGAGCTGACCACCACCGCGTCGCGTGCCCCGGGCGCGCCGGCCACCCGTAGTACGCCGGGTGCCGTCCGGCCCGGCCCGCGGCAGCAGCCGCGCCGCGGGGGCGGCAATACGCCCCGGCACCGCCCGGCGGGCAAGAAGAAGCGGCGCTAGCCGATGACCTCATCGGCCAGGGCCGGTGATGAGCTGACCCGGCTTATCACGACCCTCGTCCGCGACGTCCCGGACTACCCGCAGGCCGGCGTGGTTTTCAAGGACATCACGCCGCTGCTCGCCGACGGCAAGGCGTTCGCCGCGGTGATCGAGGCGCTGGCCGGGACCTACGGACCGGTGGACAAGGTGGCCGGCATCGAGGCGCGCGGTTTCATCTTCGCCGCCCCGGTCGCGTGCCGCCTCGGCGCGGGCTTCGTGCCGATCCGCAAGAAGGGCAAGCTGCCCGGGGTCACGTTCGCCCAGGAGTACAACCTGGAGTATGGCACCGCGACCATCGAGGTGCTGACCGACGCCTTCGCCCCGGGCGAGCGCGTGCTCGTCATCGATGATGTGCTGGCCACCGGCGGCACCGCCCGGGCCACCGCCGACCTGGTGCGGCGGGCCGGCGCGCAGGTGACCGGGCTGGCCGTGCTGCTCGAGCTCTCCTTCCTGAACGGCCGGGCCCGGCTGGCCGACCTTCCGGTCAGCGCACTGCTGACTGTTTAGGGCCTTACTGTTTAGGGCCTTACTTGTTTAGGGGCTATTGTTCAGGGCTCGCCGTCGAGGGAATCGCGCGTACCTGATCTGGCGTTTAAGTCGTCCAAGTAGACTGATGGCTTGGCAGATGTGAGGAGCGCGAGTGGCCGGTGAGGTGATTACGACCGGCACGAGGGCTGCTGACGCTGCCCGGGCGGACGCGCAGCAGGGCACGAACTCTTCGACCCAGGACGCGGAACAGGCCGAGGCGGCAGCGGCAGCGGACGTGCCGGAGCCGCGCGTGCTCACCGGCTCCCGGGCCCAGCGGACCCGGGTACCGGCCGCTCCGAGCCCGGCCGCCGACGCGGCGGTGCCCGGTGTCGGCGTCCGGCGGCGGCTCGCCCGGCTCGGCGCCCAGCGGGGTGTCAACCCGGTCCTCGAGCCGCTGATCAAGACCGTCCGTGCGACGCACCCGAAGGCCGACATGCGGCTCATCGAACGCGCCTACGACTCGGCCGCCTACTGGCACCGGGACCAGAAGCGGCGCAGCGGCGACCCCTACATCACCCACCCGCTCGCAGTGTCGACGATCCTGGCCGAGCTCGGCATGAACACCGAGACGATCTGCGCCGCGCTGCTGCACGACACGGTGGAGGACACGGCCTACACGCTGGCCGAGCTGCGCAGCGATTTCGGCGAGGACATCGCGACGCTCGTCGACGGTGTCACGAAGCTGGACAAGGTCAAGTACGGCGAGTCCGCCGAGGCGGAGACCGTCCGCAAGATGGTGGTCGCGATGTCCCGCGACATCCGGGTTCTGGTGATCAAGCTCGCCGACCGGCTGCACAACATGCGGACGCTGCGCTACCTGTCCCGGGAGAAGCAGGAGCGCAAGTCCAGGGAAACCCTGGAGATCTTCGCACCGCTCGCCCACCGGCTCGGCATGAACACGGTGAAGTGGGAACTCGAGGACCTCGCCTTCGCGACCCTGTACCCCAAGCGCTTTGACGAGATCGTTCGGCTGGTGTCTAACCGGGCGCCGCGGCGCGAGGCGTTCCTGCAGGAAGTGATCCAGGACGTCAGCGCCGACCTGCGCGAGGCCAAGATCAACCAGAAGGTCACCGGCCGTCCCAAGCACTTCTACTCGATCTATCAGAAGATGATCGCCAGGGACGTCGGCTTCGACGACATCTATGACCTGGTGGGCATCCGCGTCCTGGTCGATTCGGTCAAGGACTGCTACGCGGCGCTCGGCATCATCCACGCGCGGTGGAACCCCGTCCCCGGACGGTTCAAGGACTACATCGCGATGCCGAAGTTCAACATGTACCAGTCGCTGCACACGACGGTCATCGGGCCGGGCGGCAAGTCGGTGGAACTGCAGATCCGGACCTGGGACATGCACCGCCGGGCGGAGTACGGCGTCGCGGCGCACTGGAAGTACAAGGAAGAGACGGTGTTCAGCCGGGTCAAGGACGCCAAGGACGACTCCCAGGACATGGCCTGGCTGCGGCAGCTCGTCGACTGGCAGCGGGAGACGGAGGACCCGGCCGAGTTCCTCGAGTCGCTCCGCTTCGACCTGGCCGCGGGCGAGGTCTACGTATTCACCCCGCGCGGCGAGGTCGTGGCACTGCCGCAGGGCGCGACCCCGGTGGACTTCGCCTACGCCATCCACACCGAGGTCGGGCACCGCACGGTCGGCGCCCGGATCAACGGTCGCCTGGTCGCGCTCGAGTCGACCCTGGACAACGGCGACACGGTCGAGATCTTCACGTCCAAGACGCCTGACGCCGGACCGAGCCGGGACTGGCTCAAGTTCGTGCAGAGCCCGCGGGCCAGGAACAAGATCAGGCAGTGGTTCTCCAAGGAGCGCCGGGAAGCGGCGGTCGACTCGGGCAAGGACCAGATCGCCAAGGCCATGCGCAAGCAGGGCCTGCCGCTGGCCCGGATCGCCGCCGCCGACAGCCTGCTCACCCTGGCCCGCGAGCTGCACTACGCCGACGTCTCCGCGCTGTACGCGGCGGTCGGCGAAGGCCGGGTCAGCGCCCAGTCCGTGGTCGAGAAGCTGGTCAGGTCGGTCGGCGGCGTCGACGGCGCGCAGGAGGAGCTAGCCGAGGCCACGCTGCCGACCAAGGCGCCGCAGCCCAGGACGGCCGGGGACTCTGGCGTCGAGGTCAGCGGCGCGCCGGACGTGTGGGTGCGGCTGTCCCGGTGCTGTACCCCGGTGCCGGGCGACGAGATCATCGGATTCGTCACCCATGGCCACGGCGTGTCCGTGCACCGGGTCGACTGCGTGAACCTGGTTCACCTGACCGAAACCCAGCGCGAGCGGATGGTCGACGTGCACTGGGCACCGACCGAAGGCTCGGTCTTCCTGGTCGCCATCCAGGTCGAGGCGCTGGACCGGACCCGGCTGCTCTCCGACGTGACCAGGGTGCTGTCCGACCAGCACGTGAACATCCTGTCCGCTACCGTGACCACCAGCCGGGACCGGGTCGCGTTCAGCCGGTTCACGTTCGAGATGGGCGACCCCAAGCACCTCGGTCACGTGCTGCGCGCCGTTCGCGCCATCGACGGCGTCTACGACGTCTACCGCGTCACCAGCTGACGCCGCCTCCCCCCGAAGGGGGGCCGAGGGGGTATGGGGGGAAAGGTTTCCCCCCATGATCGGGGGGTTTCGGGGGGTCGTCCCCCCGAATTATTGAGAGAACTCCGCGAGGGTGTGCTCGGCTTCGGTGAGCCAGGCCCGGCGCGCGGTCAGCGCTTCCTCGGCGGTGCGCTCGGCCCTGGCGTCGCCCCGGTCGCGCGCCCGGGCCAGCTGCTGCTCGAGCTGGGCGATAGTCGAGCGCAGCTGGGCCACCGTGCCCTCGGCCCGGGCCAGCGCTTCAGGGTTCGAGCGGCGCCACTGGGTTTCCTCCGCCTTGCGCAGCGCGTCCTCGACCCGCCGCAGCCCGGATTCCAGGTGCTCGCGTGAGTCCCTGGGTACCGCCCCGATCTGCTCCCATTTCTCCTGGATACCGCGCAGCGCGGACCTCGCCGCGCGGATGTCGGTCACCGGGAGCAGCGCCTGGGCCTGGCTGAGGAGCTGCTCTTTTGCCACGGCGTGCTCGCGCAGCGCGGCGTCCTTGGCCGAGAACACTTCGGCGCGGGCGGTGAAGAACTTGTCCTGGGCGGCCCGGAACCGCTTCCACAACTCGGCCTCGGAGTCCCGGTCCGCCCGCCCGGCTTCCTTCCATTGCCGCATCAGCTCACGGAAGGCGCTGGCCGTCGGCCCCCACTCGGTAGATCCGGACAGCTCCTCGGCGTCGGCGCACAGCTTCTCCTTACGCGCCCTCACGTCCTCGCGTTCGGCCTCGAGGTTGGCGAAGTAGGCCTTGCGCCGCTTGGTGAAGGCATTGCGCGCCGCGGACAGCCGCTTCCACAGCACCGCCTCGGCGGCCCGCTCGGCGTGCGGCGCCGCCTTCCACTCTTCCAGCAGCTCGCGCATCCGCTCGCCGCTGCTCTTCCAGTGGGTCGCCTCGGCGGCGATCTGCTCGGCCTCGGCGACGATCCGCTCCTTGGTCTCCCGGGCCGCCACGCGCGCTTGCTCCCGGGCCGCCTTGGCCTCCTCGCGGCGGTGGCCGACGTCCTCGGTCAGCCGCTCCAGGCGGGCCCGGAGCCCGTCGAGGTCCCCCAGCGCGTTGGCGTCCGCAATGTGCTGGAGCAGCCGCTGGACACTGGCCGAGGCCTGGGCGGGAGCCATGTCGGTAGTCGCGATCCGCTGCTCGAGCAGGACCACCTCGGTCTCGAGCGCCTCGTACTTCCGCGCGAAGAAGGCGATTGCCTCCTCCGGACTCCCCGCCTGCCACGAGCCGATCACCCGCTCGCCGTCGGCGGTACGGACATAGACCGTCCCGTCGGCGTCTACCCGGCCCCACGGATGGTAGGCGGTGGTCACGGCGAACCTCCTGCGTTTTCGTGCTCGTGTCAGGCTTTCTTGATCGTCACACTGTCAATGATGACCTTCTCCTTGGGAACGCCGCCGCCAGATTGTGCGTACTGACACGAGTATCCACCCTGAGCCACATTCTGGACGATACCGAGCCCGGTGGACACTGTGGCAAACGGTGTATACGCCGGACCGGAAGAGCCGTTGAGTCCCGTCGTGCTGTCCTTGTACACGATGAAGAACTGGCTGCCGTTTGTGTTCGGGCCCCCGTTAGCCATCGCCACCGTTCCCGCCGGGTATTTGGCGCCCGTGAGGTTCTCATTGGCAAAAGCGTAACCCGGTGTGCCGGAACCGATCTTGCTGGTCGCGCTGCAGTTCAGCTTGGCGGAGGCGGTCGCGTACGGATCGCCGCACTGCAGCACGTAGATGCCGCTGGTCACCACCCGGTGGCACTGGGTGTTGTTGAAGTAGCCCGCCTGCGCCAGGTGGACAAACGAGTTGACGGTGCAGGTGGCCTTGTTGTTCAGCAGGTTGAACGTGATCTTGCCCTGGTTGGTGTTGATCGTGGCCTGATAGCTGTCCGTGTAATCAGGCGCGGCCGGCGGGAGGCTCACCTTCTTGGCCGCCGGGGTCGCCGACGTGTAGCTGCAGTGATGTGCTGGCTCGGCCACGGCCGTGGCGGTAGCCGTGGGGGAGGCGCTCGGCGACTTGCTGGCCGAGGCCGACGCCTTCTTGGCGCCGCCACTGGGGAGGAAAATCAGGAGCAGGGTGCCGACTCCCGCCGCGACCAGCACCGCGAGGGTCCCGATCGCCCAGCGTCTGCGGACCTGCCGCTGCCTGACGAGCCGCTGCTCCTGCTGGCGGCGGTGCTTTTCCCTGGCTTGCCTGCGCTGGCGTTCGTTCTTTCCCGCCACCGGTCGCGTCCTCCTTGGGCCTGTCGCCTTGTCTGGCTACCGCTGGTACTCACGGGAGGCAGGCCCACGAACCCGATGCATACCTCTGATCGCGAAACGCGCGCGGGGGCCCGGGACGCCCCGGGAACTCCGGCAAATTTCGCGATCGTTCGCGAATCGTACCTGCCAGATGCCCGGGCAGGCACCCTTCGTTACCGGTTCGCGGCCATGCGGGTCCCCTCGGTAGCCTGAGACACCGTACCGTGAGAAAGGACGCTTGTGCTTGTCGCAGGGTTCCCAGCCGGCGCGTTCGCGGCCAACTGTTATGTAGTCGCGCCCGCGCCCGGTGAAGAATGCGTGATCATCGACCCCGGCCAGGACGCCCAGCCGGGCATCGAGGAGGTCCTCGCCGAGCACCGGCTCAGGCCCGCCGCCGTCTTGCTCACGCACGGTCACATCGACCACGTCTGGTCGGTCGCCCCGGTGTGCGGGGCCAAGGGCATACCCGCCTACATCCACCCGGACGACCGCGTATTGCTCAGCGATCCGGCCAAGGGCTTCCCGCTCGGCGCGGGGCAGCAGCTGTTCGGCGGCCTGGAATTCACCGAACCCGATGACGTAAAAGAACTGGCCGACGGGATGACTCTGAGCTTGGCCGGGCTCGAGATCGTCGTGAACCATGCGCCCGGGCACACCGAAGGATCGGTGGCATTCCGGATGCCATTGGACCCGCCGAATAGCGCACAAGGTCAAAGCAAAACCGGCGCGGCGGAAACGGCGGGCGCCGCGCCGGGCACGGCGGAAACGGCGGGCGCCGCGCCGGGCGGCGCCGGCGGCATATTGTTCTCAGGCGACTTGCTGTTCGCCGGGTCGATCGGGCGGACCGACCTGCCCGGCGGGGACTACCCCACGATCCTGCGCAGCCTGGCGCGGGTCTGCCTGACCCTGCCGGACGAGACCGTCGTGCTGTCCGGGCACGGGCCACAGACGACCATCGGCGCCGAACGCCGTACCAATCCGTTCCTGACGGGCCTGACACCGGAGTCGGGACCCCGCCGGGGTCTGTAAAGCGAAGATCCTGAGGCAATAAACGAGAAGGGCAGGTCTCGATGATCCGCACCCATGAGGCGGGGACGCTGCGCGCTGCGCACGCCGGGGAGCACGTGGTGCTGGCCGGCTGGGTAGCGCGGCGCCGGGACCATGGCGGCGTAGTCTTCATCGACCTCCGGGACGCCAGCGGCGTCGTGCAGGTGGTGTGGCGCGGTGAGGAAGCTGTAACCCACGATCTCCGGGCCGAGTTCTGCGTGCTGGTGACCGGGACGGTACGGGCCCGTCCGGCCGGGAACGAGAACCCCGAGCTGCCTACCGGCGAGATCGAGGTCGTCGCGGACGAGGTCGAGGTCCTCAGCGAGGCCGACCCGCTGCCGTTCCCCGTCGAGGGATCCGCCGACGTCAGCGAGGACGTCCGGCTCAAGTACCGGTACCTGGACATCAGGCGCGAGGACACCGCGCGCTCCCTGAGGGTCCGGTCGCAGGCTTCCTACCTGCTCTCCGACGTGATGCGCGGGCACCGGTTCGTGAACGTGGAGACGCCCTACCTGACCCGGTCCACCCCGGAGGGCGCCCGGGACTTCCTGGTCCCCGTCCGGCTGCGGCCCGGCAACTGGTACGCGCTGCCGCAATCGCCGCAGCTGTTCAAGCAGCTGCTTATGGTCGGCGGCCTGGAGCGGTACTACCAGCTGGCCCGGTGTTTCCGGGACGAGGACTTCCGCAAGGACCGGCAGCCCGAGTTCACCCAGATCGATATCGAGATGTCGTTCGTGACCCGCGACGACGTCATCGCCGTCGCTGAGGACATCGTGACCCGGCTGTGGTCTGAGCTGGCTGGCTACCAGGTGCCTACTCCGCTGCCCAGGATGACCTACGCCGAGGCGATGGCACGGTACGGCTCGGACAAGCCCGACCTGCGCTTCGGCGTCGAGCTCACCGACCTGACCGAGTACTTCGCCGGGACGGATTTCCGGGTGTTCCAGGCGCAGTACGTGGGTGCCGTGGTGATGCCGGGCGGCGCCTCCCAGTCGCGGCGCGAGCTCGATGCCTGGCAGGAGTGGGCGCGCTCCCGTGGCGCCCGCGGGCTCGCCTACGCGCTGATCGGCGAGTCCGCTGAGATCACCGGGCCGGTGGCCAAGAACCTGTCGGAGGCCGAACGGTCCGGCCTGGCCGCGGCGACCGGCGCCAGCCCGGGTGACTGCGTGTTCTTCGCGGCCGGCCCCGCGTCGGCCGCCCGCGAGCTGCTCGGTGCGGCCCGGCTGGAGATCGGCCAGCGCTGCGGCCTGATCGACGAGTCGGCGTGGTCGTTTCTGTGGGTGGTGGACGCGCCGATGTTCGAGGAGAACGGCGAAGGTGGCTGGACGTCGGTACACCACCCGTTCACCGCGCCACTGCCCGAATGGGCCGATAAGTTCACCGCCGAGCCCGGCGGAGCGCTGGCCGACGCCTACGACATCGTGTGCAACGGCTACGAGATCGGCGGTGGCTCGATCCGTATCCACAAGTCCGCGACGCAGCAGGCGGTATTCGACGTCATCGGCCTGTCCGCCGAGGAGGCCCGTTCCCAGTTCGGCTTCCTGCTCGACGCGTTCAAGTACGGCCCGCCGCCGCACGGCGGCATCGCCTTCGGCTGGGACCGGGTGATCATGCTGCTCGCCGGTGCGGCCAGCATCCGCGACGTGATCGCCTTCCCCAAGGCGGCCTCCGGCCTCGACCCGCTCACCGGCGCCCCCACCCCCATCACCCCCGCCCAGCGCCGCGAAGCCGGCATCGACGCCACCCCCCCCCCCCCCCCCCCCCCCCCCCCCCCCCCCCCCCCCCCCCCCCCCCCCCCCCACCCCCCCCCCCC
>Ga0081540_1000882_pt1 | contig 27104 bp, 31 predicted proteins | sample TabmetS2T1R1_FD_71024 | JGI IMG/M metagenome (GOLD analysis project Ga0081540, IMG submission 71024) | Tabebuia heterophylla rhizosphere microbial communities from the University of Puerto Rico - S2T1R1 | ecosystem: Host-associated > Plants > Roots > Rhizosphere ...
AGCTCTGTCGTCAGCGCGTGGAAAAAGGCGAGCGAGTTCTGGTAACAACACTGACCAAGCGAACAGCGGAAGATTTGGCTGATTATCTGCGGGACGTCGGATTGAAAGTTCGTTACTTGCATAGCGATATCGACGCAATCGAAAGAGTAGAAATCTTGCGCGGATTGCGCGCGGCAGATTTCGACATTCTCGTGGGTATTAATTTGCTTCGCGAAGGCCTCGATCTTCCCGAAGTTTCGCTGGTATGCATTCTGGACGCGGACAAGGAAGGTTTTTTGCGCAGCGAGACTTCTCTCATTCAAACCGCAGGTCGCGCCGCGCGACATGTGAACGGTGAAGTAGTGCTGTTCGCCGATCAGGTCACCCAAAGCATGGAAGCGCTGATGTCGATTTCGGAATACCGGCGCGCGAAACAGCTGGAATACAACGAGAAGCACGGGATCACTCCGCAAACAGTTCGGCGCGCCGTGCAGGAGAGTCTGCACACCATTCTTCGTGGGCGAGAAATTGCCGCCTCTGTTATTCAGGAGGCGGGCGGCGATTTCAACGTGACCGAATTGCTGCGCGAATTGGAAGACGAGATGCAAGAAGCATCAGCGAATCTCGAATTCGAACGCGCGGCACTTCTGCGTGATCAGATCATGGAAGTAAAAAGCGGCACCGGCATTTCGAAAATCGAGCCAAAACGAAGACCGTTGAAATATTCATCCCGCAGCCGCGGAACTGGCCGCCGCCGCTCGCGGGTTTGATTCAGATCGTTTCGCAGGCGCACGTCCAAAGTTCCGGGTCGAGCGCCGCTTTGGCGCGTTTCGCCACAGACTCCGCATCTGCATTTGCTCGCATCACGGCAAACATGGTCGAACCGGAACCTGACATGAGCGCCGCTCCGACTTCCGATTGACCAAGCAACCACATTTTTAATTGCGCCAGAAAGACAAATTTTTCGAAGACCGGGCGTTCGAGATCATTTACGAAAACCTGTTCGGCGAATTCCTGCGCTTCGTAACGAATCCCCGGAATTTCTCGAGAATCTTTCCAGCGCGAGTATGCCCAGGCTGTCGAGACAGCAAACGCTGGTTTCAGCAACAGGATCGAAAACTGCCTGTTCAATTTCACTGGCGAGACCATTTCGCCATGTCCCTTGCACAACGCTGCGGATTGAAAGAGAAAAAATGGAACGTCTGATCCGATCGGCTCCGCCATTTTAGTGAGCGCCTCCCGCGATAATTTCGCTTCGAAGAGTTCATTGAGTATCAGTAAAACGGAAGCGGCGTCACTGCTTCCGCCGCCCAGTCCGGCGCCATGGGGAATCTTCTTTTTGAGCTCGATGGAAATCGCAGGCTCGATTTTAGTTGTCAGAAAGAACGCCTTCGCCGCACGGACAGCCAGGTTATCGTCAAACTGAGAAACCGATGGATTGTCGCAGCTAAACTTGATTCCGTGCCGATGTTTATCGATTCTGAGCTCATCATAGAGCGAGATTGGGGCGATGAGCGTGTCGAGCTCGTGGAAGCCATCGTCCCGCCGGCCAAGGATTTTCAGCGACAGATTGATCTTCGCAGGAGCGAAAACTTGCATATCGTCATATCGAGCGTATTCGAGACATCCCGCCATTCCAGCCAAAGGTGATGTGGGGATTCTTCGACTTCGCTCGGAATGACAAAAGATAGAATCATCGTCGCACTGGATCTGCCTACGAAAAAGGAAGCGCTTGAGCTCGTTGAAAAGCTGGACGGCCAAATCTCGTTTTTCAAAATAGGGCTGCAACTTTATACCGCGGAAGGTCCGGAAATTGTGCGTGCTGTTTCGTCCACAGGCTCCAACGTTTTTCTCGATCTCAAGCTGCACGATATTCCAAACACGGTCGCCCGAGCTGTCGAATCCGCAGGCCATCTTGGTGCGCAAATGCTCACCATTCACCTGAGCGGCGGCAGAGAAATGATCCGCGCCGCGACTTCGGCGCGAGCAAACAATATCTTGCTCCTGGGTGTAACTGTTCTAACGAGTTCGTCGGAAGAGACCCTGGGCGAAGTTGGAATCGCGAGCGGAGTAGGCGATCAAGTTCTGCGCCTGGCAAAACTGGGTGTTAATGCAGGAATCGATGGAGTTGTAGTCAGTCCGCACGAAATCAAACTTCTTCGTCGTGAATTCGCTCACAAGATGAAGATCGTTGTGCCGGGAATTCGACCGAGCGGGGCAGAGCCGAACGACCAAAAGCGTACGATGTCGCCGCGCGAAGCCCTGGACGCAGGCGCGGATTATCTCGTGATTGGCCGACCAATTACGGCCCATCGAAATCCACGAGAAGCGGTCGACAAGATTTTAGAAGAGCTTCGCAGCTAAACCTCATGTGGAGCGAAGTCGAGACATCCCATTTGCACTCTTCAAGGCAGTTCCACGGGATTTTCCCATTTCGCTAGGAATGACGATTTTTGCTGCACTGGATATCTATCACGACCCCACGCCGCACTCGGCCGCGATGAACATGGCAATCGACGAAGCGCTGCTCGAATACACCACGATTCCTCTAATTCGTTTTTATCGCTGGGCTTCCTCTGCTCTCTCATTTGGATACTTTGGCCGATTTACCGATGTCGCCAGTTACCAGTGCCAGCGCGATTTGGTTCGCCGTTGGACTGGCGGTGGAATTGTGTTTCATGGAGAAGATCTGACGTATTCCCTTGTGATTCCCACCAGCGACACGGCCTTTGCTGAATCATCGATATCGATTTATGAAAAGATTCATCAGGGTTTGTGCGACGCGTTGAGTGAAACAGGACAACCTGCAGTTGTAGCCGCGGGCGCTGACCGCGGCCCAAGCAGCAAGAGGGTAGCCGCTCGAACCGACATCAGCGATGCCGGCTATAACTGTTTTGCAAACCCTGCGCGTGCGGACGTGATGATCGATGGCCGTAAAATCGCTGGTGCAGCCCAACGCCGGACCCGCCGCGGCCTGCTACAACAGGGCAGCATTCAGGGAATCCATCTTCAGAGCGATCTCGCGCAACGATTTGCACGAGAGCTGTCCACAGATCGTAGCGAGCGAAACGTCGACGAAAAAATTTTGGGCCGAGCGCGAGAACTCGCTGAACACAAGTACGGCGCCGAAAGTTGGCTACGAAAACGCTGAGTACCTCTGGGCAAGCTGCCAACAAGTTGGCGCGTGTTCCCTGAAAATTTACGCTCGTGTTGCTTTGACAACACACAACCCGCGCCGCTATTCTCGCCTGGTGGAACTCTTCGCGCGCTCACGGCCGGGCCTGACTGGGACTGCAGCGGCTGCTTCTACCGCCGGGTCGCTGGCCAAAGTGGCGAAGTTGGTTCAGCCGCATCTTGAAGAAGTCGAGGCACGCATTGCGCAGCAAGCGGCGGCTTTCGATCCGGCAATCGAAGGCTACGTTGTCTATGCAGTTGGCAGCCGGGGCAAACGTTTGCGACCATTGCTAACCCTTCTGGCTGGTGGCGCAACCGGCAACATTAACGCGGGACATATTGATCTTGCCGTCATTGTCGAGCTCATCCATATCGCGACGTTGATGCACGACGACGTGATGGACGAAGCAGAGCGTCGCCGCGCACAGCCTACTGCGAATGCGCGCTGGGGAAATTCGCTTAGCGTTTTGCTGGGCGATTGTCTCTTTGCACATGCGCTCACGTTATCGACGAATTTTGAGAACGCAGAAATTGGACGTGCGATTGCGCGCACTGCTACAACTGTTTGCTCCGGTGAAATGATCCAGACACAGCGGAAATTCGATCTCAACCTGGGCGTTCAGGATTATTTGCGAATTGTGGAAATGAAGACGGGCTCGTTGTTCTCAGTGGCGGCGGAGCTGGCTGCCGTAATCAGCGAGGCGGACCCAGGTGTGATCCAAAGATTCAAGAGTTTCGGGTTTCAAATTGGCACGGCTTACCAAATCTATGACGATTGTGTTGATCTTGCCGGGAATGAAAGAGCAACCGGTAAGACGCTTGGGACCGACCTTCGCAAAGGCAAGTTCACGCTGCCGGTTTTGATTTTCCTGCGTTCAGCATCGGAATTTGAACGGGAACGCTGTTGCCAGCTTGTGCTCGAAGAGCGAGTCGAGGAAATGATTGAACTTTTGAAGAATGGCGCGACCAATGGCGCTTTAAATGAATCGATCACAGCTGGCAGCGATTTGATTCGGAAGGCGCAAGGCGGGTTGGATGGAATCGGAACCAATCCTTATGCCGAGGCACTGTTCTTCCTCGGTGACGCGCTGTGTGAGATGTTCGATCAACTGCGCGTCTGATGTTGCGGCACTAAAGCGGCTTTCACATTAAATGTCGCAGCTGAAAATCCGCGAAATGCCGCAGGATGAGCGGCCGCGTGAGAAATTACTCGCACGAGGTCCCGATGCGCTGACCAATCCGGAATTGATCGCAATCCTGCTGCGCACTGGGCGGCGAGGAATGAATGTGATAGAGGTCGCTCGCGAACTTCTGAACAAATACAAGTCCTTCGCGGAACTGAGTCGCTGTTCTGTCAACGAGCTTAGAGCAATCAAGGGAATTGGTCCGGCCAAGGCATTGGAATTGGTCGCGGCGTTTAATCTGGGGAAACGTTTCGCGCAGGAACCATTGTTCCAGCAAAAACTCGATTCGCCGGAATTGATTCATGAATTGCTGGGCCGTGAAATGCGCATGCTGCGAACCGAGTCGCTTCGCGTTGTTTTGCTCGACACGCGTTACCGTTTGATGCGCGTCGAGTCGGTGTCGGTGGGAAGCATGAATGAGAGCATTGCTCATCCGCGCGAAATCTTTCGACCAGCGATTACTTATTCAGCTTATGCGGTCATCGTCGTGCACAATCATCCGTCCGGAGATGCATCACCCAGCCAGACAGACCACAGTCTGACAAGACGTCTCGCCGAAGCTGCGGAATTGTTGCAAATCAAACTGCTCGATCACATCATCATCGGAGCGCCATCGGAAGGGAATCCAGGTTACTTCAGTTTCAAAGAAGCAGGTGTTTTGTGAGTGTGCATTTTCAGGACAGACCCAAATTCATCCCGGTAGCGCACGCGTCGTCGCGGTCGCGAACTTTTCGTAAGGCATTCCTTGCTGAGCAAAGGCTGCACAAAGAAAGACTGTTTCGGCGTGACATAGAAACTAGCGCGCGAGCCGAGTGCGCTACCCCCATTACGCGCCCATGACTTCTGCGAAGATTCATCCCACCGCGATTGTCGATCCGGGCGCGAAAATCAGCACCGACGTCGAAATCGGGCCGTTTTCGATTATCGGTCCACAAGCGACGATTGGTGATAAAACGATCGTGCAATCGCATGTCGTTATCGAGGGAGAAGTCACGATCGGCTCTCGCAATCTTATCGGACACGGCGCAGTGATCGGCTCGCCCCCGCAGGATGTTTCATTTTCACCCGACCGAAAAACGAATGTCGAGATCGGAAACGACAACGTTATCCGCGAGTATTGCACGATTCATCGCGGCACCGCCGGGGACAGCGCCACAAAAGTCGGTGATAAGAACTTTCTGATGGCTGGTGTGCACATCGGACACAACTGCCTGATCGGAAACAACGTCATCATCGCTAACAGTTGTTTGCTTGCCGGTTACGTACGGATCGATGACGGTGCATTTGTGGGCGGGGGCTCGACGTTTCACCAGTTCATGCACATCGGACGACTGGTGATGGTGCAGGGCAGTTCCGCGTTCGGAAAGGATCTGCCGCCGTTCGTCGTCGCAGCTGAACGCAATTCTGTCTTTGGACTCAACGTGGTCGGGCTCCGCCGTGCCGGCTTTAGCGCAAAGGATCGAGCAGACGTCAAAGCGGCCTTCAGGCTTGTTTATCTGAGCGGACTCAACATTTCTCAGGCACTTAAAAAAGCGACGACGATAAACTTCTCCGCGCCGGCACGCGAATTCCTAGACTTCGTCGCGAACGCCAAGAAACGCGGGATTTGTCCGTTTAAACGCGGAATCAGCGAACAGACGTCAATCTAACGAGAAATCGACGAATATTCGTAATCAAAAGCGATTGTTTTTTTCCCTAATTCGCAATCGTCGGATTAAGTCCAATCAACGCAAGCATGCGGCCGGTTTTTCCTTTTTCAGCGCGGTACGAATAGTAACGGTTCAAATCACAGGCAGTGCATACAGGTGAATCGTGAATTTCCTTCACACCAAGCGTGCGACATTGCCGGACAATTTGGGCGGCGAAATCGACTTCGTAATGCGGCGGGCGTATGCAGGGACTGAGTTGAACGATCATGTTGGCGGGATCGGAGCCGAAGCGATCAATCATTTGTTCGATCGCGTTGGGAACGACGCCAAGTTCGGTGCCTTTGCGACCGGAATGAACCAGACCGATGGCCGGCGTTTTTGGATCGACAAGGTAAACGGCGCAGCAGTCTGCGACGTAAACGCCCAGCAGGACCCCACGCTGATTGGTAACAAGTCCGTCGCAGGTGGGGAATTCACGGCCCATCGTGCCGTACCCACGGCTATCGATAACCGCGATCTTATTCCCATGAATCTGTTGGGCGGTGAAAACGGGCCAATCGCCGACGCCGATTGCATTCCGAATTTCCCGGTGCGCCGCATCGAGGCTATTTACCACTTCGACTTTGTCATGCGACACATCGATGCCTGGAATTCTTTGCGCAAAAGCGTGACGAAAGATTCCAATCGCGCTAAGCGCGGTAAACTGCTCGAACGGACGTTGCATCATTGCGCGAAGTTCAAAATCCAAAAAAACAAACCGCAACCCGCGATTGTGATCCTGAGCGGAATGAAGAATCTATTTCCGTTTTCTTGCGGTCTGAGCCGAGATGTTTCGCTCTGCTGAACATGGCGGCGCGAAAGGCACCAACCCCGTTGGAAATCTAAGCCTTCTTTATGGCTTGGAATTTGAGGCCTATTTGGAATTTGAAGTTCGGGATCTTCCAGTCCGAATTCGCGGCCCCTCATCGTTACTTTCCTTTGGCTTTCCCTCTGCGTCCACGCCAGTGCCTGTGTAATAGGTCTTTGTTTTCGTGGCGCGCGGCGCGAGATCAGCAAACATCTCTTGGTACGTGCTCTGCGCACCGGTGGCACGATCGAATTCTGCCAACGACGAGTTATATCCGAATAACGCTTGCAGGCGCGTCGATTGCGCGGTGAGCAGCTGCACCTGGGCATTGAGCACATCCAATTGAACTCCCGCGCCCGCATCCAGACGCGCCTTGGCCAGACGTAACGCTTCGTCAGCGAGCTCGACGTTTTTCTCCTGGCTCTTAACCAGCTCCTCGTTTTGCTGCAGATTTGAGTAGGCTTGCTGAATTTCCAGTTCCACCTGCCGAACGTCATCGTCGTACGTGATCTTGGATTCGGAAAGCAGAGCGCGCTGTTGGATGACCTGCCCAGCGATCGCGCCGCTGTCCCAGATCGGCAAGCTGCCCTGGACCAATGCGAGCCAGCCTTTTGAAATATCGTGGAAGCTGGAATTGACGGGTGAACTAACCCATTCGGCGCCACCGGTCGTGCTGATATTGGGAAGCCACTGGCCTGCTGCCGCGCGTACTTGTTGAAGCTGGTTCAATACGTTTGCCCGCGCTTGTTTGAGAAACGGTCGCCGCTCCTTTCCCATCTCGATCGCGTCGGCCAGGTTAATGGGTCGCGGGATGTATGGCATTTCACCTAGCGCTTCCAAGGGCGGATCTTCACCGCGTCGTGGCTGGAAGTACAGACCGAGCGTCTTGGCGAGTTGCAACTTCGATATTCGCAAATTGTTCTGCGCGGTAATGAGCAGCGGAAGTTGGTTGTAATACGCCACCTCCGCTTGTAGCACGTTGAAGCGCGGCACTGTTCCCGCTTCGAAGCGGTTCTGCTGGTCCTTTAACTGGGCGTCCAGAAGCTCCACCGATTGCTGGTTCACCTTGACGAGTTCGCGATTGACGATGATCTGATAAAACTGCGTTTTCACCGTGGCGATGAGTTGGTCCAGAGTATTGCGAAACGCGAAGTATGCGCTGTCACGCTGAAAAAACGTGCCCCGGATCTGATTGAAAGTTGTGCCGTTGAAGATCAGTTGTCGCCCGAGAACGGAGATGTTGTAGGACACATCGCTTAGCTCAGTCGCCGTAACGCCTGGAGTTGGCGACGGAGCTGCGACCCGCGCGGCGCCGGTGCCGGTCCCTGGCGAGGTAACACCGGTCGTTGTACCGGTCGTGGTGTCTGATCCGAATATGCGGGCGCCACTCAGATTCGGATCAATCCATTCAAATTCCGCGTTCGCGTTGATCTGTGGCAGGGCCTGCGCGCGGATCTGAATAATCACCCCTTTGGTGCGTTTGATCTCCTGTTCCGCTTCAAGCAGGGTGGGATTCTGTTGGAGCGCCGTCAGGATCGCCTGATCAAGAGTAAAAGTAGGAACCTTACTAGCCGACGTTGCTCCCCTGCCGGATCTTGTCTCGCTGCCGGACCTTGTTGTTTCCGTACCGCCAAAACTCCGGAGACCGAGGATGCCGCAGACTGCAAAAATCCCCGGCAAAATAAAAAGTCTTTTCATACAGGTTCTGCGATTAGATGCGCGAACACACGCGTGTGGATTTAACGTTCAGCATCTTATCGCAGTCTGATAGCACCGCCACCGGGTGAGTGAAAATCATTTCGATTGGCAGTAATCGTAAATTTTAGTGTAGATCTGTAACCACGCTTTTTGCTCATCGCGAGTGAGGTGTCCCAAAACTTTCATCAGATTGCCAACCATTTCTTCGCGAATCCGCCGGACGAGCGCCGAACCCTTCGGTGTAATGCAAACCATTACCTTGCGGCGGTCATCTGGCGCAACAGAGCGCACCACATAACCAAGGTTCTCAAGGCGAGCCACCAAACCGCTGGCCGCCGCAGTGGTGTGCCCCATTTTCTTTGCAATCGCAGACATGGTGAGGACTTCTTTTTGATCGAGGAACGCCAAAAGAAAAAATTGCACAAAGGAGACGTTCCCGGGCGCGAGTTCCTTACAAAGACGCAACAAGAAACAGCGTTGCATCTCCAGGACAATGTGGGAAAGCCTTTCCGCATCCGCACGAATATGATCCGTCGGACTTCGTGCAAACGCGGTAAGCATTCCCGTATTCAAGCCGAGTAAGCTAGAAATGCGGGCATGGCCTGTCAACCCGCTCCGGGCACGAGAATTGGTTAATCCCACGTTTGAACATCGACAATTTCGCCTGCTCTTAACGATTCACCTTCAGCAATACGCAACAACGCGTTTGACTGGCTCAACCCAAAAAGCGCATGCGATTCCTGGCGCCCGACGGGCACGAATGTTCCGTTCTCGATTTTGCCGCGAACGTAATGAGGGCGATCGCCTTCGTTCGCAAGATCGGCGGTCAATCTTGCCGATGTTTTCGGCAGACTGAGGTTGTTCGCACCCATCATTTTCAAGATCGCCGGATACACAAACTGCAGAAAAGTTACAAACGCTGACACAGGATTTCCTGGCAAACCGAATACAGCACATCCATCGGCTTCACCGAAAAGGAATGGTTTCCCTGGTTTAATAGCCACACGCCAGATGTTGATCTTGGCTCCGAGTGAGCGTAGCGCCGCCTGGACCAGATCGTGCTCGCCGACCGAAACGCCACCGGTAATAACAAGGATATGACTTTTCATTCCGCGCTGGATCGCTTGGATCAATGGCTCGCGGTGGTCGGGGCAATGTTCGGCTGAGTTCACAGCTGCACCGCAATGTTGCGCCAGAGCTTGAAGCAAAGCCGAATTACTGTCGTAGATTTGGCCCTGATCGAGCTGACTCCCTAACGCGACGACCTCGTCGCCCGTAGAAACGATTGCCGTGTTGACCTGGCCGCCGACTGTCACATCAGCAAAACCCTGAGACGCCAGAAGAGCAATCGTCGTCGTACGAATCCTTTCGCCGCGGCTGAGAATCTTCTGGCCTTCCGCTAAATCGCAACCGCGCCGCCGAATGAATTCACCGGGATGGACATCCACATGCACCACGATCTCGTCCCCTTCGCGCGTCGCGTCTTCCTGCATGACAACCGCGTCCGCGCCGATAGGTATCGGCGCCCCTGTGAAAATCCGAACCGCCTCGCCAGGAGAAACCCGGAGCTGCCTGTCCACGCCAGCCGGCTGTTCACCGATCACTTGCAATCGCGCTCCTTTTTTGGATGAACTGGCCACGATGGCATAGCCGTCCATGGCTGAATTGTCGAAAGCCGGCAACGACAACCCTGCGACAACACTGCGCGCGCTGAAACAGCCCAGCGCGCCCGAAAGCGGAACGGTTCGTTCCGCCGTAAGACTGACCGCTTCCAAAATGCGATTGCGCGCTTCCTCCTCACTAATCATCGCAAATCACTTCAATCAGCAATCAGCGATTGGCAATGGGCAATTCTTCGCGATATTCTCGCTCTGCTTTTGGTGAGGTGGCTGAGTGGTCGAAAGCAGCGCTTTGCTAAAGCGCCGTAGCCCAAAAGGCTACCGAGGGTTCGAATCCCTCCCTCACCGGTTGCCCTCGTGAGAAGCGCAAGCTCTCAGATTGAATAATATCTGCCTAGGCCAAGGAGAAAATTGTAAACATGAACATCTTCACGCATGGCGAAGTCGCGCTTTATCCGTACTCCGCCGCAAAATGGGCGCGCCATAAAACACGGGCTTAGTTTGCATTAGCGTCAGAGCGACAAACGCGCTGCGGGTTTATCGCGTCCGGAAAAGTAACGGAAACGTTTCTTTTGTTGGCCTTCACAGGATTGGATTATGAGCCATATGGAAACCATGCGTACCGAACAGAACAGCCTTGGATTGGTCGAAGGGCCGTCAGACGAACTTTTGGGTAATGCAAACAGCCGGATGGAAATGTCCTCCACCCCTGCTCAGGACGTTTATGAAATCCGCCCTCGTAAGGACCGGAACGGCTTTGATCTAATTAGCGATCGCCTCCGACGCGGCCCAATCTGGTATGCAGGACCCGATGCTGTTCGCAACGCGGTCGCATTCGCGAAGTATCGTTCTCTCTCGCGTTCGCGCTGGGCGATCATCCGAGTGTACAATGAAGGGGGAAAAGTAACCCAGATATACGAGCAATAGGGGTGCGTGCTACCGTCACCTGGGCGCGGCTTAGGTGTACGCCTTGGCGTTTGCAGTGGCTAGTGGGTTACGAGCGGATGCGGGTAGGTGTAGGGCGTGTATCCCGGCTTTGGTGTGTCGCTGAAGTAATCAACGCCTTCGAAGATCGGCGCTCCCACGTGTCCTTTGAAGTTGATGTGGCTTCCGTCAGACACAAAAACGTTGTTCCACGAGTATGATGGCTCCCTCACTTGATGCGGCCATGCCACTGTTCCGGTCGTCGTGTTGATTGGATTGTCTCCGCTGATTAAGTCGCCTCGTCCACGGTTCGGTTGATCGAGCGCCACCAACACCTTGCGAATCTCAAAGCCATGTCCGACCACGAACTCTGGCGAACCATATCCAAACTCCAGCCCGTGCAACGTCGTCGCCGTGTTCGATGTAACCCAGATCAGTGAGCCGCTCGTGTTGTCGCTGACCGTGAAGCCCACCCACTGATTCGGAGTCCAGTTTTTGCTGCTGTCCGACATCTCTTGGTAATTGCCACCGTTATAAACTGCGTTCGTGATTCTCCCGCTTTGATACAACGTGGGGTCGTTGGAGTCCCAAGGGTTCCTGCCTGTCGCGCCTGTCCACGGCTGTCCGAACGTGCTTCCCATCCTGTAAGTTTGGAAGCCGTATCCGCCCGGCTTGTTACCGTAGAAATTGTTGTCGTGCACGATCATCACGCCGCTGCGATTTCCGTCCAGCGAATGCCCGGGCTGTTGGAACGTATAGTTGCAGTTGTAAACCTCGTAGCCTCTGCCGCCGCGATGCCGATCACCTTCGGTGCCGTGATTCAATAGCTCGACGTTTATCAGTTCGCAGTAGCGCACGACGTACCTACCGCCCCATTCCGAATCCACTCCGCCGCTGGCGGTGTTAAGTCCTGCCTGATTGTTGATGTAGCAATCCTCGATGAACCACGTCTTTTCCGTGCCCGCTGGAAAGTCCTGGGACCATTCCAGATCGCCATATGGCGCAGTCCCGTTTCTCATGCTGTGCTGGTCTTGTTGCGAAGGCAGATTGTCGATCAGGCAATGGTCTTCCACTCCGTATGAGTTCCCGAACGCGGCGATGTGATTCAGGAAATGCAACGCCGTGAAGTGGCAATGGTCGATTCGGAATCTGGCGTTGTGGTTGTTGTCGGCTCCGAACTTGATGGCCTGTTGCCCATTGTTGCCTGAACCACCCTGCCCCGTAAACGTGATACCGGTGATCCGGCAAAGAACGTTGTCGTTTCCCGCAGCCAGTGGCATGTCAAAAAAGTAGGGTTTTGACCCGTTCCGGTCGATGTTGTCAACCAGCTTGGTCTGATCTCCCGATGTCATCGGAGTATTGTGAAAGGTGGTGTGATCTCCGGTGACGGTTGTTTGGCCCTGTATCGTGATGCCTTTTGTTATCCGAACTCCTTGAGTCCAAGAAAATGTTCCCGCCGGAATGGTGATCGTGTCGCCGTTTAATGCTGCGTCATGCAAACGCTGCACACTGGCCGCCGACCCGTCGGAGTGAAAAACCGTACCGAGCGCGGAAAAGCCGTTCCACATACAGATGACAATAGCGCTTCTGCAGAGCGTCTGAAATTTACCCATGTTTCTCCTTTCGATTGTTTCTTCCCTTCCCAGTCGAGTGAATTGTCTCGATTGGCGTCTATGTCAGCATATGCTGACATTATTGTCAAATGAAGCCAACGGATTTTTATTGCTCCAATTCACTATCCGTGTCACTCTTGTACCAGGCGATCTTGAGTAAATATTTACATTCTATCAAAAAAATGGCGCACCTTCCCCCCGCGTTTCCGTAGATGTTAGTATGAGGAAGATCGCGGAGACCCAAAAACTCACTGAAACGAAGAAGGATGCCCGCCTGACAATTCGAATTCCGAAAGAATTAAAGATCAGGATCGATGGGATTGATCAATTATACGGGGTTGCGTTGCCCAAGATTGCAAATGAATGCCTTAAGGCATTTTGCGAGTACGTAGAACAAAAGAAACAGACGCCAACTTTCCCTCTCACCATTGGCCCATATTTGCCCGGCACCAAGAGGCCTGCCAGCGTTTCAGTGCGTAGGCGCCGAGGATTTCAAGACGGCCAGCGGCAACGAGCCTAACAAAGGAACTGAAGAACAGGCCGGCTCACGATGAGCGGGAATTTTGCGCGCCTGCACGTCAAAAAGAAGCCCCGGCCAGCCATCGTCATCTATGAAGCTGTGCCTTGCTGCTGGACGTTGAGCGCCCCACAAAGGCGATATGGCCTCTCACGAATCGTTGTAGCTTTCCACGAAGGCTGGTTGGCGAAGGCGAGTTCAGCGTCTAAACTTCCACGTGCGCACCGAATCACCGCAGATCCAAAATTTCATCGATGGCCACTTCGTTGAGCCAACCGGCGGTAAATATGTCGACAATATCGAGCCGGCTACCGGAAAACCGTATTCGCAAGTCGCGGACAGCGACGCGCGCGATGTAGAAGCCGCTGTCGCGGCAGCAGAGCAAGCATTTATTGATTGGTCTCAGAAATCTGCAGCAGAGCGATCGAAGTTTCTGCTCCGTATTGCCGATCTAATTGAGCGCGATCTGGAAAAACTCGCACGCGCCGAATCGATCGACACGGGTAAGCCGCTTTCATTAGCGCGAACACTGGATATTCCGCGCGCCGCGAGCAATTTCCGCTTCTTTGCGACGGCGATTCTGCATACGGAATCCGAAGCGCATATCACGGACAGCGTGGCGTTCAACTACACGCTGCGACAGCCGCGCGGCATCGCTGGATTAATATCGCCTTGGAACCTGCCGCTCTATTTGTTGAGCTGGAAAATCGCGCCAGCAATCGCAGTCGGAAATACAGCTGTCGCCAAGCCGAGCGAGCTCACGCCGATGACGGCTTACATGCTTTGCGAGATCGCGCGCGAAGCCGGTCTGCCAAATGGCGTCCTCAATATTGTGCATGGTACGGGACCAAACGTCGGGGCTGCGATCACAGCGCATCCGAAGATCAACACCATCTCGTTTACCGGTGGCACCATCACTGGTCGCAAGGTTGCAGAGGCATGCGCGCCGTTGTTCAAAAAAGTTTCGCTAGAGCTGGGTGGGAAAAACCCAAACATCATTTTTGCCGATGCTGATCTGGACGCTGCAATTTCAGGAAGCGTACGTTCTTCGTTCGCCAATCAGGGGCAGATTTGCTTGTGCGGGTCGCGTGTGTTTGTCGAGCGTGCCGCATACGACGATTTCGTTCAGCGTTTCACCGAAAAGGTGTCACAACTCAAAATGGGCGATCCGCTCGATGAGAAAACAGACCAAGGGGCGATCGCAAGCAAGACCCAGCTCGATAAGATCAAGTTCTATGTCGATCTGGCTCAGAAGGAAGGCGGGAAGGTCACCGTAGGGGGTAAGACGCCGGAAGCGATCAATGAGCGTTGCTGTGATGGTTATTTCTTCCAGCCCACAGTCATCACTGGTTTGCCTGTCTCATGCCGCACAAATCGCGAAGAGATCTTTGGTCCGGTCGTCACGATCACGCCGTTCGACAACGAAGAAGAAGTGATCAATTATGCCAACGACTGCGACTACGGCCTGGCCTCAAGTGTTTGGACACAGAACCTGAGTCGCGCCCATCGTGTCGCAGAGCAAATCAACACCGGCACGGTTTGGGTCAATTGCTGGCTTCTGCGGGATCTGCGCGTTCCCTTTGGCGGAATGAAACAAAGCGGCGTCGGCCGCGAAGGCGGCGAAGAAGCGCTGCGCTTCTTCACAGAGTCCAAAAACGTCTGTATCGCGAAATAGATTATTCTTCCGGCGTGCCGACTAATTGGTTGGTGAGAGAACAATCCGTTTTCATCCGCTTGATCAGTCAAACACGAAGTAGTTGATCGTTAATCGAGAATTGTCGATTATTCTGACATGTGCCGAGCCATCAAAACACTTCATAACTTCAGTCCACCGGCGACGGCCGATGAAATTCGCGCTTCGTCGCTTCAGTTCGTCCGGAAGCTGAGCGGTTTCACGAAGCCCTCCAAGGCAAACGAGAAAGCTTTCAATCGTGCCGTCGATGATGTCGCTCACGCCGCACACCATTTGCTCGATTCTCTTGTGACCACCGCGCCGCCACGCGATCGCATGGTCGAAGCGGTGAAAGCACGCGCGCGATCCGCGAAACGCTTCGATTCTGCGCAAGCCATCCTCACGGATCATAACCATCATTGAGAAATACCGCGTCATTTACCAGGTTGCACGTGCGCCACGATTCGCTGTGAGGTCACAGCCGAGCTGATGAAGATGTCCAGAGGTAATTGTTGAAAGTCAGAACGCTGGCATTCCTGTTTGCATTAGCGTTGACTGCGCTTGCGGTCGGCCAACAGTCGTTCATCGCTCCCGAAACGGTTATTGTTCCAAATGGAAAATTGCATCTCGAGGCTTTTCTCTGGAAGCCAACTGGGCCGGGTCCCTTTCCAGCAGTTCTTTTTTGCCACGGGTCAGGTGGGGCTGACTCAAATCATATGCTGATTCAGGCGTCGAACGATTACAGCACGGCACCAAGCTACGCCTTGGCCGATGAATTGGAACGTCTGCACAAGCCTGATCTGTTGAAAATTCATCCGCCCGTCGGCCAAACCTCAGAGGACGGGCACAATCTCCTCTACCTTGCGATCCCGCAATGGAGCCCGATGTGTTTGGATTCCTTGATGAACATGTCAAACGCTAACAGCCAGATCATGCCCGACGTTTAGCTGGCGACGGTCAGCGAACACAGCGTGATCGGAGCCCGAGCCATGGCATCGCCAACCACTAGCGGCGCAAATTTGCGGACGGGGTTCGTCTTGCTGCTGGTGGTCGCGGTCAGCGTGTTGTTCGTGGCGGTCGCATGGCCGTTCCTTGAGCCGCTTCTTCTCGGCGCTTTGCTGGCTGGATTATTTCACCCCCTATATCGCTGGATAACTCGGTTGGTAGGCGGCCGTCAATCGTTCGGCGCAGTACTCACCCTGCTGGTTTTGTTCATTCTCGTCCTTGTCCCGGTCAGCGGATTTCTGGGAATCGTGGTGCAACAGGCACTGAGCGTAAGCGACCAAGCGATTCCTTGGCTTCGCCAACACACGGGCGCGGCGAGCAAGTTCAACCTACACGATTGGCTGGTTCAGGGCTTCCCTGCGTTGGCCGATTACGTTCCAAGCCAGGAGCAACTGCTGCAACAGGCCGGCACGGCCGCCAAATCCGCAGGCGCCTTTCTCGTCACGGTCCTCTCGCGCATGACCGTCACGACAGCCGCCTTCATTCTCAATTTGTTTATCATGCTTTACGCCATGTTCTTCTTCTTCAAAGACGGCCAAAAAATTCTCGAACGGATTTTTTATTACCTTCCGTTGAACGATGAGGACGAAACACGAATGCTCGCCCGGTTCACTTCGATCACGCGAGCGACGATCAAGGGCACTGTCGTAATCGGGATCATACAGGGCACGCTAGCGGGAATAGCATTTTGGATCGCAGGAATCCAGGGGGCGGCGTTCTGGGGAACAATCATGACCATACTTTCGATCGTGCCCGGCATCGGCGCAGCCCTGGTGTGGGTGCCGGCGGTCATCATTCTATTTATTAGCGGGCAGTACGTCCCGGCAACGTTGCTGCTGGCTTGGTGTGCCGCAGTGGTCGGCACCATCGACAACTTTCTGCGCCCGGCACTTGTCGGCAGAGATGCGAAGATGCCGGATCTTCTCATTTTAATCGGCACTCTGGGCGGGTTGTTCCTCTTCGGCCCAATCGGATTCATTGTTGGACCGATCGTCTGTGGGCTCTTTTTGACGGTGTGGGATATTTATGGCGCTACGTTTAAGGGGATCCTGCCGCCAGTAAAGAGCTTCCAGCCTTCGGACCAAAATGCCTCTTCAACCAAACCCCGAAAATCTCCGCGTCGGTAATTGTGCGAAAGTATGATTGCCCAGCCTTGTCTGTTAATCGAAAGTCGGCGCTGGGTTTAATCTGTATTCCGATAACGAGAAAATGAGCAAATCATTTCAAAGTTCGCGCGCACCTGAACCTGTAGGCGCATTTCCGCACGCCAAACGCGTCGGAAACCTATTGTTTCTGTCAGGCATCGGACCGCGAAAGCGTGGCAGCAAGGAAATACCCGGTGTGACACTCGATTCAGCTGGCAACGTCGTCAGTTACGATATCGAAACGCAATGTCGCGCGGTGTTTGAGAATGTGCGGCTCGTGCTCGAAGACGCTGGCGCAAATTGGAACGATATCGTCGATGTCACCGTGTTCCTGACGAACATGAAGGAGGATTTCCCGGCCTACAATAAACTTTACGCGCAATATTTTTCCGGTGACGGCAAACCAAATCCCACGCGTACGACGATTGAAGTCGGCGCGTTGCCGACTCCGATTGCCATTGAGCTTAAAGTTATCGCAGTAGTCAGTTAACCACGCACACTCCTGGCTGTCGTTCTGAACCAAGCTCTCGCTATTTTCGGTTAAAATCAGAGAATGAGCACGCCCAAGGGGCCTTCACTTTGCATTCTTGCCGCCGACCACACAGGCATCACGGTCTCGAATCTTGAGCGGTCACTCGCATTTTGGCGCGAGGTTCTCGGCTTCGAGCTCTCACATACCGCGCATCAAACTGGCAAAATGGCCAGTGAAATCACCGGAGTCAAAGGTGCCGAGATCAAGCTTGCAGTCGTGAAAGCCCCGGGCGGTCACAAGATTGAACTGCTCGAATATCTCGCGCCACTCGACCGTAAATGGAATGTCGATCTTCAACCCTGCGATGTCGGCTTCGTGCACGTCGCACTCATCGTGGAGGATCTCGACCCGATTCTCAGCGCGATCGAGGCATCCGGTTGGAAAGCTGCTGGTAAACCGCAAACTCTCAGATCAGGTCCGAACACGGGAAAGCGGGTGGTCTATGTTCGTGATCCCGATGGAACAACAATCGAGTTCATGCAGCGGCGCCCGAAGCGAATCGCGGATAACATGGATTCAACCGATTCGTAAGGACGCCAGACGCCGTGTTGGTTTTGATTTCTTTCCTTTGAATCTGTGAAATCTGCGTAATCTGCGATTAATGCATTTCTCCGTCGACGAAGATCTCGCGCTGCAACTCGATACTGAGGACCCGTTGCGGCAAATTCGGGAAAAATTTTGGCTCCCGCTCGGCAAAGATGGGAAACCGCTGATCTATTTTGCGGGCAATTCGTTAGGCTTGATGCCAAAATCGGCAAGAGAAATCGTCGAAAAAGAATTAGACAATTGGGCGAAGCTCGGTGTCGATGCGCATCACGCGACAGGGACGCCATGGTACACCTATCAGGAGGCATTGCGCGAACCGACGGCGCGGCTTGTTGGCGCGAAACCGCTGGAGGTTATCTGCATGAACAGCCTCACGGTGAACCTCCATCTCATGATGGCAACCTTTTATCGGCCGACCAAATCCCGTTTCAAAATCTTGATGGAAGAACCTGCGTTTCCTTCCGATACCTACGCAATCAAAACGCAAATCGCGCATCATGGGCTCTCCCCAAGAAACGCGCTTGTTCTCGCACGGCCGCGTAAAGGCGAATTCGCAATCCAAACGGAAGATATTGTCGATCTAATCGAGAGGCACGCCGATCAGCTCGCTGTGGTGATGTTTGCCGGTGTAAATTTTTTTACGGGCCAATTGTTCGATATCGAGAGAATCACTGCCGCAGCGCAGGCAGGCGGGATCGTAATTGGGTTCGATCTTGCCCATGCGGTGGGAAACGCGCCTTTGAAGTTGCACGATTGGAATGCCGATTTTGCCGTCTGGTGTTCGTATAAATATCTAAACGCGGGTCCCGGCGCAGTCGCAGGCGCGTTTGTGCACGAACGGCACGCGACCAACACGAAATTGCCGCGGCTCGCGGGCTGGTTCGGCAACGATCCCAACACGCGGTTTCAGTTGCATCTGGAACCCGAATTTATTCCAGTTGCGTCGGCCGACGGTTGGCAAATCAGTAATCCGCCGATTTTCTCAATGGCGCCACTACGCGCCTCGCTCGCAGTCTTCGATGAGGCAGGCGGTATGGAACCGCTGCGCGCGAAATCGACCAGGCTTACGAGTTATCTTGAGTTCCTGTTAGCGGAAATTGGATCGAAAAAGTTTACCGTTATCACACCGCGCAATCCCGATGAGCGCGGTTGCCAATTGTCGATTCTGGCACATGAGCACCCAAAAGAATTGTTAAGGGAGCTCGAAACGGCAGGTGTAAAATGCGATTTTCGCGAACCCAACATCATCCGTGTCGCCCCTACCCCGCTCTACAACACGTTTCACGAAGCCTGGCGTTTTGCGAGGATTCTAGCTCAGCATCAATAGTAGATCCGTCGATTACCGGGTCTCTACGGGTTCTTGCGTTGAAGCGCGACGGCAAACGGGTGGAGCTCCGCCGTCATCAACCCGCCGGCGACGGCCGGATCTTCTTGCATAAATTTTCTCGCTGCGTCTTCATCGGTAGCCTCAAAAATGGCGATGCCAAATGTCTTGTCGCCCGGTTCTGACGTCCGCCCCGCGAGAATTAATTGACCAGACTTGGCGGCCTTCTGAAACCGAACGAAATGGCGCTCGAGCACGGCATTATCCTCTTTTGTCCAGGCTGAATCCGAGTGTAGGCGTGGCACCAGCCTCAACACATAGATAAACTGCTTCGGCTTGGTAGCCTCGGGATCCTGCGCCTTCGGCGATTGTGCTATCGCGAAAATGCAAATCAGAGGAACGAAAAGATGCCTAGATCGGTTTTTCATGTGGTTGCCGTTTATGGTGCGCTCTGGGCGGACGTTGTGCGAGCTTTCTCTGCGTTCGATTCTAATTTCTCGTCCGGAAATCAGTGTGTTCTGGCTCCGCTGCGAGTAGGGATCGGGTTATCGTTGCAATTCCGTTCGAGAGATGCGAAAAACCTGACCAGCAAGATGAAAATGTTGAGAACCATACGCGGCGCTTTTGGGATTGTTTTATTCTTCGTTCTAGTCCACCCGACTTGGGCCAAGGATGAGCGATCGATTAAGGATCTAGCCAAGGCGCTCACGAAGCTGGCGCCCGATGTCGATCCTGCTGAAGCCGAGCAAATATCGGTGACGGCACACACAACGGCGCGCAAGCTCGCACGTGATTATCACGTCGTCTTAAACCCAGAGTTTCAAGCCTTCCTTGTTAACGTTGGCGCCCGAAAACGTGGCTGGTGCGGCCATTGGGCCCAGGATATCGGCACGCGTTTGAAAGAACTCAAGCCCAGGACGCTGGTGCTTCACTGGGGCGTCGCCTACGATCACACATCGAGCGAAAACAATTGTCTTGTAATAACTGCACGTAATCAGCCTTTCAAGGACGGGATCATCCTCGATGGCTGGCGGAGGGCTGGCCGACTATTTTGGTGCCCCGTGATAAAAGACGACGAGTACGAGGTCGAACAGCATTACGGCCATTCTGGAATCACGGCATGGAAAGAGCATATGCAATGGACTGCTTGGCTGCAGGATTACGAGCCGGGGAAGCCGAAATCGAAGATGGCAATTGATAGCAAGGCCAGCTCGGAACGCGAGGAGCGGGGTGGCAACGGCGATTCAGAGGCAGTCAGTGAAGCCTTAGGTCGACGCTGACTCTCCGCATTACGCATTCCAAGAGTTTGCCGCCGTAACAGACGTCGTGCCAGGTGCGTCTCCGAAGAGACACAGCGTCACGCTTTTTGAATATCCGTGATATCCGCGCAATCCGCGGTTAAAGAATCCCTGATGTCAGCTAAGTTTGTTCTCGTCGGCAGCGGCCTGGGCGGTGGATTGCTCGCAGCATACCTGGGACGCCGAGGGTATGAGGTCGATCTCTACGAGCGACGATCCGATCCACGCGAAGGCAGTATGGTTGGTGGCCGCTCGATTAATCTGGCGATTTCGACACGCGGTATTCATGCGCTCGAACAGATTGGGATCGCTGACGAAGCGTTACGGCACGCGATCCCGATGCGCGGCCGGATGATTCATGATAAATCCGGCGCGTTGCATTTCGCACCTTATGATGTCGATCCCGGGAAATGCATCAACTCGATCGGGCGCGCTTCGCTTAACGCCGCGGTCATTGAGGCGGCGCAGCGTTACCCGAATGTGCGTGTCCATTTCAATCACAAATGCACCGACGTCGACCTGGCCGAAGCGGTCTGCCTTTTGGAAAACGACACCGGCAAATTGACCGTGCGTGGCGATGCTGTGATCGGAGTGGATGGCGCCTTTTCAGCGGTGCGCGCTTCGATGCAACGAAACATCGACAATTTCCAATACGACGAGGACTATCTCGCACATGGTTACAAGGAGCTGACCATCCCGCCGGCGGCGGATGGGTCGTGGCGAATCGAAAAAAACGCTCTTCACATTTGGCCGCGCAAAAGCTTTATGATGATTGCCCTGCCGAACCCGGACGGTTCGTTCACTTGTACGCTTTTCTGGGAATTCGAAGGTCCGCGCAGTTTCGCCACGACAAAAACTGACGACGATATCCGGCGCTTCTTCGGTGAAGAATTTCCTGACGCAGTTCCCCTCATCCCGACACTGCTCGAGGACTTCAAAAACAACCCAACTGGCTCACTTGTAACGATTCGTTGCTCGCCCTGGCATTACCGTGACAAAGTCTGCCTGCTCGGCGATGCGGCCCACGCAGTCGTTCCATTTTATGGTCAGGGAATGAACGCCGCGTTCGAAGATTGCGTCGTGCTTGACGAATGCTTGGACAAATTTCCTCATAACCGCGAACGCGCTTTTGCTAAATATTTCGAATCCCGAAAAGAAAATGCCGATGCGCTCGCCGATCTAGCGATCGGTAATTTCATTGAAATGCGCGATAAAACCGCGTCGCGGACATTTCGCGCGAAAAAGAAACTCGATCATCTGCTCGAAGCCGCGATGCCGGGTATCTATCTTCCGCTTTACACCATGGTCACTTTTACCCGTATACCATACGCGCAAGCGGCGCAGCGTGCTCGCTTGCAAGATCGAATCCTTTGTACTGTGCTCATCGTTCTTGTTTTAATCGGAATCCTGGCGCTCGCAGTTCTGCCCGGCCGGTCTCAGCGGCAATGAATTAATTTACGCTCTCCAGCCTGATACGCCGGTTTTCTTACGCTTGACACTCCGTCCAGCGCTTTTGGAGCCAACGCGTTGATGCGCTTCCTGTTCCAGGGTCGCGACGACCTTGTTGAAACCTTTGATATTGGCGGCGCTAACGCGACGGACAACAGAGCGTTCCAATACAGATAAATGACGCTGGACTCGCTTCGCAAGCTTTCGCCCTTTTGCCGTTAATCTCACGATGAATGTGCGGCGATCTGTTGCGCCGACCGTGCGCGTGATCAACCTGCGTCTTGCCAGGCGATCGAGAATGCTGGTCAAGGTCGATCTCTTGTGAGCCAGGCCACGATGGAGCTCAGCGACGTTGGCCCGGCCGGAATGGGCAAGCAGCCCTAAAATATGCGCTTCTCCCTGCGTCAACCCCCGTTCTCTCAGGTCGTCAAGATAAAGGCCGATTCGGTGCGTCGCACGGTGGACTGGATGAACAAGTCGCAGTGGCATCAATTGAAAGCGGCTTCAAATCCGGCTCTACCCACGAAGTTCGCGCTTCGTGGCTGAAAAGCCGCTCGGCCGAATAGTAAGCGAGTGTAAAATTCTTTTCCAGCAATTGCGGATTTGCGTGGACGATGTCTTCGAGGCGTTCTGCGCGACTGGCAGCATGCACGCGTGAGAGAAGATGCACCCAAAATAACGTGATGGTCTCGTGATACTTTTCTGGTTTGCCAGCGGCCGCGGCGAATCGGCGCAATGTGTAACGCATCTTTTTTGCAGCTTGCCCCACCGACGAGGATTCGGCGAGATAGACCCAGGCTACATGCAAATGCGAAGCATGATGCAAATCCTTGATCTCACCTCGCTCAAGCGCGCGCGTTAATTCCACATCAGTCATGGATGCCGCCCTTTGCGAGAGCTTCATTGATGGCCGTTTCCCAATGCATCCCGATGTTGCTCCGCGCAATGTGCGTCCAGTTTGGCAACCTCATCATTCGCCTCCGGGGCCAGCGCAGAACGCCGATACGTGATGGTCGCTTTGGAATGCTGTTCGCCGCCGGGAACAACGCCGATCTTGATCTCGTTAACCGTTAACGCTGGCGTTATGGCTACGTACTCCACCCGGCCGTTCATAGGGTCGTATGTCGTGAGCAGCCAGAATCGATCCTTTCCATCGCCGTTTGTCGTTGTGAACACTGCTCCCTCGCGCTGCAGCGCCCGTGCCGGGTGAATGAAGCGCGGCGACCAACCTGGCGACCACTCGGCCTCGCGTACCGGTCCAAAAAGGGCGTTACATCGGCGACCGAGCCGTTTAACTCAATCGTGAAGGATTGTATTCGCTGTTCCACCACCGCCCTGTCCGCTTCTCCAGTCAATGCCGTTTGAATCAGTACAAGACTGGATGCCCATATCACTAAATAGCCTGTAGACATATGTTACGATATCGTATTATACGATATCATCAAGTTTCAAAATTCGTTATTCAATTTTTTGGAAAAGCGAACGCCGGCAGCGTTATAAAGAGGGTGCAGGAGGAATGGCTCAGCCCAAAAAGCAACCGCGAGCAGGACTTGGACCGGCGCTCGTTTTATAACTTCACTCGGTTCGTTTGAAATTGTAAGGCCCCTGCCGGGCTTGTTATTCTTCTCCGATGCACCCACATACTCGCCTGTTTTCTATTTTCGGTATCAGCTGTCTGCTTTTTGCCCCGCTTCTTCCCGCACAGGAGAATCCGCTGAACGATCCTGACTTGACGGAGATGCTGAAGGAGGCGCAGGAAATGCAGAAGGAAGCCAAAGGGCTTCAAAAACAACACCCGACGTCGCCGGACACAAAAAAGAAACTCTCGGAAATGCTGTCGCAAGCGAAAGAAGAGGAAGCCCGCCAGGAGGAGCAGGAAAAACGTGAAAAGGAAAAATTGCAGATTGCGCTGAAGAAGCAGCTCGAAGCGCCGGGACCGGTCGTGTTACCCGATTGGACACCGGTTACCCCCGAATTCAAGGCCGCTGGAGTGGCAGCACGAAAAATCGTGGATGACCAAGTAAAAATTGTTCAGATTGGCACTTCTTCGCTTACTCCAGAGAAAATAGCGGACAGCTGGCAGGCGGCAGCAACCGCAGCGAACAATCTCAATCAGAGCCTTAACAAGATTATTGTGAACGGCAAAATCACGAGAATCTTGTTTCTCAGCACGCGCACCGACCCCAGGCAAGAAGTGGAACTCGAGGCCAGCCGCGAGCCGGATGGCAAGATTACACACGTCGAAATTTCCTCGCCGTTGCCCAAGCCGAATATCGACGACGAATAAGACAGCTCTCGGTAGGCCCTGCGAACTTGCAATTCCCCCGAGGCGGGATTAACAAAACTACACTATGGCCAACACATACGTTCCAATGATCAGCTCGGGCGTTGCAGGGCCGCTCGGCGTTCTTCATCTTCCCCGGCTCTGGCTGAAAGTCTCGCTCGAATCACAGGGCAAACTCGCCCCTGGCTATCCGGGAATTGGCAAAGGATTTGATGCCATGACTTGTGCCGCGCTCGGACTCGAAGAGCAAACGGTACAAGATTACATCAAACAAAATAAACCGACCTATCCCGAATTCGAAAGCTGGGTGAAGAAGAACGCCAAGTCACTCAATCGAGATGCGGTTGAAAAGCATAACGCCGCAGTGCGCGGTTATATTCACGATGACGAGACACGCAAGGGCGTTCTAGGTGCGTCCGGTATTGCGGATGACACCGCCGCCCCGAAGGACGCGGTGAATCTAAACAATCTCGACGACTGGTACGAGTTTCATCAGGTGGTCCTCAAATAGAAGGACCACATCGGCGCGAAAAAGATTCAGCTTGCCAAAGGCACCGAGGTCAATCGGAAATGTGCGTGCGATTACCGCATTGACGCAAACGCGTGGGCCATGGAGCATTCTCAAATGCCGTCGTTGCAAGCCAGCTTAGCGCCATCATTTCGCAAGACGATCGAGACATTCTCGGCTGGCGCCAAGAGCTTACCACAACGCTATTTTGTCTCTCCCGAGATTTTTGCAGAGGAGCAAAAGGAGATTTTTTCGAAGCAATGGGTGGTAGTTGGACACCAAAGCCAAATCGCAAAAGCAGGAGACTATTTTACCACGGAAGTCGCCGGCGAAAGTTTGATCATTGTCCGGGACAAACACGGGGTGATCCATGGTTTTTACAACGTGTGCCGGCACCGCGGAAGTCGATTAATCGAAAACAGGAACGGACAGTCCGCGGGAATTCAATGTCCCTATCACGCGTGGACGTATGCGCTCGATGGGCGATTGATTGGTGCTCCTCACATGGATGAGGTGTCGGGCTTTGATAGGACTGAGTATTCCCTGCACGCGGTAAACCTTGCGTTATGGGAAGGATTCATCTTTGTGAATCTAGCGGACGCCTCGACGCAGCGAAGGGACTACATCTCAATGGACAAATGGTTCGCTCCGTTAGCTGGAAAATTTTCGCGCTGGAACCTGTCCGCGCTGCGTTCGGCGAAACGAATTGATTACGATGTACGCGCCAATTGGAAATTGATCTTTGAAAATTATTCAGAGTGTTATCACTGCTTAGGGGTGCATCCGGAACTTTCAAAAATCTCCCCAGCTGATTCGGCGCAGAATGATCTGACCGAAGGACCGTTTCTCGGTGGATTCATGCGGATCGCGAAAGGTAAGAGTCTTACCATGAGCGGAAACGCCTGCGCCTTGCCGATAGGCTCTTTCGGGGAACAAGATTTCCACCTGGTTTTTTATTACTCGATTTTTCCTAGCATGCTACTGAGCCTGCACCCGGATTATGTGATGGTGCATCAACTTCGTCCACAGTCATCGGAGCGGACGTTGATCTCTTGCGATTGGTTGTTCAATCCGGAAGCGTTCGAACGCGGCGATTTTGGACCGGACGATGCGGTCGAATTTTGGGACATGATTAACAAACAGGATTGGCACGTGTGCGAGTTGAGCCAGCAAGGCATTGCCTCGCGTGCGTATGAACCGGGGCCGTACTCGGCACGGGAGAGCATCCCTGCGGCGTGGGACCGGGAATATTTGCGCCACGTTTCGTAACGCAACGTGATTCGTTGAAGAGTTGAATCGTTAAACTGGGATCCTGTCGTAGGCGTCACTACTACTCGTCGAGAAACGGTCTTTCTCATCAAGCATGCAGCATCTAGAATCGAACATCGAAATGCCGCCGCCTCTGACTTACGCAAGTTACCTTGATCTGGAAACCTTACTCACGCTTCAGAAACCGCGCTCAAGTCCGCCGGAGCACGACGAGGTGCTCTTCATCATCATTCATCAGACGTACGAGCTGTGGTTCAAGCAGTTGCTGCACGAGTTCGAGAAGATAAAAAGAGACTTTTCCGCGGGCGATCTTTTCGGCGCGATTCACACATTCAAACGTGTTCGCACAATCATGAAGGTCCTCGTCGCCCAGGTGGATATCCTTGAAACGATGACACCTTCTTCGTTCTCAAGTTTTCGGGACAGGCTCGAGACTGCATCAGGATTTCAATCCGTCCAGTTTCGAGAAATCGAATTTTCCCTCGGATACAAGCGCGAATCGACAGTCAGATATCTTAAGCCGGATTTCCCGGGATATGACCGGCTGCAACAATTGCTCCGGGAACGCAGTGTGGTAGATCACTTTTACGATTTCCTTGCTACGCGTGGCGCGCAAATTCCCGCAGATTTAAAGAACCGCGACCTCACCAAATCAAATACACCCGATGAGCGCGTACAGGCAGAAATTTTGCGGCTCTACAAGAATTCGCCTGAATGCTCAATTCTCTTCGAATTAATGACCGATTTTGACGAAGGACTGCAGGAGTGGCGGTACCGGCATATCAAGCTTGTTGAGCGAACGATCGGAGCGAAGAAAGGCACAGGCGGATCACCCGGTGTCCCATTTCTCAAGGAATCGTTGTTTAAG
>Ga0081540_1000883_pt1 | contig 27092 bp, 23 predicted proteins | sample TabmetS2T1R1_FD_71024 | JGI IMG/M metagenome (GOLD analysis project Ga0081540, IMG submission 71024) | Tabebuia heterophylla rhizosphere microbial communities from the University of Puerto Rico - S2T1R1 | ecosystem: Host-associated > Plants > Roots > Rhizosphere ...
GTCGACGAGCCCCTGGGCGATAGCCGCGACCAGTGCCACGCGATCAGGTTCGTCGCGCAGCGGCGGGTAGAGCTTGAAGAAGGTGCGGTAGGAGCCGATGTCGTTCTGATTGAGGGTCAGATGATTGATGGTGCACGACGCAGTGACGGGGAGGCCGGCCTCCTTGGCGCGGCGGATGATGTCCAGCGACTGGGTGCAGGTGATGGACGCGGCGTGATAGCGGCTCTGGGTGAGGGCGACGAGGCGGATGTCGCGTTCCAGCATGATCGCCTCGGCCTCCGGCGGAACGCCGGCGAGACCGAGCCGCGCCGCGAACTCGCCCTCGTTCATCACCCCTTCGCCGGTGAGGTTGGGGTCTTCGGTGTGATGAACGATGAGCGCATCGAAATCGCGCGCATAGGTGAGCACGCGCCGCATCACCTGGGCGTTGAGCACGCTCTTGGCCCCGTCGCTGAAGGCGACCGCGCCGGCGGCCTTGAGCAGGCCCATCTCGGCCATCTCCTTGCCGTCGCAGCCCTTGGTGAGAGCCGCCATGGGATGGACGTGGACGATGGCGGTGTCGCGGGCGCGCCGCAGCACGAAATCGACGATGGCCGCGTCGTCGATCGCCGGTTCGGTGTCCGGCTGGCACACGATGGTGGCGACGCCGCCCGCGGCCGCCGCGTGGCTTGCCGTGGCCAGGGTCTCGCGATGACCGGCGCCCGGCTCGCCGACGAAGGCGCGCATGTCGACGAGGCCGGGCGCCACCACCTTGCCGCGGCAGTCGATGACCTCGGTACCCTCGGGGACGCCGGCCGCGTGAATGCCGCGCTTGGCCTCGCGGATGACGCCATCGGCGATCAACAGGTCGCCGGTGAAATCGAGGTCGCGCGCCGGATCGACGATCCGCCCGTTGGCAAGCAGGATCGGACGACGGTCGGAGAGCATCATGGGAAGTTCACCGATGAACGCGCGAGCAACCGCGGCTCACGCATTGGGCAGGTTCCGCGAAAGCGCTTCGAGCACGGCCATGCGCACCGCAACACCCATTTCCACCTGCTCGCGGATCAGGGAATGGGCCCCGTCGGCAACGTCGGAGTCGATCTCGACGCCGCGATTCATCGGCCCCGGGTGCATCACCAGGGCGTCCGGCTTGGCATAAGCGAGCTTGCTCTGGTCGAGGCCGAAGTAATGGAAGTATTCCTGCAGCGAGGGCACGAACGAGCCGTTCATGCGCTCGCGCTGCAGGCGCAGCATCATCACGATGTCGGCGCCGTGCAGGCCTTCGCGCATGTCGCTGGTGGCCTCGACCCCGAAACGCTCGATGGCGGAGGGTAAGAGCGTCGACGGGGCGACCACGCGGACGCGTGCCCCCAGCGCGGTGAGCAGGATGATGTTGGAGCGCGCCACCCGCGAATGCAGGATGTCGCCGCAGATCGCCACCACCAGGCCTTCGATCCGCCCCTTGTTGCGGCGGATGGTAAGGGCATCGAGCAGCGCCTGGGTGGGATGCTCGTGCGAACCGTCCCCGGCATTGACCACCGAGCAGTCCACCTTCTGGGCCAGGAGCTCCACCGCGCCGGACGCATGATGGCGCACCACGATGATGTCGGGACGCATGGCGTTGAGCGTCACCGCGGTATCGATCAGGGTCTCGCCCTTGCGCATGGACGATGAGCCGACCGACATGTTCATCACGTCGGCGCCCAACCGCTTGCCGGCAAGCTCGAACGAGGACTGGGTGCGGGTCGAGACCTCAAAAAAGAGGTTGATCAGGGTGCGACCACGCAGCGAGCTGCGCTTTTTCTCGATCTGGCGGTTGAGGTCGACGAATTCCCCCGCAAGCTCGAGAAGGCCGTTGATGTCGTCGATGGAAAGGCCGTCGATCCCCAGCAGATGGCGTCGGCTGAGGACGAAGGATGATTTCGTGGCGATGTTCATTAAAGCGGGAGCTATACGGGCTCTTCCCCCGCCGGACAAGGCCACCGGCCCGGTTATTCCCGGATTTGAACCACCGTAACCGGGGCCGCGGGCATGGGCACGGCCGAACACGACCGGGCGGTACTGGCCGGTTTGGCCAGCCAGTCCAGTCCCGTCGTCATCGGCCTCGCGCCGCCGGCCCTTCGGGCGGGGCCCTTTCGAGATAACCCGCGGAAATCCGCGACGCTGCCAGCGCTCCCTTACATGTTGCTGGTGCGGCCGTACATCGACGGGTCGTCGTTCGGCCCGGTCGCCGTCCAGATCACACGCAGCGGGTAGGGGGTTTGCGGCTTGATCTTGTCCCGCTCGGTGCCGAACTGCGTATCCAGCCAATCGATGCACGTGTTTCTGGCGGTCTGCACAATGTTCTGCTGGATCTCCCCGATCGTCGCCATCGACGTCTCCGAGGACGAGATGCGTTCGACGTTTTCCGACAGGCAATCGAAGACGATGCGCTGGGCGCGGTAGCGTAGCGCAAAGCCGTTCTCATCGCGCCGGAAGGCCGGTTCGAACTTGGCAATTGCCGCATTCGAGGCCTCCGTCAATGTCTGGTCGATCGATTCGCGCACATTATTGTCGACCTGACTGCCGTGCGCCTGATAGAGCCGCTGCAGGAACAACGCCAGGCTGCGGTTTGCCGCCATCAATTCCGATGTCTCGAACACGCGCCGATACACGGCTTCGGCCGACCGCTGCATCAGCCTGTCCAGTTCCGTCATCGGGATCTGGCCGATGTTGTTCTTGAGGCGGTCGCGCTCGGCGGAAACGCGTTCCAGGACGAAATTGCGCAGCCGTTCCGTCGACCAGTGCTCCCCGATGAAGGTTTCGAAGGTGTCGAGCTTCGCCTCCTTGATGGCCTTTTGCATGGACTGCATCACGCCATCCTCGCTCACGTCTCCCTTCACTCTTTCGCCGCGCCGATCCCGATCCCGGTCCCGATCCCGCTCCAGCAGGTTATCGAGAATGTCGACCTGGATGCGCTTGGTATAGTCGCGGGACTCGTCGGTGAAATCGCGCAGGATGATCTTTCCCACCTCGTTGATGTCCTTGGTGGAGCCGACCATTCCGAGCGTCTCGCTGGCGAAGATGCTTTTCAGCACGCCGCGTTGCGCCGACATCGATGGTGGCGCCAGCGACGCGAGCGCACGCGTGCGGTCCCGGCGCGAGGCGCGCTCGTCCTCGCGCGCGTCCCGGCGCGAGGCCCGCTCCTCCTCGCGGCGCGACCGCCTCTCCTCGCGCGTCTCATCGCGCGAGGACTGTGACTCCTCGCGCGTTTCATCGCGGTCGCGACGGGAGCCACCACGGCGACTATTGACGCGGCCGCCGCCACGGTAGCGCGGTGCGTAACCCCCTCCGCCGATAATGCCGCCCAGGATGCCGCCCGCGATCCCTGCATTGAAGCCCCCACGGGCAACGGCCGGCTCGGCGTGCGCCATGATGGCGATCCCCAAGGCAGCCGCCGAACACCACGTCACCGTGCTGCAAAAGTTCCGCATCTTTTCATCCTCCTGCGTGATGAAATCACCAATAATCAGCGCCTGCGCCGGCCCCGCCGACGCTCACGCTCCGGCTCGGGCGTGCTGACGGCGGCCTGTGCCGTCCTGATCCGCTGCTGTATCAGATCGGCGAAGCGAACATTGTTCTTCTTGGCGTCCTTGAACACCTCGGCCAGAGTCGCGCGGTAGACCTCGTTGTGATAGCACCGCGTCCTGCGCTCCAGATTGCGGAACTGCAGCTCCGTCGGCGATTCGTCCCGACCCCAGTCCCACACCCAGACCCAGGCGCGCTTCGTGGACCTAAAAATCTCGTTGCCTCTCCTGTCTTTCAAGATGAAGCAGCCGAGCGGGACGTTGAGCCGCCGGATCTTCACCCGATTCGTGTCCGGATCGACGACGCCATAGAAGCGCGTCAGGCGCTCGACTTCGTGCTCGCTGAGCGCTTCCGAGGGATGGATTTCGCCGCTCTTCGACATCTCCACCAGCAGGTGGCCGGCGGCGATCTCGTAAAACGGATTGCCATCGGCGGTGCTCGGATCGGCCTGCATGGCGAGATCGATGGCCTCGTAGGCAAGCTGCATGGCCTTTTGCGGGTTCTTCTCCTGGCCGAATTCACCGTTGCGGTAAATCTGTCCGAGGTACAGCGTCGCACGCGGGGAGCCCTGGCTCTTCGCCCGCTCCAGCAGCGATATGACCTCTTCGCTTCCGTACTCCTCCTTTACCAGGATCACGCCGTTGCGCAGCCGCTCCGCCAGTTCCACCTCGGCATACTCGCTGCCGGCATAGGCGGCCCGCCGCCAGTAGCGCTCGGCGATCGCCGGCTGACTGGCCGGCATCCCGTAGCCTTCCTCCATCTTTTCGGCGAGGTACGCCTGCGCAGCGCTGTTCGCCGTCTGCGCCACCCGGCCGAGCCAAAGCAGCGCCAGCGTAGAATCCGGCCGCACATTGTTGGACGCGTTCGCCTTCGCCTGCCGACACTCGGGGAACTGGCTTTTTACTCTTTGTGTCGCTCCCGAGTCATAGATTTCGTACAGCTTCAGCTTGGCGCGGTTGGCGCCGATGTCCGCCGCGCGCTGGTACCATTCGACGGCGCGCTTGGGATTGTTGAGGCAGAGCCCGGTGCCCCATCGCAGCGCATCGCCGAACTCGATCATGGCGGAAACGTATCCCGCCTCAGCCGACTTCGCGAACCACTCGTAGGCCTGCGACAGATCGCGGCTGACGCCGATTCCCTGCTGATAGCGACGCGCCAAGTTGTACATGGCGAGCGGGTGTCCCTGCTGCGCGGCGCGGCGCAGCAGCGTGTAGGCCTCCTTCTTATTGGCGGCCTTCTTTTGCTCGACCGCGCCTTCCTCGGGATCAAGCCCCTCCTCGTTCTCGTAGAGCACGGCAAGGTTGTTCAATGCGCTCACGTAACCGCGCCTCTGGGCGTCCTCATAGGCGACTCTGGCCTTCACCAGCAGCGGCGCGCGTTCCGGATCCTGGGCATCGAGCCCCATGGCCTTGCGCTGATAGGCCTGGCCGAGATTGAACTGGTAGCGAACGATCCGCGGATTCTGGTCGACCGCCTCGCGACAGGCCCGGATCGCCTCGTCGGCGTTGATCCAGACGAACGGAACGCCCGGCACCTCAGGAGGCCGCGTAGGGTCGAATTCCGAGGCGGCAAGCCGGTCGCAAGGATTGACCGGACGGTTCGATGCCGCGCTCGGCAGATCCACCGGATCCTCGGTGCTGAGCTGGATGCTGTTGAGGGCCCCTCGTGCCAACTCGGCGGTCAGGCAGCCGTCGAAGCGGCGGCGGTGTCGCTCGTAGTCCTCGCGGTTGCCCCGCCCCTTGATCTCGTTCCAATCCTCGGTCCCACCCCGGCACTTGTCCTGGTTGGCAGGGAACCGCTCGTGCCCGATTGAGCCGACTAACAGAAACGCCGCGCCATCTCCCGCATTGTACGAGTATTCCGGGTCCTGCTGATGCCCATACTGCTGCGCGATGGAGCGGACCATCAGCTTCACGCGGTCCGCCAGCTGGACAAGCGTCTGGCCCGGACGCTGCAGCTCGGAGCGCAGCACTTCGGTGAACAGGGAATTGCGCCGGCGGTCATCGCTGTCCAATGACTCTGCCGCCTGCTCTCCGAACGACGCCGAGTACAGCACCAGGCCGGGCTTCAGGGGAGCGGCGGGAGGCGAGACGAGGCGGCTCCCGATTTCTCTTCCTCGCCGCAGACGGGCGGCATCACCCGCAGCTTCCGGGTCGACCGAATAGACGGTCCGGCACGCATCGAGCATCATGATCACGTAACCGGCGTCCGCGTCTGCCAGGCGCCTTTCGATTTCGGCGACCGACACGCCGCTCTTGGGGATCTCGTTCCGCTCGTACTCCTCGAGGTTGGCCCGGATCCGCAGCCGAACCACGTCGGCGCTCCTGCGCTCCTTCTCCGGCATCTTCGACCTGGTGAACGAGAACGGGCTCTTGAGATCGCCCATCAGCAGGTAATTGGTCTTGTCGGATTCGATCCCGAACCCGTGGCCCGAAAAATAGAACAGAACCACATCGCCACTATCGATGGTCTTGAGAAACGCGCTGAACTCCTTCTCGAAGCCCTCGCGCGTCTTCAGGTTGGTGACCACCTTGATGTTCTTCCGCTCGAACCCGGCATCCTCGAGGTCCTTCGCCAAGTCATTCGCGTCGTTCACCGGACGGCTGAGCGCCTGGATGTCGCGGTCGGTGTACCGGTCGATGCCGACGATGAAGGCGCGGCGCGTCTGGGCATTGGCGGACGAAACCAGCAGCCCGATGGAAACGGCGGTGCCGGCTGCGAGAGCGGTCCACCGCAGCCATGCCCCGGCCGGAGTCCAGAACCCCATCATGTCTCCTCCTCGACCATCAAAGGCCGCGCCTCAGCGCGGAACGCCGCCGCCCACCATCAGCCACAAGTGCCGGTCGCCATCGCATCGGCATTGCGGCAGGAACGCGCTACGCGGAATCCCAGCTGCGAGCGCCGCTCGGTCGCGATCTCCCAGGCGCGCTTGGCGGAACGCAGATCCTTGGGATCGTCGCCCCACGACCCGCCGCGCACGACATGGCTCTTGCAATCGCCGGTTGTTCGTGCACTGCCGTCCGGCGGCAAACCGGCCAAGCTCTGGTTCCAGCAATCCTCTGTCCATTCGCGCACATTGCCGTGCACGTGCAACAGCCCGAATGGATTGGGCTGCCCCGCGTCCACAGGGGCGGTGCGCCGGAGCGGCTGCGCCTTGAGGCTACCGTTGTAAGCAAACCGCGAATCGTAGTTGGCAAGCGTCGGCGCGATGGCCTCGCCGAACCAGAACGGCGTCGACGGGCAATGAATCCAGGTGCAGCCGCGCGCCGCATACTCCCACTCCGCTTCCGATGGCAGGCGGTAGGTCGTACCGGTCTTCTGCGACAGCCACTCGACATAGGCTTTGGCGTCGGCCCAGGAGACATTGATGACGGGCTGCTTGCCTTCGCCCCAGCCATAATTCCCCGGCCGAAACGCCTTGCAGCCGCCTTCGGCCACGCAGGCCAACCACTCTTCGAAGGATATTTCGGAACGGCTGACCGCGAACGGTCGGGCGATCAGAACCTCCTGCTGCGGACCTTCGTTCGGGCTGCGTCCCGGCTCGCTGTCCGGAGAGCCGAGCATCATGCGGCCCGGCGGGACGATCACCATCGTCGGACAGGATTCGCACTCCTTGAACTGAGCCTTGCCGGTGGGCGGCTCACCGGTGGGATGGGCCGGCAGCGTCGCAAGCCTGTTGCTCGGGGGAGGGGCGGATTGACTGGAGCCCGAAGGTCTTGCGGCGATGGCGACTCGCCGGCGGCGGCCATCTGGCTCGGCGACGCAATCGGCCGTGTGGGTGCCAGCTCGAGGGGCCCCGGGTCGGTAGCAGCCCGCTCCGGCGGAGGAGCATCATTCGCCGCCTGTTGCTCGGGGACAAAGTAGAAAGCTTTTCCGGCCAGCGGCGAGGACGTGAACCACGGGATCTGGTTTCCCGTCGTCGCATCCTCTACCGCGACGCCGACCTCATTGAAGGTTTTGAAGATTTCGGACCCGGGCCGAGGCAACATCTGTGACAGCGCTTCCGCATAGGGACTATTTTTGCCTTTGCCGTCCTGCGCGACGGCCCCGGGCGCGGTCGCGAAAGCGATCACCGTGCCCCGCGCGGAAGCCTTCATCTGGGCAAGCCCGCGGGTACCGCCTCCGCGCGTGCCGCTCGCGAAGGGATTGTCACGGCAGGCATCGAGAATGACGAGCTTGAGCCGCGCCTTCTCCATTTGATCCAGCACGGCCTGCACGTTGAGGAGCTGCGTGTGAACGTCCGCTTCCGACGCGAGATTCGCTTCGATCGGAACGAGGTAGTTCGACCCGGCTACCTGGATCGCATGGCCCGCATAGTAGAAGAGCGCGACATCGGCGGTTCGCGCCTCTCGCCCGAAGTTTTCCGCCGCCTTGAAAAGCTTGTCGCGGTCGAGATCGAGTTGCGCACCGCCGCCAATGAGGGTGAAGCCGACCTTCTGCAGCGTCTCCGCCATCAGCTTGGCGTCGTTCGCCGGGTTGCGCAGGGGCGGCACCTGTTGATACTGCGACACCCCGACAATCAGCGCGACGCGCTTCTCGGCCGCCGCGGGCGCGCTCGCGAGCGCGGCGACCGCCCAGGCCGCCGCCAGCCATTGCGCCGTTCTCAGCAAAAAAATCTTGCGACTTGAACCAACAGCAGGCTGTCGATCCACAGCAAAGCTCCCCATTGCCGCCGACTTTATCGCATTCGACGCGGAAGGCAACGAAATGGTTCAGGAGATGGAGGCTAACCCCCGAATAAATCTACCATAGATTGCTTCTATGGAGGACGGAGATTGCTTCTATGAAGGACAGCTGCGGAATGGTCCAGTTCGTGAAATTACTATCCTATGGCTCGGCGCCGAGGCGCTTCAGCGCCTCGAGCGCACGAGCATATTGGCGGTCGATTCTGAGCGCGCGACGGTAGTCGTCGATTGCCTGCTGCCGCTCGCCCTGGCGCTCGCGCGAGGCACCTCGATTGAACCAGGCCTCCTTGACGTTCGGGCTGAGGCGAACCGCCCGGTCGAAATCGGCAAACGCCGCGTCACGCTTGTTGAGCATGTTATTGGCCACGCCGCGATTCATGTAGTAGGCGCCGACATCCTGGTCATGCTGAATGGCGGCCGAGAACGCCTGCACGGCCTCGTCGGGCCGGTTGAGGCTCATCATGATCCTGCCGATCTCGTCATGCGCTTCGGCAAGGTCAGGCTTCTTGGCAACGGCCGTCCTGAGGTCCCGCAGCGCCGCATCGAACGTGAACGGCCGGCCGCAGGGCCCGCCGACGCTCACGCGGTCGCCGGCAGGGCGATTGCGACACGACTCCATGCGTGCGCGCTCTTCGCCGGCCAACGCGCGACCGCGCAGAAGGTAGCCGTTGGCGTAGTTCGGCGCGAGCTCGACCAGCTTGTCGAAGTCCTCGATGGCACGCGGGTAGGCCTGCTTCTCGTGGTGGATGAGGCCACGCAACCAGAAAATGTCCGGATCCTTGCCGGCATGGTCACGAACGGCCTGCTCGAGATCGTTGAGCGCATCGTCGAGCTGGCCGCGGTCCATCAGGATTTGAGCGCGACGGAAGTGCGACTGCCAATCATGGCCGGGCAGGCCGACAGCCTCCGTGAAATCGGTGAGCGCCAGATCGGCTTGGCGTTTGGCCGCATAGGCGATGCCACGATTCTGATAGTCGTTGAAATCGCGGCTGCCGGCCCGGATCAGCTGGGTGAAGCCGCCGATTGCCGCGTCGTAATCGCGCGCATCGAGGCTCGCGCGCGCTTTCTTGCGCACGGCCGTGGTGTCGTCCTCGGTCGCACGCCTGAGATCGGCCTGGATGCGGTTGCGAACCGATTGGGCGAAGGCGTCGTCCTTGTTGAGATCCAGGGCCCTGGCGATGTCCGCCTGGGCTTCCGGCAACCGGTTAAGCCGCCGGCGCAACTCGGCCCGGTTGGCCAGCGCAGCGGCGTTGGCGTTCCCGGGTGAGAGCTCGATCGCCTTGGTGAAGTCGCGCTCGGCGGCCGCCAGATCGTTCTTGATGAAGTACTCCAACCCGCGGTTGAAGTAGGCGCCGTACATGGCGGGATTGAGCCGCACCGCTTCGGAATAATCAGCGATCGCCGCGTCCGGCAGCTTGGCTTCAGAGTGCATCAACCCGCGCCCGAAATAGGCGCCGGCAAGCTGGCCTCCGCTCAGGCGCTTGGAGGCGATCACGTGGTCGCAGGCCTCTCCTCGGGCCTTGGGAGCCGCCGCCTCATTATTGCAGAGGGCGGAATCGGCCGCCGACAGCTGCGGACCGGCGGGTGCGGCACCGCCGCGACGCTTGAGATCGGCCTGGATCCCGTCGCGCACGATCTGGGCATAGCGGTTGTCCTTGTCGAGCTCGAGGGCTCTGGTGACATCCGCCTCGGCCGCCTCGAGCTGGCCCTGTCGGCGGCGAACTTCGGCGCGGCCGGCAAATCCGGGCGCCCAGATGGTTCCGGGGGCGAGCTCGATCGCCCTGGTGAAGTCACGCTCGGCGCCCTCGAGATCGTTCTTCTTGAGGAGCAGCAAGCCCCGGTTGTGGTGAGCCACATGGATCGCCGGATTGAGCCGCAACGCCTCCGTATAGTCGGCAATCGCGCCATCGACCTCATTGTCCGATTCGCGTTTTCGGGCGCGCCCGAAATAGGCAAGACTAAGCTGAGGGCCGGTGACCCGTCCGCCGGCGATCACTTGCTCGCAAGCGGCGCCCTGCCGCGCGATCCCCGCCGCGTTTTCCGTGCACAGGATGAAGTCGGGGTCTTGCGTCGGAGGCGGCGCGGGCGGCTTGACCCACGGCGCGGCGGGGGGCCCCACGCCGCCACCCAGCAGCATGAGGGCGACGACGGCGATCGAGGTCGCCTGCGGCCCGATCAGCCATGCTCGGCGATACCAGGGATCATGCGCCCAGAAGGCTTGGTGCGCACCGAGAAACCTGATGAACGCCTGTTTCATGGCGGCGCACCTCGACGTGCCAATCGACTCGCGCTCATCTTCAGGCCTGTGCGCTCACCGCGGCCTCGACGTCCGCGACCTCGATGCGCCGCACGTCGGCGGCGGTGTCGCGGTGGATGCGCAGTGCCTGCGCTTCGCGTGCCGCCTCGACGAGCGAGCGGATCGAGCGGGCATTGCCCCAGGACTCCGCTTTGCGTCGCGCTTCGAGCCAGGGCTTCAACTTGGCGAGCGCATCATCTGGCAGCTCGTAGCCTTGCTGACGCACCATCAGCCGCATGATCGCCACCAGCTCCTCGGCATCGTAGGGCGGGAAGTCGATGGTCTTGGTGAAGCGGCTCTCGAGGCCGGGATTGGAGGCGATGAAGCGGCGCATCTCGTTGGGATAGCCGGCGACAATGACGATGATCCGGTCGCGATTGTCCTCCATGAATTTCAGGATCGTGTCGATCGCCTCCTTGCCGTAATCACTGTGCGTGAGCTGTGCCGGCGCCAACGCGTAAGCCTCGTCGATGAACAGGATGCCGTCGAGGGCGGACTTGCAGACGTCGAGGGTCTGGATCGCCGTCTGGCCGATGTAGCCGGCGACCAGCCGGCCGCGGTCGACCTCGATCACATGGCCTTTGCGCAGCACACCGAGCGCGCGATAGATGTCGCCGAGGGCACGCGCGACGACGGTCTTGCCCACGCCTGGGGGACCTGTGAACACCATGTGCCGGCTCGTCGGCGCGACGTCGAGACCCTGCTCGCGCCGCCTCCGCTCCACCTCGAGGCTGGCCAAGAGCTTGTTCACTTCCTCCTTGACCGAGCCGAGCCCGATCATCGCTTCGAGTTCGTTCAATGCCTTCTCGGCGCTGCGCTCCTGCTTTTCCGCCTTCTGCCCCACCGTGAGCGGGCGCAACGGGCCACGCTCTTCCTGACTCAGTCCGAAGAATTTCGCGAAATCGTTCATCTCCAGCCGGTTGAGATCGGCGGAAGGTTCCTGGTTGAGGCGGATCGCCTGGGCATCGCGCGCATGCTCCAACAGCGTGCGCATTTCGCGGGCGTTGCCCCAGGTCTCCTGTCGGCTCCTCTCCTGAATGTAAGGAATGAGCTTGCTTTCCAGCGCATCCGGCAATTCGAAGCCCTGCTGCCTGGCCATGAGCCGCACAATTTGCGCCAGCTCCGCCGGCTCATAGCTTGGGAACTCGATGGTGCGGGTGAAGCGGCTCTCGAGTCCGGGATTGGCGCCGATGAAGTTCCGCATCTCGTTGGGATAGCCGGCGACAATGACGATGATCCGATCGCGATTGTCCTCCATGAATTTCAGCAGCGTGTCGATCGCTTCCTTGCCGAAGTCTCCGGACACGGCGCCCTTGGGGGCCAGCGCATAGGCCTCGTCGATGAAGAGGATTCCGTCGAGCGCCGATTTGCAGACGTCGAGCGTCCTCGCCGCGGTCTGCCCGATATAGCCGGCCACGAGCGCGCTCCGATCGACCTCCACGACGTGCCCTTTGCGCAGGACCCCGAGCGAGCGGTAGATGTCCCCGAGTGCGCGCGCGACGACGGTCTTGCCCACCCCCGGCGGGCCCGCGAACACCATGTGGCGGCTGACCGGGGCGACCTGCAGCCCCTGCTCACGCCGCTTGCGCTCGACCTCCAGGCTCGCCAGCAGCTTGTTCACTTCCTCCTTGACCGAGCCGAGCCCGGTCATCGCTTCGAGATCATCGAGCGCCTGGTCGGCGTTGCGCTGACGCGAAGCGGCGACACCGGGAGACGCGGTGGCGATCCGCCGGCCCGGCGTGTACGAGGCGGCCGCCGGCACGAGGCCGATCATTTCCGGCCCGGTGGCCAGCCGCATGAAGATGTACGAGACCGCCACCCCCGCCGCGAGGATCAGCAGAGCCATGATGATCTTCAGCGCGAGCGTCGCAGCGCTGCCGCCGCCGAACAGCGCGGCTGGTCCGATCGTCGGATTCATCAGCCAGGCGCTGACCACCGCGGTGACGATACCCACGATGATGAACGCCAGCATCGGCCGGTTGGTCATGAAGTTTTTCTTCATCAGTCGCTCTCGCGCTCAGCAGGGAGGAGTCTTCGGTGTCCAAATCACCGGGATTGCGCCGGTGCCGCTGAGCTCATCGAAGTGGCGGCCGGGGCTGAGCCAGACGTTGAGACCGCGTGCCGTGCCTTCAACCGAGATGACACCCTGACCACTGGCATATGCAGCCGGGAAGGGTATGGCCACGCGCCGCGGCGCATCGGTGAGCGAGATCGACGGAGAGAGGTAGCTTCCCGAGCGGATGCGTACGGTGGCAGGCGGCTGGCCGGCGTCCACCTGCAACGTCACGAAGGCAAGCGGCATCTTGCATTGCCGCGCCTCTTCCGTGGTCTTGCGGGCGACCGACGGCTCGAGCGTAAGTGACGCCTCGTTGAGGTCGGACACCGCCACCATCTGCAGTCCGACCGCGTCCGGCTGGTTCTTGTGCACCAGTCCGAGCGCCCCGACGACCAAGGCGCCGCAGATGAGGCCGCCGACAGCCATCACGACGATCTGCCGCCAAGGCCCGGGAGGCTTCGCTGAGCCACGGTCGAAAGGGGCGGGCTCACCGCTGGGCGGCCGCACTGTAGCGTCCGCACCCTCGGACCGGCCCGCAGACGCGGACTGACCTGCGTCGCTCATGATCGTCTCCCCACTCACGGCGCGCGCGGCATGCTACGAGAGATTCAGGGAACGGCAAAGCCAAAGCTTTGGCCGTCTTGTCATAGATGCACGCTATGGGTGAGGGCCGCCGTTTATCGCGCTATGACCATGCGGCAGAAGCCGCGAAGCCTGCATCGACTCAGCAGGTCCGCTGCCGCGATGCGATTCCGTCAATCAACAGTCGAGGATTCCGAGGTTGCTGTTGGCGCGGCGGCTGTTCAGCAGGCGGGCGGTGAACTTCACGCCGATGTCGCCGCCGCGCTGCCAGCGCACCTCGCAGCGGCGTCCGACGCTGCCGTCCGGCGAGAACTGCAGCACGAACTCGGCCGGCGCCAGCCCGGGGACCCCGAGCGCGAGCCGGGCGCCAGCATCGGACATGTCCTTGACGAGGCACTGCTGAACGCGCATGCCCGGCCCGAAATCGACCCAGGCGCGTTGGCTGATCTGCCGTCGCTTGGCTCTGCGCTTCTCAATCGACATCAGCGGTGGCCTTGCCCCTGAACGCCGCTCGTTGTGCCCGATCACGGGTACGCCAGCGCCGTCCCCCATGTCTCGTCCGAATGCTCACCATAGGGCGAATTCGTAAAGGTATTGCCGGCCGTGGCGCACCGAATCCGCCTGCCGCCGGTAACACATGGCTAACCGCGTGAGGCGCGCGGGCTCATTGCTCGACGTGCTACCATTTCAGCGAAGGAGAGCATCATGTCTCTGCCGCGCTACGTCACCCACGAGGTCTTCAACCAGTCGCCGCCTTACGAAGATGTCGACCTCTTCGCCATCGACCGGCCGCTGCAGGACGCGGTGCGCGCCAATGGCGGCCGGGATGCGGGCTTGAGCGAATTCGGCCGCCATTGGGGCTCCGCCGACATGATGGCGCAAGGGCGGCTCGCCAACGAGAATCCGCCGCGGCTGAAGATGTTCGACGCGAAAGGCTTTCGCCGCGACGTCATCGAATTCCATCCGGCCTACCATCACTTCATGGCGGAGAGCATCGGCGCCGGGCTGCATGTCTCGACCTGGTCGCCGGACGGGAACGTCGCCGGGCCGCCCAACGAGGTGGAGCGGGCCGCGCGCTACTACATGGTGGCGCAGATCGAGAACGGGCACATGTGCCCCATCACCATGACGCGTGCGTCGGTGGGAGCGCTGCGCGCCGATCCAACCCTGCTCGCCCGGCTGATGCCGAAGATCGCTTCGCGGTCCTACGATCCGCGCTTTCTTCCCTGGTGGGAGAAGACCGGCATCACGCTTGGCATGGGCATGACCGAGAAGCAGGGCGGCACCGACGTGCGCGCCAACAGTACGCGCGCGGAACCGGCGGGCGATCACTACCGCATCACTGGCCACAAATGGTTCATGTCGGCACCGATGTGCGATGCCTTTCTGGTGCTGGCGCAGGCGCCCGATGGGCTCACATGCTTCGCCATGCCGCGCTTCGCGCCGGACGGGAGCGTCAACGGTCTTCGCCTCCAGCGCCTCAAGGACAAGCTGGGAAACCGCTCCAACGCGTCGTGCGAGGTGGAGTTCGTCGATGCCTTCGCGTGGCGCGTCGGCGAGGAGGGCAGGGGCGTGCGCACCATCATCGAGATGGTGCAGTTGACGCGTCTCGACTGCGCCATCGCGTCTGCTGGCCTGATGCGCATGGCGCTGGCGCAGGCCGTGCATCACACGCGCCATCGTACCGTCTTTCAGAAGCGCCTTGCCGATCAGCCGATGATGCGCGCGCTCACCGCCGACCTTGCGCTCGAGGTCGAAGCGGCGGTCGCGGTGGTGATGCGGCTCGCTCGTGCGTTCGATCACGCGTCAGGCAACGCCGAGGAATCCGGGCGGGCACGGCTGCTGACGCCGGCGGTGAAATACTGGGTATGCAAGACGGCGCCGGCCTTCATCTATGAGGCCATGGAGTGTCTCGGCGGCAACGGGTATGTCGAAGACGGGATGCTGCCGCGCCTGTTTCGCGAGGCGCCGGTCAATGCCATCTGGGAAGGCTCCGGCAACGTCATGTGTCTGGACGTGTTGCGCGCGCTCGCGCGCGACGGCGAGGCCGCGCGTGCGGTCCTGGCCAGCTTCGTCACCGCCGTGCCGCGACCGGAGGCGAAGACCGCGGCAGCGTTCATCGCAGAGACGCTGACCGCGCCCGATGCGGAAGCGCAGGCGCGGGCCGCGGTCGAGCAACTGGCGGTGCTGGCGGCCGCTGCAGCACTGGCCGAGAGCGGACTGCCCGACGTCGCCACATTGTTTGCCGGGGCCCGCCTCGGGCGACGGCGTGGGGCGACCTATGGCACCGACAGCCTCGATGCGACCGCTGCCGCCCACCTGCTCGCACGTGCAATACCCGTGTGATGCGGTGCAAGATTTTGTCACAAACATGCGTTTCATCATCACAATTTGTTCAATTCGATAACGGTTCTCGCTGCAACGATTGTGCGCTGCACGCGTTATTTCCCGGAACGCAGCCCCCTTCGTGAAAGGGGCTGCACGGCTGCGTTCGATGGGGGTGTCCCTCAACACACGTCGGTTAATGACGTCAAAAGGAGACGCAACATGTTTGCCAAGAAGACAACACTCGCCTGCGCCACCGCTGTTGGACTGGCGCTCGGCGCCACGTCGCTGTCCGCGCAGCCGTTGGATTACACGGGATCGCAAAACGGCCCGAGGACGGAAGCGGGCGTTGGCTCAACGCCCATGCGTTACAAGACTCATCGCAAGCACGCGCGTGTGCAGAAGCACGTCCGTGCGCACCAGCGGCAAGGCTACCTTGCGCAGCCGCGGCAGAGCTATGGCCTGCTCGATGCGCCGTCCGCGGCCGTTGAGGGCGTCGGTGCCGCAACAGGCGCGGCGCTCGCCGGGGCCGGCGCGGTGATCGGCGGTACCACGGCAGCTGTCACGGGCTATCCGTACTGGTCCGCCAACGCTTATGGCGGCTATTATGCCAACTACGGTTATGCGCCCGGTGCGTATGGCAGCTATGCCTACACGCCCAGCGCTTACGCACCCGGACCGTACTACGGCTGGGCGGCTGACCACGGCCACCAGTACTACAATGGCGCCGCCGCGCCTGCCTCGCAGGACAATTGCGCGGTCGACGGGGGCTATGGTCGGCTCGACTACAGCATCGGGTGCTGACGGCGCATAACCGGGCGACGCGAGCCCAAATCAGAGCGTCAGGAAGGCGGGCTTCGACCCGCCTTCCGCTTTGCGTGGGCAGCCTCAGGCGTGTCCTGACCGGAACTCGCCCGCGCGCCTGGGCGTTCTCTCCCACAGGCGGCGTCCGCGCGGTCGCCGCGATCGAGGCTTTGAACCAAGGAAGCTCACAATGACAATCAATGCGAAATGGAGCGGACTGGCGCTCGGGCTCGCGGCAACGATTGCGGTGGCGAGCCCCTCATTCGCCGGCCCGGTCTTGTCCAACGCGGCTGGCCTGAAGGCGGCGGCGTCCGATCATGCCATTGATGTCCGATGGCGGCGTGGCTGGCATGGCGGCGGTGGCGTTGCGGCGGGGCTCGCGTTCGGTGCATTGGCCGGCGCGGCGATCGGTGCCGCCACGGGGCCGTATTATTACGGCCCGGGTTATAGCTACGGCTATCCTGGCTACAGCTACGGCGCCTATGCGTATGACGCACCGGTCTACGCCGCCCCGGCCTATGGTTATGGATGGGGCCGCCAGTGCGGACATTACGGCGGATACGGCCGCTGGGATTATTCGCAGTGCTGATCCGCGCGCGTGATCGCCGCGAGATTGATCGCGGCGCGTAGCGCGCAGTTCTGACGGTAATGGGCGAGGCGCGCCGGACAGGCGCGCCTACGCGCGCATCCGGGCCAGCCGATCGAGCGCGCCTTGCAGGATGTAGGCGGCCGCGTGCGCATCGATGACCGCGGCCCGCTTGGCGCGGCTGACATCGGCGGCGATCAGCTCGCGCTCCACGGCAGCAGTCGACAGCCGCTCGTCCCACAGGGCGATTGCCTGTTCGATGAGGCGGGCAAAGTTGCGCGCGAACGCGCGGGCGGACTGTGCGCGTGGCCCTTCGCTTCCATCCATGTTCACCGGCAGGCCGAGCACAAATCCGACGGCGCGCCTTTCGTTGGCCAGCGCTACGATCTGTGCGGCGTCAGCCGAAAAGTTCTTGCGCATGATGGTGGTGATCCCGGTGGCCACCCGGCGGTCCGGATCGCTCACGGCGACGCCGATCGTCTTGGTGCCGAGATCGAGCCCGACGAGCGCGCCGCGCTGTGGCCATTCGGAAGCGGCTTCGACCAGGGGAAGAACCGACGCGGGCATGGAAGCCGGCTAGCATGCCTATGCGGCAAGGCCAATCGCGGCGCTGGTTGATCGCAGCGACGGGCGGTCTATTTTCGTGGCATCACGCTTCAGCACAGGATCGAGAGCCATGCAGATCACCTGGTACGGCCACGCCGCGTTTCGCCTCGACTTTGCCGGCAAGGCAGTGCTCATCGATCCGTTCTTCACCGGCAACCCGGCCTTTGCATCCGACAAGGGCGAGGCGATCAAGAACGTGACGCACATCGTTCTCACCCACGGTCACGGCGACCATGTGGGCGATACGCTCGATATCGCCAGGACCAACGGCGCGACCGTCACCACCAATTACGATCTCTGCATGTGGCTTGCCGCGCAGGGCCTGGAAAAATTCAACCCGATGAATACCGGCGGGACGACCGATCTCGGCGGCTTCACCGTGACGATGGTGCGGGCGGACCATTCGTCCGGCGACATCAGGGACGGCGTGCCGATCTATCTCGGCAATCCTTGCGGCGTCATCATCAAGGCGGCCAACGAGCCAACCGTCTATCACATGGGCGACACCGACATCTTCGGCGACATGGCGCTCATCGACGAACTGCATGCGCCAAAGGTCGCGATGGTTCCGATCGGTGACCGCTTCACCATGAATGGTACGACGGCGGCATTGGCGGTAAAGCGCTTCTTCCATCTCGCCGCTGTGATCCCTTGCCATTACGGCTCGTTCCCGATCATCGAGAAGACGGCGGACGGCTTCGTCGCCGCCATGGCCGGTCATGCAACGCGCGTCATCGTGCCGGAGAAGGGGAAACCGTTTCGCGTGTGAGCCTTGCGCTGCAGCGCCGCGGTAGGGCCACGCGCGTCCGCCGCGCATGACAATGATGGACCGCAGGCCGACGCTTTAATGTTAATAAACGATTAATGTCGCGGCCCTGGCGCCTTTGCACTATCACGGCACCAGAGGTGCGGTGCCATGATCGATCGCATACACGTGCAAGGTAACGAGGTCGCGTTCGACGACGATTTCGAATGGGTCAACGCGTGGGCTGCGGCTGAGAAGCCACAACGGAAGTCGCCGGATCAGCAACCGATCGCGTCCGATGCGCCGCGTGTCGAAGCGCACAGCTCCGCGACGCGCGAAGAAGAAATGCCGCCCGTTGTGGTCGCCCGAAGCGCCGAGGCAGCAGCATGGCAGGACGACATGGTAGGTGCGCCACGCGCGGGCGCTGCCGCTCTGCTTCTCGACGCGGGTTCCGTCGTGCCGCCCGCCGCCGCTACCGCCGCTACGCCGCCTCCCATCGCGGAGCCGGTGCCGCCGCCGGCCATCATGCCTTCCGTCGAAGAAGCGGCCATCGTCATTCCCGTCGAAGAACTGATCTTCGCGTTCGATGCGACATCGGCATCCGCCAAGACTTCCGCCGAAGCGAACGAGATCATCGATCTGGATTTGGCGGACATCGTGCAGAACGCCGACATTGTCTCCGAGCCGCCGGCCGAAACCAATGCGCCCATATCGTTCTTCGAGGCGGCGCGCCGCATGGGCCGGTGGACCAGCTTGTTTCGCATGATGACCCGAAGCGGCGGCTCGTCTGCAGCGGCGGCGCGAGACCTGTTCATCGCCGAAGCGCCCCCTGCTGCACCATCCCTCGACGAGCCGGATGGTGCCGAACAGGAGACGGCGGCAAAAATTGAGGAAGACGGCGCCGCAGTGGCGGCCGCAAAAGCGAAGGCCGCTGCCCAAGCCGAAGCGGCTCAGCTTGCACGCGACATCGCCGAGATCGTCGCTGCTCGCGACCGCCTGCTGGTAATGCCGGTAGCAGCGCGGCCATCGGCAAGCAAGGCTCAGCCTCTGGTTCGCACCTCGGATTATGTTCCGATTCTGGTCGGGGCCGTGCTCGCGTTCACGTCATTGATCGTATTCGGCGCTGCCGCGTCCTTCGTATCGCTGCGTTGATCTGCCGCGGACCTCGTGCAATCCGTGCGGGTCCGTGTGCCTATTTGTGCGGCAGATCGGCAGGACCGTCATATTGATGCCGCAGCGGCGCCATCGTCTTCGGGCCTGTTGCCGGAACCGGTGTCCCGCGCCTCGCGTTAATCCACGAAATTGCACGCGTGGAGTTGGCGATGGCTGACAAGAAATCGGAAAGTTATTTCGGCATGTTGCTCGGCGGCATTGTCGCCGTTGCGGCCGTCACGTTCCTGCTCAGCGGCGGCGAGTGGGGAGGCAAGAAGAGTGTCAAAAGCGACGAAGATCTTCCGCCCGTAGCGACGACGCCGACTTCGAAATAAGCCAGACCCCGAGGGGCGCTAGATCGAGATGACTTTTCTTCGAATCGCCATCTCGCTCTAGTGTCCCGATTCCGAAGTTCGCAAGGATTCGCGGCACCCTCTGGTGCGAACTTCGGAATCAAAGGGACACTAGCAAGCACATGATTCTAGTGCCCCTTTTGAACCCGAAGTTCGCAATCGAACTCGCGGCACGGTGTGTGCGAACTTCGGGTTCGGGGCACTAGCGGGCGACGCCGCGGTTATCATTACAGACCCGGACGCCAGTGTCGCGCGCGCCATTGCGCCTCGGTGACCTGCGCAACCGTCATCTTGAAGGCAACCGAATTGCGCACCCTCGCGTAGAACTCGGCCTCGCTCCCACTCGCGCCGGCGGTCGCGAGGTTGAGCCACATATGCGCCGTCACGTAATCCTCGGCGACGCCCTGGCCTTTGTTGTACAGGAGCGCAAGCAGATATTGCGCGCGCGGATAACCCTGCTGGGCGGCGCGCTGGTACCACGCGGCCGCCAGCATGTAGTCCTGCGGCAGGCCGCGTCCGGTCTCGTGCATGAAGCCGATCCGGGTCTGGGCGCGCGGATCGCCGCGCTCGGCCGCGATGAAGACGCTGCCCGACGTTATGGCGACCTTGCGGTCGGCCGCCTGCGCCGGCGCGATCGCTGCCGTCGCCATGGCTGCCGCCACAAGAAACGTAACCCGTCTTGCCGCTTTCATCCTGGTCCCCTTCCGGGGCGTATTATCAGGGACCCGGGCGGGTGATGGCAAGCGTTCTTGCAACGCTAAAGCATGATCCCGAAAAGTAGATACCGGTTTTCGGAAAAGCATGCCCTCGGGCTCGACCCGAGGGATCATGCTCCAACAATAAAATAAAGCGGGGATGGCGATTCGAAGAAAAGCCATCTCGCTCTGGCGGCCGCCTATTTGCGTAAGCCGCGCAGTCCCTGGCCCTGAACCTGCGGGGTCGGAAAGGCGAAGGATTCCGGGCTCACGGCGTTCACCTTCGGCGGCGACGGCATTTGGGGCCCGGAGACCGCGGACGGCTGGAGCCGTCCGAACTCTTCCGCCGCCAGCATGTCGAGCGGGTCCTGCTCGTCGGCCATGGCCTTCTGGCTCATCATGGCCCCGCGCCAGCGGTGCACCACCGAAGCGATGAACTCGGCATCAACCGCCTGCTGAGCATCCATGCGCACGCGGCCGATCGCTTCGCTGCGTGGAATGAGATCCGCCGGCAACTCCTTGAACTTCAGACGCGTGGGCAGCGCCACGCCCTCGCCGAAGGCGAACACCTCGCGGGTGCCGAGCGACGGCACGAAAGTGAGCAGGCCGGCTGCGGCATCGGACACGGCCGCGCGCACGATCGCCTGGTCGCGGTCATTGGCCATGCGCATGGCGAACAGGGTGCTGCACTGGGAGATGATGGTGGCGTCGAGCTCGGCCGGCCGCTGGGTGATGAGCCCGAGAAACACGCCGTACTTGCGTCCCTCCTTGGCGATGCGGGAGATCGCCTTGCGGGTCGGGCCGAAGCCGATCGCGCGATCCGCCGGCGCATAGCGGTGAGCCTCCTCGCACACGAACAGGAGCGGCGCGGCGCCGTCACTCCACAGGCCGAACTCGAAGGCCATGCGGCAGAGAACGGACACGACCGAGTCGACCACCTCGGCCGGGAAGCCGGCCAGCTGCATGATGGTCATCGGCTTGCCGTCCGGCGGCAGCCGGAACAGCTGGCTCAACACCTCGACCATCGTGTCGCCGCCGACATTGGCGTTGTCGAACATGAAGGCGTAGCGCGGATCGTTGCGCACCGTCTCGATGCGACTGATGAGGCGGTTGTATTTCGTCCACGACGAGCGGTTCTCGAGCTTTCCCATGCGCTCGTCGATGAGGGCAACGATGTCGGACAGCCGATACGGCACCGGCGTGTCGGCCGTGTACCCGGTGCTCTTGACGTCGACGCGGCGGATGCTCGTCCGATCAGCGCCGTTCTGCGACGCGGCCGTCGCCTTGGCCATCGGAATGACGTCGGCGAGGATCGCCACCTCCTCCTCGAGGCCCGGGCGGCCGCGGAAGAACACGTCGACGATCTCTTCGAAATTGAACAGCCAGAACGGAAGCTTGAGATTGCGCGGGTTGAGCACCAGCGCGCGGCTGTCGAAGCAGCGGCCGTATTCGTTGTGCGGATCGATGAGGAACAGGCGCAGATCCGGCCGCGCCTCCAGCACCTCGCGCAAGATGAGCGACACGCCGCTCGACTTGCCGACGCCGGTGGTGCCGAACAGGGCAAAGTGCTTGTTGACCATCTCGTCGACGTTGACATAGGCACCGACGGCGGAGTCCTGCTGCAGCTTGCCGATCTCCATCGACCGACCGCCGGAAACGCCGTAGATCAGCCGCAGCTCGTCGCGGTTGAGCAGGTCGGCGGTGTCGCCGATCAACGGATATTCGGTAACGCCGCGCTGGAAGAACGCACGCTGGCCGTCCCATTTGATCTCGCCGAGCAGATCCAGATGGCCGACGGCGTGCTCGCCCGGATGCGTTTCGCCCCGCGGACCCGGGCTCGCTATCTTGGTGAGAACGCCGACCAGCAGCGATTGTCCGGTGCGAATCGCCAGGAACTTGCCGACCGTGGCCTGGGCCTCCTCCGCGGCGCACGCCCGGCTGACGCCATCGAGGCGAACCGTTGCCTGCGAGCCATCGACGGACAGCACCCGTCCGAGCGGTTCATGCGGCGCGACACTGGTGGTGTTGCCGTTGAGATGGACGGGGTCCAAGCGTGTCTCCTGTGCTCAGAAATTGAGATCGGAGCAAGTAATAATGCGGTTTTCCCTCTATCCGGTTAACTCGGGACCGATTCGCTGTTTACGGGTGATTAGCCATGCCGGACCGGCCATGCGGCAGCTTGAACCGGTAAGCACGAGTTAAGACGATTGTGATTTCATGCGAGGTCTATTGCTCGCTTCCAATTGAGTTTGCGACAGGCGGTGCAGGCACCGGGCGAAAGCGCGGAGATATAAGATGAGTGAGCGGCGAAGTTCGGCGCGCCAGAAGAGCTTTCTGAAGGGGCAAATCATCTTCAACAACCGTCGCTCGGTCGTTGAGTGCCTCATTCGCGACATCTCCAGCGACGGCGCCAGGCTGATCCTCTCGCAGACCGGCATCGTTCCCGACGTGATCGAGCTCTACATCCCGCAGAAGGAAGAAACGCTGCGGGCGCGCGTGCAGCGGCGCGCCGACAGTGAGATCGGCGTCGCCTTCATGGTCGACACGGCGGCGGCCGCAGCCGGAAGCGGCGATCTGGCCGAGCGCGTGAAGCAGCTGGAAGCGGAAGTGGCCGCGATCAAGCGCCTGGTGAAGAAGCTCAAGGCCGACATGACGGATTCCGACGCGGCGTAAGGCGCAGCGACGTAGCGTTCAGCTACTGCATCCAACCAAATTGGCATCATCGCACGTTCGTCATGGCCGGCCTTGTGCCGGCCATCTCGATTCCGATTGCAAAGCCTTGCCACCATAAGCGGGATGGCCGGCACAAGGCCGGCCATGACGAAAGGGACGGCATCCACTACATTGCCGACACCGGCGTCCGCCGGCGCCGCGTCGATGGGGATCTGCAATGACCGATAAGACCAAGCGCGTGTTCTACGTCCGCTACCTGGCGGACCCGATCTACATCGATCTCCTCGGCAAGCGGTCCGATGTGCGGCTCGACAAGCTCGAGAACGACAGCGCCGACGCGGTCGCGGCGCCGATCCTCGCCGCCGCCCATGCCTACCAGATCGGATCGGCGCGTGACGAAATCGATCTCAAATACCACGTGACCGCGGCGCTGCTCGCGCGCATGCCGAACCTGCTCCTCGTCTCGACCAACGGCGCCGGCTACGACACCGTCAACGTGAAGGACTGCACGGCGGCCGGCGTGCTGGTGGTCAACCAGACCGGCGGCAATCGCGAAGCCGTGGCCCAGCACGTGCTCGGCATGATGCTGTGCCTGGCGAAACGCATGGTCGAGACCGACCGGGCGCTCCGGCGCGGGACGCTCACCGACCGCAACCTGTTCCTCGGGCGCCAGACGCAAGGCCACACCATCGGTATCGTCGGCCTCGGCAATGTGGGGCGGCGCATCGCCGAGCTGTGCCGCGGCCTTTTCGGCATGGAGGTGCTCGCTTGCGACCCGTATCTGTCGGCCGAGGAGATCGCCCGGCGCGGCGCCGTCAAGGTGAGCCTGGACGAGCTCCTGCGCGGCTCCGACTTCGTCTCGGTCAATTGCCCGCTCACCGACGAGACCCGCGGCATGATCGGCGCCCGCGAGTTCGCGTTGATGCGTCCGCACGCCTATTTCATCACCACCGCGCGCGGCTTCATCCATGATGAGCGGGCGCTGCTCGACGCGCTGCGCGAGAAACGGATCGCCGGCGCCGGCCTCGACGTCTGGGACAAGGAGCCGCCGCCGCCCGACCACCCGCTGCTGCAGTTCGACACCGTGCTGGCGAGCCCGCATACCGCCGGCCTGACGCCGGAGGCGCGGCGCACCATGGGCCGGATCGCGGCCGAGCAGATGCTCGCCTGTCTCGACGGCAGGCGGCCGCCGCGGCTGATCAATCCCGAGGCGTGGCCGGCCTACGCCCAGCGTTTCCGGCGCGCCTTCGGCGCAGCGCCCGAAGACGCGGCGGCGCTGGCCGAAGCCACCGTTTGAGCTTCAGCGCCGGGGCCCCATGTTCACGGCCCAGCAGGACGCAGCGCTGAAAGCGGTCGCCGCCTGGTTCAGGCAGAAGCCAGGCCGCGGCGACACTCCGCAGATCTTCCGCCTGTTCGGCTATGCCGGAACCGGCAAGACCACCCTCGCCCGCCATCTCGCCAAGGACGTCCATGGCAAGGTGCTGTTTGCCGCTTTCACCGGCAAGGCCGCGCTAGTCATGCGCAGCAAGGGCTGCGTCAACGCTTCCACCATCCACAGCCTCATCTATCGGCCGCTGGAGAGCGAGAACGAACAGCCGAGCTTCGAATTGTCGGACGATGCTCCGGCGCGGCAGGCAAAGCTCATCGTCATCGACGAATGCTCGATGGTGGATGAAGAGCTCGGCCGCGACCTCCTGTCGTTCAACGTGCCGCTGCTCGTGCTCGGCGACCCGGCGCAGCTGCCGCCGGTTGCCGGTGGCGGCTTCTTCACCGACGCCGAGCCCGACGCCATGCTCACCGAGGTGCATCGCCAGGCGCAGGACGATCCGATCGTTCGCCTCTCCATGGACATCCGCGCTGGCAAGCGGCTCACGCCCGGCACGTTCGGTGACACGATGATCGTCACCCGTGCCACTCTCGATCCCCAGCGCATACTCAATGCCGATCAGATCCTGGTCGGTCGCAACGTCACCCGGCGCGCCTACAATCAGCGCATGCGCGAGCGGCGCGGGTTTACCGGCACGCTGCCGATGCAGGGCGACAAGCTCGTGTGCCTGCGCAACAACAAGCGCAAGCGTCTGTTCAATGGCGGCCTCTGGGTGGTGCAGGACAAGCCGCGGCAGCGCCGGCAGGTGCTCGGCATGCAGATCAAGCCCGACGACGAGCCCGGCGCCAAGGCCATCAAGGTCCGAGTGCGGGTGGAATGCTTCATGGGCGGCCTTGAGGACATCGCGTGGGAGCTGCGCAAGACCACGCAGGAATTCGATTTCGGCTACGTGCTCACGGTGCACAAGGCGCAGGGCTCGCAGTGGGACGACGTGGCGCTGTTCGACGAATCGTTTGCGTTCCCGGAAAGCCGCGAGCGCTGGCTCTATACCGGCGTCACCCGGGCGGCGAAGCGGTTGACGCTGGTCGTGTGAACCTGCGATCAGAGGGGCGGGAAATCCATCGTCCTGCCCTCATCGTCACGTCCACGCATAAAACCGCATCAGGAGAGGAAAATGGCCAAGGCCTATTGGGTAGCCTGCTATCACTCGATCTCGAATCCGGACGCTCTGGCGGCCTACGCCAAGCTCGCCGGGCCGGCCATCCAGGCGGCGGGCGGCCGCTTCCTGGCGCGCGGCACCGCCGCCAAGGCCTATGAAGCGGGGCTCGCGCAGCGGGTCGTGCTCATCGAGTTCGACAGCGTCGAGCGCGCGGTCGCGGCACACGACAGCGAGGGCTATCAGAAGGCGCTGAAGGAGCTCGGCAGCAACGCCGTGAAGCGGGACCTGCGCATCGTCGAGGGCGTGGCCTGATCGCGGCGCGGGCGCGCGCCGGTCAGATCACGACTTCGCGGTTGATGCCGCGGCAGTCCATCTCGTATTCGAGCTCGCGCACCGGTGGCCTGGCGTAGTGCCAGGTCAGCCCGGAGCGCGCGGCACCGCGCCGCACGATTTCGTCGGCAAGGAACGGGTGCAGGTCGTGCACCGTATAAACCTGCGCGGCGGTGGTGTCGGCCCAGCCGAATCCGAGCAGGCCGAGACGCCGCTCCATCTCGCCGAGCACGTAGCGCGCCTTCTCGCGCATGGCGTCGGGGCTCGTCTCGCCGCGCCGTACCGTACGCTCGCGATAACTCGCCTGCCCTTCCATGGCTTCGGCGCTTCCCGCGATGGCGAAGGTCGCCGCCGGCTGCGAGCTGCGGACCGTGAAGCAGAACGCGTGAAAGCAGGGCTCCGACGGCGGATCGATCTCGGGACACACGTTGCTGCGCGCCACCGGATTCGTCGTGCCGTCGAACAGCTTCCACTTTTCGAGCATCACCACGTAAACCTCGTTGAACGCGCGAAAGCCCTCCTCGCTGAACGGCGCCGGCGAGCGAAGCTCGCAGGCGCAGAACGCCGTGAGCGGCCGCCCGGCCGCCACGATGGTCTGCTCGATGCGCGTGAAGCCCTGCGCCAGCGGCACCGGTTGGCGAAAGCGTACGCGCTGGATCTCGTGGCCGGGCAACGCCGAGACGCCGGCCGAATATTGGAACACGCTCGGCAGGAAGCGGTAACCGCCGGGGGCAAAGTCGGCTGGATGGGCCATGTGGCCGAGCCCCCCATCGCGCAAACTGGCGCGGCCGAGCGGCCGCGCCGGGAACGCTTCAGTCAGAAATTCACCGCCCGCTTCGCCGGCGCGCGCTCCGATCCCTTCGGCAGATCGAACATCCCGCTCTGCAGCCCGTCGAGATAAGCAAGGACCTCGGCGGTCTTCACCACGTCGGCGTATTTCGCATTCATGTCGCAGAGGTTGATGGCATGGCTCGCCTGCGAACGGTCGAAGCAGCCCTCCTCCGCAATCGCCACGCGATAGTTCAGGCTGAAGGCATCGAGCACGGTGGCGCGCACGCATCCCGACGTCGTGGTGCCGGTCACGAGCACGCTGTCACAGCCCAGCAGGGTGAGATAGCTCGCCAGGTTGGTGCCGAAAAAGCCCGACGGCTTCTGCTTGTAGATGACGA
>Ga0081540_1000884_pt1 | contig 27058 bp, 23 predicted proteins | sample TabmetS2T1R1_FD_71024 | JGI IMG/M metagenome (GOLD analysis project Ga0081540, IMG submission 71024) | Tabebuia heterophylla rhizosphere microbial communities from the University of Puerto Rico - S2T1R1 | ecosystem: Host-associated > Plants > Roots > Rhizosphere ...
GGCGTCACCCGCACGGGCCGCCTCGATGGTGGCGTTGAGCGCCAGCAAATTGGTCTGCTCGGCGATGGTGTTGATGAGTTCGACCACGGCGCCGATACGGGCCGCCGCCTTCGACAATTCGCCGACCCGGTCATTGGTGGTGCGGGCCTGGTCGACGGCCTCGTTGGCCATCCGCGCCGATTCCTGCACCTGGCGGCCGATTTCGGTGATGGACGAGGCCATTTCCTCGGTGGAGGACGCCACCGACTGCACATTGGTGGAGGCTTCCTCGGAAGCTGCGGCCACCATCGTGGTCAGCTCCTGGGCGCGTTCGGCGGTCGTCGTCAGCGTGCCAGCGGCGGCTTCGAGCTGGGTCGACGCCGACGACACGGTCTCCACGATCTCGCCGACGGCGCCCTCGAAGTCGTCTGCAAGCTTGATCATCTCGGCCTTGCGGCGTTCCGCCGCGATCAGATCCTGCTTGACCTTGGCCTCGGCTTCCTCACGCGCCTTCTGCTCGGCGTTCTCGCGGATCACGGTCACGGTCTTGGCGAGGTCGCCGATTTCGTCGCCGCGGTCGGCGCCGGGAATCTCGACGTCGAGATTGCCGCCGGCCATCTCGCCGAGCGCACCGTTCAGGCGCGTCATCGGGCGCGCGACGCCGAGGAAGGAGAATACGACCGAGATGATCAGCGAAATGACGACGACGATTGCCATGATCAGGTTGATGCGATTGGCCTGCGCGGTGTCAGCCATCGCCGCCTCCTTGGAGGTGCCGGCATCCTTTTGCGCGTTATCGACGGTCTCTTCCATCAGCTTGGCGGCCTCGGCCGCGGGCGCGACGGTGCGCATGATGATGATGTCGTCCTTCAACTGCTCGGTTCTGACGGCCTCCTCGTTCGCGGCGAGGAAACGCTTGACGGCCGAGGACAGCTGACTGACGAACACCAGCAGTTCGCGGTCATCCGCTTCACCGCGCAGCTTGTTGAAGACGTCCTTCAGCGAGGCCTCGGTCTTGGCCATCGCCGTGATCAGGCCGGCGTCGCCAGTCGCGCCGAGTTTCCAGGCTGTCGCCTGCAGCACGTTCACCCTCGCGTCGGCCTGATACACCAGACGTTCGATCTCGAGGCGATTGTCCGCCTTGGCGAGACTCGGCGCGGCCAACTGGGCCTCGACCGCCTTGGTCCACTCGGCCGAGATCGCCGAGCGCTTTTCGATCTGCGCCAGGAGCGTGGTTTGCGCCTTGGCAAGATCTTCCACGGCGCTGCTGAAGCCTTCCATCAAGGACTTGATCTTTTCCAACCGCTCCCTGGTGGCCGGGTTCTGGGCGGTCGCGAGCGCGGCATCCAGTTGCTTCGTTTCGCTCGACTTGTAGCGCTGCAGGTCGGCAACGGCCTTTTCGACCTCGGCGGGGGTTCTGGCCAGCCTGACATCGCCGGCGGCAAGCTGAATCTTGCGCAGATCGAGATGCGCCGATTGCGAGTTATCGGCCACGCGCTGCGACCGCGCGGCGCGCTCGCCGGTTTCCTCGATCCTCACTTCGGTAATCATCTGGTTGGCCACCATGCCGGCGGCCAGCAAGACGCCGACGGCGCCAGCCAAGCCCAGTTTGTTTCCGATACGGTTGAGCCTGATCATATCGACGTCCCCAAAATTCTCCTGAAGCAGGCTTCCGAAGCACGGAGTTCTTGAAGGAAAATCCGAATGGGCAACCTGCGCGTGCGGTTTCCGAACGCTGTGGCAGCGTAAGCAGGACCGGTTAATTTTCCGCTTGACACGATGGACACTTATTCGGTGCAGAGCCAGCGAGTTCGCGCAGGACGCGAAAAAGCCCGGCTCCGCCGGGAGCCGGGCTTCTCGTCTGCGATCGGTCGGTTGTCAGGCTGCCCGCACCGAGTCCAGAAACTTGCCGACTTCCTGCTTGAGGCGGTTGCTGTCGCCCGACAGTGATCGCGCCGCCGAAAGCACCTGCGAGGAAGCAGCGCCGGTCTCGCTGGCGCCGCGCTGCACGTCGGAGATGTTGGAGGAGACCTGATGGGTGCCGTGCGCGGCCTGCTGCACGTTGCGGGAGATTTCCTGCGTGGCCGCGCCCTGTTCTTCCACCGCGGCCGCAATGGTTGAGGCGATCTCGGCCAGCCTTTCGATGGTGCCGCTGATCTCCTTGATGGCCCCGACCGACTCCTGGGTCGCGCCCTGGATGCCGGCAATCTGCTGGCTGATCTCGCCTGTGGCCTTCGCCGTCTGTTCGGCCAGCGCCTTCACTTCCGAGGCCACGACGGCAAAGCCGCGGCCGGCATCGCCGGCGCGCGCCGCCTCGATGGTGGCGTTGAGCGCCAGAAGATTGGTCTGGCCGGCGATGGTGTTGATGAGTTCGACCACGTCGCCGATCCGGCTCGCCGCCTTGGACAATTCGCTGACCCGGTTGTTGGTGACGCGCGCCTGACCGACCGCATCGGTCGCCATCCGCGCCGATTCCTGCACCTGGCGGCTGATCTCGTTGACGGAAGAGGAAAGCTCCTCGGTCGCCGACGCCACCGATTGCACGTTGGCAGAGGCTTCCCCGGAGGCCGACGCCACGGTCGTCGTCAGCGTCTGCGCGCGTTCGGCGGTCGCCGACAGCGTGCCGGCGGAGGCTTCGAGCTGGGTCGACGCCGACGACACAGTCTGCACGATCTCGCCGATCACGGTTTCGAAATTGCGGGTGATGTTGTCGACGCGGCGGCCGCGCTCGATCTTGGCTTCGGCATCGACGGCTGCGGCCTCGTCGGCGGCTTTCTTGGCGATCAGCGCCTCCTTGAACACCTGCAGGGTGTCCGCCATGGCGCCGATTTCGGTCTTCTCACCCTGGTGCGGAACATCGGCGCTGAGGTCGCCCTTGCCCAGCGCCTGCATCGGGGTGACGATGGAGGCGATGCCGGCCGAGACGTCGCGTACCAGGTAATAGCTGACGGCGATGCCGGCGATGACGGCCGCACCAAGGATCACGGCCAGCATCATGAGGGCCGCGGCGTAGCTGTCGGCTGCATCCTGAGCCGCCTTGTCGGCGCCGGCGTTGTTGAGGTCGATGTCCTTTTTCAGGACTGCGTCAGCCTCGAGCCCGATCTTGTTGACCGTCTTGCTGTTCAATTCGTGTGCTTCGGTGGGAATCTTGCCGGCCGCCTTGCGGGACAGCGCCATCACCTCCTCGGTGCCCTTCTTGTAGCTTTCCCACAGCCTGACCCATTCATTGTACATCGCCCGCTCTTCCGCCGAGGTGATCAGCGGTTCATAGGCCGCGCGGATCTTGGTGTTGGACTCGACGACGCCGGCGAGTGTCTTTTCATTTGCCAGCTTTTCCTCCAGCGTCTCGGCCAACATGTGCTCGCGGATCACGTTGCGATAGGTGATGACGCCGGCGCGCAAATCACCGAGCACGCGGACGCTCGGCAGCCAGTTCGTCGTGATGTCGACCGTGTTGGCGTTGATGGAGCGCATGTTCTTGACGGCAAGCAGGCCCATGCCCGTCATCGCCACCATCAGGAAGGCCACCACGGCGATGATTTTGGTTCGGATCGGAAACTTGGCGAGCATGACGGGCATCTCTTGGTTTTGGGCGTGGTGGACAGGCCGATTATGACAAAGGCGGTGAGTTGGAGAATCACGAGCGTTGCGCGTTGCGGCGATCAAGCCCCGTGCATGCTCAGGTTGAGTTAATTCAGGCGTCAGTAGAATTACGGTACGCCACAGAACTCACCAGAAAATGAATACGCGCGAAGCGGTCAGCGCATCAGCTTCAGCGCATCGGAGAAAAATTCCGTCCCACCGAAATTTCCCGACTTCAGTGCAAGCAGCATTTCGCCCTTGTCAGCGCCGACCGCGCGCAGAACGGGCACGCCTGCGGCGATTTCTTCGCCGACGAGAAAGCCGGGAATTCGCAGGCGATCGACGACTGCGCCCGATGTTTCTCCACCCGCGACCACCAATCGCCGCACGCCCGATTGCACCAGACCTTCCGCGATGTCGGCCATCGCCTGCTCGATGGCATGTCCGGCTGCATCGCGGCCATGACGAGATTGCAGAGCTGCTACCTGATCGGGAGTCGAGCTGCTCGCGATCAGGATCGGGCCTTCACTGATTCGGTCGCTCGCCCAGCCCAACGCCCGGCGCGCTTCGGCGGGGCCGGCGATGATCTGTTCGGGATCGAGGTGGAGTACGGCCATTGTCTTTTCGGCGCTGGCGATCTGCTGCAGGGTCGCCTGCGAGCAGCTTCCCGCAAGGCACGCAGCCGGCCCGCCGACCGCCGCGCCGGACACCGCGCCGGTCGAATCCGACTTGACCTTTCCGGACGCGACCAGCGCCCGGGCAAGGCCGAGTCCGATGCCAGATGCGCCAACCGAGAGGCGATGATCCAGCGCGACGCCGCCGATCGTCTCCAGATCGCGGTCGAACACGGCGTCGACGATGGCCGCGCCGATGCCTTTGCTTGCGAGATCGGCAAGGCGGCCGCGCACCGCGTCCGCGCCGCGCGACAGCGTCGCCAGATCGACCAGCCCTACCTTGGTCCGGCTCTGGCGCGCCAGCACGCGCACCAGATTGGAATCGTGCATCGGGTTGAGCGGATGGTCCTTCAGCGGGCTTTCGTTCAGCGGCACACTGCCTACGAACAGATTGCCCTGATAGACGGTGCGGCCGGTTTCCGGAAAGGCCGGCGTCACCAGCACGATCGCGTCGCCGGAAGCGGCGCGCAGCGCATCCGTCACCGGGCCGATATTGCCGGCATCGGTGGAATCGAAGGTCGAGCAGATCTTGAACAGCACGTGACCCGCGCCACGGCCACGCAGCCATTTCTCGGCGGCCCGCGAACGCGACACGGCAAGGCCCGCCTCGATCGAACGGCTCTTGAGCGACACCACCACCGCATCCACTTCGGGCAACGCGAGGTCATCCTGCGGCACGCCGATGGTCTGCACCGTGCGCAGGCCCTGGCGCGTCAGCGTGTTGGCGAGGTCGGAGGCGCCGGTGTAATCGTCGGCGATACAGCCCAGCGAGAGTTTCACGATTTGGCTCCCGCGTAGGGCTTGAACCAGGCAAGGCCGTCGGTGGTCTTGCCGCGCGGGTTGTATTCGCAACCGACGAAGCCGGCATAGCCGAGCCGGTCGAGTTCGGCGAACAGGAACGGATAGTTCAGTTCCTCGCCGTCGGGCTCGTTGCGCGAGGGGATGCTGGCGATCTGGATGTGGCCGATGATCGGCATCATCTCGCGCAGCCGCATGGTGACGTCGCCATGGATGATCTGGCAGTGGTAGATGTCGAATTGCAGCTTCAGGTTCGCAATCTTCAGTTCGTTGATCAGGTCGCGCGCGAACAGGAAATCGTTGAGGAAGTAGCCGGGCACGTTGCGCGAGTTGATCGGCTCGATCACGACGTCGAGGCCGTGGGGCGCGTAGAATTCCGCCGCCCATGCCACCGATTTGTAGAATTGCTCGACGGCTTTGGTTTCGCTGCGGCTGGCTATGCCGGCCATCAGATGCAATCGCTTGACGCCGGTCGCCTTCGCATAAGGCAGCGCAGTCTCGAGGCTTCGCTTCAGATCGTCGAAACGTTCGGGCAGAGCGGCAAATCCCTTTTCGCCGGCGTCCCAATTCCCCGGCGGCAAATTGAACAGCGCCTGCGTCAGGCCGTTGCGCTTCAACCGCTCGCCGACCGCGTCGGCCGGATGGTCATAGGGAAACAGGAACTCGACCGCGGTGAAGCCCGCTTTCGCCGCTGCATCGAAACGGTCGAGGAACGGGACCTCGGTGAACATCATGGAGAGATTGGCGGCAAAATCCGGCATCGGTGGTCCCCTCTGTTGCTCTTGCTGTTATTTCGGTTCGCCCGGCAGATGCGTGCCGGTCACCTTCGCATACATCCGCGCCACCGACGCATCGTCGTCGCGGCCCATGCCTGATGCGGCCGTCATCAGAAACATCTGCAGGGCTGCGGCCGCAACCGGCACCGGGAATTTCTGCGAGCGCGCCATGTCCTGGATGATGCCGAGGTCCTTCACAAAAATCTCGACCGCGCTGCGCGGCGCGTAGTCGCCGTCCAGCACATGCGGCATGCGGTTCTCGAACATCCAGGAATTGCCGGCAGACGCCGTGATCACCTCGTAGACCTTTCGAATGTCGAGACCCTGCTTCGCGGCGAATGCGATGGCTTCGGAAGCCGCGGCGATGTGGACGCCGGCGAGCAACTGGTTGATCATCTTGAACGCGGCACCCTCGCCGGCGGCGTCGCCGAGTTCGTAAAGCTTTGCCGCCATCGCGTCGAGCGCGGGACGTGCTTTCGAGAACGCGGCCGGGCTGCCGGAGGCAAGGATGGTGAGTTCGCCCTGCGCCGCCCGCTGCGCGCCGCCGGAGATCGGCGCGTCAAGATAGTGCCGGCCGGTGGCTTCCAGCTGCCCGGCGAGCCGCCGCGCGACATCAGGGTCCATGGTGGCGGAGGAAATGAATACCGCCCCTTGCCCAAGCGTTTCCGCGACGCCATTGGCGCCGAACAAAATGGCTTCGGTCTGCGCCGCGTTGACGACCACGCTGACGACGATATCGGCCGATTTCGCGGCCTCTGCCGGCGTTCCCGCCCCCTTGCCGCCGTCGGCCACGAACCGCCTCACCGTATCCGCCGAGACGTCGCAACCGGTGACCTCGAGGCCGGCACGGCGCAACGAGGTCGCCATGCCATAGCCCATCGATCCCAGCCCGATGACGGCGACACGCGGTTTGGCGGTTTCTGGCATGGTCGGTTCCTCGATCGTTGCTCTTCCGCCATCCGGCGGCGGCTTTGCCTCTGGGTATCACGGCTTGGCCGCGCTGCCAAAGCGTGGGAAAAAGCTTTAGCAAACTGGGCTATGTGCATGAGCGAAACAAGCATCCGCGAGGAAATCTGCCGCCTGGGCCGCTCGCTGTTCGAGCGCGGGCTGACGCCAGGCTCCTCGGGCAATATCAGCGTGAAACTCGACGACGGCGGCTGGCTGGTGACGCCGACCAACGCCTCGCTCGGCTTCCTCGACCCGGCGCGGATGTCGCGGCTTGGGCCGGATGGACGGCTGGTATCCGGCGACGCGCCGACCAAGGAAGTGCCGCTGCACACCGCGCTCTACCAGACCCGCGGCGCGGCACGCGCCGTGGTGCACCTGCACTCGACCCATTCGGTGGCGCTGTCGATGCTGCCTGAAATCGACCCCCGCGCCGCGCTGCCGCCAATGACGCCCTATTACCTGATGAAATGCGGCCAGACCGCGCTGCTGCCCTATTATCGCCCCGGCGATCCGGCCGTGGCGGACGCGATCAAGGGACTGGCCGGAAAATATTCTTCCGTGCTGCTCGCCAACCATGGTCCGGTGGTGTCAGGCGACACCCTGGAAGCCGCGGTGTTTGCAATGGAGGAACTGGAAGAGACGGCGAAATTGTACCTGCTGCTGCGCGGGCTGAACCCGCGGTACCTGTCACCGGAGCAGGTGAAGGATTTGACCAAGGTGTTCGGGCTGGTGCTGCCGGAGCATGACGAGCATTCGTAGCGATTGGATGCCCAAGCACTGTCCACGTCATTGCGAGCGAAGCGAAGCAATCCATGCCGCCCCGGGGATAGATGGATTGCTTCGTCGCTGCGCTCCTCGCAATGACGCGGATGAGCCGTCCAGCCAGGTTACGAGGCTACGACGTTGCATCCTGCGCCATGCGCGCGTCGGCGTACATCACGTCCGTGCGCAGGACATACTTGCGCCCAGCCATAACGGGATCACCCCGATGTTCGATCGGGTGGTGGAACAGAAGCGCCATGCCCTTTTTTGGCGTGACACGGAAAACGGTGCCGGTCGTGTCCATCAAACCGCTTTCCTTGAAAGACGTAGCGCCGCCCTCAAAGTCTTCGTTGAGGTAAACCATGAAAGTGAAAAAACTCCGCTCACCGGTCGACCGTTCGAAATAGCCGTCCAGATGCCAATCGAACTGCTGTCCCACGTCATATCGATAAAGACGCAGCCGCTCGTTCAGCCCAACGGGCTGCCAATTCTTTTTGAAGCGGAATGGAAGATGCTGCGCAAGCCTTCCATAGAGGCCATTCGCGCGCTCCACATCGTCGATCATCAATCGCTCGTTGTTGCGCACGTCCTTCATCATCACCATGCCTCGTCCGGTAGACACGGGGGCTTCCTCGAAGCCTTTTGATTCAGCAAACTGAACGTATTCGTCGCATTCGGCAGCGGTCAGAAAATCGGCGATCGTGCCGACATCCTTTGCGCGCCAGTTCAATCTAGTCATTCAACATCCTCGGGCCGATCTCATTTTGGATTACAGGTTGTGCGTTCAACGTCACGCACGTTAGGCTACAATAGGATATTATTCAAGAATCTCGCCGGCGTCGCGGACGCGTTCCACGGCGGGCTGCATCAAAGCACCGCGGGCATGGGGTGCATGACCGATTTCAAGGCAGTTGCGTGATTGAACGCGCCGCCGGCCCTTGGGCGCGGCAGCGTCATTGTTGACGCGCCGCCGCAGTCGCGTCATTGAAAACGACGCCACGCGCACTGCCTGACATCCGGAAGTATCCCATGACCAAGATTGGCTCCAACCTGCAAATCGACTCCGCCCGGCTGTGGGGCACGATCCATGAAACCGCCCAATTCGGCGCCACGCCAAAGGGCGGCGTGCGGCGGCTGACGCTCGGCCCGGAAGACAAGCAGGTGCGCGACTGGTTCCGGAAAGCCTGCGAGGCGGCAGGGCTGGAAGTGCATGTCGATGCGCTGGGCTCGATGTTCGGCCTGCGCAGGGGCCGCGACATGACGAAGCCGCCGGTGGGCCTCGGTTCCCATCTCGATACGCAGCCGACCGGCGGCAAGTATGACGGCGTGCTCGGCACGCTGGCGGCGCTGGAGGTGGTTCGCACGCTCAACGATGCCGGCATCGAAACCGAAATGCCGATCTGCATCTGCAACTGGACCAACGAGGAAGGCTCGCGCTTTGCGCCGGCGATGATGGCCTCCGCGGCCTATGTCGGCGATTTCACCACCGACGACATTTTGTCGCGCAAGGACGCCGAGGGCATCACCGTGGCGCAGGCGCTGGACGACATCGGCTATCGCGGCGAAGCTGCGGTGGGAACGCAGAAATTTTCGAGCTTCGTCGAGTTGCACATCGAGCAGGGCCCGATTCTCGAAGCCGAGAACAAGACCATCGGCGTGGTCGATTCCGGCCAGGGCGTGTTGTGGTACGACGGCAAGATCACCGGCTTCGAGAGCCATGCCGGCTCGACGCCGATGCCGCTGCGGCGCGACGCGCTGGCGACCTTGTCGGAGATCGTGCTGGTGATGGAGAGCGTCGCCAAGAAGCACGGCCCCAACGCCGTCGGCACCGTTGGCGAGGCCGTGATCGCCAATCCCTCGCGCAACGTCATTCCCGGTGAAATCGCCTTCACCGTCGATTGCCGCAGCGCCGATGCCGCGATCATGGACGCGCTGGACCGGGATCTGCGCGCGGCGATCGCCGAAATCGCGGCGCGGCGCAAGGTCGAGGTCCAGTTCGATCTGATCTGGCGCAAACCGCCGACGCATTTCAATCCGAAGCTCGTCGATGCCGTGGAGAACGCCGCCACGATGCTGGGCTATTCGCACCGCCGCATCACTTCCGGCGCCGGGCATGACGCCTGCAACCTCAACACCGTGATGCCGGCGGCGATGGTGTTCGTGCCCTGCAAGGACGGCATCAGCCACAACGAACTGGAAGACGCCACGCAGGCCGATTGCGCCGCGGGCGCCAATGTGTTGATGCATACCGTGCTGGCGCTGGCCGGCGTTGCATCCTGATAATCAAGAACAAGAGGGGAAAGCCATGCGCGGAGTTTTCGTCGACGCCAATGAATCGCTGGCTGTGATCTTCGAGCGGCTGCAAAAGCCCGGAGATATCGAGGTACGGATCAACCGCGATCCCGACATCAAATCGGATCAGTATCCGCAAATCCTCGACGGCGCAGAGATCGCGATCGTCGACCACACCGCGCTGCCGACGGAAGTTGCAAAGAAGTGCACCGGGCTGAAGCACGTCGTGTTTCTCGGCACCGGCGCGCGCAGCTACATGAATCCGGAAGAGCTCGCCATGCTCGGCATCTCCGTGCACCTGATCAAGGGTTACGGCGACACCGCGGTGGCCGAATGCGCCATCGCGCTGATGTGGGAAGGCGCGCGCGGCCTTGCCAAGATGGACCGCGGCATCCGCGCCGGCAACTGGCTGCGCGACGACGGCATGCAGCTGACCGGCAAGACGCTCGGCCTGATCGGCTTCGGCGGCATCGCGGCCGAAGTGGCCCGGATCGCGCTCGGCTCGGGCATGCGCGTGATCGCCTGGAACCGGTCGCCGAAGAAACATCCGAAAGTCGAGTTTCTCGACTACGACGAAGTGCTGACCGAGAGCGACGTGGTGTCGATCCACCTGCTGCTCAACGACGAGACGCGCGGGATGATCTCGCGCGCCTGCATCGAGGGGATGAAGCCCGGCGTCATCCTGGTCAACACCGCGCGCGGCGCCATCGTCGACGAGCAAGCCATGATCGACGCGCTGGAGTCGGGCCATATCCGCCATGCCGGCCTCGACGTCTTCAACATCGAGCCGCTGCCGGCGGATCATCCGCTGACGAAGCTGGAAAACGTGACGCTGTCGGCGCATTCGGCGTTCCGCACGCCGGAAGCGAGCGAGAATTTGATGCGGGCCGCGTGGGAGCACTGCAGGCGGATTGCGAAGGGGAAATAGCCGCAACCGACGCCAGCGGAGCGGTCCGCGCGATGCCGCAGCAAGTTGCTACACTTTCCCGGCGTAAACCCATCCCGCGGTAAATGGGGCAACGCTACCCGCACCGCAAAAATCACCTTCGGCGAAATGCGGCATCAGGCACGCGCGACGTCCTGATCTATTGTCGCGATGCGTGGCGACTATCCATTTCGCCGCCACCGGCAACATCCCCGCCCCTTCGCGTCAAGACCAAGTCATCCTCGACTTGGACGTAGATTTTGGACATGCAATCCACTCGGCCCCGTACACCCTGCCATCACTGCTACAACAATTCGGCGGCTTCTCGATAGCGCGGGCTGTGCCGTTCGCGACCGTCAACAGTCGCAACGTAGGGCTGAATCCTGCGGCGATAACTACGTACGCCGCCGACTCAACTGCGGTCAACGCGTTCTCCAGCGCTGGAGGGGCGATGATTACAATTGACGTTGCCGTTACGGGAAAATTATCAGCGATCGAGAGGCTCGGGTACCATCTCACCTGTTCGGCCATCTGGTGGTTTCGGAGCCGGTCGTTGAGGGAGCGGCGTCGACCGCGTAAGCGGACGTGCCTAAGTAGCTGGCATGACAGTTACGCCTTCTCCCGCGCGACGCTCGCCAGCGCAGTCAGCGGATCAGGTTCGTAGACGCTCAGCCCGGCATTGATGCTGGCAGCTCGAACTCAAAATCAGCCTGACAGTGAAGCGGTTCACATTTGAAAATCGCCCCTTGATTTAGGCTCGTGGCCCACCCGATTTCGAGAGGTGAGCGATGCCAAGATTCAATAGCCGGGGATTGAGCCCCGCTGTCGTGGGGAGCGAGATTGTCGCCATCCTGGTACTTGTCTTAGCGGCTATGAACTACGTGGAATGGTCATCGGACGCTGTAGGCAAGAAGGAACTGCCAACCCAACTGATCCCTTTTCGCTGAAGATCGCGCAAGCCGTCCGACCCCCGTCGAGATAGGAAGCTGCCCGTTTCGCGGCTTTCACGCCACGCGCGTACTGGCCAACGGAGCAGCTGGCATGACCGTTACGCCTTCTCCCGCGCGACTTGCGCCAGCGCCGACAACGGATCGGGTTCGTAGACGCTGAGCCCGGCATTGACGAAACGATCATCGGGCCGCGCTTCGCGCGGACCCGTTGGCGCCTTCTCACCATGAGGGTCTCGCTTAGTCCACCATGTCCGCGACCGCCTTGCCGCATGCGACCGTGTCGGCATTGCCGCCGAGATCCCGCGTGCGCAGCGTACGTTCGCCCAGCGTGCGCTCGATAGCGCCGACGATCGCGGCGGCCGCCTGCTTCTCGCCGAGATGCTCCAGCATCATCGCGCCCGACCAGATCATGCCGATCGGGTTGGCGATGCCCTGCCCTGCGATATCAGGCGCCGAGCCGTGCACGGGTTCGAAAACGGAAGGGAAATTGCCTTCCGGATTGATGTTGCCCGACGGCGCGATGCCGATGGTGCCGGTGCAGGCGGGACCGAGATCGGAAAGGATGTCGCCGAACAGATTCGAACCGACCACGACGTCGAACCAGTCCGGATGCAGCACGAAGTTCGCGGTCAGGATATCGATGTGGTACTTGTCCCACTTCACCCCGGGATATTTCTTCGCCATCGCCTCCACGCGCTCGTCCCAATAGGGCATCGTGATCGAGATGCCGTTGGACTTGGTGGCCGAGGTCAGATGCTTCTTCGGCCGCGACTCGGCGAGGTCGAACGCGAATTTCAGGATGCGATCGACGCCAACGCGCGTCATCACCGTCTGCTGCGTGACGAATTCACGGTCGGTATCCGGGAACATGCGGCCACCGACGGAGGAATACTCGCCCTCGGTATTCTCGCGAACCACCCAGAAATCGATATCGCCCGGCTTACGGTTGGCGAGCGGCGACGGCACGCCGGGCATCAGCCGCACCGGGCGCAGGTTGACGTACTGGTCGAACTCGCGGCGGAATTTTATCAGCGAGCCCCACAGGGAAATGTGATCCGGGATTTTCGCGGGCCAGCCGACCGCGCCGAAATAGATCGCGTCATGCTTGCCGATCTGCGCCTTCCAGTCCTCCGGCATCATCTCGCCGTGCTTTTCGTAATAGTCCCAGGAGGCGAAGTCGAAATGATCGAAATGCACGGATACCCCGTGCTTTTTCGCCGCCGCCTCGAGCACGCGCAGGCCCTCCGGGATCACCTCCTTGCCGATGCCGTCGCCGGGAATGACCGCGATCCGATACTGCTTTTTGGCGCTCATCGAGAGTTTCCTTACTTGTCTTTGCCGGGCCGGCTAATGCCGCTGATTTGATTGCCTTGCAATGGACCAATCCCGCCCGTTGCGCAACGCTGCACTGCAATGTTGACCGCAGCAGCACCCCGAGCCTAACAATTTGCGCCCCCTGTTCCCACCTCCCCTTACCCAAGCGAGTATTCCCATGGATCTGCATCTGCGCGGCAAGCGTGTCCTCATCACCGGCGCCTCCAAGGGCATTGGCGCGGCCGCGGCCGAAGCCTTTGCCGAGGAAGGCTGCAACGTCATGCTGGCCGCCCGCAGCGGCGAGCAGCTCAAGGCGCTGACCGAGCGGCTGCGCTCGGCGCACCAGATCAGCGCCACCGCCCATGTCGTCGACCTGCGCAAGGGCGAGGACATCGCAAGGCTCGTCAAGGAAGCGGCCGACATCGACATCCTCGTCAACAATGCCGGCGACATTCCGGGCGGCTCGATCGACAAGATCGACGAGGCAACGTGGCGGCACGCCTGGGAGCTGAAGGTGTTCGGCTACATCAACCTCACCCGCGCGATCTACGCGCAGATGAAGGCGCGCGGCGGCGGCGTCATCGTCAACGACATCGGTGCTGCCGGCGAGAAATTCGACGCCAATTACATCTGCGGCAGCGCCGGCAACGCCGCGCTGATGGCGTTCACCCGCGCGCTCGGCGGAAAGAGCCTCGCCGACAACATCCGCGTCGTCGGCATCAATCCGGGCCCGGTCGGCACCGACCGCCACGTCACGCTGCTGAAGACGCGGGCGAAAAACCAATTCGGCGACGAGAGCCGCTACAAGGAATTCCAGAAGAACATGCCGCTCGGCCGGCCCGCGCATGCGCGCGAGATCGGCGACCTGATGGCGTTCCTGGCGTCGGACCGGTCAGGGTATACGTCGGGCGTGATCTTTACGGTGGACGGCGGGCATACGTCGGGGTGGGGTTAGGCGAACCAGTTGCCTCCGTCATTCCGGGATGGTGCGTTAGCACCAGACCCGGAATCTCGAGATTCCGGGTTCGATGCTTCGCATCGCCCCGGAATGACAACTAGTCAATCCGCCGTCCGCTCGAACAACTGCCGGATCAGCGTCGTGATCCGCCCTCCCGCCGACATCATCTCGTGCATGATCGTAAAATGATCGGCGCCGGGAATCTCCTCGTAAGTCACTGGTAGTCCGTATCTCGCGCGATGCCCGGCGAAGTCGGCGGCCTGCTTGCGCAGCAGCGGCAGCTCCGCGCTGCCGACCACCAGCGACAGCGGCTTCAGCGGACCGCCCTCCTGCATCATCGGCGAATTACGTCGCGAAGTCGCCTCATCGGCCCTGAGCTTCTCGTTGAGATAGGAATGGCGGATCGGTTCGAGATCGTAGATTCCCGATATCGCCATGCCCGCCCGCACCATTGGGTGCGACAGCGACATCGAGGTCAGGTGCCCGCCGGCCGACCAGCCGGATACCACAATGCCCCCGGCGGCGGCGCCAAGCGCCGGCAACTGCCCGGCGAGAAAATCGATGCCGGCGTTGATCTCGGCCACGATCTCGTCGAGCGTCGCATCCGGCGCCAGCGTGTAGCCGATCAGCGCCACATTGATGCCATGCGTCATCGGCCCCTCGGCAACGGCGGTGAAAACCTCCTTGGCGCGGGCCTGCCAGTAGCCGCCGTGGATGAACAGCAGCGTCGGCGCGTTGTCGGCGGCTTTGAGAAAGTCGATCCGGTTGCGCTCGCGCGGGCCGTAGCGCAGGTCGATATGCGCCGGAAATCGCTTGCGCATCTCGGCGGAGCGCTGCTCCCAGCCGGCGACCATCTCCGTGCTGCCGGCCACGGCGACGCTGTTGTTGAGGCCGAGATCCAACGCCTCCCGGCCCATGGCGCGCCAGTCCAGCGCGGAAAACAATGTCGTCATGCAGATATCTCCGGTCGGCCACGACTTGGCTGCGTTTCCACTTTGCCGGAAAATGTTCTACAGCACCAGCAGCGGTCAAAAAAACGAAAACGGGAGATACCGAATTGGCGGGTCAGGAGCTGGTGCGTGAGACGGCGTGTGCCATTGTCGGCAAGCTGAAGGCGGGCGAAGTCACCCCGCTCGACCTGCTCGACGTGCTGGAAAAGCGCATCGCCGAGGTCGACGGCAAGGTCAATGCGCTGCCGACGCTGTGCTTCGATCGCGCCCGCAAGCATGCCGCAGACCTGATGAAAAAGCCCGCAGCCGAACGCGGCCTGCTCGCCGGCCTGCCGATCCCGATCAAGGATTTGACCAATGTCGCAGGCGTGCTGACCACGCAGGGTTCGCCGATCTACAAGGATAACATTCCGGCAAAGTCGGACATCCTGGTCGAGCATCTCGAAAACAACGGCGGCGTGGTCTACGCCAAATCGAACACGCCGGAGTTCGGGGCCGGCGCCAACACCTTCAACGAGGTGTTCGGCCCGACGCTCAATCCGTGGGATACGTCTCGATCTGCCGCCGGCTCCTCGGGCGGTGCGGCGGTGGCGCTCGCCACCGGCACGGCGTGGCTGGCGCACGGTTCGGATATGGGTGGCAGCTTGCGCAGCCCGGCGAGCTTCTGCGGCGTGGTCGGCATGCGGCCGAGCATCGGCCGCGTCGCGCATTCTTTGGCCGCGGCGGTCGATCGTAATCTCGGCGTCCAGGGCCCGATGGCGCGCAACGTCGAGGACCTGGCGCTGCTGCTCGACGCCATGAGCGGCGAGCATCGCGGCGACCCGTTGTCGCTGCCGGTGCTGCCGAAATCCTTCCTGTCCGCCGCGCGCTCCGGCAACAAGCCGAAGCGCGTCGCCTATTCGACGGATTTCGGCATCACGCCGGTCGATCCCGAAGTCGCCGCGATCACGCGCAAGGCAGCGCAGCGATTTGCGGAAGCCGGCGTCATCGTCGAGGAAGCGCATCCGGATTTGCGCGAGGCGCATGAATGTTTCCATGTGCTGCGCGCGTTCGATTTTGCACTCAGCAAGGCCGAGCTGCTCCGCTCCAGGCGCGACCTGCTCAAGCCCGAGGTGATCTGGAACATCGAGGAAGGCCTGAAGCTGACGGTCGAGCAGGTCGCACGCGCCGAGGCGCAGCGCGTCGCCATGACCGCGCGCACGCTGGAATTTTTCGACGAATACGACCTGCTGCTCGCGCCCACGACCATCGTGCCGCCGTTCCCGGTCGAGAACCGCTATGTCGCCGAATGCGCCGGCAAGAAGTTCGACAACTACGTCGAATGGCTCGGCATCGTTTATGCGATCACGCTTGTGTGTTGCCCGGCGCTGTCGCTGCCCTGCGGATTTACCGCCTCGGGCCTGCCGGTCGGACTGCAGGTGGTCGCTGCACCGCGCGGCGAGCCGCAGCTTCTCGCTGGATCCAAGGTGCTGGAGGACATTCTGGGCGTATGCGGCACCACGCCGATCGATCCCCGGGCGCCGAAGTAAGGGCACCTTCCCTCCGCAGCCGCGTCCCGGTTCATCGCAGGGCTATCGCATATGAGGCCCAAGTGCAGCGACATCGGCATTGCGCTCCCTCTCCCGCTTGCGGGGGAGGGTTGGGGTGGGGGTGCCTCCACATCGGGATTCTCTATGTGGAGAGAGCCCCCACCCACCGCGCTCTTCGAGCGCGTCGGCCTAAGAGCGAGCTTCGCTCGTCTCGCCCCCCGCAAGCGGGAGAGGCGAACCGAGCTAGCCCGATAAGCCTCGTGAACACATATGCGATAGCCCTACGGCTCATCGTCGGGAACCCGGTACATCCCGCCGCCGTTACCGGTGTTGTCCGGGAAGCCCGACTGAGCTTAACAAGAGGGCATCAACCGCCCGTGGAGCACAGACATGACCGATCAAGCCATCAACCCCGCTGAAGATCATCTCGACATCCAGGATGCGGCGCGGCGGGTCAAGGCGATCCTGATCGGCTCGATCGGCAATCTCGTCGAATGGTACGACTTCTACGCCTACACCGCGTTCGCGTTGTATTTCGCGCCGGCGTTCTTTCCGAACAGCGATCCCGTGGTGCAGCAGCTCAACGCCGCGGTGCTGTTCGCCGCGACCTTCCTGATGCGGCCGCTCGGCGGCTGGCTATTCGGCTTCCTCGCCGACCGCTACGGAAGACGGCTGTCGCTGACGCTCTCGGTCGTCTGCATGTGTTTCGGTTCGCTGATCATCGCAGTCACGCCGACCTACGCCACCATCGGTTTCGCCGCGCCCGCCATCCTGGCGCTGGCGCGCATCATCGAGGGATTGAGTCTGGGCGGCGAGTACGGCGCCAGCGCCACCTATCTCAGCGAGGTCGCCGATCCCAGGCATCGCGGCTTCTATTCGAGCTTCCAGTACGTCACCCTGATCGGCGGGCAACTCACTGCGATCATGGTGCTGTTGCTGCTGCAGAAGGTGTTCCTCACGCCGGAAGAGCTGAAGGCGTGGGGCTGGCGGATTCCCTTCGTGATCGGCGCGCTGCTTGCGATCTTTGCCGCCGTCATGCGGCGCAACCTGCAGGAAACCGAGGCGTTCGAGGAAGCCAAAAAGCTGACAAAGCCGACAGGCTCGATCCGCGGCCTGCTGAAATATCCGCGCGAACTGTTGCTGGTGGTCGGCCTTACCGCCGGCGGCACCGCAGCGTTCTACACCTTCACCACCTACATGCAGACGTTCGTGAAACTGTCGGTCGGGCTCACCGAGGACCAAACGACCTTCGTCATCTTCGGCTCGCTGGTCTTCGCGACCATCCTGCAGCCGATCTATGGCGGCATCTCCGACCGCATCGGCCGCAAGCCGCTGCTGATATTCTTCGGCGTCGCCGGCACGCTGGCGACGGTTCCGATCCTGACCATGCTCAAGGACACCAAATCGCCCTTCACCGCCTTCCTGCTGATCTGCGCGGCGTGGCTGTTCGTCGCCGGCTACACCTCGATCAACGCCATCGTGAAGGCCGAATTGTTTCCGACCAATGTTCGCGCGCTCGGCGTCGGCCTGCCCTATGCCATCACGGTTTCGCTGTTTGGCGGCACCGCGCCGGCGGTTGCGCTCTATTTCAAGACGCTGGGGCACGAGCATTGGTTCTACTATTATCTCAGCGGCATGATCTTCCTCTCGCTGATCATCTATGCGACGATGCGCGACACCAAGCATGCATCTGCGATGCATCGCCACGAATAGCCAGCATGCAGGTCGCTACATGGCTGACGAGAATGAGCCGCCGCCCGAAAGCAAGCTGACGCGCAGCAAGGAGCGCTGGGCGCGCGAGGGAAAATTCCTCACCGGCAAGGTGTCGCGGCCCGAGGAAGCACGGCTGCCGCCGGGACAGCATCTCACCAATGATTGGCCGACGCTCGATCTCGGGCTGACGCCGAACATTTCGCGCCAGCGCTGGCGGCTCGACGTCTACGGCGCGGTCGAAAATCCGCTGTTCTGGGATTTTGCGCAATTCACCGCACAGTCGCAGAGCCAGTTCGTATCCGACATTCACTGCGTCACGACATGGTCGCGCTACGACAACCAATGGGAAGGGCTGGCGACCCGCGACCTGCTCGACACCTGCAGGCCGCGCGAAGAAGCACGCTTCGTGGTGCTGCATTCGCATGACGGCTACACCACCAATCTGCCGCTGGAGGATTTCGCCGCCGAGGACGCCCTGCTCGCCCATAGCTGGTCGGGCGAGCCATTGGAGCAGGAGCATGGCGGCCCGGTGCGGCTGGTGGTTCCGCATCTCTATTTCTGGAAGAGCGCGAAATGGCTGCAGAGCATCGAGTTTCTGGCCGAGGACGCGCCGGGCTATTGGGAGGTCCGCGGCTATCATAACCGCGGTGACCCATGGCAGGAACAGCGCTATTCTGACGATTAGAACTGACAATTCCGGGGAGAAAATCCGTGGCGCATGAACGCTTTCAATTCACCGGCGAAGGCGGCCATCAGCTTGCCGCTGCGCTGGACACACCGGATGGACCGATCCAGGCCTATGCGCTGTTTGCGCACTGCTTCACCTGCGGCAAGGATGTGCTGGCGGCGAAGCGCATCGCGGTTGCACTGGCTTCCAGAGGCATCGCAGTGCTGCGGTTCGACTTTACCGGGCTCGGCTCCAGCGAGGGCGATTTCGCCAACTCGACTTTCTCGTCGAATGTCGCCGATCTCGTCCACGCCGCCGATCACCTGCGCGAGACACGCGGACCGCCTGCGATCCTGATCGGCCACAGCCTGGGCGGCGCCGCGATCCTCGCCGCCGCCGGGCAGATCCCGGATGCCAAGGCGGTCGTCACCATCGCGGCCCCCTCCGATCCCGCCCATGTCACCCATTTCTTCAAGGACCGCATCGAGGACATCCGCACGCAGGGCAAGGTGGAGGTCCAGCTTGCCGGGCGGCCGTTCCACATCAAGCGCGAATTCCTCGACGACATCGCCGAGAACGGCCTGATGACGCACATCGGAAAACTGCACAAGGCGTTGCTGGTCATGCATTCGCCGACCGACGACACCGTCGGGATCGACAACGCCACGAAGATCTTCGTCACCGCCAAACATCCCAAGAGTTTTGTATCGCTGTCCGGCGCGGATCATCTGCTGTCGGACAGGCGCGACGCCGCCTATGTCGCTGACGTCATCGCCGCCTGGGCCGAGCGTTATGTCGACCTTTCCGCGGATCAGCCGGGTGCCGCCGCAAGTGAAGGCCCGCGCAACGTCGTGGTGCGCGAAACCCGCAACGGAAAATTTCAGAATATGGTGTCGACGGGTCCGCACCGGATGCTGGCGGATGAGCCCGTGGCGGTCGGCGGCGATGACAGCGGGCCGGGCCCGTATGATTTCCTGCTCGCAGGCCTTGGCGCCTGCACCTCGATGACGATGCGGATGTATGCCGACCGCAAATCGCTGCCGCTCGACCGCGTCACGGTCACGCTCAAGCACAGCAAGATCCACGCGGAAGATTGCGCCGAATGCGAAACCCGCGACGGCATGCTGGACCAGATCGACCGCGTGATTGGGATAGAGGGCGCGCTTGATGCCGACCAGCGCCAGCGCCTGATGGAAATCGCCGACAAATGCCCGGTGCACCGGACGCTGAAGTCGGAAATACGGATCGTGACGAAGCCGGCGGATTAAGCCGCCGCCAGCGGGCGGACGCGGAGTGCGCCGCGCAGGCCGGCGGCGGTGCCGAGCAGGATGCCGGCAAAGGCGACGAGCGAGGCCAGCGCCAGCGTCGAGAAACCCGTCAGCCCCTGCCCGACCGAGCAGCCGAAGGCCATCACGCCGCCCGCGCCCATCAGCGCCGCGCCGCTTCCCGAGCGCAGCATGTGGCGCGGCGATTGGTAACCCTCGAGATGGAAGCGTCCGGTCAGGAGCGCCGTGACGAGACTGCCGGCGAACACGCCGAACACGGTGACGATGCCGAAATTCAGCGTCGATCCCGTCGACAGCATGACATATTGCAGCGCGTCCGCGATCGGCGCGATGAAGGTGAGCGACGTCACCGGCACAGGATTGAAATCGTCGGCGCCGAGATAGCCGGTGGCGAACCAGCCGCCCGCGACCAGCAGACCGACCACGATGCCGGCGGCGATCTGGCCCGGCGAGCGGCGGAAGGCGGGAAGCGCAAAGGCGAAGATGATCAGCGCCGCCGCGATGATCGAGGCCGCCAGCATGCGCGCGGCCGTCGCGCTCAGGCCTGCAGCGGCGAGCAGCGCGGGGATCGAATTGGCCGTGGCTGTAGTCTGCGACGCGCCGACCAGCGCAATGCGTGACGGCGCGATCAGGCCTTTCAGCGTCATCTGCGCAAAGATCGCCAGCACGACCACCACCACAAAGGAACGGAGATTGCCGCGCCCGAGCAGCACCAGCGCGCGCGAGCCGCAGCCGTTCGACAGCACCATGCCGTAGCCGAACAACAGCCCGCCGAAGAACATTACCGGCGCCGAGAACGACGCCTGCAGATAGATCGATTTGCCGATATCGACGAGGCCGGCCGCCGCCAGCAACTGCGTCGCGGCGACGGCCACGCCGATCGCCAGCGCATAGGTGCGAACCAGCCGGCCGTCGCCCTCAGCCCACCAGCCGCGCAGGCTGCTCATCAGGCAAAAGCCGCTCAACAGCCCGACCGCGCCATAGACGAGGCCGATCAGGAGACCGGAGAGGATGACGATGCTGGCGGTGTCCATACTGGGTTTTCCACTAGGGCCGCAGAATCACACGATCGCGCGAGGAACCGGCCACTGCGATAAACGCTGCTTTCGCCTGCTCCAGCGGATAGATCGCATTCGGCTTGATCGGAAACGGCTTGAGATGCCCGCCGGCGAATCCCGCGCCGAGTTCCCGCAGCACCGCGCCGGTCGCGACCGACGACAGGCCGAGCGTGTCGATGCCGACGTAAGTATGCTGGCCGCGATAGAATTCCAGGATGTTGAACTGCACGATGCGGTCGACCGCGGCGATCAGGATCTGCCGCCCGCGCAAAGCCAGCGATTTGTGCGCGGCCTCGAAATAAGGGTCGCCCACCGTATTGAACACGATGTCGGCACCCTTGCCGCCGGTAAGTTCACGAACGCGTGCCGCGACGTCGGCTGCGGAGGCGTCGATGACCTCGACGTTCGAATTGGCGTGGCCTTCGTAAGCCTCGTTTTTGCGCACCACGCCGATCACGCGCGCGCCGTGCCAGGTCGCGATCTGGGTCGCCGCCTGCCCGACCTTGCCGTTGACGCCCATGACCAGCACGGTCTCGCCGGCCTTCGGAACGCCAGCGCGGCGCAGGCCCTCCATCGCAGTGACAAAGGGCACGCCGATCCCGGCCGCCTCTTCCCAGGAAATGCTGCCCGGCTTCTCCACCACCGCGTCAGCCTCGACCACGAGATGCGTGGCATGGGTGCCGTCACGGCGGATACCGAGATCGCCCGAGGAGCCGAACACCTCGCGACCGATCCAGCCCTGCGGTCCGTCGATGACGACACCAGCGTAATCGCGGCCCGGCGTACGCGGAAAGACTGCATAGGGCATCAGCCCGGTCGCGGCTTTCACGTCAGACGGATTGACCGCGGCGGCCTTGACCTCGATCAGCAGTTCGTTGTCGGCGCGGGACAAAGCCCTCGTCTCGATCACGGGCGCAAGCGAAGCCGCATCGGCTGCCTTCGCCGGCAGGCGGACGCAGCGGGCCTCCACCGCAACAGGTCGAACATCGGACTTTTCGGCAACGGACATCAGGGATTCCCGCTCGGTTTCAGAGCAGGAATTACCCTTTCGGCCGCTTGTCGTAAACACGTTTCGCCTTGCCGAGCGAGCGTTCCAGCGTGTCCGGCGCCACCGCCGTGATGCGGGTGGTGATGCCGATGGTGTTCTTGATGAAGACGGCGACCTTCTCCGTATGCACTCGCAGTCCGCTGCCGTCCCAGTGCTCGGGACGGGCTTCGGCCAGCACGGTCATTTCGTCCATCCGCCCTTCCCGCGTCAGCTCGATGATGAAATGGCCGCCGCACCAGTCGGTCGCGAGCAATGCCTCTTCGATCTGGGTCGGGAACACGTTGACGCCGCGCAGGATGATCATGTCGTCGGATCGTCCCGTCACCTTCTCCATGCGCCGCATGCCCGGCCGCGCGGTGCCCGGCAACAGCCGCGTCAGGTCGCGGGTGCGGTAACGGATAATCGGAAAGCCCTGCTTGGTGAGCGAGGTGAAGACCAGCTCGCCCTTTTCGCCGTCGGGCAGCACCGCCCCGGTTTCGGGATCGATCACCTCCGGATAGAAATGATCCTCCCAGATGTGCAGGCCGTCCTTGGTTTCCACGCACTCCTGCGCGACGCCGGGACCGATCACTTCCGACAGGCCGTAGATATCGGTCGCGTCCATGTCGAAGGCGTGTTCGATCTCGGCGCGCATCGCGTTGGTCCAGGGCTCGGCGCCGAAGATGCCGAACTTCAGCGACGATTTGCGCGGGTCGAGGCCCTGCCGCTTGAACTCGTCGAGAATGGCCAGCATGTAGCTCGGCGTCACCGTGATGATGTCGGGGCGAAAATCGTTGATCAGCTGCACCTGCCGCTCGGTCATGCCGCCGGATATCGGCACCACGGTGCAGCCAAGCTTTTCCGCGCCATAATGCGCGCCGAGGCCGCCGGTGAACAGGCCATAACCATACGCATTGTGCATCAGCATGCCGCTACGACCGCCGGCCGCACGGATCGAGCGCGCCATCACCTCCGACCAGATGTCGATGTCGCCTTGCGTGTAGCCGACCACGATCGGCTTGCCTGTGGTGCCGGAAGACGCGTGGACGCGAACCAGTTTTTCACGGGGCACCGCGAACATGTTGAATGGGTAATTGTCGCGCAGGTCGGTCTTCACCGTGAACGGGAATTTGCCAAGATCGGAGAGCTGCCGGAAATCCGACGGATGCACGCCGGCTGCGTCGAATGCCTTTTTGTAATGCGCGACATTGTTGTAGGCGTGCTTGAGCGACCAGGCCAGCCGCCTGGTCTGCAGCGCCATGATTTCGTCGCGCGAAGCGCGCTCGGCCTCGTCCAATTCGGCGCTGTAATCGCTTCCGTTGGATTTCAAACTGGCCATAGCCATGGCACGTTCCCCTTGCTTGCTATTTTTGTGTGGTTTCGTTGTCGGCACCCGGTAGCCACGTCCCGGCGATGGTGCGGGAGTGACCGCGGAATTCGGCGATCACGGCATCGCCTGAGGTGACGCGGACGTCGTAGATGCCGGACCGGCCGCTGCGCGAAATTTCGCGTGCGGTCGCGACCAGCACGTCGCCGAGCTTGCCCGGACGGATGAAGGTGATGTCACATTGCGCGGCGACCGCGCGCTCGTTGCGCGAGTTGCAGGCAAAGGCGAAGGTGGAATCGGCAAGCAGGAAAATGAAACCGCCATGGGCGATGCGCTGGCCGTTGACCATGTGCGGCTGCACCGTCATCGACAGCGTCGCCTGCCCGGGCCTGATCTCGACAATCTTCATGCCGAGGCCCTGGCTGGCGTCGTCTTCCTTCCACATCGCATCCGCGCAGGCGCGGGCGAGTTCGTCCGGTGACAGCGCGATGTTCATAGCGGTGCGCCCGCTCTGCGAGACGGTTCCACGACGTTTTCTCCTTGTGCGTACGGGCCTATTTGGCCTCTTTACGTAGTCTCTTAGTGTTGGGTCGAAGCACCTGACGTGTCAACGATCCCTAATTTATTGCCAAGTCATTCCGGGGCGATGCGAAGCATCGAACCCGGAATCTCGAGATTCCGGGTTCGCGTCTTCGACGCGCCCCGGAATGACGGTCACACGTGATCGTAATCCACCACGACCTTGTCCGAGCACGGCCGCGCCTGGCAGGTCAGGATGAAGCCCGCCTTCAGCTCCCACGGCTCCAGCGAATAATTCACTTCCATCTGTGCATCCCCTTCGACCAGCTTGGCGCGGCAGGTCGAGCACATGCCGCCCTTGCAGGCGAACGGCAAATCCATGCCGGCGCGTAGCGCTGCATCCAGAATGGATTCCTCCTCGGCGACCGGCACCTCGCGCCGCTTGCCGTCGATGATCAGCGATGCCATCGCCTTCGGCGGCGCGGAGGCTTCGACGACCTTCCTCGGACGCGGCTTGCCGCCGAACTCGGAGACGAAACGCTCGACGTGAATGCGCTCCTCGGCGATGCCGATGTCGCGGCAGGTCGCCTCGATGTCTTCGCTCATGCCGACGGGGCCACAGACGAAGACGTGGTCGACGCTCGCGGCCGGCACCAGCGAACGAAGCAGTACGCGCACCTTTTCACCATCGAGCCGGCCGTGCAGGATCGGGATGTCCTGCTCCTCTCCCGAGATGACGTGGAAAAGCGAAAGCCGCTGCATGAAGCGGTCTTTCAGTTCCTCCAGCTCTTCGAGGAACAGCATGCTCGACGTCGAGCGGTTGCCGTAAAACAGGAAGAAGCGGCTGTTCGGCTCACGCGCCAGCACGCCCTTGACGATCGACAGGATCGGCGTGATGCCGCTTCCGGCGGCAAAGCCGACATAGACCCGAACTTCACCAGGCGCATGGGCGACGCCGAAGCGGCCGGTCGGCGTCATCACGTCGAGTTCGTCGCCGGCCTTCAATTCGTCCGCCGCCCAGTTCGAGAACGCACCGCCATCGACCTTCTTGACGGCGATGCGCAGTTCACCGTCGTCGGGGCCGGAGCAGATCGAATAGGAACGGCGCACTTCCTCGCCGTCCATCGTCGTGCGCAGGGTGAGATATTGCCCCGGCGTGAAGCTGTAATCGGTTTCGAGTTCCTTCGGGATGGCAAAGGTCATCGAGACGGCGTCGGCGGCCTCGCGCCGCAGATCGTTGACGGCAAGACGATGAAAACGGGGCGCAAGGGACATCAGCTTTCTCCACCGTCATTGCGAGGAGCGGAGCGACGAAGCAATCCATCTCTCCGCACGCGGCGCCATGGATTGCTTCGCTTCGCTCGCAATGACGGCATAGGTCATGGCCTCAGTGACACTTGAAATAATCAAACGGTTCGCGGCAGGCCTTGCAGCGCCACAGCGCCTTGCAGGAGGTCGAGCCGAATTCCGACAGCAGTTCGGTATTCCCGGAGCCGCATTGCGGGCACGCCACCTGCTGTTCCCCAAACAGCGCCCGGCGCGAGTTCGAGGCTTGCGGCGGCGCGATGCCGTATTGGCGGAGCTTGTTGCGGCCGTCCTCGCTCATCCAGTCGGTGGTCCAGGCCGGCGACAACACGGTACGAACCGTCGGCCGCGTGATGCCCGCGCGTTCCAGCGCCAGTTCGATCTCGAGCGCGATCATGTTCATGGCGGGGCAGCCGGAGTAAGTCGGCGTGATCGCGACCTCGACCCGGCCGTCATGCACCTCGACCCCGCGCAGCACGCCGAGATCGGCGATGGTGAGCACGGGTATTTCGGGGTCCACGACCTGCGAAGCCGCCTCCCAGGCGCGCCGCCGCAGGTCGTTGTCGGTGAGGACGGCCGTCACCATGTCGCCCCCGGAAAAGTCCGCTGCATCGATTGCAGCTCGCTGAGGAGATGGCCGAGATGCTCGCTGTGCCGGCCGCTGCGGCCGCCCTGCTGCATCCAGTCATTGTTCGGCAGAGTAAGCGTCGCCTCGCCGACGACGCCCGTGATGGTCTTCAGCCATGACGCGCGTAGCGGCGCCGGATCGATCGCGATGCCGGCATCGATCAGGCCGCGCTCGCTGTCGTCGACGGCAAACATCTCGCCGGTGAAGGCCCAGAGCTCGTCGATCGCAGCCTGCGCGCGGCGGTGGCTTTCGTCGGTGCCGTCGCCGAGCCGGACGATCCATTCCGAGGAATGGCGCACGTGATAGGCGCTTTCCTTTTCCGACTTTGCGGCGATCGCCGCCAGCGTCGGATCGCTGGAGCGCATCATCGCGCGCCAGTAGAGATCGGCGAAGGTGGCATAGAAAAACTGCCGCACCATGGTGCGGGCGAAATCCCCGTTCGGCTGTTCCAAGAGCAGCAGATTACGGTACTGCCTGACGTCGCGCAGATAGGCGAACTTGTCCTCGTCGTTGTCCCTGCCCTCGACCTTGGCCGCGTAGGAATAGAGCTCGCGGGCCTGGCCGAGCAGGTCGAGCCCCATATTGGCCAGCGCCATGTCCTCTTCCAGCATCGGCGCATGGCCGCACCATTCCGACAGCCGGTGCCCGAGGATCAGCGCATCGTCGGCGCGGCGCAGCGTGTAGAGCACCAGCGGCGTTTCGGAGACAGTGATGTTGGCGATGGTCATTCTGTTTCCGCCTGTATCCACTTGCTCGACCTCATCCTGAGGAGCGCGGAACGCGCGTCTCGAAGGATGGGCCACGGGCCTCGTGGTTCGAGACGGCGCTGTGCGCCTCCTCACCATGAGGGGTGAAAGTCACATATGCCCAACTTCGTCCGGCACGTCATAAAACGTCGGATGCCGATAAATCTTGGATTCCGCCGGCTCGAACATCATGCCCTTCTCGGACGGATCGGAAGCGGTGATGGCGTTCGACGGCACCACCCAGATCGAGAGGCCCTCGCCGCGGCGGGGATAGATGTCGCGCGCGGCCTGCAGTGCCAGCGTGGCGTCGGTGGCGTGCAGCGAGCCGACATGCTTGTGCGCCAG
>Ga0081540_1000885_pt1 | contig 27046 bp, 24 predicted proteins | sample TabmetS2T1R1_FD_71024 | JGI IMG/M metagenome (GOLD analysis project Ga0081540, IMG submission 71024) | Tabebuia heterophylla rhizosphere microbial communities from the University of Puerto Rico - S2T1R1 | ecosystem: Host-associated > Plants > Roots > Rhizosphere ...
CGCGATCGGGACAGCCTCCTCGCCGAGGACGCCCTCGCCAGGAGCGACCAGGCGGCGCTCGAGCAGCTGATGCGCGGCGTGACCTGAGCGCCGGCTACAGATAGCGCGCGGCGAAGAACTCCCGGAGCCGCGTGTCGCTGCGGAGCAGATCGAGCGTCAGGTCCGCGTGCCCCGGCACGTACCCGTTGCCGATCAGCATCGTCAGGTCCTTCCCCACTCCCTCGGCCCCGAGCGCCGCGGCGGTGAAGGACGTCGCCATGGAGAAGAAGATCGCCGTCCCGCCCTCGCGCGTGGACAGCACCGTCGCCATCTCCGTGCCGGGCACCGAGGCGCAGTTGATCACCAGGTCGCACAGCGCCCCGCCGGTGGCCTTTCGCACCGCCTCGAGCACCTCGACCGCCTTCGTCGCGTCCACCCGGAGGCTCACGTCGGACACCCCGAGCTCGGCCAGCGCCGAGAGCGCCTTCTCCGAGACGTCCAGCGCCAGGAGCTGCCCCTTTCCCCCGGTGCTCCGCCGCGCCTGCGCGAGACACAGCGCCCCGCTCTTCCCCGCACCGAGCACCGCGATCCGCATGCCGGGCCGTGCGTGGCGCGCAACCAGGGCCGGCGCCCCGCACACGTCGAGCGCGGCGAGGATCAGCGTCTCCGGCATGTCGTCCGGCACCCGCGCCCAGATCCCGCTGGCGAAGAGGATGGCGTGCCCCCGTACGTCGACCCGGTCCACCTCCATCCGGACGGCGCGTACCTCGTCGATGACCAGCGGCGTGAGGGACAGGCTCACCAGCGTGGCGATGCGCTCGCCCGGCTTCACCTTGCCGTGGGCCGGGTGCTCGGCTCCGACCTCGCGGACACGGCCAAGCAGCATTCCCCCCGAGCCGGTGACCGGGTTCTGCATCTTCCCCCGCTCGCGGACGATCTCCTGGATGCGCGCGACCACCGCGTCGGGTGAGCCTCCGCACGCCTCCCGGATCTGCTTGAACGACGCCGCGTCGACGTTGAGGCTCTCGACCTCGATCAGCATCTCGGACGAGCGGATGGGCAAGGCCGGATCGAGGCGGGCAGCGCGCTGGGGAAGCACACCCGGCTCGCCCTTCACCCTGTCCAGCCCGTAGGGATCGCTGGTCACAGAGAGCGCGGCTACCACGACCCGGCGGCGGCCGTCATCCCTGGTGACGCGCCAGCCGCGTGCCGAGGAACGCGAGCGACCGGTCGTAGCGGTACGTCGTTCCCATGTGCCCGTCGTCGTACTCCTCGTGCACCACCGCCGCCCGGCCACCGGTCACCAGCCGGGCCAGCATCCGCGCGCCCCAGTTCAGGCCGAACTCGTCGCGGGTGCCGCAGTCCACGAAGATGCTCTCCAGAGAGCGGAACGGGTCCGGGTCGCGCTCCACGAAGCGGACCGGATCCTCCGCCAGCCAGCAGTCCCACACCGGCGCGTCGAGGCGCGCCGTCGCCAGGTCGAACGGCAACGCCACCCCCAGAGGCTGCGCGGGATCCGGCGAGTAGGCCGCCGACATCGCGAGCAGGTTCACCACCGCGTGGTCGTCGCCGGCCATCCGCGTCTCGCGGATCCGGCGCTGGAATCCATCCCACCAGGGCTGCACACCGCCGGCGCGCACCAGCGCAGAGGCCGCCTTCGGAAACTCCGTCAGGTAGCAGTACTCGAAGTAGGAGTCGGCCGAGTGCGAGGCGATGTGCCCGAACACCCCGGGGAATCGCCGGGTCAGCTGCCAGGTGGCGTATCCGCCGGAGCTTCGTCCCGCGACGGCCCGCGAGGCTGGGGACCGGAGGGTGGCGTAGGTCCGGTCGACGTGGCCGAGCACGTCCTGCACCAGCATCTGCCCGTAGGCGCCGTTCCCCGGCGAGTCGATCCACTGGCTTCCTCCCAGAGCGGTGATCCCGTCGGGGAAGACCGTGAGGAACGGCGGCACGCCCGAGGCGAAGAGCGCATCGATCCGGTCGAGGATCCCCGGACCGAACGGCGCCGTGTTGAACCAGCCCAGTGCCGAGCCCATGAAGGCGTGGAGGAGCACCACCACCGGGTAGCGATTCCCTCCGGGGGCGTAACCCTCCGGCAGGTACACGGGACAGGGCCGGTCCGCCGGATCGCCGCGAGGATTTCCGGCGAGGGCAGCGCAATGAATCGTCTGGATGTCGAGGCGACCGCGTGGCACGGCCGCGCAGTCTGCTTCAGGGCCCCGGCTTCGGGAAGCGCGCCATGACCGCCTGGAGGTCCGTCCAGGCCGGCTTCTTCTCCGCCGGGTTCCGCAGCAGGTAGGCAGGATGGAAGGTGGGCATGAGCGGAATGCCGACGTACTCCCGCCACTGACCTCGGAGCCGGGTGATGGGTGTGTCGGTCCGGAGAAGGGTCTGTGCCGCGAACTTCCCGAGCGTCACGATGACCGACGGTCGGATGGCGTTCAGCTGCGCCTCGAGGAACGGCTGGCAGGCCGCGATCTCGTCCGGCTCGGGATTGCGGTTCCCCGGCGGGCGGCACTTCACCACGTTGCAGATGTAGACCTCGTCGCGGCTGTAGCCCATCGCGGTGATCATCTTCGTCAGCAGCTGCCCGGCGGCGCCGACGAAGGGGATGCCCTGGTTGTCCTCCTCGGCGCCAGGACCCTCTCCCACGAAGACCAGGCGTGCCTTCGGGTTCCCCACGCCGAAGACGAGGTTCTTCCGCCCCGAGCAGAGCTTGCACCGCTTGCAGTCACCGAGCGCACGGCGGACCTCGTCGAGCAGAGGCGGCTCTCCTGCGGCGTCGGCGTGCACCACCTCGGCCTGGATCGAGGGTGGGACCGGCGCCTGGCGCGCGGCGCTCGGTGGCTGGACGGCACGCGCCGTGGCGGCGGCCTCGACCTGCGCGCGAGCGGCCCTCGGAGGAGCCGGCGCGGGACGGGGTGGCTCGGAGCTCGTCTCGGCAGCGACCTCACGGTACTCGACGACCACGGGCGGGGTGCTGGAGCCCTCGACGGTGACCTGGACCGACATCGCCGCGGCGATCGCGCCGAGCGCCCCGTCCATCGAGGCGTGAAGCTCCTCTCCGGCCACGTCTCGATGCCAGCCGAGGTAGCGGCGCACGTCCGCCAGGACCTCGGCCAGCGCCTCCGCTCCGGGAAGCGCTCCGTCCGCCACGTTGGGTGTCCCTCCAGCCCGGGTCGGTACCGGGGAAGGGTCACCCTCGCATGTCGATCCGACAGGGTCTCAGGGCGTCGCGACGGCCGGCGTCGAGCGCAGCGCGGCGATCCGGTCCCACAGCCCGGCGGCGACGGCGTCCTTCGTTCCGGACAGCTCGAGCCGTCCACCGGCGCGGTCGACGATGACCACCGAGTTCGTGTCCACGCCGAACCCCGCGTCGGCGCGGCTCACGTCGTTCGCCACGATGAGGTCCAGGCCCTTGCGGAGCAGCTTCGCCGTCGCGTTCTCCACGACGTTCTCCGTCTCCGCCGCGAAGCCGACGATCAACGGCCGGCGAGACAGCGTCCGCGCACGTTCCGCCGCCAGCGCGAGCACGTCCGGAGTCCGGAGCAGCGCCAGCGGTGAGTCCGCCGCCGGGTCCTCCTTCTTCACCTTCTGCTCCGCTCGCTGCGCCGGTCGCCAGTCGCTCACCGCCGCCGTGGCCACCAGCACGTCGATGCTCTCGAGGCGCGGCAGGACCGCGTCCCGCATGTCCTCGGCGCTCACCACGTCCACAACGTCCAGCCCGGAGCGATCCACCGAGCCGACCGGCCCGAGGACCACGGTCACCTGCGCCCCGCGCGCCCGTGCCGCCCGCGCGATCGCCAGCCCCATCTTCCCGCTGCTGGGATTGCTGATGAAACGCACGGGGTCGAGGAACTCCCGCGTCGGCCCCGCGGTCACCAGCACCCGCGTCCCGGCCAGGGCGCCTTCCCCGAGGAGTTCCGCCGCTGCGTCTGCGATCTGATCCGGCTCGCTGAGCCGCCCTGACCCCACCTCGCCGCAGGCCAGCAGACCCGCGCCGGGACCCACGAACCGGTACCGCGCGTCCTTCGCCAGCACCGCCAGGTTCCGCTGCGTCGCCGGGTTCTCCCACATCGCGGTGTTCATCGCCGGCGCGAGCAGCACCGTGCCGCGGTACGCCAGCAACGTCGCCGCGAGCGCGTCGTTGCCCATCCCCGCCACGATGCGGGCGAGCAGATCCGCGGTCGCCGGCGCGACCACGAACAGCTCGCTCCATCGCGCGAACTCGATGTGCCCGAACGCCGCCTCCTGCGACGGGTCGAGGATGTCGGTCAGCACCGGGTGCCCGGTCAACGCCTGGAAGGTCAGCGGTCCGACGAAGGACGTCGCCGCCGGCGTCATCGCCACCCGCACCTGCGCGCCCGAGCGCTGCAGCGCACGCACCAGCTCGGCGGCCTTGTACGCCGCGATGCCGCCACCGACGCCCAGCCCGACGCGCCGGCCCTGGAGCACGCTCCGATCCATCTCGACGAAAGGTGTAGCCCCGGGCCCCTGACCCGGCAACTTCACAGCGAGAGTCGAGTAGAACCCGACACCTGGACCGTCCGCAGCACCGGCGCTCCCTGCCGCACGCCCACCACGGTCCACGTCCCCGGGCTGAGCCCGTCGAACCGCGCCGACCGGTCCACGCCGAACAGCAGCTGACCCTCGGTGCGCGGGCCGGGCCGCTCGCTGGAGGTGGGTGGCTGCGCCACGCCTGGCTCGATCCAGAGCGCTTCCAGCGGTGCCACCACGTCCACCTCGAGCGACGCCGAGCCCGAGGCCGGGCCGAGTACCACCTCCGGGCCCGGCAGACGGACGAACCACACCCGTCCCGGCTGGGCATCGGTCGAGACCCGGTACTCTCCCGCCAGCGCCTTTCCGTTCACGGTGCCGTCCTCGCCGGTGGTCCAGGAATGGCTCCGCGCCCCGGAGAGCTGCACCGTCCGCCCCGCGGCCGGAGCTCCCGACGGACCGAGGACCCGGATGCGGACCGCCTGCTCCCCGGCGAGCACCAGCTCCACCGAGCCGGGCAACGAGGCCTCTGCGCTCGCAGCGAGATCTCCCTTCATCGCCTGGACGCGAAGCGCGCTGCCCTCCGGCGGCGCCTCGCGGATGGGGAGCACGAAGCCCCCGGCGCGGTCGGTGCGGGTCTTCTCCGCTCCGACGCTCACCTCCGCGTCCTCCGCCGGCTGTCCCGAGGGGAGCTTCACCCGGCCGCGTAGCTCCGGCGCGGGCTGCAGCTCGATGTCGCCCAGCTCCGAGAGGCTCGCACCCGACTGCACGGCCCGGGTCTGCATTCCCTCCGCCCCGACCCGGATCTCGATCCGGCCGTCGCGCGGGTCGAGCGGCACGGCGAATCGACCATCCGTCGCCGCGAGCTGCCGGCCGTCGATCGAGAACGCCGGCAAGGGAGTCCCGCCGGGACCGACCACCCTGCCGCGGTAGATGGGACGATCGCGAAGCACCAGCCGCACACCGGTCTGCCCGGCACGCGCGGTCACCGCCGTGTCCATCATGAGATCTGCCGTCCGCGAGGTGAGCCGGTAGTCGCGTCCGGGGCGCAGGCCCTTCAGCACGAAGCTTCCGTCCTTGCCGCTCGTCGCCGGCAAGCCCTCCGCCTCGTCCACGCCGACCATGGCGCCCGCGACCGGCGCGCCGCCGCGAGTCACCACGATTCCCTGCACCACCCCCACCGCCGGGAGGTACAGCCGCACCGGAGAGATGGTTCCCTCCCGGGTGTCGAGCTGCAGCGTGTTCCGGGCTCCGGTCTCCGGGGACAGCGCCTCGACCTCCAGTGGCCCCCCGGGAAGCCCGAGGAAGCGCATCTTCCCCTGCGCGTCGGTGGCGCGATCGGCGTGGAACTCCACCGGCTCCCCTCCCCGCTGGCGGACCGTCACCACCGCGCCCGCGACCGGGGCCCCCTGTGCCAGCACCAGGACGTCGAGACCCGCGCGCGGCTGGAGACGGAGCTGCACGTCCGCGGCCGGCGCGCGCACCTCCGCAGTGGCCCAGCCCAGGTCCGAGTGGTGGGCCTCGAGCCGCACCGTCGATCCCTCCTCCACCTCGAGGCGGAAGCGCCCGTCGACCCCGGTCCGCGCCTCGACGCCTCCGGGCGCGGCGACCACCGTCACCGCCGAGGCCGCCCGCCCATCGGCTCCGAGGACGCTGCCCACGATCGCCGCAGGGCGTGCCAGCGCCCGGGCTGCCGGTGCCGGTCCGGACTCGCGCTCGGCCGTCGCGGCAGCCCTCCGGTGAGCTCGCAGCTCCCAGAGACCCAGCGCGAGCAGCAGCACCGCCCCGGCAGCCCACGGCCAGAGCCGCCTCCTCCGGTAGGTGGGCCTCACCTCGAGCGAACGGGGGCTCACCTCGTGCTCATTCCTCGGCGAATGGTTGCACCGCCTGCGCCGCTGCGAGCTCCTGCCGGACCTCGGAGAGCTCGTTGTTGGTGGCCCGGAGCCGATCGGACAGCACCTGCACGAAGCTCCAGAGGAGCTTCACTGCCAGGATCGGCTCGCGCTTCATCAGCTGCATCAGATCGGCGCGAGCGATGACCATCGCGCGGGTGGATTCGAGCGCGCGCACCGTCGCGCTCCTCGGCGCGTTGTCCACCAGCCCCATCTCCCCGAAGTGACCTCCGGCACGCAGCTCGGCCACCCCCACGCCTCCGGTCTCCACCCGCACCCGACCGCGCACGACGATGAACAGCTCGTCTCCCGATTGCCCCTCGATGAGGATCTCCTCGTCGGTGGGGAAGCTCCGGGTCGAGGCGATGGAGAGGATGGCCGTCTGCTCCTTGTAGGTGAGGTGCCGGAAGATGGGGATGCTCTTCAGCACCTCCATCCGGCTGGTGGTCTCCTCCAGCTCCTCGAGCGGAGCCCCGCCGTCGGAGATACCCACCACCACCGCGGTGACGTTGTCCTTGCCGCCCCGCTCGTTGGCCAGGGCGATCAGCTTCGCCGGAAGCTCGCCCAGCGGAATGTCCTCGATGACCTTCGGCAGCTCGTCATCCGGGACGTAGCCGTGGAGCCCGTCCGAGCAGAGGAGGAACAGGTCCTTCGGGAGGAGGTCCACCATCAGTGTGTCGACCTGGACCGACTCCTGGATGCCCACCGCCCGGGTGATGACGTTGCGGAGCTGCGAGGCCTGGGCCTGCTCGCGGGTCAGCGTTCCGGCCTTCAGCTGCGCCGCGATGAGGGTGTGGTCCTCGGTGAGCCGGTGGGCCTGGCCTCCACGCAGCAGGTACACCCGGCTGTCGCCCACGTGACCCACGATCGCCTTTGTCCCGGCCAGCACCAGGCAGACCACGGTGGTGCCCATGCCGCGCTTGCTCGCGTCGGCGGCCGCCAGCCGGTAGACCTCGGCACAGGCACGCTGGATCGCGGTCTCCACCAGAGCTGCCGCCGCGGCACGGGCCTCCGAGGTGCTGGCCTGGGAGAGGTCCTCGAGCACCGGGCGCCCGGCGGTGAGCTGCTGCCGGACCACCTCCACCGCTCGCTCGCTGGCCACCTCGCCCGCGGCATGGCCTCCCATCCCGTCGGCCACGATGAAGAGGCCGAGGTCCGGATCGACGGCAAAGGAGTCCTCGTTGTGCTGACGCTTCCGCCCGACGTCGGTCAGGCCGTAGGCCTCGGCGGTCAGGGCCACTGGCGCGCTCCGCTCATCCCTCGAACCGTGCGGCGGCGGAGAATACCGTAGAGCGGACTCGCTAGCGCCAGTTGAAGAAGAGACCGGCGGAGAACCCGCCGATGTCGTTCGGCGAGTAGAGGCGCGGGTCCTTGGTCCAGGGCTGGGTGACGCCCACGGTGACGCCGATCACCACGCGCCCCACGCGGTAGCCGCCCTCGACCCGCCCTTCCACCGTGCCGGCGGTGCTGGTGTCCTCGTGGATGGGGGGACCCCCGGCAAGCGGGTTCTGGTAGTTGGCGCCGAAGATGCTGACCCCGGCGGTGATCCGCCCACCCACGTGCCAGCCCTGCGCCCAGTCGCCCTCGTAGGAGATGCCGGCGAGGACCTGCCACTGGTGGAGCTCGGTGACCGGAGGGTCGGCGTTCTCGTTGATCACGCTCCGCTTGCCCACCGCCCAGCCGCCGCCGCCCTCGATGATGATGTTGAGGCTGTCGATCCGCTGCTGGACCACCGGGATGTGCCAGGCGATCCGGAGCTGGGGGGTGATGTTCCCGTTCTGGAAGAAGGTCAGGATCGCGATTTCCCGCGGCAGGTAGGCCGGAACCAGCGCGGGGGGCTTCTCGGCCACGCGCTGGGCGAAGGCGGGGGCCCCGAGGAGGATGGCCGCCAGGAGGACGACAGGGGGGACTCGGCGCATAAGTGGGCTGTCGGCTTGGCAGTTTTCCAAGGACATTGTCAACGGTCAGAGACGTCGACTAGAGACCCCCCTTCGTGGTCGGCACATACCCCACGATGCCGGTGCGACCCACCCCTTCAGGGGCACCAGGGAGCCGGCGCGAGGAGTCTCACCAGGACATGGCACTCAAGACCATCAAGGCCCGTGCGGCGCAGGCCGCCGAGCTGCTCGAGTCGTTGAAGCGCATCGCGCGGGTACGACGAGAGGCATGCAGCTCCCCGGTGCTCGTCGTGTACGGCCAGAACGAGGCCGCGAGCATCTACTTCGAGGGGGAGGACGGGACACCGCGGAACGGCCGGAACCACTGACCTGCCAGGCGAGAACGGTCCGTTCACGGATCTTCACGCCCTACTTTCCTTGAGTTCGCGGATCCTTGTGTGTAAGGGCCGGGGAGTTCCGAACCGAGTGTCCTCCCAGGGGTTTGCGCGTTGCTCGTAGCGCTGTTGGCTCTCACCGTCGCGGCGCCCACCTGCGGCCCGCTGGACCTTCCCACTGCCCAGGCGCTGGCGCTCGCCCGCAGCGACGAGGTGGGCATCAAGCGGAGCGAGCTGGCCGCGGCGGAGGCGGACCGGGCCGTGGCCCAGGCCATCTGGTTCCTCCCCGAGTTCTACGCCAACGTGCCGGTGGGGGTCGTGCCGGGGGCAACCCTGAGGACCGGGCCCAACGGCCAGAAGGATCAGAACGACATCACCGCCATCGAGACGGGGAGTAACCGGGGCCTGACCGACCTCGGCGCGTTCGTCCGGGTGGAGGTCAACGCGCTGCAGCCGCTCTGGACCTGGGGACGGCTCAAGGCAGCCACGGACGCGGCGGCGGCCGGTGCCGAGGCCCGGAAGTTCCTGGTCGATGACACGGCGAACGCCATCCGCACCCGGGTTCTGCAGCTGGTGATGGGGATCCGGCTCGCCACGCGCCTGCTGTCGATCGGCGCGGACGTCCAGAATGCGCTGAAGGAGGCGGATACCCGCGTCCAGAAGTCGTTGAAGGCGAACGATGGGGAGATCTCCCCCGAGGACCGCTACCGCATCGAGATCTTCCGCAGCCAGCTCACCCAGCGGATCGCCGATGGTGAGCGCGCGGTGCAGGTGGCCCGGGTGGGGCTGGCGGCGACCCTGGCCCTCGAGCCGGCCCAGCTGCAGCTCCGCGACGATCCGCTTCCCGACACGGCGCAGATCCGCCCCCCCAATCTCGAGGCCGCGCTGGCCGACGCCGCCTCGATGCGCCCGGATCTGAAGGCGCTCGACAAAGGCATCGTCGCCAAGGAGGCCGATGTCCGGGCGAGCCGGGCCGAGCTGTTCCCCCAGCTGGGGCTGGTCGGTCAGTTCGCGTACTCCCGCGCGGCGGGACGGGACACCATCACCAACCCGTACGTGGGGGACTACTTCAACGCGCTCACCATCGGCGCCGCGCTGGCAATCCGGCAGAACCTGTCCTTCTGGACCGTCATCACCCGGACCAACAAGAAGGACGCCGAGCTCGACACGCTGCGGAAGCAGCGCGCCGGGGCCCTGCGGGGAATCCGGGTCGAGGTGGAGACGGCGGTGGCCGACCTCAACGCGGCCATCACCAAGCGCGAGGCGTCGGCGAAGGCCGTGGCCGCGGGGCGGAGCTGGTTCCGCAGCGCCACGCTGAACTTCGGCGTGGGTGTGGGCGACGGGAGGGACCTGATCGACGCCTACCGCGGCTACGCCGAGGCGCAGTACGGGGACGCGCAGGCCACCTTCGATCTCCTCGCCGCGCAGGCGCGCCTGGAACAGGTCACCGGGCGGATGCCGCCCACCCCCGAGCTGAACTGTCAGATGCCCTGAGGGCGCGGTCGCCGGGACGCCGATGTGCGGCGCGGTCGCGGCGTCGATCGATGCTCAGCCCCCCGAACCAGGGGGACGCCGATGTGCGGCGCGGTCGCGCCGTCGATCGATGCTCAGCGTCCCGCCTCGGCGGTGCCGCCGTCGGAGATCTGTCCCAGCGCCTTGACCTGGGCCTGGACCACGTCCGCCTCCGGCCATCGATCGTAGAGCACGAAGTCGGCGTAGTCGGCCTCGCTCCGGGACTTCGTCGCATCGCCGTCGGTGAGCACGCCGAGGGCCACGAAGTCCGGGACGTCCTCCAGCTTGCCGCCGAAGTAGCGGACGAAGTCCCGCCGGGGATCGACCGTCTCGGTCTGCCAGGTGCCGACCGCTCCGCCGCTCCGGAGCACCACCTCCCGCTTCGCGAAGAAGGGGTTGTTGGCGAGCTCGCAGGTGCGGCCAGCCGGGCCCACCGTGTTCCAGACATACTTGATGACCATCACCTTGAGCCCGGCCTTGAAGGTGGCGAAGACGCCCGCCGCCGCGTCGCCCACGTGGGGATTGCAGTCGTCCCCACCCTTCGGGAACGCCAGGACCCGCCAGCGCCAGCGGACGCCGGCGAGCTTGCGCCGGAAGTGCTCCGGCGCCTCGATGCCCCGGACCATCGTGTCGAAGGGCGGCCGGTAGCGTGCCGCGAGGTAGTTCCCCTCGGGCCCGGACTCGAACGCGTAGTAGTCGTCCTCTCCCGAGCTCTGCTTCACGACCTGGAAGGTGCGGATGTCGAGCGGAGTTCCGTCGTTCGCGGAGGCGAGCAGGGAGAGACTGACCAGGAGAGGAATCACCGTTTCGAGATTACAACCGAGCAGCAGGTGCCGAGAGTCCCGCCGGGGCTTTCCCGGCGCTGCCGGTCGTGGTAACCCCCGCGGCCCGATTGGCTAGGTAGCTCAACTGGTTAGAGCGACGGTCTCATAATCCGTAGGTTCCCGGTTCGATTCCGGGCCTAGCCACTCTCCCCTCTGCTGGCCGCACGATCTTTGACAAACCACCCAGACGGGAGACCCTTGGGCCACCGACGCGACAGCCCTGTCGCACCGGAGAGGAGCCCGCCTGCATGGAACCCAGCCCCAGCCCCGCCGTCCCCGAGACGACGGCTCCGGCCGAGCAATCCGGGGATCCGGACGGAAGCTTCACGGTGAGCACCCACGTGCTCGTCCCGGAGGAGGACGTCCGGCGGCTCCGCGCCCTCTCCGCACGCACCCGCGTCGCCCAGAGCGACTACCTCAGGGAAGCCGTCGAGGACCTGCTCAAGAAGTACGGCGTGGAGCCATGAACGCCGCGCCCGCCGAGCCCCTCGAAACACGGGTGTTGCCGCAACCTGGCCCCAGGAGTCATCCTTCGCTCCGCCTTGACCCGCGTCCCCGTACGAGGACGGAGGGCATCGTGGAGGCGATCCAGGCATGGCTCGACGCGCAGCTCTGATCGTCCTCGTCTTCGCCTTCGGGCTTCTCTCCTGTGGCAGCAAGGACTGGTCCTGCACCTGGACCTGCAGCTCCGACATGACCCACGGGTCGGCCACCTATCCCGACGGAACGGCTGACCCGACCGCGCAGTGCACCGCCGACCACGGCGTCGGGTGCAACGACTTCGACTGCAACTGCAACCAGTGATCGCTACCCCGCCGTCGACGCGGCGTCCTCTTCCCGCTCCAGCCGCCCCGCGAGATCGCGGAAGGACAGCTGGTCGATGGAGAGGAACAGCAGCCCCAGCCCGATCTGCTGAGCCGTCTGGCAGAGCCAGAGCACGTTCGCGTAGGCGAGCCCGGGGCCGTTGACCACCGAGGCCGGCAGAAAGATGGAGAGGCCGAGCTTCACCGCGGCCTGGAAGGTCCCGACCATCCCCGGCGCGGCGGGAATCATCACCCCCACCACCACCAGGCACATCGCCACGTAGGACTGGAAGAGCGAGAGCTGGAAGGGGAACGCCCGCATCAGCACCCACATCCCGAAGCCGTTCAGCCCCCAGTAGAGGAGCGTCCAGACGATGAACGCCGCCAGCTCCGCGGGACGGTGCCGTTGCTTCAGCGCCCCCACGAAGCTGTCCACAACGCTCGAGGCCCGCTCCCCCAGCGAGGGCGACATGCGCCCCAGCGTGCCCCGGACCAGGGCCACCGCCTTGTCGTGGTGCCAGGCGGCGAAGAGCAGGAACAGGAACCCGCCGAAGAAGATGAGGAACATCGCGTTCGCCCCGTAGCGGGCCAGGCGAACCGGTGTCGTCTCTCCGTGGACGAAGAACAGCAGGCCCCGGAGCAGGAGCGCGACGAAGACTCCATCCGCGATGCGCTCCAGCACGACGGTGGTCATCGCCGCGCTCCGCCGGATGTTGCTGCGCTGAGCGATGAGGAAGGGTCGGGCGAACTCGCCGAGGCGGAAGGGGAGCACCAGCAACATCATGAAGCCGATGGCGCTGGCGTCGTTGAGCGCGCGGAACTTGACCCGCTCCTGGGAGGCGAGCAGCGAGCCCCACCGCGCCGTCCGGCAGAGGTGAATCAGCAGCAGGATGACCAGATAGGGCAGCACCCAGGCGTAGTTCGCCGAGCGGAGGCTGGCCCATTGCTCCGCCCAGTGGGTGTCGCGGAAGGCCCACCAGCCGAAGACGACGGTGACGGCCAGGCTGGACAGCAACTTGAGGAGACGCTTCACGAGCTGCCGCCGTCTACCCTACCCGCCTCCGGCATTTCCACCGTCTCGCCCCGCAGGATGCGCCCCGGGCCGTCGCGGAACAGACGCTCGACGGCCGGATCGCCGGCACAGGCGCGTAGCTCCGCGAGGGCACGCTCGATCCACCTCCGCGCTCCGGCCGGGGCGTGCAGGTCGGTGGCGGCCACCGCGTACAGCCCGTCGTCGAGCAGGGTGCGGGCGGTGCGACGTGCCGCCGGCCCGTAACGGCCGCTGAGCGCGCCCACGTCCAGCTGCAGCCGCGCGCCGAGCGCCACCACCTCGGCGGCGCGACCGGGACGCTGCAGCTCGAGGCACCGCTCGGGGTGCGCGAGGAGCGGGATGACACCCTTGCGCATCATCTGGAACACGAGCGCGGGCAGGGCCGGAACCGGCGCGGAGTACGGGAGCTCCACCAGCACGTAGGGTCCCTGGTGGACAGGCCGCGCCGCGGGCGTTCCCAGCGCCTCGAGGAACCCTTCCTCCACCAGCGCGTTCTCCGCGGAGAGCTCGAGCGCGAGCGGCACTCCCCCTTCTCCGAGCGCGCGGCGGAGCTCGTCCAGCCGCTGGACGCACACCTCGACCGGCGCGTAGCCGGCGCGGGCGTGCGGGGTCACGGCGACGGTCGCCACGCCGACCTCCACCAGGGCGCGGGCCATCTCCAGCGCGTCGGCGGGCGTCCGGGCGCCGTCGTCCACTCCGGGAAGGAGGTGGCAGTGGAGGTCGACGTAGCCGCTCATCGCTCGGAGCTGTCGTCCGGGAGCGACGGCTGCTCCTCACCGTCGGCCGGCGTCGACGGAACCCGGTACTCCTCGCCGAACCACCGGCCGAGGTCGACCCGACGGCAGCGGTCCGAGCAGAAGGGAAACGACGGGTTGCGGCCGCGCGGCTGGACCTGCTTCTTGCACACGGGACAGGGGGCGATTCGTTCCACGACCGGATCTTCTAAGGCCGCGGCCGCCCCGGTTCCAGCGCGCCGCCCCGCCGACCCCTCCGGAGCCGGGTCGCCCGGCCACGGGGCAAGAGCGAGCGCCCCTGCAGCACCACGAGTCCCACCCCGACCACGATCACCGGCAGGAGCAAGCTCAGGTGGTACAGCAGGACGAAGGCGAAGGCGACGTTGTGGGGGACGCCGGCGCCGGCCAGCGCGAACGCACCCGCCGCCTCGAAGGACCCGGCCCCGCCCGGAACGGGCACCACCGTGCCCAGGTTCGCCGCGGTGACCAGCGCGAACGCCACCATGGGGGAGAGCGACAGTCCCAGCGCGTGCCCGGCGACCATCACCACCGGGACCTCCCAGAGCCAGGGGAGCGGCGCGAGCAGGAGCTCCACCACAAGGAGGCTCCGCCGATCGTGGGCGGCGAATCCGGTGCGCAGCTTCTGCAGCCAGCGTGGACCTGGATCGAGCCGAGGCGAGAGCCGGCGCAGCAGGGGGAGCTGAGCGATGATCGCCAGCGCTCCCGAGCCGAGGACCAGCAGGGCCAGGATGCCGATGGCGTGGACGAGCCACGCCTGCGGCGCTTCCCTCCAGCCCAGGGCGCTGACGGCCCAGGTGAGGACGAAGGCGAGGATCCAGCCCGCCTTGTCGCTCCAGTAGTCGAGGAGCTCCGTGCCCAGCAGCGTCACCCGGCTGGTCCCGGTCCGCTTGCCCAGGTACTGGACGCGGATGAGGTCGCCTCCCCGGGCGGGGATGAGGACGTTGAACGCCGAGGCCACCAGCATCCCGGCGACCGCCTCGGGGTACCTCAGAGGCAGCACCGGGCGCACCACCCACCACCAGCGAAGCGCCTGGAGCGCGACGAGGACGAAGGTCCCGGCCACGGCGGCGAGCAGCGGCAGAGGACGCGCGCTGCGAAGCGAGCCCGCGACCTCGCCCCAGCGCAATCCCATCAACCGGGCGACGAGGACCGCGCTCCCGATGCCGAGGGCGATGCCCCCGAGCGTCCTGAGCAGGGTGACCCAGCGGGGGCGCCGCGGTCGCTCGGTGTCCTCGTCCGCCATGGAGCGCCACAATCTCGGGCGCCCCCATCTCCCGTGCAATAAGGTCGCCCGAGGAAAAGCACATGCGTGCAGTTCGCATCGAGCAGCCCGGGAGCGCCCGGGGGCTGCGCCTGGTCGAGATGGACGAGCCGGTCCCGGGGTCGGGGGAGATCGGGGTCGACGTCCACGCCAGCGCGCTGAACCGCGCGGACTGGTTGCAGATCCTCGGGAAGTACCCCGTGCCGCCGGGGACGCCGCCGGACCTGCCCGGGATGGAGTACGCCGGAACGGTGCGCTCGGCTGGTCCCCGCGCCGTGCGCTTCCGGCCCGGTGACCGGGTGATGGGACTGGTCCCCGGGGCTGCGTTCGCCGAGCGGCTAGTCACCCACGAGCGCGAGGCGATGCCGGTGCCCGAGCCGGTCTCCCTGACCGAGGCAGCGGTGATCCCCGAGGCGTTCATCACGGCCTTCGACGCACTGGTGCTCCAGGGGCAACTCGGCGCCGGGGAGCGCGTGCTGGTCCACGCCGTCGCGAGCGGCGTGGGCACCGCCGCCTTGCAGATCGTCAACGCCTCGGGCGCGACCGTCGTGGGGACCGGCCGGGACCCGAGCAAGCTACAGCGCGCCGGGGCCGTCGGACCGTTCACCCCCGTGACCGTCGCGCGGGACACACCTCGGTTCGCCGAGCGGGTGCTGGAGCTCACCGGCGGCGCCGGTGTGGACCTGGTGCTGGACCTCGTCGGAGGGCGTTACGTCGCCGAGTCGCTGGCCTGCCTCGCGCCGCGCGGCCGGATGATGCTGGTGGGCACGGTGGACGGGGTGAAGGCGGAGCTGGACCTGCGGCTCGCCTTCGCCCGACGGGCACGGCTCACCGCCACCGTGCTCCGCTCCAGAGCCCTCGAGGAGAAGATGTCGCTCGCCCGGGAGGTGGAGCGCCACGTGCTCCCGCTCTTCTCCCGTGGCATCTACCGCCCGGTGGTGGATCGGGTGCTGCCGGCAGAGAAGGTGACCGAGGCCTTCGAGCATCTCGCGGCGGACCGGAACGTGGGAAAGATCGTCCTCGCATGGAGCGGCGCATGAGCTTCGACCCCGGTGCCCCGGGCCTCGCCGGGCAGGCCTATGGACTCCCCCACTCCGTGGATGAGGCGCGGGTGGTGCTGGTGCCCGTGCCCTTCGAGGCCACCACCTCTTACGGGGGCGGCGCGGCGGACGGGCCGGCGGCGGTGCTCCGTGCGTCGGCCCAGGTGGATCTCTTCGACCTCGAGACCGGGCGCCCCTACGTGGACGGCATCGCCATGCTCCCCGAGGAGTCGCGGGTGCGCGTCTGGAACTCGGAGGCCAAGCGCCTCGCCATGCCGATCATCGAGGCAGGCGGCGCGCCGCCCGGGGACGCGGGGCTGACCCGGGTGAACGCGATCTGCGAGGAGCTCAACGCCTGGCTGGAGCACACCGTGGCCCGTCTCATCGCCGACGGGAAGCTGGTGGGCACGGTCGGAGGCGACCACGGGAGCATCTACGGGGCAATCGCCGCCCACGCGCACGCGTACCCCGGCATGGGCATCCTCCACCTGGACGCCCACGCGGACCTCCGCGACGCGTACGAGGGTTTCACCTGGTCGCACGCCTCGATCTTTCACAACGTCGTCCGGCGGCTGCCGGAGGTCTCGCGGCTGGTGCAGGTGGGCCTGCGCGACATCTCGGAGGCGGAGCTGGCGCTGGTCGAGTCCTCGGGGGGCCGGGTGGTCATCCACTCCGATCCGGAGCTGAAGCGCCGCGCCTTCGACGGCGAGCCCTGGGCCCGGCAGGTGGATCGCATCGTCCAGGCTCTTCCCGAGCAGGTCTATCTGTCCTTCGACATCGACGGCCTCGATCCCACGCTCTGCCCGCACACGGGGACCCCGGTGCCCGGCGGACTCTCCTTCCCCGAGGCCGCCGCGCTGATCGCCGGGGTGGTGCGCTCGCGTCGCCGGATCATCGGAATGGACCTGAACGAGGTGGCGCCCGGACCGGAAGGCGACGAGTGGGACGGGAACGTGGGCGCGCGGCTGCTCTACAAGATGATCGGCTGGGCGCTCCGCTCCCAGCGTGGAGGTGAAGGACGCTGATGCGCCCCCTGCTGGCGGTGGGCCTCGGGCTGCTGGCGCTGCCGGTGGCCCGGGCGGACGTGGCTCACCGGCGTTCCCCGGTGGTGGACGTGGTCCAGAAGGTCGGACCGGCGGTGGTGTTCATCGGGACGGAGCAGGTGGTGGACCGCAGGATGCGCGGCACGCCACTGCAGGACCTCCTCCTCGGCGACGGCAGGCGCCCGCAGCGGCAGACGGTGCAGTCGCTCGGCTCGGGCGTGATCATCGACCCGTCGGGCACCATCGTCACCAACGATCACGTCATTCGCGGCGCCTCGGCGGTGCACGTGGTGCTCGCCGACGGCCGACAGATCGACGCCGAGGTGGTGGGAGCCGACGCGCAGAACGACCTGGCGGTCCTCCAGGTCCAGTCGAAGACGCCGCTCCCGGCGGCGAGGCTCGGCACCTCGAGCGACCTGATGATCGGCGAGACGGTGGTGGCGATCGGCAGCCCCTTCGGCCTGACCAAGACCGTCACCTCCGGCGTGCTCTCGGCGATGGGCCGGAGCTTCAAGGCGAACGAACAGCTCTACATCGACTTCCTGCAGACCGACGCGGCCATCAATCCCGGAAACTCCGGCGGCCCGCTCCTCAACCTGGACGGCGAGGTCATCGGCATCAACACCGCCATCTTCAGCGGGGCGCAGGGGATCGGCTTCGCCATCCCGGTGGACAAGGTCCGCCGCATCGTCCAGGAGCTGAAGAGCTTCGGGAAGGTCAGGCCAGCCTGGGTTGGTATCAACGCCATGGACCTGACCGCACCCGTCGCGAAGAAGGTCGGCTGGGAACGCAGCGGCGGCGTGGTGGTCGAGTCGGTGGATCCGGGAAGCCCGGCGGCTGCCGCCGGTGTCCGGCCCGGAGACGTGGTGGCGGAGCTGGGTGGCTCCCCGGTGCAGGACGCCGACGAGTTCCAGGCGCGGATCCGCGGCTATCCGGCCCGGGCGGCGATGCCGCTCGTGCTGTGGCGCGACGGGCACCAGATCGCGGTCACCATCACCCCCACCGAGTTTCCCTCGGCCCAGGCGGATGCCTTCGCCTGGGCACGGCTGGGCCTGCGCCTCGAGCCCGCGCGCGGCACCCTGGCCGTCTCCGAGGTCAGGAACGACAGCCAGGCGGAGGGCTTCGGGATCGACCGGGGAGACCTCATCGTCCGCCTCAACAACGTGGGGCTGGACTCGCTGGCCACCTTCCGGGAGGCGCTGATCTCGGCCCGGCACGCCCGGTCCGTGTTGCTCGTGGTGAGACGTGCGGGTCGAAACTACCTCGTCACGTTCCGACTGTAAGGGTCGCAGTGGACCCTGATCTGGAGGTGTGACTCCTGGTCACAGACCGGGGGGGCATGCATCCGGTCGATTTCTCGGTGTTCGAGCAAGCGCTGTAGAGTCCCGCTCCAGCGTGACCCGAATCGTCCCGACTTATCGCACTGCGGGGCCGCTGCTGGCGGGCACCCGTTCGAGCGCCATGCTCGGCCTCGAGGAACGGGAGGCCTCGGCGCGACCCGTGGTGCTCGTCTGGGCGCCGCCGGATCTCCCGAAGGACGAGGATCGCTTCTCGCAGCTCCAGCGTGACACGCGCCGCGCGGTCACCCTCGACCATCCGCACATCGTGAAGGTGCACGGCCTCGCCACGCTCGAGCAGGGGCTGGCGCGCGTCGTCGAGTACGTCGACGGCGAGTCGCTGCGCGACGTGCTGGAGCACACCGGGAAGCTCACCCCCGCCATCGCCGGTCGCATCGCCCTGGATTGCGCGCTGGGCATCCACTACGCGCACGTCGCGGGCAACGACGACGGCACCCCGCTGGTCCACGGAGACCTCCGGCCCGAGACGGTGATGCTCGCCTTCTCCGGGCGAGCGAAGGTCGGTGGCTACGGCGCGCTCGCGGTGGCGCCGAAGGAGACGAACGGGCAGCGGGTCGTGAATCGCCGGCGCTACTGCGCCCCGGAGCAGATCATCGGCGGGCGGGCGGCGCAGACCCCGCAGACCGACGTCTTCCTCCTCGGGCTGGTCCTCTACGAGTGCCTCACCGGACGGATGCCCTGGGACAAGGAGACCGACTTCGACCAGGCGGTGATGAACGCGCCGCTGCCGCTGGAAGGGCTGCCGCTCGGGGTCCAGGATCTGCTCCGGAAGGCCACCTCGAAGCGCGCCTCGGATCGGCACAAGACGGCCCTCGCCTTCCGCGACGCCGTGGACGCGATGCTCGCCCCGCTCGCATCGCCGGCGCAGCTCTCCGAGCTGCTCGAGCACCACTTCCCTGCGCAGGACTCGCCCCGCGCGGCGCGAAAGCAGGTCCTGGACGCGGCAATTGCGGCGCACGCCCGGGCGTGGGCGGCGCAGCCCCCGAAGCCGTCCGAGGAACCCACCATCCCCATCTCCCAGCGCGAGCTGGCGGAGCTGGACGCGCCGAAGTTCGACTGGCGCTCGAAGATGCCACTGGTCTTCGGGGTGGCGGTGGCCGGCGCCCTGGGCATCACCTTCTGGGTCCAGACCCGGCACGCGGTGCCCAAGCCGATGCTGACCTTGCCGCCCGGCCAGCAGGCCGCCCGTCCGGCGCCAGCGCCGCAGGCTGCCCCCGCGGTCGCGACGGCCACCGGCACGATGCCCTCCGTCGCACCGGCCGTGGACCGCGCTCCGGCGCCGGTGCCGGCCCCGGCAGCCGCCTCGGTACCGCCTGCGGCCCCCGCGCCTGCGGCCACCGGGCCGACCCCGGCCGCCGCTGCCGCCGTCGCGGATGGCAAGCCGAAGGGGGACTTCCTGACCACCGGGCTTGAGCTGGTGACGGATCCGCCGGTGGAGGTCGCCCTGGACAAGAAGCCCTTCGGGCGCACGCCGATCGTCATCCCCGCCACGCCGGGGCGTCACGCCTTGACCCTCAGCGACGCCTCCAAGGGCATCAGTCAGACGCGGGTGGTGACGGTGAGGAAGGACGGCATCACCTCGATGCACCTCACGGTGGGTCGGGGCACGCTCTCGGTGCGCGCGCCGCAGGGAGCGCGGGTCATCGTCGACGGCCGCGTGGTGGGCAGCAGCCCGGTGGACGACCTCCACCTCTTCGAGGGCACGCACCACCTCAAGGTCACGCTCGGCGATGCCGTGTGGCAGCAATCGTTCGTGCTCCGGAGCGAGCAGAGCCTGCGCTACGACGTCGAGCTGAAGCCGACCAACGGCGGCTGACCCGCCGTTCACCGACGTCGTGCAACGCACGACGTCGCCGCGGCCGCGCGTCGCACAGTCGACCGCCCGCAGCCGCATTCCGAGCGATGCCTTGACCGAGCGCTGATCGGGTGCTCGGAGCGCCCCGCTCGCCGCACCGCGCCTCCGTGACATCGGACCACGGCTGTCAAACCGCACCGCGTCGGCATCGAGGCGTGCGCTCGCCCGCCCTCCGCTCGTCCGTTGCTTGATCAACGACCTATTTCCGACAGGCACTGGCTTCCCTGCGGCAGCCCCATTCTCGAAGGCGCCTACTCGCACGCCCCGCTGCCGGCTCGGGGGAGTCCCTGCCGGCGCGGGAAACAGGAGGGAGACCCTTTGCAATCACAGCCTCGACCGTTGCGCCTCGCACCCGCCTTCGCGCTCATGGCCATCCTCTTCGGAGGCATGGCCGCAGTGCCGAGCGGCAGCTCGTGCTCCACTCGCAATCTCGTGTTCCACGAGGGCACGAACATCGCCGCGACCGTCTCGCCGGACGGCCAGAAGATCATCATGGACCTGCAGAACAGCCTCTGGGCGTTGCCCATCCACGGCGGAAGGGCGGAAAAGCTCACCGACGATTTCCTCGAACCGTCGCGGCCGCACTGGTCACCCACCGGTGAGCTGGTGGCTTTCCAGTCGTACACCACCGGCACGTTTCACATCTGGGTGATGAAGCCGGACGGCAGCGGGTTGCACCAGCTCACCGACGGCCACGGCGACGATCGCGAGCCCCGGTTCTCGCCGGACGGAAAGCGGATCGCCTTCTCGTCCGATCGCGCCTTCACCGGCACCTATGACATCTGGGTGGTCGACGTCGCGACCGGGGCGCTGACCCAGTGGACCAAGGCGACGACGGACGAGTACGAGCCGAGCTGGACGCCCGACGGCAAGGAGATCGTCTTCATCAGCGGCACGGGCGCGGTGGGGACCAGCATCCAGGCGATGGACGCCACGGGCAACGCCCGGACCCTGATCACCGCGCCGACGGGCTTCCGGCTCAACTCCCCGGTGATGGCACCGGACGGGGTGCGGGTTGCCTACGAGCAGTTCGCGAACAACAAGAGCACCCTCATGGTCTCCGGCCAGCAGGTCGGCACCAGCAACGACGTCTTCCCCTTCCACGTCACCTGGCTCTCGGCGGACCGGCTGCTCTACACCGCGGACGGCAAGGTGTGGGTCTCGGACGTCTCCGGAGCGAGCGCCGACGAGATCGCCTTCACCGCGCGCTACCGGCTGCAGCGCGCCAGCTACAACCGGAAGCGGTTCGACTTCGACTCCCACCACGCACGGACGGCCCAGGGCATCGTCGGGCCGGCGCTCTCGCCGGACGGGAACCGGGTGGTCTTCCAGGCCCTGAACCAGCTCTGGGTCATGAAGATCGGCAAGGCGCCCCAGCAGCTCACCGGAGACGGCTACTACAAGTGTGACCCCTCCTGGTCGCCGGACGGCAAGCGCATTGCCTACTCCTCGGACAAGGCCGGGACGGAGGACCTGTACGTGCTCGACCTCGAGACGGGCGACGAGCAGCGGGTGAGCTCCGTCGTCGGGGCCGAGGTGTCCTCCGCCTGGTCGCCCGATGGCTCGCAGCTCGCCTTCCAGGATCAGACCGGGGCCACCTTCGTGCTCGATCTCGGGACCGGGACCATCCGTCAGGTCATCGCCTCGCTGTTCGCGCCGTCGAAGCCCAGCTGGTTCAAGGACGGCAAGACCCTCGCGGTCGGCGCGCTCAAGCCCTACACCCGCCGCTTCCGGGAGGGGACCAGCCAGATCCTCACCGTCGACGTCGCCTCGGGCGCGCTGACCTACACCGAGCCGGCGCCCTTCAAGTCGATCAGCACGCGTGGCGAGGACGGGCCGGTCTACGCGCCCGACGGTTCGGCGGTGGCCTTCGTGATGGAGAGCACCCTCTGGGTCCGGCCGGTGGACGAGCACGGGGTGCCCACCGGTGAGGCGAAGCAGATCAACTTCGAGGTCACCGATGCGCCCACCTGGAGCGGCGACTCGAAGACGCTGCTCTACCTCTCCAACGGAGAGCTGCGGACCATCCCCCGCGAGGGCGGCACTCCCACCACCGTCCCGCTCGACCTGTCCTGGAAGCCGCAGGTGGCGTCCGGGCGGATCATCGTCCACGCCGGCAAGCTCTGGGACGGCAAGGGCCCGGGAGTCAAGACGGACGTGGACATCGTCATCGACGGCAACCGGATCAAGAAGGTTCGCCCCCACCAGGCGACGGCCGGAGATGCGGACGACCGCACCGCACGGTTCATCGACGCCTCGGCGCTCACGGTGATCCCGGGGCTCTGGGAGTCGCACACCCACGAGTGGATCTCCGGGAAGTTCTACGGGGACCGGCTGGGCCGGCTGTGGATGGTCTACGGAGTGACCTCGCTCAACTCGGTGGGCGATCCGGTGTACCGGGCGGCCGAGACCCGCGAGGCGTTCACCTCCGGGCAGCGAGTGGGGCCTCGCTTCTTCGCCACCGGCGAGGCGATCGACGGCGAGCGCATCTATTACAACTTCATGCGGCCGACCTACGGGACCGACGAGCAGTTCGAGCGGGAGATCTCGCGGGCCGAGGCGCTGGACTACGACATGGTGAAGACCTACGTCCGCCTCCGCCACGAGGACAACGCGAAGATCACCCAGCGGGTGCACGAGCGGATGAAGGTCTGGACCGCGTCCCACTACATGCTCTCGCCCATGGCCTACGGCGAGGACGGCATGACGCACGTGAGCGCCACGACCCGGACCGGCTTCGCCTACACCCGCTCGTCGGCCGGCATCAGCTACGAGGACATGCGCTCGGTGTTCAAGAACACCGACAGCTTCGACATCAGCACGACGTTCAGCTCCACGCTGTACGCCGACGATCCGAAGATGGTCGAGGACCCGCGGCTGACGACGCTGAACACGCCCTGGGACCAGGTGCTGCTGGTCGCCAAGCGTGACGCGGCCGTCAGCAGCGACCAGACCGTCGCCCGGGACAGCCTCCAGAAGGAGGAGAACACGGTCGCGGCCGTCCGCCGTGGCGGGGGCGTGATCCTGGCGGGGACCGATTCCCCGCTGGACAACGTCGCGACCGCGCTGCACCTGAACCTCCGTGCTCAGGTGCGCCTCGGGGGCCTCGCGCCGTGGCAGGCGCTCCAGTCGGCGACGATCCTCACGGCCACGGAGGTCGGCGTGGCCGACGATCTGGGAACGGTCGAGGCGGGGAAGCTCGCCGACCTGGCCTTCATCTCCGGTGACCCGCTCACCACCATCGAGGATCTGGCGAACGTGCAGGGGGTGATGAAGAACGGGCGGCTCTACACCGTGCCCGAGCTGATGCTCCCGTTCGTCTCACCGGGCGGGCTGCAGAACACCTTCAAGGCGCAACGGACTCTACCGGCCGCGCCCGGCGTCGAGCGTTCGCGGTCGACACACTGGTGGCACAATCCGGCGGAGATGATCGAGGACGACCACAAGTAGCCCGGGCGGCGGGCTCAATCGTCCGGGTGATGGCTGAGCGCGACCCGGTTGCCCTCCGGGTCGCGCACGTACAGCGTCCAGCGGGTCTCGTGGACCAGCGGGATGCCGCGGCGGTCCAGCTCGGCGCGGATGCGCGCGCGGTCCGCCCGGGGAACGCGCAGCGCGACGAGGAAGAGGCCCGGCCGCCCGTCGCGGAAGCTCGGGTCCGGCGAGGGCTGGGTCTCCACCCGCTCCAGGGCGAGGAACCCTCCCCCGCCCACGTCCAGCCAGATGCTCCGGAGCCGGCCGTCGGCCGCGTGGTGGCGCTCGATCTCCCGGAGGCCGAGCACCTCCTCGTAGAAACCCGCCACGTCCTCCAGCGCCTTCACCTGGATGGCCAGGTGGTGGAACCCCTGGACGTTCATCCCTGCGTCCCCGGGGTCCACGGTGCGACAGGGCCCACCGGACGCGCCTCGGCCACCTCGCGCGCCGGGACGAGCGTGGCGACAGGGATGGCCGCCGGCGGCGGGGACGGCTTCGGTGGCGGCGCGGGAAGCTCGCCACGTCCATCGAGCACGAGCGCCGCCAGCGCGTCGAGGCGGATCAGCGTGGCCAGCGCCTCGATGAGCGCCACCAGCAGCAGCGCCACGCCGCCGGCAGCCGCCGCGGCCCGGCCGGGTCCAGGGGCTCCGGCCTGGAGCACGCTGACGCCGGCCACGAGGAATCCGGCCGGGACCGCGGTGACGAGCCAGAGCGCAACCACGGTGCCGGGCCTGCGGAGCAAGATCGCCAGGGCAGCTCCCGCCGCCTCGCCCATCCGCGCCGGGCGGCTGACGGAGGTGACCAGCCCCAGCTCGAGCCAGAGCGCCGCGGCGGGAACGACGAGGAGCCCGAGGCTCAGGACGAGCGCCACCCCGGTGATGCCCAGCAGCGAGACCAGCGGGCTGCCCAGCACGGTGGCGACGCCACTGCCGACCAGCACGCCCCAGAACCAGATCGAGAGCAGCTCGTTGACCAGCACCGCCACCGCGGCCCAGGCGATGCCCCGGAGCCCTGCGCGCGCGACCGAGAGGGCCGGTGTTCCGGGCGCCGTCCGGAGCCGCGTCGCGCCCGACTGCACGGCCACCGCCAGCACCACCGCTCGCGCCAGCGAGGCCAGGAGCAGAAGCCCCGCGCCGGAGAAGAGGAGCGTCCGCTCGAGCCGGAGGGCCGGGTCTCCGAGGAGGAGCGCGGCGGCCAGCGTGCGCCAGACGACCTGCGAGGCGGCGAGGATTCCGGCCAGAACGAGCACGGCGAGCGCCGACGACGTCGCGGCGCGCGCCCCGAGCCGGAGCAGCCAGCCGATGCGAGCGCCCGCCAACGGGGACTCCGCCGCGATCATCGCGCGGCGTCCGTGCGAGGCGCGCCCGAGGGAGCCGGCGTGGCGGGAGGCTCGGACACGGTCCCCAGCGGACGGCCATCGGTGGGTCGCCCGGCCTGGTCCAGGCCGCCCTTGTTGCTCACGGTGATGCGCACCAGCTCCTGGAGGACCTTGTTTCGCTTCACGTTGCCCAGCACCGTCCGGAGGTCGTCGTAGACGCTCGGGTCGACCACCAGGGCGCCCAGCGTCCCCTCCCCGGCGCGAACCTTGCCGGTGATGACCCGGAGATCCTCGGACATCGCCCCGAGGTTCTTGAACAGGTCCTTGGCGTCACCATAGACGAGCTGATGGATGGCGCCGTTCTCGCTGGTGCGCGCGTCGTGGAGGAGCGTGGCGATCTCGCCGGCCGCGTCGCCGAGCTGGCCCACGGCCTTGCCCGCCTTCGGGTCGTAGAGCAGCGCGTGCAGCGCCCCGTCTCCCTTGCGGGCTCCCTCGAGGATGAGGGTGACCTGCTCGAGCGCGCGCTCGGCCTGGCCCGAGGCGTCGGCGAGCTTGCCCAGCAGCCGTCGGGTCTGGGCGGCGCCCTGAGGGTCGTAGATGAGGGCGTGGAGCGTGCCGTTCCCCTTCTCGATTCCGAGCAGGATGCTCCTCACGCTGGCCAGCGACGAGGTGAGGTTCTTCGCCACCTCCGGATCCGAGAAGGCATCGCTCAGCTTGCGGACGTTCTCGCTGGCGGCCACCAGGTTGTCCATCAGCGCGCCACCGGACTTGAGGAGCGAGGTCAGGTCCCCGGAGGAGCCGCTGGGGATGGCGCCGCCGGCGGGGATGGGATCGCCCTCCGACGTTCCGAGCGAGATGTCGATGGCCTTGTCCCCGAGCACGCCGCGGCCGCCCACCCGCGCGACGCAGTCGGTGCGGACCCGCGGGGCGAAGGTCTTGGACATCTCGAGGATCACGTCGATCTTCTTGTCCCCCAGGTCCGGAGAGAAGGAGATGGACACGACCCGGCCCACCTCCAGGCCTCCCAGCCACACCGGAGAGTCGCGCTTGAGGCCCTCCACGTTCTCGAAGAAGGCGTGGTAGCGGACCTGCCGGTCGAAGAGGCGATTCTCCTTGCCAATGAGGAGAACGACGATTCCGAAGAGCACCAGGGCGAGGCCGACGAACAGCCCCGCCCGGACGACGAGGCGGCGTTCCTTCTGGGTCGCGGTCTCGGTGGCCATCGTTCAGTCCATCCGCGCCTCGCCCTTGCGGGCGTCGAGGAATGTCCGGACCTCCTTGACGGTGCTGGCCCGCATCTCGGGCACGGTGCCCACCTGGACGATCTTGCGGTTGGCGAGCATCGCGATGCGGTCCGACACGGTGAAGGCACTCTGCATGTCGTGGGTCACGACGATGGAGGTGCAGTGCAGCTTGGCCCGCATGCTCTTGATGAGCTCGTCGACGATGCGGGTGCTGAGCGGGTCGAGGCCGGTGGTCGGCTCGTCCCAGAGGATGACCTCGGGCTCGGTGGCGACGGCCCTCGCCAGGCCCACCCGGCGCCGCATGCCTCCGGAGAGATCCGAGGGGCGCATCGCCTCGATCCCGGGAAGGTTCACCAGGCCGAGCATCCGGGAGACCCGGCGCGCTCGCTCCTCGTCGGACATCTCCGGGAAGTGCTCCCGCAACGGGTACTCGATGTTCTCCCCCACCGAGATGCTGTCGAAGAGCGCCGAGGCCTGGAAGACCATCGCCACGCGCTGGCGGATGGGGACGAACTCCTTCTCGCCGAAGCCGGAGAGGTCGTGACCGTCGAAGAGGATCCGACCCCCGTCGGGATCTTGGAGCCCGATGAGGCACTTGAGGAGCACGCTCTTCCCGGCCCCCGAGCCGCCGATGACGGTGAGCGTCTCGCCCCGGCGCACGTCCAGCCACAGGTCGTCGAACACGACCTTGGGGCCGAAGGCCTTGTGGAGCCCCTCGAAGCGGATCAGCGGCTCGGAGGGCGCGGGCGTGGCGGCGGGGGCGGTCACGTGATGGTGAGGAGAAGCTTGGTCAGGAAGAAATCGGAGAGCAAGACGGCGAGCGAGGCGACGGGGACGGACTGGGTGGGGGCGGGGCCTACCCCTTCGGTTC
>Ga0081540_1000886_pt1 | contig 27031 bp, 28 predicted proteins | sample TabmetS2T1R1_FD_71024 | JGI IMG/M metagenome (GOLD analysis project Ga0081540, IMG submission 71024) | Tabebuia heterophylla rhizosphere microbial communities from the University of Puerto Rico - S2T1R1 | ecosystem: Host-associated > Plants > Roots > Rhizosphere ...
AGATCAAGGGGCGCGACCTGGTCGCCGGCGTGCCCCGGACGCTCACCGTCACCTCGGACGAGGTGCGCGAGGCGCTCGCCGAGCCGGTGAACGGCATCGTCGAGGCGGTGAAGATGACCCTGGAGCGCACCCCGCCCGAGCTGGCCGGCGACATCGCCGACCGGGGCATCGTCCTCGCCGGGGGCGGCGCCCTCCTGAAGAACCTGGACACCCTCCTCCGCGAGGAGACCGGGCTTCCGGTGTTCCTGGCCGAGGACCCCCTCTCGGCGGTGGTGGTCGGCGCGGGCAAGGCGCTCGAGTCGCTCGACATCCTTCGCCAGGTCTGCCACCCGGTGTAGTCGAGGTCACCCTCCAGTACCGGGTGGACGGCTTCTCCCGCCCCGCTCGGGACTCGTGACCGCAGGACACGCCGCCGTTTCCGGGTGACACGGCTCACTCGGGCCGGCTCGCGCCGCAACCGGGACATGCGTAGGGTGATCCCGGCATGGACGGTTCCGGCACCCTCGTCGCCAGTCTCCTCACCGGCCTCGGTCTGGCGGGCGCGGCGGGATTGAACGCGTACATCCCGCTGCTCGGGGTGGCGGTGCTGGGACGGATGCACGTCCTCAGCCTCGCAGCACCGTTCAACATCCTGCTGCACCCGGTGGCCATCGCGGCGCTGGTGGTGCTGCTCGCGCTCGAGCTCGTCGTCGACAAGGTGCCCGCCGCGGACCACGTGAACGACGTGGTGCAGACCTTCATCCGGCCAGCCGCCGGCGCGGTCCTCTTCCTGGGCGGGAGCGGCGCAGCCGGCCAGGTCCCTCCGCTGGTGCTGCTCCTGGCAGGGCTGCTCACCGCCTTCGGTGTTCACGCGACCAAGGCGGCGGTGCGGCCGGCGGTGAACGTGGCGACGCTCGGGATGGGCACGCCGGTGGTGTCGCTCATCGAGGACGTCCTGTCCGCGCTTACGACGATCGTCGCCGTCCTGGTTCCGGTGCTGGTGATCCTCCTGCTCGCCGGCGTGATCTGGGTGGGGTTTCGCTTCGCCCGCCGGCGCCGCGAGGGGGCCTGATGCTCCGGCGCGCCGAGGGCTGAGGCCCGGCGAAGCGCCGGAAAGCCCGCTTCGCGACGCCTCCGTCCCGGGTCACCTTCGTGCGCTACTTCGAGGCGGTCTTCTCCGCGACCACGTCCCACTTGCCGCGGGCGTCGACGAACAGGGTGCATCCGGCCGGGTCGGTGCACTTCGTCGTGTGCTGCTTCTTTCCGGTGAAGGAGAAGTAGGAGCCGGCGGGCAGCGTGTGGTCCTGACCGTCGTTGAAGACCATCGTTCCGCTGACCACCACCGTGAAGTGGTCAGCGGTGTGATGGTGGAGCGGCGCATCGAATCCCGAGGGAAGCTTGACGAAGAACCTGGCGGCCCCTTTCATCGGATCGCCCTGAACCGCGGCGATCTGCACGCCCGGACGGTCGGGGACGTCCCTCCACTTGAGGTCGCCGTTCGGAGCGAAGGCGGCCTTTCCGGCGTCCTTGGCAACCACCACCCACGGCACGAGAAGCGCTGCTGCGACGACCACTGCCTTTGCGATGGTCCTGGTCATTTTGGCTCTCCCCTCGTTGCGAGGCCGGGCGCGACGGGTCCGGCACCCGCAGCCTAGCTGACGGGGGAGGCTCAGGAGCGCCCTTTCACCAGAGCATGTCCTGGTCCTCGGTGACGCCGGGCAGCTCGGTGAGGGCGATCTCCCGGCCGCGAAAGCGCACCGTTCCGGCGAAGAACCCGAGGGGCTGCAGGAAGCGACTTCGCAGCAGGCCCAGGTCTCGCACGTCGCGATGCGCGTGGAGAGCCCGAAAGATGACCTGCACCGTCCCGTCGGCGGTCTCGATCCGCCAGAGGTCCAGCGGGTCGGCGGGATTGAACCGGAAGATGGCCGGGCCCACCGGCTGGAGCTGGTCGCCGAGGAACAGAACGTTCTCACCCGCCGCGCCCTCGGCCACCTCGTTGAATCCGGCGACGAGGTTGAATCCCAGCGGCGTGCCGTCCTCGAGCCGGCCGCAGGCCATCGCCCAGTTCCACCGGGTGTGGCGGGCCAGGAATCCGTGCGTCGAGTCGAGTCCCACCACGCCACCCTCGAGCGGATAGCGCCGCCGGCCCACCTCGAGGCGACCGGAGGCGAGCAGCCCCACCGACTTCTGGGTGACGTTCACTCCGTCGCGGCGCAGCGCCGAGGTGTCTCCGTCCTTGCGTCGCTGCGCGGGGACCGGAGCGACCAGAACCAGCGGAGGTGGAGCGCCCGTGACCAGGGCCTCCCCCTCGAAGGTCACCCGGCCGCTCCTCGGTCGGCGCAGGGCCGAGATCTCGACCGAGTGGCGATAGCGGTCCGAGTCGGGCGCGCGGCTGAAGCGGAATCGCGCTCCCGGAACCCGGAAGCTCCCGGCAAGGCCGCGCGCCATCTCACCGGACACCGTGCTGAGCGGGGACGGCAGGCCGAGCAAGGTCGTGTCGATGAGCGGTTGCTTCTCGCGGAGATCCACCGCGGCGAAGAAGGCGTTCGCCGCATAGCCCAGCTCGGCGATCGCCATGACCGCGACCACCTCGGGCGTCGTGTAGAGCGCGTAATGCCAGCGCTTCCGCCGAAGCCTGCGAGCCCACCCGGGGAGCGCGTGGGGAGGCGCGAGGCGGTCCAGGTCGACCGGGCCGAGCTCGCCGGCGTAGGCGCCGAAGGGAGGCGTACCGTCCGGGCCGGGAACCTCTGGGGGTGATGGCGAGAGGGCGAGCATCGGGGCCGGGTGTTGCTTAGCTTGGCACGTCCGGAGGAGTCACCATGTCCAATCCCGCGTCACTGAAGGTCAGCAGCCAGGTGGTCCAGGAAGGCAAGCCCATCCCGACGAGCGCCGTGTACGGCGGCGCAGGTGGCCAGAACGTCAGCCCCGATCTGTCGTGGGACTCGCCACCGGCCGGGACGAAGAGCCTCGCCGTCACCTGCCACGACCCCGATGCTCCGACCACCGTCGGCTTCACGCACTGGGTGCTCTTCAATCTCCCTCCGGATCTCAAGGGCCTTCCGGCGGGAGCGGGCGCCACGGGCAAGGCGCCGAAGGGCGCGACGCTGGGCTTCACCGACTACGGCGAGAACGCCTACGGCGGGATGGCGCCGCCTCCGGGAGATCCACCCCACCGCTACCACTTCACGGTGTACGCGCTGGACGTGCCAAGACTCGAGGGCGCGGACGAGCGGACGACCTACCCGAAGTTCCGGTTCATGATCCGCGGGCGCGTCCTCGCCCAGGGGACGCTGATCGGGCTCTTCGGGCGGAGCGGCTGACCACGCCGGTGGCGCGCTGGCCTCAGCCGGCGGCGTACTCCCGGCGATGGTCCTTCACGCCGGTGAAGCGGAACGTGCCGGGAGCCGGAGCGACGTCGGGCGGCGCGTCCGGGGACAGCGCCATGAGGCGCTCGTACTCCTCGACGGTGACCCGCTCGCGAGCGCCGATGACCTCGTCCAGCCGCGCGCGCTGGATCGGCTCGCTGACGTTCTTCCCCACGACGCCGGAGAAGAACTCGCTCGCGCAGCCGCTGCCGTAGCTGAACAGGCCGATCCGCTTGCCCGCGAGCCCGGCGCCGGCCGCGTGGAGCATCCCCGCGAATCCGAGGTACAGCGAGCCGGTGTAGATGTTGCCCACTCGGGCGCAGAGGGTCAGCGAGCCCGCGACCTGGCGCTCGAAGCTGGTGGCGCCCTCCCGCTCCTCGCGACCCTCGTCGAACGCGCCCAGCACGTCGTCCAGGTCGCAGCGGCGGAGCCGGGCATGGGCCTTCTTCGCCATCTTGCAGAACGGCACGTGATACCCGAGGGCAGCCAGCTGCTCGCTGGGCAGCGTGGAGCCGGCCCGACGGACGATCTCCTTCGCCTCCGCCCGGCCGCGCCAGTCGCGGTAGGCGCCGGAGAGGGCCTCGAGGTAGCAGTCGATGGAGTAGTGCCCATCCACGACCGCCTCGCGCCGGCCGAGTGGACGCCAGAAGTCGAACACGTGCGCGCTGCTCGTCCCGTTGAGGCCGAGGTCGATGGCGAACAGCTCCGGGCGGGACGAGACCAGCATCGCCACCGCACCGGCACCCTGGGTGGGCTCACCGGCGGTCTTCACCCCGTAGCGGGCGATGTCCGAGCAGACGATGACCGCCGACTTCCCGCCGGCCACGCCGGAGGCGATCCACTCGATGGCCGCCATCAGCGCCGCAGTGCCGCCGTAGCAGGCGTGCTGCACGTCGAACACCCGTATGTGCCGCGGCAGCCCCACCAGGCCCTGCACGTAGGAAGCGACAGGCTTGCTGTGGTCGACGCCGGTCTCGGTGCCCACCGCCAGCATGCCGATCGACGCCGGATCGACCCCACTCGAATCGATCAGCCGGCGCACGGCCGTGGCCGCGAGGGCGACCGTGTCCTCTCCCGGATCGGTGACTGCCATCTCGCGCACGCCGAGGCCCCCGATGTACTTGGCCGGGTCCACGCCGCGAGCGCGCGCCAGATCCTCCAGGTGCAGCGTGCGGCGAGGCAGCGCCACGGCAAGGGCCTCGATGCCCACGGACGTCTTCATGCGAGTGATTCTCCCCTCAACCTGAGGCAGGGACCCGGGCCGGCCGCCCGGAGCGAGTGAACGGGTAGTGCCCGTCCCGGCACCGCGCAGGCGGTCCCGGCGAACGGGTGTGAGACTTCGTGAACGGAGTTAACGCCGAGACCTCTTGGATCGACCGGATGATCGCGCCGCAATCGCGGCCGAGGCCTAGGAGCGAGGAGGGCGCGGGGCTCGCGTCCCGGAACCGACGAGCGACGCCGGGATCGGCCGCGAGGGCAAGCGAGGGACGGATCGATCCAAGTGGTTTCGGCGTTAGGAGCGGGGCGCGAGGCCGGTGAACAGCAGATCCACCATGCCCGCGGCGACCTCGTCGTCGGTACGCTTCCCGCCCGGCTTGAACCACTTGTAGATCCAGAGCACCATTCCAAGGAACGAGAAGGCGGCGACCGTCGGATCCACCGGCCGGATCTGCCCCTTCTCCACTGCCTCGGCGAACGACGACTCGAGGAACCGCACGTAGCGCTTCTTGCGCGCGTTGATCTGCGCCTGCGCCTTGCCGGTCAGCGTGTCGTGCTCGTGGAGGATGATGGTGACTTCCTTGCTCCAGCCGCGGGTGACGAGCTTGATGTTCCTCGCCATGCAGGCCTTCAGGCGCTCCACCGGGTCCGGGATGTGCTCCACCTCGGAGAGGACGCGTTCCTCGAACACGTCCATCCCGTAGTTCATGATCTCGACGAGCAGCTGCTCCTTGCTCTCGATGTGGTGGTACAGGCCGGCCTTGGTGAGGCCGCACGCATCCGCGATCTCCTGGATGCTGGTCCCCTCGTAGCCCTGCTTGCAGATGAGCCGCGCGGCGGTTTCGAGGATGGCCCGGTGCTTCGCGGTGGTGTCGTCGGTGCGTCTCACGGGGGGGCATCGAGATTACCACTCGCGTCAGTGCGGGCCGCTCTCGCGGGACTCCTACCGACTGGTAGGTAGCAGCCCCTGCCGACGGCGTCCAGTCCCGGGCCATTTCCTCGTGTGAACGGGGGCTTGGGTGATGATGACGCGGTGAGCCCTCCGCGCGCGGACAGCGACTACGCTGTGCGACTCGTGACACCGATCCCTGCTCGCCTGCTCGTCGTGCTCGCGGTTGTCGTCACCTCCTGCTCGTGGCTCCAGATGGCCGAGGGCGGGTTCAAGAAACCGGCGGTCGCCTACAAGAGCTCCTCGCTCACCGACGTCAGCCTGAGCGGGGCGACGCTGAACGTCGTGACCAACGTCGACAACCCGAACCCGGTGTCGCTGGCGCTCGCCGAGGTCGACTACCGGTTGAGCATCGACGGGCATCCGGTGGCGACCGGAAAGCCTCCGGACGGGCTGGAGATCCCGGCGAACGGCGCCACCGACCTGACGCTCCCGGCGTCGTTCAAGTTCACGGACCTCGGACAGGCGGTCGCCACGCTGCTGGCGAAGGGGAGCGCCGGGTACAAGGCCGAGGGAACCATCGGCGTGAAGACGCCGATCGGGCTGGTGAAGGTCCCGCTGTCGCACGAGGGGACGTTCACGCTGCCGACCATGCCGGGCATCGCGCTCGGAACACCGAGGATCACCGGAGTGGCGATCGACCACGCGACGGTGGAGCTCCCGGTCACCTTGACCGGGAAGGGCAGCCTGCCCGTGCCCCTCCAGGCGCTCCAGGCCGCGGTCAGCATCGGCGGAGCGCGCATCGGCGAGGTCTCGGCAAAGGACCTCGGGACGATCGAGCCAGGCGCCTCGCGTTCGGTGACGCTGCCGCTCACGGTCCCGTTTTCGGGTGCGCTCGGCGCGGCGCAGGCGATGCTGAAGGGCGGGACGGTTCCCATCGCGCTCGAGGGTCAGCTGCAGTCGGGGCCGGCGCCCGTGCCGTTCGCGTTGAACACGTCCGCGCAGTTCCGGCGCTGAGACACGCTCGTCCCCGAGGGCTGGTCGGTCGATGAAGGTGCACGACATCCGGGACGCCGATGGCCGGACGTACGCCTTCGAGGTCTCGACGTTCTTCCTGGACCGACGCGCCGTCCGGCAGATCGTCCAGGCGATTCCCGGCGCGACGCTTCTCGCCTACCGCCCGCACCAGGAGAAGCTGTGCGAGTTCAAGGTCGGAGGAGTGACCTTTCTCGTCTACGAGACGTGGGGCGAGAGCGATCGCTACTGGGTGGGACCGAAGGAGGCCGGCTGGGCTCCGCAGCTCGCCATGGTTCGCGACACGTTCGCCCGCGCGCGACCGTTCCTGTGGTTCGTCCGCTTTTGAGCTCGGCTCGTGCTCAGAGGTCCTCGTGCAGGAACGGCTTCCTTCCCGGGCCGTAGTCGGCGCTCACCTGCCCTGACCCGCGCAGCAGCCATCGGAAAGTGAGGAGCCCGTCCACGCCGACTGGACCACGGGCGTGCAGCTTGCCGGTGCCGATTCCGACCTCGCCGCCGAGACCGAAGCGGTAGCCGTCCGCGAACCGCGTGCTCGCGTCGTGGAACACGCACGCCGCATCCACCCCGGCGAGGAAGCGCTCCGCGGCGGCGGCGTGCTCGGCCACGATGGCCTCGGTGTGCTGCGAGCCGTACCGGGCGATGTGCGCCAGTGCGCCGTCGAGGTCTTCCACCCGGGCCACCGACAGGATCAGCGCGCCGTACTCGGTACCCCAGTCCGCGTCGGTCGCGGCCTTCATCTCCGGATGCCGGGCTCGGGTCGCCGCATCGCCTCGCAGCTCGACGCCTGCCGCCCCGAGCGCGGCCACGCTCGCGTCCAGGGCTGACTCGGCCCCCGCCTCCCAGAGGAGCGTCTCCAGCGCATTGCAGGCCGCCGGATAGGTCACCTTGCTGTCCACGACGACGCGCGCCGCCTTCGCCGGGTCTGCCGAGCGGTGCAGGAAGACGTGGCACACGCCCTCGGCGTGGGCGAGGACCGGGATACGGCTGCGGGCGCGGACGTGCTCGACGAACTCCTTGCCGCCCCGGGCGACGACGAGGTCCACACCCTTCTCCAGCCGGAGCAGCGCCTCCACCTCGGAGCGGTCGTCCAGGAGCTGCACCGCGTCCGGAGGGAGCCCCGCCCGCTCGAGCGCGACGCGCACCACCTCCGCCAGCGCGTGATTCGACTTCGCGGCTTCCCGGCCGCCCTTGAGCAGGACGGCGTTCCCCGAGCGGAGCGCGAGCGAGGCGATCTGAGCCAGCGCGTCTGGCCGCGACTCGAACACCACGGCCAGCACCCCGAGTGGACAGCGGATCTGCTCGAGCACCAGGCCCTCGTCCAGCTTCCGGCGGGCCAGCACGGTCCCCAGCGGATCCGCCCGGGACGCGAGCTGTCGCGCTCCATCGGCCAGCGTGTCGAGCTTCGCCGCGTCCAGCTTGAGCCTCTTCACCAGCGGAGCCGCGATCCCCGACGCCGCAGCGAGGTCCCCCGCGTTCGCCTCGAGGAGCCGCGCGCGCACTTCCGGATCGATCAGCGCCGTCGCGAGCGCCCCGAGGGCCCGCGTACGCGACTCCGCCGGAGCCCGGGCCAGGCGACCTCCGGCCTCGATGGCGCGCTGCACCCGCTCGGCGACCGTGCTCACGGGGACACCTCGCCCTGCGGCGCATGCCTGACGCCGTCCACGACCTTCGTCTGGACGAGCCGCTCGTCGCTCATGATCCCAGCACCAGATTGTCCCGGGTAACGAGCGCGTCGTAGCCCCGCCAGCCGAGCACGTCCTCGATCTCGTCGCTGTGCCTGCCCAGCAGCACGCGGCATGCCTTCGCGTCGTAGTTGACCAGCCCCCGACCCCGTACCCGGCCCGAGCCGTCGCGGACCTCCACGACGTCGCCCTCCCGGAAGTCGCCCTCGACCGCCACCACCCCGATGGGCAAGAGAGAGGCATGGCCAGCCTCCAGGGCCGCCACTGCCCCGTCGTTGACCACCAGCGCGCCGGCGTGGGGAGCGAGCGCGATGCGCTGCCGGCGCACCGCCCGCCGCTCGGCCGGAGGGATGCACGTTCCCACCGCCTCCCCGGAGAGCAGCCGCCGGAGGACGCCGGGCGTCGCGCCGGAGGCGATGACCGTCGTCACCCCGGCGCTGCTGGCGAGCCGCGCTGCCTCCAGCTTGCTGGTCATCCCGCCCGTGCCCCCGGCGCTCACCGCACCGAGTCGCGGGGTCTCGGCCTCCAGCACGTCGATGCGCCGTGCGCCGGAGTCGGTCCGCGGGTCCGCGGTGTACAGCCCGTCCACGTCGGTCAGGAGCACCAGGAGATCGGCGTCCACCCCGATGGCCACCCGCGCGCTCAGCCCATCGTTGTCGCCGAAGGCCGGCGCGCCGGTCTCCGTGCCCTGGGCTCGGCGGTGCTCCACCAGCTCGCGGATGCTCACGCTGTCGTTCTCGTTGAGCACCGGCACCGCCCGCAGCTCGAGGAGCCGCATCAGGGTGGTCCGGACGCAGAGCGCCCGGTCGCGGTCGCCGAGGTCGCTCTCGGTGAGCAGGACCTGGGCCGCGGTGACGCCGAACTGGGCGAATGCCTGCGTGTAGAGGGCCACGAGATGGCCCTGCCCCACCGCGGCGCATGCCTGCCGGAGCCCCAGCGAGCGCGGCCGCTCGGCGAGACCGAGCTGCTTCATCCCCAGGGCGACCGCTCCGCTGGAGACGAGGAGGAGCTGCCGCCCCTCCAGCCGGAGTCGGGCCATCTCCTCCACCAGCGACATCAACCGCCCCAAAGCGAGCGACCGCCCGTCGTGGGTCACCACCTGCGTGCCGAGCTTCACGACGATGCGCTGGCTCTCCCCGAGAGGAGGCCGCGTGCCCGGCTGTGCTAGGTCCGAGGGCATGCTGGACGACGACGGTACCCTGGGCATCCTGGGTTGTGGAACGGTGGGCGAGGCGCTCGTGCGCGGCCTCATCCGCTCGGGCTCGCTCGCGCCGGCGCGGCTGTCCGTTTCCACGCGCCGGACGGAGGCCGCCGAGGCGCTGGTGGCGAAGCACGGCGTTCGCGCCACGGTGGACAACCTCTCGGTCGCGGCCGGGGCGAGCGCGGTCCTGGTGTCGCTGAAGCCGCAGCAGCTCCAGGGCGTGCTCGACGCCGAGGAGATGCGCACCGCGCTCCGGGGCAAGCTCGTCATGAGCACCGCGGCCGGCGTTCGCCTGGAGCAGCTCCGGGCCTGGCTCCCGGAGAGCCCGCTCGTCCGGGCGATGCCCAACACCCCCTGCACCATCGGCGAGGGGATGACCATCGTCTCGCGCGGCCCGCTGGCCACGGACGGGCACGTCCGGACCGCCCTGCGGCTGTTCCACACCGTGGGGCGCTGCCTCGAGCTCGAAGAGAAGTCGATGGACGTGGTCACCGCGCTCAACAGCAGCGGGCCGGCGTTCGCTTACCTCATCATCGAGGCGCTGGCAGAAGGTGGAGTGATGATGGGCCTCCGGCGGGACGTGGCGATGGAGATCGCCGCCCAGATGCTCCAGGGCTCGGCCCGGATGGTCCTCCAGACCGGGATGCACCCCGCGGCCTTGAAGGACCAGGTGACCACCCCGGCCGGCTGCACGATTGCCGGACTGCTGACCCTCGAGGACGGCCGGATCCGCTCGGTCCTCGCCAGAGCAGTCGAGGAGGCGACCCGCGTCGCCTCACGTCTGGGACAGTCGTAGAAACACGCACTTCCGCCGAAATCAGCCCAGCCTCCCAGGCGTTCTCTGGACGTGCGCCAGGCTCGCTCGGCCGTTGCCGGGGAGACCGGGCCGCTGCCAGGATCTCCTTCCGTGGGACTGCTCGACAGCGAACGCCTTGCTTTCTTGAAGCGTCTTCGACCGGCGTCCCTGAAGCGCCTGGGGGCGGTCCGGATGGAGGACGTGGTCGGGCTCGAGGCCAAGCGCGCCCGGGCCCGGATCCGGACGCTCCGCGTCCGCTACCCCTCGGCGGGACCCCGGGAGCTCGGACAGCACGTCATCGACTCCACCAAGAGTCTCGGCTCGCTGACGGGCTCGGTGAGCGGGGTCTTCGGGCTGGCGAGCGTTCCGGCCGACCTGTTGGTCATGGCCTGGCTGGACGTCCGGATGCTCGCCGACATCGCAACCGCGTACGGTGTGGACCTCCGCTTCCGGCGAGCCCGGACCGAGCTGCTCGGCGTGCTCGGCGAGGCGAACGGCGTCGGGCCGCTGAAGCGCTCCGGGCCCAAGGTCCTGGGCAAGGTGGCGGCGGTGATTGCGCAGAAGGGCGGGTTCACCTCGCTCGGCCGGGCGATGCCGCTGGTGGCCGCGCCGGTGACCGCCTGGCTCCACAATCACCACCTCCAGCTGGTGGGCGAGGCGGCGCTCCGGCAGTACGATGGCTTCGCCCGTGCTGCGGCGAAGACGCGGGCCGCATCGGGAGCGAACGCCCCATGACCGCCAAGATCGCCGAGCTGGACCTCGAGACCGGCGCCTACACGCGCAGGGCCTTCGAGCGCGAGCTGGCGTTCGCGGTGCAGGTGGCCCGCAGGGCGGCGCAGCCCTGCAGTCTCCTGGTGGTCGACGTGGACGACTTCCAGGCGCTCCGGGACGTGCGGGGTGAGCTGGCGGCGGACAGCTGCATCGAGGCGCTGGCCCAGCGCATCTCCGCAGAGAGCAGCGGGGCAGGCCCGATCGGCCGTCTGGGACCCGATACCTTCGGGCTGCTGGTGCCCGGCTGGGCGCTGCCACGGGCCTGTGCCCTCGCCGACCGACTTCGCGGCGCCGCGCGGGCGGACCCCTGCGTGAGCGCGACGGTGAGCGTGGGCGTGGCGGCGCTCCGGCCTGCCGAGCCTTGGGGCAACCTGCTCGAGGCGGCCGAGACGGCGTGCACCCGCGCCAAGCAGGCCGGTCGCGACCGCAGCGTCCACCGCCGCTGAGCCGCAGGACCCACGCAAAATCCACGCCCGTAACCCGTTGTAATCACGCGCTTTAACGAGGTGTCTGGCACCTCGATGCGGTCGCGACCGCAGCGCCGCTGAGCCGCAGGACCCACGCAAAATCCACGCCCGTAACCTGTTGTAATCACGCGCTTTAACGAGGTGTCTGGCACCTCGACGGGATGCGCCTCGATGTGGACGGTCTGGCGTTCCCGGTCGGGGTGGCGGCGCACATCGACCCGTGCTATCTGCAGATATATCTAGCCGACACATCGACACGATGTGTCGAAGAACGCCGGGAGGTCCGGCAAGGAGTGAGGGATGCGTCACGAAGAGCCTTGGGGGTGGGAGCACGGGATGTGGATGGGACGGGGGCCGTGGGGCCGCCACGGACGGGGCGGACGACGGGGAGACTGGTGGGAGATGTTCGGTGGACCGCCTCCGCGCGCGGAGCGAGGTGCGGTCCGCTACCTGGTGCTGGACGCGCTCGAGAAGCAGCCCCGGCACGGGTACGAGATCATGCAGACCATCGAGGAGCGGAGCGGGCAGGCCTACCGCCCGAGCCCCGGGGTCATCTACCCCACCCTCCAGATGCTGGAGGAGCTGCGGCACGTCCGGGGCACGGACGACGACGGGCGGCGCATCTACGCCATCACGCCGGAAGGCCAGCACGACCTCGAGGAGCATCGCTCGGAGGTGGAGGACTTCTACGAGCGCTCCGGCGCTTCGAGCTGGGTGGAGAGCGCCGAGGACCTGGCGGATCTCATGCAGCACGCGGCGCAGCTCTTCCGGGTGCTCCGCCGTGCTGCCCGCCGCGGCCGCCTCACACCGACCGCGATGCGAAAGCTCCGCACGGTGCTCGACGAGGTCCTGACCAAGGTCAGCTCGATCGTCGACGAGTGACCCCTGCCAGCGCGCCGGCAGGGGAAGCCAGTGATCCCGCCTCGAGCGACCCTCGCCGGGACGTCGACGCCGGCTTCTCTCAGCCGAGCAGCTGTCCGGCGGACCAGGCCAGTCCCCCGGCAAAGAGCAGCGACAGCGGACCGAGCCGGGTCTTCAGCGCAAGCACGCCGACCACCACGGCAACCGCGAGCGCGAGCAGGTGCTGCGTTCCCGCCGTCGTCCACATCAGCGACGCCGCCGACGCGGACAGCAGCCCGAGCACGACTGGCCGCACCGCCAGCTCCAGCCGCCGCACCCAGATGACGTTGCGCGAGCGGTGGTACACGGCGTAGGCCGCACCCATGATCGCCACCGGCCCGCTGTAGATGCCGACGAAGGCGACCACCGCGCCGGCGGGCCCGGCCACGTGCCAGCCGATGACGCTGCACATCGCCATGTTCGGCCCCGGCACCACCTGACCGAGCACGAACGCCTGGACGAATCCCTCCGGAGTGATGAAGCCCTGCTCCACCAGCGCTCGCTGCAGCTCCGGGAGCACCGCGAAGACGCTCCCGAACGAGACCAGCCCGAGCCGGAAGAAGATCCAGAACAGGGCGAGCAGCCTCACAGCACGAACTCCAGGACCAGCGCGGTCGGGACCGCCACCCCGAGCACCGCGAACAGCGAGGCGCCGGAGAGAATCGCCGCCGCCACCGCGGCCATGAGCACTCCGCGCGCGACGCGCACCCGTGTGCTCGCGGGCGTGGCGGGATCGGCCGTGCTCCCCAGCCCGGGCAGCCGTCGCCACAGGAACAGAAGCAGGAGCACGATCCCCGCCACCGCCATGCCTCGCAGCGGCGCCTGCACCCAGGGCCTGTCCACCGCCAGCACTCCGGAGAGCGCGACCGCCAGCACCGCTCCCGGCAGGCAGAGGCAGAGGATGCCGAGCACGCTGCCCACCGGGCCCACCAGCCGGTAGCCGAGGTAGGCGGAGAGATTGACCAGGTTCGGGCCCGGGAGCAGCTGGGCCACGGTCAGCACCTCGGAGAACTCGTCGTTGCTCAGCCAGCTCCGCTCGCGGACCACCGCGTCCTCGTAGAGCACGATCCGGCTGGCCGAGCCGAAGCTGAGCGTTCCGATGGCCAGGTTGACCCGCAGCCACTCCGAGAGGCTGGGGCCCGCCCGCGAGGCGCTCACTTCTTCTTCAGCGCCCACTCGGCGTGCGTGACCACGGGGAGCTGCAGCGCCCGCTCGCGGTCGAGATCCAGGTTCCCGATGTGCAACGACAGCGGGGCCTGCACCCACTTGTAGATGCTGGTGAGGAACATCTTCACGAACTTCGTCACGTACCCGTGCACCGTCTCGGGCGAGAGGTCCGGGAACATCGTGCTGACGACGCGTTCGACCTCCTCGGGCAGCAGCTTCTCGTCGGCGAACAGGTGGAAGCAGGCGTCGAGCACCCGGAAGGGCATCAGCTCCTCCTCGCCCACCTGGTTCGGCGCCAGCTCGGGTCCGGGCGGCTTCTGGAGCACCAGGCGGATGCCCTCCAGGGGGTGCTTCTCCTGGAGGTAGTCGAGGAGCACCATCACCACCGTCTTCGGTACGTTGGAGATGACCGCCAGCGCGCCCTCGAGGTCCCCGCCCACGGTGGTGTAGCCCACCGCGCGCTCGCTCATGTTGCCGGTCTGGAGGAACAGGCCACCGCTGGAGTTGCTCCAGCTCCACATCCGCTGACCGCGGATCCGCGCCTGGATGTTCTGCTCGGTGAGCTGGGTCAACGGCTCGCCGGGTTGGAGCATGGCCCGGACGGCCTCCTGCTCGCGCTCGAAGGCCGCGTCGATGCTCACCACTCGGAGCGGCACCTCCAGCTCGTCGCAGACGGTGCGCGCCGCCTTCTCCGTCTCGGCGGAGGAGTAGCGGCTCGGCATGTAGAACGCGCGGAGCAGGCTCCCCGGTGCCTCGGGCTTCTTCCGCGACGCCCAGCGGTGGGCCACCAGCAGGGTCAGGAGCGAGTCCCTGCCACCGGAGAGGGCCACGCCGACGGTCTTGAAGACCCGGTTCTTCTCGAAGTAGTCGCCCACGCCCAGCGCGAGGGCGTCGAGCACGTCCTCGCAGTAGCGTGTTCGCGCCGGGATGAGCTTCTCGGGCCCGGGGAGGAAGAAGCTCCCGTGGGCGGGAACGGGGTAGGTCAGCTTCTCCCGGCGGGTCCGGAACTCGCTGGCGGGGATCTCGATCGTCGGGACCGGGTCGTGCGTGGTGGCCCAGGTCGTGTGGTCCGATCGCCAGGTCGTGTTCTCGCTCCGGAGACGCGTGGTGCGGTCGAGGTCGACGGTGGTGGCCTCCCAGCCCTCGCGCCAGCGCGCGGCGTCGAGCATCAACTTCCCGTTCTGGAAGACGAAGCCCCCACCGTCGAAGAGCAGCCCGTCGTTGCCGCCCACCAGGTTCGCGTAGGCCAGCGTGCACTGATGGTCGCCGGCGCGCGTGATGAGCATCTCCCGCCGGGTCTGGTCCGTCCCCACGCGGAAGGCCGAGGCCGAGACGTTCACCACCAGCTCGGCGCCGGAGTAGGTCCGCCGCCGCATCGGGCAGTCGGTGGTCCAGGCGTCCTCGCAGACCTCCGGAGCGATGACACCGAAGTCGAATTTGAAGATCAGATCTCCGAACGGGATGCCTCGGTGCTCTCCGATCTGGTAGGGGAAGCCGCGACTGAAGGTGCGCCCCTCGTAGTAGATGCTGTACGTCGGCAGCTTTTCCTTGGGCACCAGCCCCCGGATTCCCCCGCCGGCGACGATGGCTGCACAGCCGTAGCGGAGGCCCTCGTGGAGGATGGCCACGCCAAGGACGTGCACCGTGCTCTGGCCCTTCGTCTCCTTCGCGAAGTACTCCAGCGCCCGCCACTGGTCCTCGACGAACCCCTGCCACTGGATGAGGTCCTCGGGCGGATAGCCTCCGATCATCTGCTCGGGGTAGACGGCGACCGTCACGTCGGCGCCAGCCATCTCCTTCGCGAAGCGGAGCGCCCGCTCCACGTTCGCATGCGTCGCGCCGACCGTGGTGTTCACCGAGGCGAGGCCGATCTTGACCAGACGCATCGTCAGTTCACCGGCCCCTCGGGCTTTGCCGGGGCCAGCCGCGCCAGGACCTCGCTGACCTCGGCCAGCACCGCGCGGAGCCTGGCGCCCACGTCCAGCTCACAGAGCAGGTCCTGGCGTCGCTCGACGTCCGCCACCACGCTGGACGCCACGACATCCGCGAGAGCTCCGCCCGATGCGCGCGCCGACGACTGAAGCAGTCCCTGGGCGACGGGAGGCGGCAGCCGCGCGGCGAGCTCCAGCATCGCCTGCCGGAGCTGCTCCTCCTCCACCCCGTGATAGTCGGTGTCGGGCAGGATGGCCGCGCGCACCTCACGGTAGGGCTGCTCGGGGGGAAGCTCCTCGAGGATCCGCGCGCGAACCGTGCCCTGCACGATGATGTTGTAGCGCCCCCCGTCCAGCTCCTCGTGCCAGGCGATGATGCCGGCGCAGACCATTGGCCGCATGCGCGGACGACCGGCGTAGCTGCCCTCGTAGCCCGGCTCGAGCTGCGCCATCGCCATCACCTTGTCGCCGGCCAGCGCCGACTTCACCAGCGAGCGGTAGCGCGGCTCGAAGATGTGGAGTGGAAGGACCGTGTGCGGAAACAGCACGGCCGAAGGGAGCGGGAAGACCTTGAGCGCGGATGCGGCGCGCTCCACCCTTTCCATGGCCGTCATGCCGGGCAACCTAACACCCGGACACCCGCCTGCCACACACAGCCACCCCCTCGGTCGCCGGGGCTTCCTGCTAGGGTGCCGGCCAATTCCTGCATGACTTCCAACACCTCACGTCATCTCCCCTCGACACCGTGGGGACGGGCCCGGGCCTGGTCCGGGCGGATGTACAGCCGCGTCGAGTCCTACGCGAACACTCCCGCCGCCTTCAGTGCGCTGGTCGTGGTCGCGGCCATCGACTCGGCGTTCTTCCCGGTCCCTCCTTTCGTGCTGTTGATCCCGATGATCGTCGCCGCGCCGCACCGCTGGTTCCGGCTGACCCTCTGGGGAACCCTGGCCTCCATCGCCGGGAGCGTGCTCGGGTACGGCATCGGCGCGGCCATGCGCAGCGGGCTCCACCTCATCCACATCGACCCGAACGTGCGTCTGGATCTCGGACCGGACTGGCTCCGGAGGGCGGAGCTGGTGCTCGCGGGGCTCGCAGGCGCGGTGGCGGTCCTCGCCGCGCTCCAGGGCTGGCGACAGCGCTCGCCGTCCCGGCGCCGGGCCACCGTGGCGGCGGCGCTCGCGGTGCTCCTCGCGCTCGCCTCCCGGTGGACGGACTGGTTCGCGGTGCACGGCACGCTGGCCGAGCTGCTGAGCCGCAACTGGTGGTCGCTCGCGGTGGTGTGCATGGTGGTGCCGGCGTTCAAGCTCGCCACCATCGGGAGCGGCCTGGTGGGTGTGTCGATCTGGCCCTTCCTGGGCGCGGTGGCCATCGCGCGCATCGTCCGCTTCAGCGTCGCCGCCGCCCTGGCGCGCTTCGGCGGGCCGCCGGTCCGCGACTGGCTGCTCAGGCACGCACATGCGCATGCCCCCGAGGCTGCAACGGGGCGACCCGTGGAGACCTGAGCGCCATTCCGCTCAGGCTGCACGTGCTCGGCAATCGGTGGACGCCTCGAGCGTCTTCCCGGGCGGAGGAAGCCGACACCATGTCTCGTCCCGCCGTTGCCGCGCTGCTCTCGTTCCTGATTCCCGGGCTCGGGCAGATCTACAACCGCGAGGTTCTCCGGGGCCTCTTCTGGCTGATCATCACCCCGGCGCTGTGGATCGGAAGCGCGGGCCTGTTCGGGATCATCGTCCACCTCATCTCGGCGGCCACGGCGTTTCACCGTGCCGAGCTGCAGGAAGGCCGCCCCCGGCCGACCCGGCTCGACTGGCGCTCGCTGTAGGGAGAGCCTGCCGCTCTAGGGGAGCGCGGCGGTCTTCTCGCCGCCCTCGCCGGTGGACCCGCGGAGCACGGCGAAGTTGATGTTCCCGTAGCCGCCGCCCTGGCAGCTGAACATCACCCGCTTGATGATCCGGAAGGGCACGTCCTTGTGCCCCTGGATGTTCACCACGCCCTTGAAGGCCGTGCCGTCATTGGCAAGGGCGTGGAGCTCCTCGGTCTCCTTCTTCTGCTCGCGGAGCTTCTCCTCCAGCGCGGGGATGGTGACGTAGTCGTCCCGCGAGAGGTCGGCCACCCGGGCCACCGAGATGCCGTTGATGATGATGTCGTCGTTGCTGACCATGATCACCGGCGCCAGCTCCAGCTCGTCCACGTGAGTGGCGGTGGGCAGCTGGATGTCCTTGGTCATGTTCAGGATCTCGCCCGTCGCCGAGAAGTTGGCGATCAGGAAGAGCACGATGATCACGAACATGTCGACCAGGGGCGTGATCAGCAGATCCGCGTTGGTCGACTTGTGCGAGGCGTGGCCGTGCCCGAAGACCTTCGACTTCCTGAGGCGCTTGCTGAAGCGCTTGCCGGGGGTCTCGATGGCCATGGTCAGCTCACGGGTGCGACCGACACCGAGGGGAAACCGTCACCGATGCATTCGTCGATGACGTGGACCAGATCCTCGTAGCGGACCGCGTCCTCGGTCTGCACGGTGATCGCCGTCTGGTCGGGGCCGAGCTTCTCCTTCACGTCCTTGAAGCGCTCGCCCAGCTTGGTGAGGTCGACCTGCTGCTTGGCATCCCGGACGATGGGGATGGGGTCGAAGGTGGTGGTCCCGACGGTGAGGCGGAGGTCCTTCTCCGAGAGAAGCAGCGTGATGGGGACGGTCTTGTCGTCCTTCTCCGGCGTGGGGTCGCCGTCACCGCCGCCGCCGCTGACTTGCAGGCGACCGATCTGCGTCCACACCGCGGTCATGATGAGGAAGCTGATGGTCACTGCCATCAAGTCGATGAAGGGGACCAGGTTGATGGTGGCGTCCAAGGGCTTCTTGGGGCCCTTGTCATTACCGAGGTCCATCCCGCCGGCCATGCGCGCTCTCTCCGGTCTCTAGGGTGTGGCGTTGGAGGCGACCAGCTTCCTAGTCGTCGTCGCGTCCTGCGGAGACGGTCAGGTTCTTGAACTTGTCCTTGTTGTTCACCACCAGGTTCAGCACCGACACGCTGGTCTCGTTGATGTCGTTGATCAGGCTCTGGGTGCGGCCGTTCAGGACCGAGAACATGATCAGCGCCGGGATGGCGATGAGCAGCCCGAAGAAGGTGCAGTTCATCGCCTCGGAGATACCCTGCGAGAGGATGGTGGCCTTGTCCGCCGGATTCACGTGGGCCACGGCCTCGAAGCACTGGATCAGACCGTTCACCGTTCCGAGCAGTCCGGCGAGCATCGCCGCGTTCCCGAGCATCGCCAGGTAGCCGGTGCGGGCCTCGAGCTTCGGCGTCTCGCGGAGGCTGGCCTCGTCGAGGGCGGCCTGCACCTCGTCCTCGCCCTTGGGCACGTTCATCAGGCCGGCCTTCACCACGTTGGTGAGCGGGGTGCTCTTCTGGCCGGCCACGTAGTTGATCGCCTTGTCCAGGTCCCCGGCGTAGATGTGCTTCTTCAGCCCGCGCAGGAAGCCGTCCTTGTTGATCGGCGCGGAGAAGAAGAGCACCACCACGCGCTCGATGATGATCGCCAACGCGATCACGCCGCAGATGGCGATGGGATACATGCCGCTCTTGCCCGCGCGGAAGCGAGCCGCCATCTGGTCGAAGAAGGAGCCGGACGCGGTCGCCTCGGCGGCGAGCAGCGTCAGCTTGGTCAGGAGCCCCACGGTCATCGATGCCTCCGAACTGGCCAGCGCACCACGGCGGTCGCCTCGGACCGGTGGGTGACGCTGGAACCCTGGAATTCAGGGGACGTGAAGGTGCATCCTACGTCCCGCACTCAGCAAGCTGTCAAGAAACCGAGGTAGGGAAGTACGCGCAAACTCTCCATATTTTTGCCCCACGGGACAAATCTCGGGACGCCGCGCGCCTACCCCTTCGAGGCCGGTGCGCTGTCCTCGTCCGAGGCCCGCTCGAGGTCGAGGATCCGGGCCTCCCCCACGTAAGCCTTCGTCTCGAAGCGGGTGATCCGGCCGATCTTCCGGACGATCTCCTTCATCCTCTCGGCTTCCTTGTGGATGATGTCCACCTTCGCCCAGGCGTAGTCGTCCGGCGCGAGCTTTCGCTTGAGGAGCTCGGCGTATCCGAGCACCGAGGTCAGCGGCTGGTTGAGCTCGTGCGCGGCGGTACCGGCCAGCGCGATCATCTCCGCGCTCCGCTCGCTCCGCTCCAGCCGCAGCGTTGCATCGGAGAGCTTGCGCTCCAGCTGCACCCGGTCGCGCAGGTCGCGGAGGATGCCCACCGTGGCGACCTCGCGTTTGCCTTCGTACAGAACGGAGCCGGTCATGTTCACCGGGACGCGTTCCCCGGACTTGGTGACGATCTCCTGCCGGGTGAGCTCCAGCCGTCCTGGGCCGCCGTGCTCGGCTGAACGCATCCGCTCCAGGAGCTCCTCGGCGATCCCCTCTCCGACGAAGAAGTCCGCGGCGGTGAGCCTCGCGAGCGCGTCCTGGGCGGAGTGACCGGTGAGCGCCTCCGCGCCCTTGTTGAAGAGGACGAAGCGCCCCTTCATGTCCATGGCCACCACCGCGTCCACGGTGTTGTCCACGAGCTTTTCCAGGAACTCCTTGGTCCGGCGCAGCTCGTTCTCGATGCGGCGGGGCTCGGTGACATCGCGGAAGCTCAGGATGGCCGCCGCGTCACCCTCGCGCAGGGGCGCCCCGCTCACCGAGAGCGTGAGGTGGCGGCTGGACGGCGTCCGGGCCTGAACGTCCACGTCGCGCTGGACCTCTCCCCTGGCCACCGCGCAGAGCAGGGCGGTGAGCGCTTCGGCGCCCAGCGCGCCCGTCAGGTCCTCGACGTGGCGGCCCTCGAGCTGGGCCGGATCCACCTCGAGCATGCCGGCGCCGGCCGGGTTGAGCAGCAGCACCCGCCCGTTCCCGTCGACGATGGCGATCCCCTCCGAGACGTGGGCGAAGAAGGCCTGGTACCGCTGCAGCTCGGCCGCCCTCTGCTCGGCGATGAGGCGGGCCGACTTCTCGCGTGCGGACTCCCCACGGACGGACTCGAGGAGGTGCGCGTTCCGGAGCGCGACCGCGGTCGCGTGGCCCACCGTGGCCAGGAAGTCCACCTCCGCGTGGGTGAAGGACGCGCGAGCGCCGGAGCCGCGCACGAGGAGCACTCCGAGCACCTTGCCCTGCACGCTCAGGGGGAGCGCTGCGATCGACCGCACCCCCGCGGCGGCGACCCGCTCGTGCATTCCCTCGAGGAGCGGATGGCTGGGGACGTCCTCGACCACGGTGGGCAACCCCGTGCGCAGGCACTGCCGCACCTCCGGGTAGCGGTCCATCTCGATGCGGAGATCCTTGATGTCCGGCGCGTCGCTGGCCGCGACCACCACTGCCGACCCGGCGCCGTCGTCGAGCAAGAGACTGGCCCGGGCGATGTCCAGCATCTCCGCGAGTCGCCGGGTGACGTCGTGCAGGAGGGCGTCGACGTCGGACGATTCCGCGTACCGGGCGGTGAGCTCGAGCAACGCTCCCAGGTTGCGCTCCTGGACGCGCAGCTGGAGCTCGAGGCCGTGTCGCTCGCGCGCCTTCTCCATGCGCCAGCGGAGCTCGGACTCGAGCTGCCCGATGGCCACCAGCGAATCGGCCGGGGCTCCCACCACCGAGCGGCGCCGGAGCACGCTGTGGTCCACCAGCGCGAGGATCGCCTGAGGGCCCCCACCTTGCACCACGCAGCGGAGGAGCTCGTCCCCCTCGGGCTCGGTGAGGTCCACCAGCACGTAGCTCGCGTCGTCGATCCGACCCGCAGGCCAGAGCTCGACGTCGCTTCCGAGCAGGGTAGCTGTCACCCGGTCCCGGACGCCGGAGCTGTCCGGCAGGAGGACCAGGCCCGAACGAGACGCCATCGACACCCTCCGGGATGCTAGCACCAAGCCGCTTTGACCGCCGAACCCCACACCCGAGCCTTGGTGGAGGTGCTCCGCGACGTGGGGGCGGCGGCCGACCGGTTGCCCGACGCGGCCGATGACGGCACCCGTGCGCTCGCTCGGCGGGTGCGCACCCGCATCCTGCGTGATCTCCTGCCGCGTCTGGCGAGCGAGGCGCCCCTCCTGCTGGTGGGTGTCGCCGGCCCCAACAACGTGGGGAAGTCGACCCTCTTCAATACCCTGGTGGGCTCGGATCTCTCGCCGGCCCGCGCCGAGGGTGGGCTCACGCAGCAGTGTCTCGCCGCCGCCACGCCGGAGACGGCGGCGGGCCCGGGACGCGAGGCGCTCTCCGCGCGCTTCGAGGTGGTGCTCGTTCCACCGGGCACGCGGGCGCCGGTGACCGAGCCGGGTCCACCGGGACGCCTCTTCCTGACCTCGAGCCCCAGGCTTCCCCCTGGGCTGGTGCTGGTGGACACGCCCGACTTCGACAGCGTGGTCCGGGAAAACCGGGTGCGGAGCGAGGCGCTGCTCCTCACGGTGGACGTGGTGGTCTTCGTCGTGTCCCGCCACACGTACCAGAACGCCGCACTGGTCGAGACGGTGCAGCAGGCGGTGGGGCGGGGACGACCGTGGGTCGTGGTGTACAACGAGGCGCCCGAGCTGGAGACGGTGCGCGCCCACCTGGACAAGCTCGCCGCCGACGTGGGCGCGCTGCCATTCGCGCGCTACCGGAGCCCGCACGACCCTGAGGTGGAGGCGGGGCGGCGAGGCCTCTCGGTCGAGCCGATCGACGGCGGACCCGGTCTCGCGGAGCTGCTCGGAGACCCCGAGCGGGGAGCGGCGCTCCGCTCCAGCGCGCGCGCCGCCGCCCTGCGCGACGCTGCTGCCGAGCTCCGTGAGCTGGCGAGCCAGGTCCGGGCGCTGGCCGGCGAGCCGGAGCGGTTGCGGACACGCCTGCGGCACGGCCTCGCCGAGGTGGGTGCCCGGGCGGCGCTCCGCGCGGTGCCGGCGGACGTGCTGCTCGAGGCCTTCCGCGACGAGCTCGACGCGCGAAGTCCGGTCAACCGGTGGATCCGCCGGCCGTTCCGCGGGCTCGCCGCGGTCCTCGGAGCGGTGGGACGCAAGCTCCGCTCCTCGTTCAGCCCGAGCCCGCCCGAGGCGCTGGAGGCGACGGCTGCCGCGGCGACCGACGCGGCGATGCGCGACGGCGTTCGGCAGCTCGTGGAATCGCTGGGGCCGGAGCTGGCGGCCTGGCGTGGAGACCCGGGCACGCGCGAGGCGCTGGCCGAGGCGCTCGGGCTCCGCACCCTCGCCGCGCTCCAGGCTCCGGGCCCGCTGGTGGAGGACGCCTCGCTCCGCGAGGACCGCGCGCAGCTGCTGGCCCGGTGCCGCGACCTCGTGCGCACGCATCTCCCCGGCGGCTTCGAGGAGGGGGCAATCCAGGCGCTGGCGACGCTGGTCTACTCGGTGCCGGCGAGCGCCGCGGCCGTGGTGACGGTGGCCACCGGCGGCATCGGGCACGACGCCGTGGTGTGGGTGGGGACGCTGCTCACCACGCCCCTGATGGAGCGATTCGTGGATCTGCTCGGGAGCGGGGTACGCGGCGAGGTGGTGCGCACGTGGTCCGAGCAGCACGGCGGCTCACTGGGACGAGCGCTCGAGGCGAGGCTGTTCCAGCCATTGCTCGCGCGCCTGGATTCGCAGGTCACGACCGCCGAGACGGCCGCGGCCGCGTTTTCCGGGGCCGCCGATCAGCTCGAGGGAGGCGACGCATGAGGTGGTTCCGACGGGCGAAGCAGGACGAGGCGCCGCCGGTCGCGCTGCCCGAGGCGGAGGTACTCCGGTCCCGCCTGCAGCTGGCGTGCGAGCTCCCGGCGCTCACCGACTCACGCGCCCTGCTGGAACGGCTCGCCGAGGACTATGCCCGGACCCGCGCGCTGGCCGAGCGGCCCCTGCGAATCGCGCTGGTGGGCTCGACCGGAGCCGGCAAGTCCACCCTGCTCAACGCGCTGGCCGGCACGGTGCTCGCCCGCGAGGGCGTCGACCGCCCCACCTCGAACGAGGCGGTGGCCTACGCTCCGTCCGACGCGGACCTGGGCTCCCTCGGGTCGGCCGTGCCGCGAGTGGTGCGGTACCTGACCGAGGCGGGGAGCGCGTGGTCCGGCCAGGTGTTCGTCGATACGCCCGACCTCAACTCCGTGGCCCGGGAGAACGCCGCGGCGGCGCTGGCGGTCCTGGACCAGGTGGACGCGGCGCTGGTGGTGTTCCACCGCGGCTCGGTGGCCGAGGCGCGGCCCTCCGACGCGCTCCGCCCCTTCGGCCGGCGGCGGGCGCTGCTCGGGGTCGTGAACTTCGCCGATCAGCTGGGAGCGGAGGCGAGAGCGACGCTGCGCGATCAGGTCGGGCGGGTGCTCCAGTCGGAGCTGGGGCTCGCCGAGCCTCCGCCGGTGTTCGCGGTCAGCGCGCTGAAGGCGCGACTCGGCGAGTCGATCGACGACGACTGGGAGGCGCTGACCGGGCAGCTGCGCACCCTGGCGGAGGCGGGGGTGGCCACCGAGCTGCGGAGGCGGAACGCCGAGGCGCTGCTCGGTCAGATCCGGACCCGGGTGGCGGAGGCGCTTCGCGCCACGGAGGAGGCCCGGGGCGCCGTACGCAAGGCGCTCGAGGCGGGCCTGGCCGAGGTGCGCGCTCCGCTGGGCGACGACTTCCGTCTCCGGCTCGGCGGGGCGGGCGGCTTCCTCCGTCAGAGCGTGCGCCGTCAGGCGGCGGGGCGACTCACCGGTCCGATCGGCTGGGGACTGCGCCTGTCGGGCTGGGGCTCCGGGGGCCTCGCCGGGGCGGCGCTGGCCTCGCAGGCCAGCCTTCCGGCAGGGCTCCTGGTCGCGGCGACTGGCGCGGTACTGGACGAGGTTCAGTCGCGTGGGCGGCAGGCGGCGGCAGAGCGGGTGGTGGCCGCGTCGGACGGGGCGCTCGACGCGCTGGCGCGCCAGGCGCTCGCGCCGGCCCGGGCGGTCGCCGCCGGGCGCGGAGTGCCCGCCGAGGTGACGGGGCTTCCGGACCATCCCGCGTGGGTGGCCCGGCTCGCCGGGGCGAGGGCACTCGCCTGGCGCGAGGTGACAGGGCCGATGCTCGACGGCGCGGTGCAGGCCTGGTGGCGGTGGGCGAGGCTCCTGCTGGTTCCGCTGGTGCAGCTGCCGCTGCTGGGGCTCGTGGGCCACGTGGGGTACCGCGTGGCGCGGGCGTACTGGGAAGGACAGTGGCTGCCGGGCGGGTACTTCCTGAACGCCGGCGTGCTCGCGCTCCTGTGGACGGTGGCCGGGACGGTCGTCGCCGGGCTCACGCTCGCAGGCGTCGCGGCCTCGCTGGCACGTGCGGGGGAAGCGGCGTTCCTTCGAGCAGTCGACGGAGTGAACGCGGACCTCCGTGCCGAGGCGGACCGGGCGCTGGAGAAGCCGCGCGAGGCGGCCCGGCAGCTCGTCGGTGGCGACCCCGAGGAGTGAAGAGCGCAGGTCCGTGGCGGTGAGGGTGGGGACGACCGGTCAACGAGCTCGGCCGGCTACGGCCCGACGAACGGCACCGACGGCGAGGTGCGACGTCGAGGTGCCAGACACCTCGTTACGGACACCTCGTTACGACACCTTGTTACAGGCTCGCTGACGAGCGGCGCACGACCGCGCGATCACTGCGCAACAGGTGCACGGACCGATCGCGTCGCCGGTGAGGTGGCGACTCTAGCGACGCGCCGGAGCGTCCGCGGCGTCGATCAGCTCGGACTCCGTGTCGCGGGGCTCGTCCTGCGTCGCAGGCGCGGCGACCGGGCGCGCCAGCGGCGGCGGCGCGGACACAGCGCCTTCCGGAGCCGGAGACAGCGGCCCCTCGGCAGGCTCCGGCGGGATCGCCGGCAGGAACGGAACACCCACGCCAGCGAACGGAAGCTCGACGGAGGGACCGCGGAGCGCCGGAGCGCCCGGGGCCGAGCCGGGGGGCTCGGTTGCCGCGGCCGACGGTCCGCCCACGCTGATCGCCGCCTGGCCGGCGCTGCCCGCGGCGGAGAGGGCCGGCGGATTCACGTCGCCCGCCGGGTGCGCAACCGGATCGCCCTGCCGCACTGCCGGCGGCGGCTGGTGCGTCGCCACCTCGAGCGGCGCGGTGCATGGCGGGCTCGACACCCAGGTCTCGAGAACCGGATCGCCGTAGCCGGTCAGCCGCGCCTCGATCGACGGATTGTTCCACCCGGCCGAGGTGGGAGTGGCGACCTTGAAGTGCAGGTGCGCGCCACAGGCCCAGCCTGTCTTTCCGGAATACCCGAGCAGGTCGCCGCGCCGCACGTGCTGGCCAGCGACCACGCTCACCGCGGAAAAATGGAGATACTGCGTCTCGATGTTCCCCGCGCTCTCGATGACGACGTAGTTGGCCTTGCGGGCCATCGCCGGATCACACCCGCCCTCCTCACTGTCTCCACGCGCCAGTCGCACCACGCCGTCGAGCGCGGCGACCACCGGTGTGCCCTCGGGCATTCGGAAGTCCCAGGCCCAGGTGTCGTTCCCGACGTGGCTCCCGACGTTGTGGACCTGGCTCACCGGGAACGACATGCCGCAGCCGAACGGAACGCCGACCTCCGGCGGATCGAGCGGTGCGGCGTCACTGGGGAGCACCGGATCCGGCGCAGTCAACGGAACTGCAGTTCCTGTTTCAGCCAGGACGGGTGAGGCGAGAAACGCGACAGCCAGGAGAATCGAGGATGCGGACCTATCCACAGTTTGCTCTGTTCACTACCGCACCTCCCCCATGTGGGTTCACCACCGACTTCGCTCGGACGCTCGGCTGCTCGGGGGTGACGGACTCCGGACACCCGGATCCGACCGGCGGTTGACCTTCAGGGCGACGCGTCTGACTTCTGAATCCGACGACCCGCAGCCGTTTCCGATGGGTCCGGAGGTCGGTGGTGACGACGGAATTCGCGGGGAACGTTCGCGTCTCGCTCCTGGACGGCCAGCTGCTGCGCGGCGATGCGCTCGCGCGGGTCCTCATCGAGTCCGGCTACGTCATCGTCGGCCGGCACAGCCGCGCCGATTCGTTCCTCTCAGGTCTCGCCCAGGAGCAGCCGCAGATCGCCTGCGTGGACGTGACGCTCGACGATGAGGACGGGGTGGCGGCCCTGGCCGAAGCCCGCCAGTTCCACCCGAACCTCCAGGTCCTCGCCTACGGCGACGGCGCGGGCGCGCTCGATCGCTGTATCGCCGCTGGAGCGGCCGCTTACCTGGACGCACGCACGAGCATCTGCAACGACGTGATCCACACCCTCGAGCTCCTCGCTCGCGGCGAGCGCGCGGTCTCGGCCCACATGCTGAGCACCGTATTTCAGGCCACGCGGGCTCCGGAGCATGAGCAGCTGCGGCCTCTCTCGGCCCGGGAGCGTCAGGTCCTCGCCTGGGTCTCCGCGGGAGCGGACAACGGCGACATCGCCACCAGCCTGCAGATCACCGAGCGCACCGTGAAGGCCCACGTCTCGAGCCTCTACCGCAAGCTTCGTCAGGAGAACCGGACCCAGCTCGCGCTCCTGGCGCGGCAGCTGGGAATCCGTCCCCCGAGTCAGTGAGCTGGTCCGCCGCCGCAGCAGGCGGCAGGGCGCATCGGTGGGCGCTCGGGGCAGCATCCCGGCGTGCGAACAATCTGCCTGCTCCTGCTCGTCGGCTGTGCCGCCGTCCCGCCCGCTCCGACCGCGGAGGACGCCCGGCGTTCGCTTCTCG
>Ga0081540_1000887_pt1 | contig 27027 bp, 27 predicted proteins | sample TabmetS2T1R1_FD_71024 | JGI IMG/M metagenome (GOLD analysis project Ga0081540, IMG submission 71024) | Tabebuia heterophylla rhizosphere microbial communities from the University of Puerto Rico - S2T1R1 | ecosystem: Host-associated > Plants > Roots > Rhizosphere ...
AGCGCGGCTTCCGCTTCGTCACGGTTACTGAGTTGCTGGCCCTGGGCAAGCCGGGCAAGATCGGATCGTGACGATCACTCGGACACTGGGCCGCAGCGGGATCGAGGTCAGCGGGCTCGGCATGGGCTGCTGGGCTATCGGCGGACCGTTCTGGTCGGGCAGCCAGCCGCTGGGCTGGGGCGAGGTTGACGACGACGAGTCGGTCCGGGCGGTGCGGGCCGCACTCGACCTGGGGCTCACCTTCTTCGACACGGCCAATGTCTACGGCGCGGGCCACAGCGAGCGGGTGCTCGGTCGGGCGCTGGGCGCGGACCGGGACCGGGTGGTCATCGCGACCAAGTGGGGCAACACCTTCGACGAACAGACCCGCCAGACGGGCGAGCGGGACGCCAGCGCCGACGGGCTGCTCAAGGCGCTGCACGCGTCTCTGTCCCGCCTCGGTACCGACTGGATCGACCTGTACCAGCTGCACCTGGGCGACCTGCCGCTGGAGGACGCGCTGGCGCTGGTACCGGTGCTGGACGGGCTGGTGGACGCCGGCCGGATCCGGACGTTCGCGTGGAGCACGGACGACCCCGAGCGCGCCGCCGCCTTCGCCGCGGCCAGCCCCTCCGTGACCGCCGTGCAGCACGACCTGTCCGTGCTGCGCGACAACCCGGGGATGATCGCCGTCTGCGAGCGGGACGACCTGGCCAGCGTCAACCGGGGTCCGCTCGCGATGGGCCTGCTGACCGGCAAGTACACGGCGCAGTCCCGGCTGGGCACGGACGACGTGCGGGGGATCGCGCCGCAGTGGCTGTCCTACTTCGAGGACGGCCGGCCGTCGGCGACGTGGCTGGCCCGGGTGGCCGCGGTACGCGAGATCCTCACCAGCGGCGGGCGGACCCTGGCGCAGGGCGCGCTGGGCTGGCTGTGGGCGCGCAGCGACCGCACGGTACCCATTCCCGGCTGCCGCACGGTCGCGCAGGTCGAGGAGAACGCGGGAGCCCTGGCTCACGGCCCGCTCACGGCCGAGCAGGTGACCGAGATCGACCACCTGCTCGACCGGTGAGCCGGCTCAGCCGTGCGAGGCGGCGTGCTCCTTCCTGACCTGGTCGGCCAGGTGGGCGGGCATCGGCTCGTACCGGGCGAACTCGCGCCGGAACGTGCCGGTACCCGACGTCATCGCGCGCAGCTCGACCGCGTAGCGGACCAGATCCGTCGCCGGTACCTCGGCATGCACCACGGACTTGTCGGTACCCGACTCGTCGGGCGTGGTGCCCAGGACGCGGCCCCGCCGGCCGGACAGGTCGCTCATCACCGCGCCGACGAAGCTGTCCGGTACCCGGATGAACACCTCGTCCACCGGTTCCAGCAGCGACATCTGGCCCTTCTCCGCGGCCTCCTTGAGCGCCATGCTGCCCGCCGTCTGGAAGGCGGCGTCTGAGGAGTCGACCGAGTGCGCCTTGCCGTCGAACAGCGTGACCCTGAGGTCCACCACCGGGTACCCGGCGACGATGCCCCGCTCCATCTGGAACCGGACGCCCTTCTCCACGCTGGGGATGTAGTTGTTGGGCACCGCGCCGCCGACCACCTTGTCGACGAACTCGAAGCCCGACCCGCGCGGCAGCGGCGCCACCTCGATGTCGCACACCGCGTACTGGCCGTGCCCGCCGGACTGCTTGACGTGCCGGCCGTGGCCCTTGGACGGTGCGCCGAAGGTCTCCCGCAGCGCCACGCGCACCGGCTCGGTGTCCAGCTCGACGCCGCCCGCGCGCAGCCGGTCGAGTACCACGTCGGCGTGCGCCTCGCCCATGCACCACAGCACGAGCTGGTGGGTCTCCGGGTTGCGCTCCAGCCGCAGCGTCGGGTCGCCGGCCACCAGCCGGCCCAGGTTCTTGGCCAACGCGTCCTCGTCCGAGCGGGTCTTGGCCACGATCGCCACCGGCAGCAGCGGCTCGGGCATGTCCCACGGCGCGATCAGCACCGGGTCGTCCTTGCCGGAGATGGTGTCGCCGGTCTCCGCGCTGGTCGACTTGGTCAGCGCGCAGACGTCCCCGGCGACGCAGTAGGGCACCTCGCGGACGGCCGAGCCCAGCGGCGAGTAGATGTGCGCGATCCGCTCGTCGGCGTCGTGGTCGGCGTGCCCGCGGGCCTCCATCCCGTGCCCGGAGATGTGCACGGCGGCCTCCGGTCGCAGCGTGCCGGAGAAGACCCGGACCAGGGACACCCGCCCGACGTAGGGGTCGACGGTGGTCTTCACGACCTCCGCCACCAGCGGGCCGTTGGGGTCGCAGGACAGCGGGGCGCGGGGGTCGCCGGACACCGAGGCCACCGGCGGCAGGCTGTGCTCCAGCGGCGAGGGGAACGCGCTGGTCAGGATCTCCAGCAGCGCGTCGAGGCCGACCCGGGTCTCCGCGCAGACGGGGATGACCGGGTAGAACGACCCGTGGGCGACGGCCTTCTCCAGGTCCTCGATGATCACCGAGGTCTCGATCCGCTCGCCGGCGAGGTACCGGTCCATGAGGCTCTCGTCCTCGCTCTCCGCGATGATCCCCTCGAGGAGTTCACCGCGGGAGTCCTCGATCGCCGGCAGGTGCTCGGCGTCCGGCTCGCGCACCTGGGGCGGGTAGCCGGCGGAGTAGTCGAAGACCCGCTGCGAGATCAGCCCGATCAGGCCCACCACGGACTCGCCGTCGTCCCCGTGCATCGGCAGGTACAGCGGGAGCACGTTGTCGCCGAACACACGCTGGCACAAGGCAAGGGTCTCGTCGAAGTCCGCGCGCTGGTGGTCCAGCCGGGTGACCGCCACGGCCCGGGGCATGCCGACCGCGGCGCACTCCTCCCAGAGGGCGGCGGTCGCGGCGTCCATGCCGTCGACGGCGGACACCACGAACAGGGCCGCGTCGGCGGCGCGCAGCCCGGCGCGCAGCTCACCGACGAAATCCGCGTACCCGGGGGTGTCGAGCAGGTTGACCTTGATGCCCTCGTGCAGCAGCGGGGCGCAGGACAGGCTCACCGAGCGCTGCTGCCGTACCGCCGCGGGGTCGTAGTCGCTGACCGTGGTGCCCTCGGTGACCGAGCCCGCCCGGCCGATCGTGCCGGTCGCCGCGAGCAGCGCCTCCACGAGAGTCGTCTTGCCCGAGCCCGAGTGCCCGACGAGCACCACGTTGCGTACCCTGCCGGGCTCTTCCACCACCGGCGCTGGGCCGGTGACTCCCTTCTCCTGGGTCTTCTGCGCCATCGGGCGCACCTCCCTCGGTGTGGGAATGCGTCAAGCCCGCTGGCTTGCGATCGCTCGCACGGTCTGAGCGGTCTTGAACGCCGCGTTACCTATTGGTTGCGATTCCACTCCGATGGCGGCTCCGGCACAACCCCGATGGGAAGATCCGCCTCGGTTGCCCGGTACGCCACCCGACCGTGTCCCGGAGCGGCTTCGCGGGCCCACCGGCAAGGCCGTTAAGGTGAGATCCGCCGGACGGAAGACGGGCCTCCGGCAGGCTGACAAGGGGCACGGTGCGCATCTTCAACGTTTCGGCCCGCGCGGGCATCCCGCGCGTGTTCGGGCCGCTGGCCGGCTGGCTGCTGCGCCGGGGCGTCTCGCCCGACGCGGTGACCGTCGTCGGCACCGCCGGGGTCCTGGTCGGTGCCATCGGCTTCGGCGCCCGGGGCCAGCTCGTCGTCGCCACCGTGATCGTCACCCTGAGCGCCTTCACCGACCTGGTCGACGGCACCATGGCCCGGATGTCCGGCCGGCGCGGCAAGTTCGGCGCGTTCCTCGACTCGACCATGGACCGGGTGGCCGACGGCGCGATCTTCGGCGCGGTGGCCTACTGGCTGGCCGGCCAGCACCGGTGGTCCGGCGAGGTGGCCGCCCTGATCTGCCTGCTCACCGGGCAGGTCGTGTCTTACGCCAAGGCCCGCGCCGAGGGCCTGGGGATGACCGCCAACGTCGGCGTCGCCGAGCGGGCCGAGCGGCTGATCATCATCGGCCTCGGCGGGCTGTTCGGCGAGCTGGTCTGGAAGTACTCGCTGGACGTGGCGCTGTGGATCCTCGCCGTGCTCTCCGTGATCACGGTCGGCCAGCGGATCGTCACCGTGTACCGGCAGGACCAGGCCGCGCTCAGGGATCCGGCGGACGCACCGGCCCGGACACCGCGATGAGTCGCGCCGCCGACTGGGCCTACGCGGCCGGTTGGCGGGTCGTGCGTACCCTTCCCAGGGCGGTCAGCGCCCCGGCGTTCAACGCCGGCGCCGACTGGGCCGTGCGCCGCCGCGGCACCGGCGTCACCCGGCTGGCCGCCAACCTGCGCCGGGTGGTCGGGCCGGACCTGCCGCAGCCCGAGTTCGACGCGCTGCTGCGCCGGGCGATGCGCTCGTACCTGCGTTATTTCATGGAGGCGTTCCGGCTGCCCGCGCAGTCGCCCGAGCAGAACCGGACCGGTTTCCGGCTGGCCCGCGGCCACCTGCTCGGCGAGGACGTGGCCGCCGGCCGGGGCGCCGTGGTGGCCCTGCCGCACTCGGGCAACTGGGACGCGGCCGGGGCCTGGGTGGCGGCCATGGGCTGGCCGATCGTCACGGTGGCCGAGCGGCTCAAGCCGGAGAGCCTGTACCGGCGGTTCCTGGCGTTCCGCGAGGGGCTCGGCATGGAGATCGTCCCGCTGACCGGTGGTGACCGCGTCGTGCGGGAGGTGCTCGAGGACCGGCTGCGCCAGGGGTACGTGGTGCCGATCCTGGCCGACCGCGACCTGCCCGGGCGAGGGGTGGAGGTCGACTTCTTCGGCGCGCGTACCACCATGCCGCCCGGGCCGGCGATGCTCGCCCTGCGCACCGGGGCGCCGCTCTACACCGTCGACATGTGGTTCGAGAAGGACGCACCGGTCGGGTACCTGCACGGGCCGCTGGAGCTGCCGGGCACGGACGCGGGCCCGATCGGCACCCGGGTCCGGATGGTGACCCAGATGATCGCCGACAACTTCGCGCGCGGCATCGCCGAGCACCCGGAGGACTGGCACATGCTGCAACGGTTCTGGCCGGACCAGGCGGCGCCCGTGCTCGCGGCGCCCGGCGCCTGAGGGGGCGGCGTGCGGATCGGTATCGTGTGCCCCTACTCCTTCAACACCCCGGGCGGGGTGCAGCAGCACGTCCGCGACCTCGCGGAGACGCTGATCGGGCTCGGGCACGCGGTGAGCGTGCTGGCCCCGGCCGACGAGGACGATCCGCTGCCGGAGTACGTGGTGGCCGCCGGCCGGGCCGTACCCGTCCGGTACAACGGCTCCGTCGCGCGGCTGTCCTTCGGGCCGATCTCGGCGAGCCGGGTGCGCCGCTGGCTGTCCGGCGGGGACTTCGACGTCCTGCACGTCCACGAGCCGATCACGCCGAGCCTGTCCATGCTGGCGGTGCTCTACTCCCGGGGACCGGTGGTGGCGACCTTCCACACCGCGATGACCCGGTCGCGCGCCATCGCCGCGGCGCAGGGCCTGCTCCAGTTGGTACTGGAGAAGATCACGGCGCGGATCGCGGTCAGCGACCTGGCCCGGCGGGTGCAGGTGGAGCACCTGGACGGCGGGGCGTGGGAGATCCCCAACGGGGTGGCGGTGGCCCGGTTCGCGCAGGCGCGGCCGCTGCCGGGCTGGCCGGGGGAGGCCGGCGCGCTCGGCTTTCTCGGCCGGTTCACCGAGCCCCGCAAGGGCTTCCCGATCCTGCTCGACGCGTTCGGCCGGCTCTCGGCGCGCCGGCCGGGGCTGCGGCTGCTCGTCGCCGGCCCGGGCGACCCGGACGAGCTGGACCTGGCGGTACCGGCCGGGGTCACGTTCCTCGGCAAGGTCAGCGAGCCGGACAAGGCACGGATGCTGCACAGTGTCGACGTCTACGTCGCGCCGAACACGGGCGGCGAGTCGTTCGGCATGATCCTCACCGAGGCGATGGCCGCCGGGACCCCGGTGGCGGCCAGCGACCTGGACGCGTTCCGGCGGGTACTGGACGGGGGCAGGGCCGGGACGCTGTTCCCGGTCGGCGACGCCGCCGCCCTCGCCGAGGCGACCGGGGAGCTGCTCGACGACCCCGACCGGCGGGCGGCCCTCGCCGGCCGGGCGAGGCAGGTGGTCGCGGCGTTCGACTGGTCGTCCGTGGCCGAGCGGGTGCTGGAGGTCTACGCCACCGCCATCGAGGCGACCACCGGCGCGGCGTTCGACCTCTGACCGCGGCCGGGAGCGGTCACGGCAGGTCGGGCGGGGGCACGTAGGACCACGTGTCGCCGTCCGTCGACAGCCAGGCGCCGCTGCTGTTGGGCCAGCCCGTCTGCGCGTACCCGCCGAGCACCCGGAGGGCACCGGCGCCGGGGCCGACCGGTACGGGGCGCAGGGTCCGGCCGCCGTCGTCGCTGCGGTACATCGTGGGGTGGTCGGCCGCCTCGGTACCGACCTGGACGAACAGCGTGCCGTCGGCGTGCACGGACGCGTAGACCTCCGTCGTCCGGTTGACGGTCACCCGGGCGGCCGTGCGCTGCCAGCTCTGCCCGCCGTCGACCGTGCGGTAGACCAGCAGCGCGCCGCCGGCCAGGCCGACCGCGTAGGCCGTCTGCCCGTCGTAGGTGGCGACCGCCGCGCCCCCGAAGATCTCCCCGTTGTCGAGGTTGTCCGGGAAGGACCGCCGCACCCAGGTGCGCCCGCCGTCGTGGCTGACCTCCACGCTGCTGCCGGTACCCGTGACGGACCGCCCGTCGCCGGCCGGCGCGGTACCCAGGAAACCGCTGACCCACAGTCCGGCGGCGCTCGGCAGCCCGGCGGTCAGCACCGCCAGGGACAGCTGTCGGGGCTCGGCGAGCGTGACCAGGTCGCCGGTTGCCGGGTCGGCGGCGAACACGCCCACCCGGTTCAGGCTCACCGAGCTGTCCAGGGGCACCCAGCCGGCCGGGATCGCGTCCACCGCGGGGTCCGTCACCTCGCGCCAGGTGTGCCCGCCGTCCGCGCTGGCCAGCCAGTACTGCCGCGCCTCGGTGCCGTCCTGCACCGAGGCCAGCAGCGTGCGCGGCGCGAGGGCGGTGAGCATGACCAGCGAGTTGCGCAGGACGGGCATGGCCCACTCGGTCCACGTCACCCCGCCGTCCTCGCTGGCGGCCAGCATCACCGTGCAGTCCACCCCCGGGTGCTGGCAGTCGGTGTACCGCAGGTACAGGTGGTCGAGGTCGCCGGCCACCATGGCACCGGTCTGCGAACGGCGCCCGGGCACCGGACCCGGACCGTCGGACGGGCGGGCCGGCGGGATGAAGGCCGGCGTGCGCGGGGTGTCCACGGCCGGCGCGGGCTCCGAGCCGCCCGGCAGCACCCCGGTCGCCACGCCGGTACCCGTCGCCAGCGCGGCGACCACGACGAGCATCCCGGTGGCGCGGGCGCGGCGGCGTCGCCGGGCGGCCCGGTGCAGGACCTCGTCGAAGTGCGGCTTGAAGGCGACCTGGGTGGCCGAGTCGAGGCCATGGAAGTCCAGCTCATGCATGGTGCAGCTCGCTTTCTGCCGGACCGGGTTCGCGGAGCAGTTCGGCCAGCGCGCGGCGGCCGCGCACCAGCCGGGTCTTCACCGCGTCCACCGAGCAGTCGGTCAGCCGGGCGACCTCGGCGACCGGGAGGTCGGCGAGGTGGTGCAGGACGACCGTCTCGCGTACCGCCCTGGGCAGCCGCTGCAGCGCGTGGACGAGTGCCACGTGGTCGGGGGAGAGACCGGGCGCGGCCGGTTCGCTACCGGCGACCAGCCGGGTGGACACCAACCGGTCGAACACCGCCCTTCGCCGGTACCGCGACCGGGCCAGGTTCATCGCGACCGTGCGCAGCCACGCCTCCGGATTGTCGACGTGGCGCAGCCGGCCGGGCCGGGACAGCGCCCGCGCGAACGCCTCGTGCACCATGTCCTGCGCCTCGGCGAAGTCCCCGGTCAGGGCGTAGAGCTGGGACACCAGCCGGGCGGCGGAGGCGGCATAGACCTCCCGCACCTGCTCCCCGTCGTCCACGCCGCGCCCCTCCCCGTACACCGTCCTCACCGGTACGACGCGCGAGCGGCACGCCCGGTGACATCCGTGGCGTTCCCGCCCAGCCTCACCCTCCTCCCGCTGGTCGCCGGCCGATAGGCTCGGCGATCGTGTGGTGGATCGTGGGCGTCGTGGCCCTCGTGGTGCTCGTCGCCACCTATGTGACGTGGACCGCCGCCAGGGTGGACCGCCTGCACGCCCGGGCCGCCGCCGCGCAGGCCGCGCTGGATGCCCACCTGGTCCGGCGGGCCGCCGCCGCCGGTGAGCTGGCCGACGCCCTGCACCGCCCCGACCTGCGGCAACTGTCCCGCGCCGCGCGCGAGGCCCGGCCCGACGAGCGGGAGCTGGCCGAGAACGACCTGACCCGGGTGCTGCGCGGGCTGCCCGAGGATCCAGCGGCCGCCGACCTGGGCGAGCTGGCCGAGGTGGTCGCCGCGAGCCGGCGCGTCGCGCTGGCCCGGCAGGTGCACAACGACCTGGTACGGGACGCGCTGGCCGTGCGCCGTCGCCGACTGGTGCGGCTGCTCCGGTTGTCCCGGCGGCACACCGAGCCGCGGTACTTCGACGTGGACGACCCGGTGCTGGACGAGCTTTCGGTCGGCTGATCGGGCGGTCGAGCAGACCACCGCGTGTCGATTGGCCGTCGGGTGCGGCCACCGTCACACGTACCATGGATGGCTGAATCCCCAGCGTGCGAGGAGGTCGTGGCACCGTGTCCGAGAACCCGGTCGAGAACGTCCCCACCCCGGTGACCGGCACCGCCCGAGTCAAGCGGGGCATGGCCGAGATGCTCAAGGGCGGCGTGATCATGGACGTGGTCACCCCGGAGCAGGCCAAGATCGCCGAGGATGCCGGCGCCGTCGCCGTGATGGCGCTGGAGCGGGTACCGGCCGACATCCGCGCCCAGGGCGGAGTGTCCCGGATGTCCGATCCGGACATGATCGACGGGATCATCGCCGCGGTCTCCATCCCGGTCATGGCCAAGGCCCGCATCGGTCACTTCGTCGAGGCCCGGGTGCTGCAGGCGCTCGGCGTCGACTACGTCGACGAGTCCGAGGTGCTGACCCCGGCCGACTACGAGAACCACATCGACAAGTGGGCCTTCACCGTGCCGTTCGTCTGCGGTGCCACCAACCTCGGCGAGGCGCTGCGCCGGATCACCGAGGGCGCTGCGATGATCCGCTCCAAGGGCGAGGCCGGTACGGGCGACGTGTCCAACGCCACCACCCACATGCGCAGGATCCGCGCCGAGATCCGCCGGCTGACCTCGATGAGCGAGGACGAGCTCTACGTCGCCGCAAAGGAGCTGCAGGCGCCCCACGAGCTGGTCCGCGAGATCGCCGCCACCGGAAAGCTCCCGGTCGTGCTGTTCACCGCGGGCGGCATCGCCACCCCCGCGGACGCCGCGATGATGATGCAGCTCGGTGCCGAGGGCGTGTTCGTGGGCTCGGGCATCTTCAAGTCCGGCAACCCGGCCCAGCGCGCCGCCGCGATCGTCCGGGCGACCACCTTCCACGACGACCCCGACGTCATCGCCAAGGTGTCGCGCGGGCTCGGCGAGGCGATGGTGGGCATCAATGTCGAGGACGTTCCGCAGCCGCACCGGCTGGCCGAGCGCGGCTGGTGACGTGGCCGACCTGACCATCGGGGTACTGGCGCTGCAGGGTGACGTCCGCGAGCACCTTCGGGCACTGGAGGCCTGCGGGGTGGCCGCCGTCCCGGTGCGCCGCCCGGGCGAACTGGACGACGTCGACGCGCTGGTCATCCCGGGCGGCGAGTCGACTACCATCAGCAAGCTGGCCGCCGAGTTCGGGCTGGCCGACCCGATTCGCAAGCGGATCGGCGAGGGCATGCCCGCCTACGGCTCCTGCGCCGGCATGATCATGCTGGCGAGCGAGGTCCTCGACGGCCGCCCCGACCAGCAGTCCTTCGCAGGCATCGAGATGACCGTGCGGCGCAACGCGTTTGGACGGCAGGTCGACTCCTTCGAGGCGCCGGTACCCATCGACGGGGTGGACGGTCCGCCGTTCCACGCGGTGTTCATCCGCGCGCCCTGGGTGGAACGGGTCGGCCCGGGCGTCGAGGTGCTGGGTACCGTCGCGGAAGGACCGGCGGCGGGTAGGATTGTCGCGGTTCGGCAGGGCCAACTACTGGCGACCGCCTTCCACCCCGAGCTCACCGGTGATCTCCGTGTGCACCGGCTCTTCGTGGAGCTGGTCCGGTCCCGGCACGCATCGGCACATACGACGGAGGAGTAATGTCCGGCCACTCAAAGTGGGCGACGACCAAGCACAAGAAGGCGGTCGTCGACGCCAAGCGGGGCAAGCTGTTCGCCCGGTTGATCAAGAACGTCGAGGTCGCCGCGCGCACCGGCGGCGGAGACGCGGCCGGCAACCCGACCCTCTACGACGCGATCCAGAAGGCCAAGAAGAACTCGGTCCCGAACGAGAACATCGACCGGGCGGTCAAGCGCGGCTCTGGCCAGGAGGCCGGCGGCGCGGACTACCAGACGGTCATGTACGAGGGGTACGGCCCGAGCGGCGTGGCGATCCTCATCGAGTGCCTGACGGACAACCGCAACCGTGCCGCCACCGACGTGCGGGTGGCGCTGACCCGCAACGGCGGCAACCTGGCGGACGCGGGCAGCGTGGCCTACATGTTCTCGCGCAAGGGCGTTGTGCTGCTGCCGAAGGCGGCCGGCCTGTCCGAGGACGACGTGCTGGGCGCCGTGCTGGACGCGGGCGCCGAGGAGGTCAACGACCTGGGCGAGGCGTTCGAGGTGGTTTCCGAGCCGACCGACCTGATCGCGGTACGCACGGCACTCCAGGGCGCCGGCCTGGAGTACGAGTCGGCCGAGTCCTCGTTCGTGCCGAGCGTGACGGTGGCGCTGGACGAGGAGGGCGCGCGGAAGATCTTCAAGCTGATCGACGCGCTCGAGGACTCCGACGACGTCCAGAACGTCTACGCGAACTTCGACGTCAGCGACGAGGTCATGGCGGCCGTCGGCTAGAGCTCTCGGGGGGATGGATATCCGCCTTGCTGGTGGATATCCTAGCTCCGAGGGGGTAGGTCGTGGCGAAGACACTGCTTGACGTGGATGAGGACCTTCTGGCGGAGGCTTCAACCGCCTTGGGGACCGGCACCAAGAAGGACACCGTCAACGCCGCCCTCCGGCAGGCTGTCGAGGTCAGCCGCGAGCGCCGTCGCCGCGCCCTCGAGGACCTCCAGCGGCTTGCCGACGAGGGCGGCTTCGACTTCGACCGGATCGCCGAGTTGGACGAGTGAGGTATCTCGTCGACACGAGCGCACTCGTCCGGATCATCCGCCGCCAGGTGGAGCCTGAGTGGTACGACGCGGTCGACCGAGGTCTGATCGCCCTGTGCGAGCCGGTGCTCGTTGAAACCTTGACGGGCGTGGACGCGAAGAACTTCGGGCGTGCCGAGGACGACCTACGGAACGCGTACCCGTGGGTTCCGGTACCCGACAATGTGTGGACGGTCGTCGCCTCGGTCCAGCGTGACTTGGCAAAGCGCAGCCAGCACCGGGGTCTGTCCGTTGCCGATCATCTGGTCGTGGCCACCGGTATCCAGCTCAAGCTGATCGTCCTGCACGAGGACGCCGACTTCGAGACCGTGTCCCGGGTCATCCCTCAGTTGCATCAGGAGCGGCTCGGTCCGCGGGGGTAAGCCTCGTCACACAAATTCTTTACGGAACGGTTCCGTATCGCTAGTCGCGCGGGGTAGCGTGGCTGGTGAATACGAAACCGTTCCGTATCGATTCGGGGGTACCCGTGGACTCAGCGCCACCAATCACCCACACCGGCCATCCGCGCCGGTGGACGATCCTCGGCGTACTCGTGGTCAGCCTGATCGTGGTCGTCCTCGACAACACCGTGCTCAACGTCGCGCTGCGCGTCATCGCAGACCCGAAGCACGGGCTCGGGGCCACGCAGAGCGACCTTGAGTGGGCCATCAACTCCTACACCCTGGTCTTCGCCGGCCTGCTGTTCACCTTCGGGGTGCTCGGCGACCGGCTCGGGCGCAAGCGCATCCTCCTGCTCGGCATGGTGCTGTTCGGCCTGGCGTCGCTCGCCTCGGCCTACGCGCACTCGCCGGGGCAGCTGATCCTCGCCCGCGCCCTGATGGGCATCGGCGGCGCGGCGATCATGCCGGCAACGCTGTCGATCATCTCCAACGTCTTCGAGCCGCGTGAGCGGGGTCGGGCGATCGGCATGTGGGCCGGCGCGGTCGGTCTCGGTGTCGCGATCGGCCCGGTTGTCGGCGGCGCGCTGCTCGAGCACTTCTGGTGGGGCTCCGTCTTCCTGATCAACGTACCGATCCTGGTCGCCGGCATCATCGCGACGGTCATGCTGGTGCCGGACTCCCGCGACCCCAAGCCGGGTCGGGTGGACTTCGCCGGCGTGCTGCTGTCCATCGCCGGCCTGGTGCTGTTGGTCTACGGCATCATCAACGGCGGTGACCACGGATTCGGCCGCCCGCAGGCGTGGGGCGCGATCCTCGGCGGTGTCGCGGTACTGGCCGCGTTCGTCGCGGTCGAGCGCCGGGTCGCCTTCCCGTCCCTGGACGTGAAGCTGTTCGCCAACCCGCGGTTCTCGGCCGCGACCGCCTCGGTGGGCCTGGTCTTCTTCGCCGCCATGGGCTCGCTGTTCTTCCTGGCCTTCTATCTTCAGCTGGTCCGCAACTTCAGCCCGCTGGAGGCCGGCCTGCTGATGACCCCGTTCGCGGTGGCGCAGCTCGTCTTCGCCCCGCGCAGCGCGGCGATGGTCCGCCGGTACGGCCCGAAGGCCGTGTGCGCGGCGGGCATGGCGATCACCTCGCTCGCCCTGGGCGGCATGGTGTTCGTCGGCACCGACACCCCGATCTGGGTGGTCGGCGTGCTGTTCTTCTTCCAGGGCGTGGGCATGGCCAACGTGATGCCGCCGGCGACCGAGTCGATCATGTCGACGCTGCCGCGGGAGAAGGCCGGCATCGGCTCGGCGGTGAGCAACACCATCCGGCAGGTCGGTGGCGCGCTCGGCGTGGCCATCCTCGGCTCCGTGCTCTCCGCCGTGTACCGGGACCGGATCGCCAGTCACGTCGCGGCCCTGCCCGGACCGCTGCGGGACCTCGCCTCCTCCTCGGTCTCCGGGACCTACACGGTCGCCGGTGGCCTGGGCCCACAGGGTCGCGGGCTGGCGGCTGCCGGCAACGACGCGTTCGTCGCCTCCATGCACTGGGCCGCTGCCGGTTCGTTGCTGGTGGGTCTGGTGGGCACCGTGGTCGTGCTGGGCTGGCTGCCCAGGCGCTCGGTTGTCCACACTCCGGCTCCGACTCCGGTCGAGAGCCTGGGTGAGCAGCTTGAGCTGGCTGAGGCGTAACAGAACTGGAACACTGTGATGGTGCTGACAACCACGCCGGGCTCCGCGCAGGCCGACCAGGACCGCAAGGCTCCTGGTCGGCCGCGCAGCGCGCGGGCCGACGAGGCGATCATTGAAGCCGTGCTCGACCTGCTGGCCGAGGGCACGCCGTTCGACGGGCTGTCGATCGAGGCGGTCGCCGCGCGGGCCGGCGTCGGCAAGGCCACGATCTACCGGCGCTGGTCCAACAAGGACTCGCTGATCTTCGACGCTGTTCGCACGGTCAAGGGCGAGCCGGCCGTGCTGCCCGGCACCGGCGTGCGCGACGACCTGATCGCCCTGCTGAAGCCGGTCGGTCGGGCCGAGCACACCCGGGCCGGCCAGATCATTCCCTGCCTCATGGCCGAGCTGCAGCGCAGCCCGGAGCTCAACAGCATCTTCCAGCGGATCATGGAGCCGCGCCGCCAGGTGACCCGGGACGTGCTGCAGCGGGGCATCGACGAGGGTGTGCTGCGACCGGACATCGACCTCGAGGTCGTCATCGCGATGCTCATCGGCCCCCTGGTCGCCTACCGGTTGCTCCACTGGAACCCGAAGGTCGGCCGCGAGGGCCTGGAGGAGCGCCTGGTGGACACGATCTGGCCCGCGATCGCCGCAAACTGACTGCCCAACGCCGCCGGTCGCTGGCTAAGATCCCCGAGTGCTGCGCCCGGACTACCCGCTGGTGACCGAGCGGCTCGAGCTGCGTCCACTGCGCCTGGACGACGTGGACGACCTGCTCCTGTACCACTCGCGACCGGACGTCACCCGGTACCTCTACTGGGAGCCCCGGGACCGCCCACGCATGCTCGAGGCGCTTCGCCAGCGGATGCGCATGTCCAGCATCACGCGGGAAGGCGACCGGCTGGTGCTCGGTGCCGCGCTGCGCTCCACCGGTACCGTCGTCGGCGAGGTCAACCTCGTCTGGCTGAGTGAGCAGCACCGGCAGGGCGAGATCGGCTTCGTCTTCAACCCGGAGTACCACGGCGTGGGCCTGGCCACCGAGGCGGCGCGGGTGATGCTCCGGCTCGCCTTCGCCGACCTGCGCCTGCACCGCGTCATCGGGCGCTGCGACGCCCGCAACGCGCCCTCGGCCCGCCTGATGGAGCGCTTGGGCATGCGGCGTGAGGCGCACTTCGTGCACAGCGAGATCTTCAAGGGCGAGTGGGGCGACGAGTTCGTCTACGCGATGCTCGACCACGAATGGCGGGCACGGGTCTGAGCCCGCGTGTCGGCTGGGACCGTTCGCCCGGGGCCGATAGGGTCGGCGAACATACGTACGGATGAGGGTCTCGGCGGTGGAGGGCGCGTGCGGGTGCTGGGTGTCGACCCCGGGCTGACCCGGTGCGGAGTCGGCGTGGTCGAAGGGGTGCCGGGGCGCCCGTGCACCCTGGTCGCCTACTACGTCGTGCACACCGACCCTGAGGACGAGCTGGCCGACCGCCTGCTTCACCTGGACCGCAGCCTCGCCGAGCTGGTCGACACGCACCGGCCGGACAGCGTGGCCGTCGAGCGGGTCTTCAGCCAGCACAACGTGCGCACCGTCATGGGCACGGCGCAGGCCGGGGCGGTCGCGGTACTCGCGGCGGCGCGGGCCGGTCTGCCGGTGCAGATGTACTCGCCGAGTGAGGTCAAGGCCGCGGTGACCGGCTCGGGTCAGGCTGACAAGGCGCAGATGACGGCCATGGTGACCCGCCTGCTGAAGCTGGACGCGCCGCCCCGGCCGGCCGACGCCGCCGACGCCCTGGCCCTGGCGATCTGTCATGTCTGGCGGGGCGGGACCCGGGCCAGGCTGGCCGCGGCGGTGCGGCAGAACGGGGGAGCGCGGTGATCGCGAGCGTGCGCGGCCGGGTGGCCGCGTTCTCGGCGGACGGTGCGGTGATCGAGGTCGGCGGGGTGGGACTCGCGGTGCACTGCACCCCCGGCACCCTGGCCGGGCTCCGGGTCGGCGCGGATGCCCGGTTGGCCACCTCGCTGGTGGTGCGCGAGGACTCGCTGACCCTCTACGGGTTCGCCGACGACGACGAGAAGCACCTGTTCGAGCTGCTGCAGACCGCGAGCGGGGTGGGGCCGCGGCTGGCCCAGGCGGTCCTCGCGGTGCTGAGCCCGGACACGGTGCGCAAGGCCATCTCGGGCGGGGACACCACGACGCTCACGCGGGTGCCGGGGATCGGCAAGAAGGGCGCGGAGCGGCTGGTACTGGAGCTGCGTGACCGGGTCGGCGCGCCCGTGCTGTCCGGACCCGGCGACGGCGGGCCCGGGTCGATCGCGGGCGCTGCCTGGGCCGAGCAGGTGCGGCAGGGACTGGTCGGGCTCGGTTGGACGGTCAGCCAGGCCGACCAGGCGGTCGCCTCGGTCGCCGAGTCGCTCGACGGCGAGGTGCCGCCGGTACCGGTCCTGCTCCGCCAGGCCATCCGGCTGCTCGGGCGGGCCCGGTGAGCGAGCGGAGCGGGCGAATCATGGGGTACAGCGCGTCCGTGCCTCACCGGGCCGGCGAGCGTAGCGAGGCGGACCGGTGAGCGACCTGGTGTCCCCGCTGGCCGATCCCGCGGAGCGGGACGCCGAGGCCAGCGTCCGTCCCCGGCGGCTGGGCGAGTTCATCGGCCAGCACCGCGTCCGCGAGCAGCTCGACCTGCTGCTGCGCAGCGCCGTGCGGCGCGGCACCCCGCCCGACCACATCCTGCTGTCCGGCTCGCCGGGGCTCGGCAAGACCACGCTGGCCATGATCGTCGCGGCCGAGCTGGGCACCGGGCTGCGGATCACCAGCGGGCCGGCGATCGAGCGCTCCGGCGACCTGGCCGCGGTCCTGACCAGCCTGGCAACCGGTGACGTGCTGTTCATCGACGAGATCCACCGGATGGCCAAGCCCGCCGAGGAGCTGCTCTACAGCGCGATGGAGGACTTCCGGGTCGACGTCATGGTCGGCAAGGGTCCCGGTGCGACCGCCATCCCGCTGGATGTCGAGCCGTTCACGCTGGTCGGCGCGACCACCCGGGCGGGCCTGCTGACGGGGCCGATGCGCGACCGCTTCGGTTTCGTGGCGCACCTGGACTTCTACGACTCCGACGATCTTGAACTGGTCGTCAACCGCTCGGCGCGCATCCTCGGGGTACCGGTGGCCGGAGACGGGCCGGCCGAGATCGCCGGGCGGTCCCGCGGTACCCCCAGGATCGCCAACCGCCTGCTGCGGCGGGTGCGGGACTACGCGGAGGTCCGGGCAGACGGCGTCGTGACCCAGGAGACCGCGCGGGCGGCCCTGCACGTCTACGACGTGGATGATCTCGGTCTGGACCGGCTCGACCGCGCGGTGCTCTCCGCCCTGGTGGAAAGCTTCGGCGGTGGCCCGGTCGGGCTGTCCACGCTGGCCGTGGCGGTGGGCGAGCAGCCGGACACCGTCGAGGAGGTCTGCGAGCCGTTCCTGGTCCGTGCCGGCCTGCTCGCCCGCACCCCGCGGGGGCGGGTGGCCACGGCCGCCGGGTGGAGGCACCTTGGCAGGAAGCCGCCAAATGGTATTTTTGGCGGCGGCGCCCACCAGGCGTCCGACCTGTTCAGCGTGGAGTCCTAATCGGTGACGCTCGCGGAGCGGCAATAGTCAGCGTTCGGCTACCGTCGTCGCTGTCCGTGACCGGACCGTGATCTGGACCACCCTCGGTGTTTCCCAGGGTGACCGACTAGACTCGCCGCGGTCCGGAACAGGACGCAACCCGGTCCGCCAGCGCCGCATGCGCCGGCTGGCCCCTTCGGAAGGCATTCTCGCGGTGTTTCTCGCGGCTAGTGGCTCCAGCAGCAGCTTTCTGCCGTTGCTGTTCATCATTCTCATATTCGGTGCGATGTATTTCCTCTTCATCCGCCCCCAGCAGCGCCGCAATCGTGAGCTTCAGGCGATGCAGTCCCGCTTGGGCCCGGGCGACGAGGTGATGACCGGCAGCGGCATGTACGGAACCGTCACGGAGATCGACGAGACGAACGGCACCGTCGACATCGAGATCTCCCCCGAGGTGGTCGTCACCTTCGCCCGCGGTGCGATCGCCCGCGTGGTCACCCCGGCGGTTCACGACGACCAGACCACCGCGGACACCGGGGACGAGCCCGACACGGAGACCGACGACACCGACCAGCCGGTGATCGAGCGCCGCGACTGATCGCTCCCGATCTGCCGCCCGCGCGATCCACTCTCACAGACAGGGAAACCCGACAACCGTGGCCGCACCCTCCGGACACCTGAAGGTGACGCGATACTTCGCGGTAATCGCCGTCATCATCGCCGGGCTATACGCGCTCGTGTTCCTCACCGGCGATCACAAGGCCCGCCCCAAGCTCGGACTCGACCTCCAGGGCGGGACGAGCATGACCCTGTCCGCGATCAGCCCGGACGGCAAGCCGCCGTCGTCGACGAACCTCAACCAGGCCCGGTCGATCATCGCCAACCGGGTCAACTCGAGTGGCGTCTCCGAGCCCGAGGTCGTCACCGAGGGCAACAACCGGATCGTCGTCAACGTCGCCAACGGCAACCCGGACGAGCTGCGCAAGCTCGTCCAGCCGGCGAAGCTGGCCTTCCGCAAGGTGCTGACCACCCTCTCGGACAAGCCGCCGACCAGCCAGCCGTCCGCCACGCCGTCCGCGTCGGCCAACCCGAGCGCGTCGGCCTCGGCCAGCGCGTCGGCGTCCGCCTCGGCCTCGCCCAGCGCGTCGGCCTCGGCGTCCGCGTCGGCCTCTCCGAGCGCCGCGGCCAGCGGCTCCGCCTCACCGACCGCGAGCGTCGACCCCGCGCAGCAGGCCCGCAACACGGCCCGCGCCAAGACGTTGGAAGAGGTCCAGAAGAAGCTCGGCGACACCTGGGACATCGGCCAGCAGGTGCTGCAGGGGATCGAGGGGGGCCAGCTCAACCCGACCCAGCTCGACGACGCGACGGCCGCCGCCATCGCGCCGTTCGCGACGCTCACCCCGGAGGAGGTCGACGCGCTGCCGGTGGAGATGCAGCTCGTCTTCCCGACCGTGACCTGCGCCCAGCTCAACGCGCGCGACCCCGGCGCGCTGGACGACGGCAGCCAGCAGGTGGTGGCCTGCGACCAGGGCGACAACGTGCACAACAAGTACTACCTGGACGTCGCGAAGGTGCAGGGTACCGACGTGTCCGGGGCGAGCAGCTCCTACGACGCCCAGAACGGCGGCTGGCACGTCACGCTGAACTTCACCGGCAAGGGCCAGAGCAAGTGGACCGCGCTGACCCAGGAGGCGGTCGACCAGGGCAAGCAGTCCGACCCCAACACGGGTCAGCAGGGCCAGAACGCCTCGGTCGCCATCGTGCTGGACAACTCCGTGGTGTCCGCGCCGCAGATCCAGAGCGTCATCGTCGGTGACGCGATCATCAACGGCGGAGACATCAACCAGGACACCAGCCGGGTACTCGCCAACCAGCTCAAGTACGGCTCGCTGCCGCTGAGCTTCAAGATCGAGACGACCCAGAGCGTGACCGCGACGCTGGGCCTGCAGCAGATGCGCTACGGCCTGATCGCCGGGCTCATCGGCATCGCGCTGGTCATCATCTACTGCATGTTCTACTACCGGGCACTCGGCCTGGTAGTGGTGGCGAGCCTCGTGATCTCCGGTCTGACCGTGTTCGCCTCGCTGGTGCTGCTGGGTCGGGGCATCGGCTTCACGCTCAGCCTCGCCGGCATCGCCGGTTTCATCGTGGCCATCGGTATCACCGCCGACTCGTTCGTGGTGTTCTTCGAACGCCTCAAGGACGAGGTGAAGGACGGGCGCACGGTGCGCAGTGCGGTACCCCGGGCGTGGGTCCGGGCGCGACGCACGATCCTGTCCGCCGACGCGGTGTCCTTCCTCGCCGCGGCCATCCTGTACTGGCTGGCGGCCGGCCCGGTGAAGGGCTTCGCGTTCACCCTCGGCCTGTCCACGATCATCGACCTGCTGGTCGTGTTCCTGTTCACCCACCCCCTGGTGGCCCTCCTGGCCCGGTCCAACGCGTTCACCACACCGAGGTTCTCCGGCCTCGGCAACCTGCGCTCGGACAAGGCCGCGGAGTCCGCCACGACGGTCAAGTCACCGCGCTTCGGCACCGTGCGCACGAAGGAGTCCTGACCATGGCCGCTAGCACCGGACCGATCGCGTTCGCGCACAAGCTCTACCGCGGCGAGACCCGGATCGACTTCATCGGGCAGCGCAGGAAGTGGTACATCGCCTCGGCGGTGATCATTCTGCTCTGCCTGGCGGCGATGATCTTCCGGGGCTTCAACTGGGGCATCGATTTCAAGGGTGGCGACCAGTTCCAGATCCCGGTCAAGCCGGGCGTCACGCTGTCGGAGGTGCGCTCGGCGGTCGAGGGCACCGGGGTCACCGTGTCCAGCTCCCAGCAGGCGGGCAGCGGGTCGAGTTCCTCGTACGTCATCAAGACCGAGAAGCTGACAGACGCCCAGCGCAGCTCGGCCGAGACGGCGCTCGCCTCGGCCGCGCACGTGACCCGGGCGGACATCAACAACACCGAGGTCAGCTCGTCCTGGGGCAGCGAGGTCACGAAGCAGGCGCTGATCGCGCTCGCGGTCTTCCTGATCGCGGTGAGCATCTTCATGGGCTTCCGGTTCCGCGACGGCAAGGCGTCGGCGGCCGCCGTGATGGCGCTGCTCCACGACCTGATCCTGACCGCCGGCGTGTACGCCCTGGTCCACTTCGAGGTGACCCCGGGTACGGTGGTCGGCCTGCTGACCATCCTCGGTTACTCGCTCTACGACACCGTCGTGGTGTTCGACAAGGTCGACGAGAACACCAGGGGCCTCCTGGGCACCTCCCGGCACACCTACGGTGAGGCGGCCAACCTCGCGGTCAACCAGACCCTGATGCGGTCCATCAACACCTCGCTGATCGGTCTGCTGCCGGTCGCCGGACTGCTGTTCATCGGCGCCGGCGTGCTGGGCGTGGGTACCCTCGAGGACCTCGCCCTGGTGCTGTTCGTCGGTATGATCACCGGCGCCTACTCGTCGCTGTTCCTGGCCACGCCGTGGCTGGTCGACTTCAAGATGCTCGACCAGCGGTACCGCAACCACGCCAACCGGGTACTGGCGAAGCGGGCCTCGGAGGCCAAGGCGGGCGCGGGTACCGGGTCCAAGGCGGCGTCGACCGGCAGGCTCAAGGCGTCGGTGCCGGCGGCCGCCGGGGACGAGTCGGAGGAGGAGCCGGAGGACGCGCCGCGCATCGACGCGCTGGCGGGTGCGACGACCACTCCGCGGGTGGGTGCCAAGCCGCCGGCGAAGCGGACCGGCGCGAACCGGCCGGGCGGTACCCGGTCGAACCGCTCCGGCGGCAAGCGCCGACACTGATCCCATGGACGACGTGAACACGACGCTTCCTGGCGCCGGCCGGCACCGCGGTGACAGCGGGCCGGCCATGGCGACCCTGGTCGCCGAGCGGGTACTCGACGTGCCGGACTTCCCCCAGGACGGCGTCGTGTTCAAGGACCTGTCGCCGGTCTTCGCCGACGGGGAGGGCTTCCGCGGCGTCATCGACGGCATCGTGGCCCACTACGGCGACGGCTTCGACGTGGTGGCCGGGATCGAGGCGCGCGGTTTCGTGATCGCCGCCGCGGTCGCCTACGCCGCCGGGGTGGGCGTGGTGCCGGTGCGCAAGGCCGGGAAGCTGCCGCGCAAGGTCCTGTCCGCCGAATACCAGCTCGAGTACGGCGAGGCGGTCCTGGAGGTGCATGCCGACGCGTTCATCACCGGCCAGCGGGTGCTCGTGGTGGACGACGTGCTGGCCACCGGGGGTACCGCGGAGGCGACGCTCGGGTTGGTGGAGCGCGCGGGCGGCCGGGTGGCCGGGTTCAGCGTGCTGCTGGAACTGGCGTTCCTGGAGGGGCGCAAGCGGCTGGCGGGGCGTCCGGTTCATGCGTTGTTGACCGTCTGATTCCACCCGATCCGCCTCGCCGTGCCGACCGGAAGTTCTCCGGTAACCCTCCCCTGCTCCGGGTAGCATTGCCTATCCAGGCCGGCGAGATGAGGGAGCGGCCAGTGTCGAGCGACGTCGCGTCTTCGGCCGAGGGCGCAGGGAACGTCCGCACGCCGGAGGCTGCCGGTACCACGACCGAGGACAGGCTGATCGTCGAGGAGACGATCACGGTCGATGACCCGTCGGGTGACCTTCCGGGCTTCGACGGCGGGCTGCCCGGCCCGGGGACCGTCGTGCCCTTCCCGAACGGCGGTGCGGGCGCGGCCGCCCGCCGGAGTGCCGTGCGCGCGGTGGGCACCGAGGACTCCGGCAGCCTGCTGTCCGGCGCGCCGACCGGACGCCGGGTGCGCGCCCGGCTGGCCCGGTTCAACGCCCCCTGGCAGAGCCAGCAGGTCAGCGAGGTGCTCGAGCCGCTGATCGCGGTACACCGGGGCAGTCACCCCAAGGCCGACATCCGGCTGCTGCAGCGGGCCTACGAGACCGCGGCGCACTGGCACAGCGGCCAGTACCGCAAGTCGGGCGACCCCTACATCACGCACCCGCTGGCGGTGGCGACCCAGCTCGCCGACCTCGGCATGGACACCACGACCCTGGTCGCCGCTCTGCTGCACGACACGGTCGAGGACACCGACTACACGCTGGACGCGATCCGGACCGACTTCGGCACCGAGGTGGCGCTGCTGGTCGACGGCGTGACCAAGCTGGACCGGGTGAAGCTGGGCGACGCGGCCAAGGCGGAGACCATCCGCAAGATGGTCGTCGCGATGGCCAAGGACCCACGGGTACTGGTCATCAAGCTGGCCGACCGGCTGCACAACATGCGCACCCTGACCTTCCTGCCCCGGCCGAAGCAGGAGCAGAAGGCCAAGGAGACGCTGGAGATCCTGGCCCCGCTGGCCCACCGGCTGGGCATGAACACGATCAAGTGGGAGCTGGAGGATCTCGCCTTCAGCACGCTCTTCCCGAAGAAGTTCGAGGAGATCAACCGCCTGATCAACGAGCACGCGCCGCAGCGCGACGCCCTGCTGCGCCAGGTGACCCAGAAGGTCCAGGGCGACCTGCGTACCGCGAAGATCAAGGCGGACACCACCGGCCGGCCGAAGCACCTGTACTCGATCTACCAGAAGATGATCAGCCGCAGCCGGGAGTTCGCCGAGATCTACGACCTCGTCGGGGTCAGGATCCTGGTCGACACGGTGCGCGACTGCTATGCCGCCCTGGGCGTGATCCACGCGAACTGGCAGCCGGTACCGGGCCGGTTCAAGGACTACATCGCGATGCCCAAGTTCAACATGTACCAGTCGCTGCACACCACCGTGATCGGCCCGAACGGCAAGCCGGTGGAGATGCAGATCCGGACGCTGGCGATGCACCGCACGGCGGAGTACGGCATCGCGGCGCACTGGCGGTACAAGGAGAACAAGAGCGCGACCGTCGTCGGCCCGCCGGCGCACATCGACGAGATGACCTGGCTGCGCCAGCTGCTGGACTGGCAGCGCGAGGCGGCGGACCCGAGCGAGTTCCTCGACGCCCTGCGGTTCGACCTGTCGAGCCAGGAGGTCTACGTCTTCACGCCCAAGGGCGACGTGGTGGCGCTGCCGACCGGGTCGACCCCGGTGGACTTCGCCTACGCGGTGCACACCGACGTCGGGCACAAGTGCATCGGCGCGCGGGTCAACGGCAAGCTCGTGCCGCTGGAGTCCAACCTGTCCAACGGCGACGTGATCGAGATCTTCACCTCCAAGTCGGACAGCGCCGGGCCGACACAGGACTGGCTGGGCTTCGTCAAGAGCCCCCGCGCCCGCACCAAGATCCGCCAGTACTTCAACAAGGAGCGGCGCGAGGAGGCGATCGAGGCCGGCAAGGAGGCGATCACCAAGGCCATGCGCAAGCAGGGCCTGCCGCTGCAGCGGATGCTGACCGCCGACACGCTGATGACCATCGCCCGCGACCTGCACCTGCCCGACGTGGCGTCGCTGTACGCGGCGGTGGGGGAGAGCCAGGTCTCCGCGCAGAACGTGATCAGCAAGCTGGTCGCGGCGTACGGCGGCGAGGAGGGCGCGGTCGAGGACATCGCCGAGACCGCGGTCGCCACCCGGCCGCCGCGCACCCGCGGCGCCGCCTACGACCCCGGCGTCGTCGTGGTGGGCGTGTCCGACGTCTGGATCAAGCTGGCCCGCTGCTGCACGCCGGTACCGCCGGACGCGATCTTCGGGTTCGTCACCCGTACCGGCGGGGTCAGCGTGCACCGCGACGACTGCGTCAACTCCGGCGACCTGCTGGCCCAGCCCGAGCGGATCGTGGACGTGACCTGGAAGCCGACCAGCGGCTCCTCGTTCCTGGTCGCGATCCAGGTCGAGGCGCTGGACCGGCACAAGCTGCTGGCCGACGTGACCCGGGTGCTGTCCGACGAGCGGGTCAACATCCTGTCCGCCACGGTCACCACGACCCGCGACCGGGTGGCGGTGAGCCGGTTCAGCTTCGAGATGGCCGACCCGAAGCACCTCGGGCACCTGCTGGTCGCGGTACGCAAGGTGGACGGCGTCTACGACGCCTACCGGGTTACGTCAGGCGCCTGAGACCGTCAGGGACGTGATGGTCACCTGCTGCTTCGGGTGGCCGCCGCCGGGGCCGTCGCTACCGTTGGGCAGCGTGTCGAACGCGCTGTCCGCCTGCCCGGCCTCGGCCGCCTTCTTGAGGATGTCGAGGCCGTCGGTGATGCGGCCGATGACCGGCATCGTCGGCTCGAGTTCCTCGGTGTCGTCGTAGAACAGGTCGAACTGGCTGCCCTGGGTGTTCGGGCCCTCGTTGGCGAGGGTGATCGAGCCGGCCGGGTACGCAGGGCGGTTGTTGACCGGTACGTTCTCGTCGTAGATCCGGTAGGTGACGCCGCCCTCGCCGGTACCGGACGGGTCGCCGCAGGTCAGCGTGTGGTACGAGGTCGACAGCCGGTGGCACGAGGTGTTGTCGAAGAACTTCTTGCCGGCCAGGAAGGCCATGCTGCGCACCGAGCAGGGCGCCTGGGCCAGGTCCAGCTTCGCCGTGATGACGCCGAGGTTCGTGGTGATCGTCATCGTCGAGGTACCGGCGGACGGCGGCATGCCGGTGGGCGGCTGCCCGACGTCGGTCATGTCCTTGGACCGCCCCGTCGTGGGCAGGTCGATCCAGTGGCAGCCCGGCGCCACGGCCTCGTAGGACTGCTGCGGAGCGGCGCTGCCCGAGTGGTCCGGGCGGTTGACCAGTACGACGGCGACCACCACCGCGGCGATCACGACCACGGCGGCGATGCCCGCCCGCAGCCGGATACGCCGGTCGTGGGCCTGGCGGGCGGCGGTGTCCGCCCGCCGGACCTGCTGCGCCAGCCGGGTGCGCTGCCGGACCCGGTTGCTCATGCCCGCTCCGCTCCGGTCAGGACTTGGTCGGCGACGGCGCCAGCGAGGCGGCCGACGACGGCGCGGCCGACGCGCCCTGCACCGCACCGGCGGTCACCGTGTTGAAGGTCAGCTTGGTCTTCGGGTGGCCGCCGCCCGGGCCGGCCGAGCCGTCCGGGTTGGTGGCGAAGGCGTTGTCGTCGCCGCCGTCGGCGACCTTCTTGGCGACGTCCAGACCCTGGGTCACCTTGCCCCACAGCGTGTACTGCGCGGGCAGGTCGGTGTCGTCGAAGACGATGAAGAACTGGCTGCCGTTTGAGCCCGGTGTGCCGGTGTTGGCCATCGCCACGTCACCGGCGACATAGGCGGGCCGCTGGTCGGTGGGCAGGTTCTCGTCTGCGAAGTTGTAGCTCGGGCCGCCCTGGCCGGTACCGGACGGGTCGCCGCACTGCAGGACGTGCGAGTCACCGGTGTTGAGCAGCCGGTGGCAGGACGAACCGTCGAAGAAGTGCTTGCTGGCCAGGTAGGCGAAGCTCGCCGAGGTGCAGGGCGCCTTGGCCAGGTCCATCCGGATGGTGATCTGCCCGAGGTTGGTGTTGATCACCAGGTCCTGGGTACCGGACGTCGGGATGTTCGCGGTCGGCGGGGTACCGACGTTCTTCAGGTTGGGGTTCGCGGCCGGCGCGGGGGAGGCGCTCGGGTCCGGGTTCGGCACCCACTGGCAGGCCACCGGGGCGGCCGAGGCGGAGGCGGACGCGGAGGAGGCCGCGGCGGGCGCCGGCTTCTTGCCGCCGCTGGCGGCCACGATCCAGACCACGATCCCGATGACGAGTACCACGGCCACGGCCGAGCCGATGATGGCGCCGCGCTGCCGGCGCTTCTGGGCGGCCTTGGCCCGCTCGGCCATTTCACGTTCCAGGCGGGCCCGCGCTGCCGCGCGCTGGCGATCCTTGAGCGACGTCACGGTGAGGAACCTTCCCGGTGGTGATCTTCAGTGCGGTCGGGTGGGTGGGTGGTCAGGAGTTGCTGGCGCCGGACGGTGAGGCGCTCGCGGACGCCGCCGAGGAGTCCGAAGGGGCGGGGCTGGCGGACGGCTCGGTACCGACGGTGAGCGTCTGGACCGTTACCGCCGTCTTCGGGGTACCGTCGCCGGTCGCGTTGCCGCTGGCGTCCACGGCGCCCGCCGCCGCCACCTTGTCGATCACGTCGAGGCCGGTGGTGACGGTACCGATGATCGAGTAGCTGGGCGGCAGCTGGCTGTCCTTGTAGACGATGAAGAACTGGCTGCCGTTGGTGTCCGGGCCGCTGTTGTACATGGCCACCGTGCCGCGCGGGTAGGTCGCGGTGGCCGGCGCGGCGCTGGCCGAGGCGGTGGCGGACGGCGATGCGCTGGCCGAGGCGGACGCCGAGGCGGAGGCGTCCGCGCTCGGGGTGGCACTGGTCGCGGCGGGCAGGTTTTCGTCCGCGAAGGTGTAGGCCGGGCCGCCGGTGCCGTCGCCCTTGGGGTCGCCGCACTGCAGGAGGTAGGACCCGCTGGTCGTGAGGCGGCTGCACTTGGTGCTGTCGAAGAAATTCTTCCCGGCCAGGTAGTGGAGGCTGGACGCGGCGCACGGCGCCTTCGCGAGGTCCAGGCTGATCCCGATGGCGCCCTGGTCGGTGGTGACCGTCATGGCCTCGGTGCCGGTGCGCGGCTCGCCGCTGGTCGGCGGGCGGCCCACGTCCGTCAGGGTGGTGGGGTCGGCCGGCGTGTTCCAGGCGCAGGTGGCGGTGACCACCGGCTTCGGCTTCGAGGAGAAGACCCCACCCAGGAACAGCCCGACCACGACGGCGATAATGACCACCAGGCCGACCGCGAGCGCGGCCTGGAGCTGCCGGTTGCGGCGGCTCTTGGCGGCCCGGCGGGCGAGTTGCCGTTCCATCTTGGCGCGCGCCAGTTTGCGCTGCCGGGTCCTGCTGGAAGCCACGGAGTGCTCCCCTTCTCGCGGTCACAGTGGGGTCGGTCCGGTCCCGGGCGCGGACGAGCGCCGCGGGACACGCCCGCCAGAGTGTACGGGCAAAAGCTCCCGATCGGGTGGGGCGGGTTAACCAACTGTGACCGACATTTGAGGCATCGACGACCTCGCCTGGTCAGTGCCCAGATCAACCATCCCGCGCACGCCGCCCGGAGGCCCGGAACGCCGCCGGATAGGCTCGACGGGTGCTGATTGCCACCGTCCCCGCCGAGGTCTTCGGGACGAACTGCTACGTCGTGGCCCCCGCCGCCGGTGAGCAGTGTGTGGTGGTTGATCCCGGTATCGGGGTGATCG
>Ga0081540_1000888_pt1 | contig 27022 bp, 23 predicted proteins | sample TabmetS2T1R1_FD_71024 | JGI IMG/M metagenome (GOLD analysis project Ga0081540, IMG submission 71024) | Tabebuia heterophylla rhizosphere microbial communities from the University of Puerto Rico - S2T1R1 | ecosystem: Host-associated > Plants > Roots > Rhizosphere ...
GTTGCGCAGTGCCAAGGCTGTGCTCGCCGATTGCAAAGAAGAGCTGCGCCGATCTGGTGTTCCTTTGGCCGAAAAGATCGAGGTTGGCGCGATGATCGAAATCCCAAGCGCAGCTATCTGCGCCAATGTGCTCGCGCCCGAGGTCGATTTCTTCAGTATTGGAACGAACGATCTGATCCAATATGCGCTTGCAGTCGATCGGGTGAACGAGAAGCTCGCGCACCTTTATGAGCCGACGCATCCAGCAGTACTGCACCTGCTTAAAATGGTCGCCGATGCGGCGCATGCGAACAACATCTGGGTAGGCGTTTGCGGAGAAATGGCAGGAGACGTGGCGCTCATCCCGCTCTTGTTAGGCCTCGGCATGGACGAGCTCAGCGCGGGCGCGACGGTGGTTCCGCGAGTGAAACGCGCGGTGCAAAGTTTGACCATTTCCGAATGCCGCGAGCTGGTCGAGGAAACTCTCAAGCTCAATACGGCTTCTGAGATCCTGGCGCGTTGCCTCAGATTAGCTGACAAACGCTACGGCGATTTGCTCGGCTGAATTGTAGCCGTGCTCTATCAGCGCTGGACCGAACGAATTTCGGCGGTCATAGACCGCCGCTACAGAGTTACTCTTCCGCTTCCGGATCCGGTTTTAACCCTTCCTCCTCCATCTTGCGCAAAACGTCGCTCATATCGTCCACTTCATCCCAGACTTCCTGGCTCACGTAAATGGGTGCTTTCTGCTGTGTGGCCATCGCGATGCAATCGCTTGGTCGTCCGTCGAGTTCGATGATTTTTTTCTGATGCAACTCGTTTTCAACGCGAATGATCGCGCGGGCGTAATAAGTAGCATTTTTCAGGTCGTTGATGATGACTCGCTCGACCTTTGCGCCGAGAGCAGTCAACAAATGTGCCATCAGATCGTGGGTTAGAGGACGTTCCTTGGTGATCTGGCGCATGAACATCGTGATCGCGCTGCCCACCGTTTGATCGACATAAATAATGAACACCTTGTCGTTGTTGCCGAGAAATACTGCGCATCCGCCGCTCGTCGGCAAAACGGCACGCACCTGCACTTCGATCACCGTTTTGTTCACGAGCAAACGTTATCCGCAGGGAAGCGAAAAACAAGCGATGTGCGCCGCGTACCTTGTAGAGAAATGCGACGTCTGATTCGGATGAAAATTTTGCTTCTGCAGGCTTGCATGTTGAACACGGTGATTGAATATGCGGTTTACGGCATTCATTCGCCGCACGATCTGATCAAATGAAAAGCGAGTGGGACGTTGACGCAGCAATCGCGACCTACAATGTCGATGGCTGGGGCGGCGGATATTTCACCGTCAATCCAACCGGCAACGTGGTGGCCAGACCTCTGCAGGAAAACGGCGGCACGATCGACATTCTGGAAGTCGTAAATGAAGCGAGCAATCGCGGTTTAAGTTTTCCGCTGGTCATCCGATTTCAGGATTTGCTCCGACATCGTGTGGAAGCGGTAAACCGCGCATTTACAGAAGCGATAACGGAGTTCGAGTACAAGAACGAGTATCGCGGGGTTTTTCCGATCAAGGTCAATCAGTTGCGCGAGGTCATCGAAGAAATTGTCGATGCCGGCCAGCAATTTCATTTTGGTCTGGAAGCTGGAAGCAAACCGGAACTGGTCGCCGCGCTGGCAATGCACCAGGATCCCGAGAGTCTGATCATTTGCAATGGTTACAAAGACGCGGCGTTCATCCGAATTGCTCTGCTCGGTTGCAAGCTCAGCAAGAAGGTGGTCATCGTTGCCGAAAAACTCGAAGAACTGGAGCAAACGATTCGCGCGGCAAAGGAAGTCGGCGTGGAGCCGTACATCGGAATTCGGGTGCGTCTTTACAGTAAAGGCGCGGGAAAATGGGCGCCGAGCGGCGGCGAGAATGCGAAGTTCGGCCTCGATACCATGGGCCTCGTCGCGGCGAGCGAAATGTTGAAGGCTGCCGGCTTCGCGCACTGTCTCAAACTTATCCATTTCCACGTCGGCTCCCAGGTACCGGATATTTCAACTATCAAGCGCGCTGTGCGCGAAGCAGCCCGTTATTACGCAAAGATCGCAAAGCTTGGGCACGAGCTTGGGTACCTGGACGTCGGCGGCGGGCTCGGTGTCGATTATGACGGTTCGCGCAGCGATTTCGACAGCTCGGCAAATTATTCGCTCCAGGAATACGCCAACGACGTCGTCTGGAATATCATGGACGTTTGCGATTCCGAAGGCGTGCCGCATCCGGCGATCGTGAGTGAAGGCGGTCGCGCGATCGTCGCGCATCACTCCGTACTGGTGATGGAAGCATTCAGCTCCATCGAGAAAACGGCTCCGAAATTGCGAGTGACCGCAAGCGAGAAAGATCACAAGCTGGTGGGCGACATTCTCGACGTGAAACAACGGCTTAAGCGTGGCAATCGCCTTGAGAGCCTGCACGATATCCAACAGATCAAGGACGAAGCGCAGCAGACTTTCGAGCTTGGTCTGCTAGATCTCGAATCAAAAGCAAAGATCGACACAACCTACTGGCAGCTTGCGCAGCAGATCGTGAACATGCACCGCGGACTGCGGTTCATTCCCGAAGAGGTCAAGGAGCTGGAAACTACGTTGGGCGACCAATACATCTGCAATTTCTCCGTTTTCCAATCATTGCTCGATCACTGGGCGCTTGGCCAATTGTTTCCGATCATGCCGATTCATCGCCTGAACATACCACCGGATCGCCACGGAATGATTGTGGACATCACGTGCGATTCGGACGGCAAGGTCTCGAAGTTCACTGACTTACAGGATGTGCGAGATACGATCCCGCTGCATCGCATCGTTCCGGGCGAAATGTATTACCTCGGCGTTTTCATGGTCGGCGCGTATCAGGACATCATGGGCGATCTGCACAACTTATTTGGGCGCGTCACTGAGGTTCACGTTTTTCTGGATTCCGATGAGGAGTCCGGCTGGTACATTGAGGAAGTGATCGGCGGCAGCACGATTGGCGAAGTCCTTGCCATGACGCAGTGGGACAAAGTCGAGTTGATGCGACTGCTCAAGACGCAGGTCGATGACGCCATCAAAACCGATCGCCTCAAGCCGAACGATGCCATGCGACTTCTGGACGACTACGAGCGTCTATTGCAGGAATACACCTACCTGTCGCTCAACGGCGTAAAGCTGCCGCCGCAATCAGGCAGTTGGCTGCCGCTAAGTTAATGACCGTGCCTGGCGCGCTCCAGCGGTTGCTCGCGATCGTCGTTCTCGCCGCCGCTTTGCCATGCCGTGGAGAAGAAACAATCAGCGGCCGATGGGAAGGCACAGCGCACATTCCCGAAGACGATCTAAACGTGATCGTTGATCTTGACCAGGACAACGGCGCGTGGGTCGGATCAATAATCATTCCCGGACTCGACGTGAAAGGAGTGCCGCTCACGGATATCGCGGTGAAAGCGTCGGACGTTAGTTTCTCGGTAAAGGGCACGCTCGGCATTCAATTGAAATTGCAGCTTGATGGAAACGGGAAGTTGACCGGTAGCTTTGAGCAGGCTGGAAACCGCGCGCTGACGACGCTGCAGAAGACTGGGCAGCCGCAGGTGGAGTATCCGCCGCGGAACACACCCGTAGCGAAGGAACTCGAGGGCGAATGGAAAGGCGATTACCAGATGTTCGGTTACGCACGGCATGTATCAATCAAGTTTAAGAATCGCGGAGCAGACGGCGCGGCGGCGGAATTTGTGATTATTGGACGAAGAACTAACAATCTTCCTGTCGACCTTGTGACGCAGGAGGGCGATCTGGTCTCGGTTGATTCGCACAACACCGGAATCAGTTTCGAAGGACGATTGCGCGAGGGAAAACTCAGCGGAGCGGTTAGGCAGGGCGCGATCGAAACGCCGTTAGTGTTGGAGCGCGCGAAATAGCCATGAACGGTTCGCAGATAGGTGTGTTGTTCGCGAGTCTTTGCGCGATGGCGACGGCCAACGCGCAATCTATGTTTCGCGGGGACGCGACGCACTCAGGCCGGTATGCCGGACCGGCGCCGCGGCAATTTCATCGGGTGAAATGGAAATTTCCGACTGGGGATCGGGTAATGTCGTCACCGGCCTTCAAAGACAACGTGATCTACTTCGGAGGCGATGATGGGAATGTGTATGCGGTTGACGCCGAGACCGGCCGCCAGATTTGGAAACGCGCGACGAACGGTCCGGTCCCCGCGACGCCGGCGATTGCGGACGGCACGCTGTACATCGGCAGTTACGATGGAAAGTTTTATGCGCTCGATGCGCGGACAGGCGCATTAAAGTGGAAGTTTGCGACTGAGGGCGAACGCCGGTTTGAAGCGAAGGGTCTGCACGGATTGCAACCGAAGAACCAGACGATTGCCGACCCATTTGATGTGTTTCTCTCGAGTCCCGTGGTCGCGAATGGCAGCGTCTACTTCGGAAGCGGCGACGGAAATCTTTATGCCCTGGATTCGGCGACCGGCGATCTACGTTGGAAATTCAAGACCGGCGACGTTGTTCATGCATCGCCGGCGCTCGTAGATGGCATCTTATTTTTCGGAAGTTGGGACAGTTATTTTTACGCGGTGGACGCGACGACCGGTAAGGAAAAATGGCGTTTTCATGCGGGTGAAGATCCCCTCATTCACAATCAGGTGGGGTTCCAATCTTCGCCGGCGGTTGCGAACGGTGTGGTTTATACCGGCTGCCGCGACGCGAACTTATACGCACTTGATGCAGCGACCGGAAAAGAAAAATGGCGTTTCTTCAACGATTTAAGCTGGGTAATCACGTCGCCCGCCGTTGTCGACGGCAGGGTCTTCTTCGCGACATCGGACTCGAGTTTATATCACGTCGTCGACGCAAACAGTGGGAAGCCGGTGGTCCGCCAGCAGGCGAAAGCCTACATGTTTTCCTCACCGGCCATTGTTGGCGATGTTGCCTTTATTGGCGTACTAAGCGGGACCCTGGAAGCGCGCGACGCCAAAACGGGCGAGCTGCTGTGGGACTATCAAGTCGAGACTTCGAAGCAAAACAAAGGATGGGTGCTTACCGCCGACCGCAAGTTTAATGTGCCCTTTCTCTATCACTCCAACTGGCGTGAGGCGCCAATTGTAGCCAACGATCAGCAAATCCGTATTGGAGGAATTTTTTCGTCACCGCTCGCCGTGAACGGCGTGGTGTACTTTGGCAGCGCCGACGGATACCTCTACGCGTTGGAATAAAGAGCGCCGTTTCGCTTGTCGAATGGCGATCATCCGGCAATTTGCTGACGTGAGATCCATAACTCCGATCAAGCACGCGCTACAGAGCGCAAAACCCATTGATTCCGTTCGAGTCCAGGGCTGGGTGCGGACGCGCCGTGATTCGAAAGATTTTTTGTTCATCGAGCTGAATGACGGCTCCAGCCTGCGCAATCTTCAGATTATCGCGAGGGACACGTTGCCGAATTATTCGGCGGTGCAACGGCTTTCAACTGGAGCGTCTATTAGCGTAACTGGGGCGCTGGTCCCGTCCCAGGGTAAAGGACAAAAATGGGAACTGGTTGCCGACAACGTCGAGATCGTAGGACCTGCGGACGACTCCTACCCGTTGCAAAAGAAGGGACATACGCCCGAGTTTCTGCGCGAGATCGCCCATCTTCGTCCTCGCTCGAATCTTTTCAGTAGTGTCTTTCGCGTGCGGAGTCGGCTTGCCTTTGCGGTTCACCAGTTTTTTCAGGACCGGGGTTTCGTCTATGTGCATACGCCAATCATTACCGGCAGCGACTGCGAGGGAGCTGGAGAATTGTTTCGCGTAACGACTCTGAATCCCCAGGAGATGCCGCGAACGGTGAAAGGAGAAATCGATTACGCGAAAGATTTTTTCGCCCGACCGACTTATCTGACAGTAAGCGGCCAGCTTGAAGCCGAGGCTTTCGCGCTGGCGTTGTGCAACGTTTATACTTTTGGACCCACTTTTCGCGCTGAGAATTCCAACACCTCCCGGCACGCAAGCGAGTTTTGGATGATCGAACCGGAAATGGCGTTTTGCGATCTAAAGGGCAACATGGATCTCGCCGAGGAGTTTGTTAAATATTTGATTGCGGACGCGCGCGCGCATTGCCCAGACGAGATGGAACTTTTCGGCAAGTTCGTGGACAAGGAACTGCTTGCTCGACTTGATTTCGTCGGAGACCGCCCATTTCAACGGATCACTTATGCTGAAGCGGTCGAATTGCTAAAAAAGAGCGGAGAGAAATTCGATTTTCCGATTGACTACGGATTGAATCTGCAATCGGAACACGAACGCTGGCTAACCGAGAAGCACTTTCAGTGTCCGGTTACGGTCTTCAATTATCCAAAGGAGATCAAACCGTTTTACATGCGTGTGAACGATGACGGAAAGACAGTGACTGCAATGGATTTGCTCGTGCCGGGAATCGGCGAAATTGTCGGGGGAAGCCAGCGTGAAGAGCGGCTCGACGTACTGGAGGAGAACATGCGCCGGCACAACATGGATCCTACTGATTACAAATGGTACCTCGATCTTCGTCGTTACGGTACCGTGCCGCACTCCGGCTTCGGGCTCGGTTTCGAGAGAATGCTGATGTTCATTACCGGTGTACCGAACATCCGTGATGTCATTCCTTTTGCACGCACACCCGGCAGCGCAGAATTCTGATCACGTTTTAACGGCAGGTCCTGGCTGCAGAATAATGAGCGCTGAGGGTTTCACAGTGATTGTAATTTCACCAGAGGATTTGCCGCTCTGTTTCTTCTCTGGCCAAACCTTGTCGTCCAAATGAAGTGTTTGTCCTTTCCAAATGACGCGTAGTTTACGGAACTTCCGAGCCGGCAGCGGAGAATTGCTTTTTTTCCCAGCTACGCGTGCTTCGAAGTGTTTCGCCAGAAGCGTGGAGTCGACTGGGCGAGCGCGTGTGAAATCGAATCGTCCATCTCTCGTCCCGGCGCTTGGTGCCAAATAAAGTGCAGGGCCGACAGAATGAATATTCATTGCTTCCCAAAGGATGTAGCGTCCGGAAATATCTTTTCCGTCGAGTTCGATCTTCCAATCACGGGCCGGATAATCGTGGAGCATCCGGGATAACAGCGCGCTGTGTCGCGCCATCTCTTGTTCCTTGGAAAGTTTTTCAGCTTTCCCGTTCTGTTTCTCTTCTTTCTTTGCAGCGCGGACGTACTCCGCAAGCAACCCGCCGCCGACCCCTTCAAAAAAGTATCGTTCGCCCCAGGGACCAGTGGCTAGCCCCACGTCAAAGAGTTGTTTCTTTCCGCCTTCGAGTCTCGCGATAATTTCCTCGGGAGAAGCGACGAACCCGAGCGCCCGCGCAAGGTTATTCGCAGTACCCAGAGGAAGAACACTCAGCGGAATGCCGCTATCGATAAGCCGGAAAGCAACTCTTGCAGTCGTCCCATCCCCGCCGGCGACAAGCACCAAGTCGGTCGGTTGCTTGAGAGCTTTCTTGAAACCCGGTTCTTTCGTGGATTGGTAAGTGGCGTGATGTCCAGCTTGGGCCAATCCTGCCATCAATTGTTTTTCGCCATGTTCCGCATCGCCGGCCTTTGGATTGTGTATCAGTGTAATTCGCATCCTCTTTCGCAATCGTAGATACTACCTGGAATGGTTCGGCCAAAATCAATCTGGCAGACGTTTCATAAATAAAGATATGCGAATTCTAATTTCGAACGATGACGGAATCTATAGTCCCGGCATTATAGCCCTGGCCAAGGTGGCGTCGCGTTTTGGCGAGGTACGCATTGTTGCGCCCGATGTGGAACAATCTTCGATGAGTCACGCTATTACTTCCTCACGGCCGCTTCGGTACAAACGGATTCGCCTGGGCGACTTCGAGGCTTATAGCGTGAATGGTACTCCAGCTGATTGTGTTGCGCTCGGAACGCATCATTGGCAGCATGTCGATCTCGTTCTTTCGGGAATCAATCTCGGTTTAAATCTTGGTAATTCCTGCTGGCATTCCGGCACCCTGGCAGCGGCAAAACAAGCGGCGTTGCTCGGAGTGCGTAGCATCGCGTTCAGTACATATGTAAGCGAAAACAAGGAACCGGATTTCGCCAGACTTGAACCGTACGTTGCGAAAGTGATTCATATGCTGCTCGAGGAAAAAACGATGCCTCTTGTGAACGTGAATTTCCCCGAGAAACCACGAGGCATTCGGTGGACCCGTCAGTCTGTGCGGCAGTACGATGGCAAAGTTCTCCCCAGCAAAGATCCGATGGGTCGGCCAATTTTCTGGTTCACAGTTACCCCGCTACAAGGAGCGGAAGAAGGAACTGATCGCTGGGCAGTCGAGCACAACTGGGTCTCAGTTACTCCATTACGCCTCGATCTGACCGATGAAAAAGAGCTTGGCCGCGCGTTGGCCCTTCATCACACGCCGCCAATCAGCACTGACACGTCGAGCGCGTCACAAAGGAACAAGACATCCGGCAGCGCGACGAACAAGCAAGCGCGGCGCAGGAAGACTTAAAGGCAGGCTATATCGCCGAGGGCCTACCGGAACGACATCAGCGGTCCGTTTCCTTTACTCTCATGAACTCGAGCTTGGGCCCGCCAAGCTCTTGCAGTGTCATCCGGTCCCCGGAAATATTCATCTGGTAGACCATCGTTGCGAATGGCGTTTCGATTTTGATTCGGTCCTGGTCACCGAATTTGTACCTGCCACGCATGTCCCCGACCAAGACGCCGCCGTTTGGAGAAAATTCCCATAGGATTGCATTTGATCCTCCCATCAGGCGCCACTTGCCTACGATGCTTGAGTTTCCGCAGCCAGCCAGCGTGAACAGCAAAGCGATTGCAGTGATTGTTCGCAATTGCGACTTGGATTGAGAAAAACCAACTGACATGGCCTGCCGATTTAATCAGTTGCAATCATCATGTCGAGCTGACCGCCTCCGGTCCTCAGCTGACAGACTTGCCTCCTTGAGTTCCGACAGCGCTGTGCCGCCTTTGATTATGACACGAACAGTTCGTTATTTCTTCTTCGACTCACGCTTGGATTCCTTTGGTTCCTTCGCTTCTTTTTTGGAATCGCCGGGTCGATACTCTTCCTGTTCGGCGGCGGCGAAAGCTTTTTCAAGGCCGACCATGTCTTCGCCCGGACGGAGTATGTCGAGGGCTTCGGCTTCCTTGCGCAGTTGTTCCTCGGTGTAATTCGCAGCCTTGACCGATAATCCAATGCGGCGCTCAAGTTTGTCCACTTTAATGACGCGCGCTTCGACCTCCTGACCGACTTTCAGGACATCTTTCACTTTCGCCACGTGATCTTCGCTCAATTGCGAGATGTGCACGAGACCGTCAATATCGTCTTGCAGCTGCACAAACGCTCCGAAGCTGGCGAGCTTGGTTACTTTTCCTTTCACCAGATCGCCGATCTTATATTTCTCATCGATCGTCTTCCACGGATCTTCGGTCAGTTGTTTAATCCCGAGGCTGATCCGCTGATTTACTTTGTCGATGTCGATCACTACCGCGTCGACTTCGTCGCCTTTCTTAAAAACTTCGCTGGGATGATTGATCTTGCGAGTCCAGCTAAGATCGGACACGTGAATCATCCCATCGATGCCTTCTTCCAGCTCCACGAACGCGCCGTATGCAGTCATGTTGCGAATCTTACCTTTCACCTGACTGCCGATGGTGAATTTCTTCTCGATCTCATCCCACGGATTCGGTTCCAGCTGGCGCAGACCCAATGAAATCTTCTGTTCTTCTTTGTTCACCCCAAGAACTACAGCTTCCACTTCCTGCCCAACGCTGAGGATATCGGAGGGGCGCATGATCCGTTTCGTCCACGAAAGCTCGGAGACATGGATGAGTCCTTCCACGCCTTCTTCAATCTCAACAAACGCTCCGTAGGGAACAAGGTTGGTGATCTTGCCCTTGACCCGTTGACCAGCAGGGAAGCGCTCCTCGATTTGGTCCCACGGATTCTTCTGGGTTTGCTTAAGCCCAAGCGACACGCGCTCTTTTTCCTTGTTGATGTCGAGCACGACGACTTCCAACTGTTGTCCAACCTTTAATAACTCATTGGGGTGTCCGAGCCGGCCCCAGGTCATGTCGGTCACATGCAGCAAGCCATCCATGCCGTCGAGATCAATAAATGCGCCGAAGTCGGTGATGTTTTTCACTGTCCCCACGACGCGGTCGCCCACGTTCACGCCTTCCATGAATTTCTGCCGCTTCTCGCTACGCTCTTGCTCAATCACTTCACGCCGGCTGAGAACGACGTTTTTGCGATCGTCATTGAGTTTGACGATTTTGAAATCGTACGTGTTGCCAACGAATTGCTGTAGGTCCTTTGGCGGAACAACGTCGATCTGAGAAGCCGGCAAAAATGCCTCTACCCCGATGTTTACCATTAGACCGCCTTTTACGACCGATTTCACTTTGCCCTTGATTAGGGCGTCACCTTGAAACACACCGACGATCTTGTTCCAATTTTGACGGTAAGCCGCTTTTTCTTTTGACAGAACGACCATGCCTTCCTCGTTCTCAAGCCGCTCCAGGAGCACGTCCACTTCGTCGCCCACCTCCAGCGACTCGACATCATCAAATTCCGTTAACGGAATCACGCCCTCGGATTTGTATCCCACATCGACCAATACTTCCCGCGGGCGAACTTCCAAAATGCGTCCCTTGACGATGCTTCCCTCTCGGAAGTCTGGCATCGGCTTCGCCATTACATCCTGCATGTGAATCATAAATTAAGTGGGCCTCCTTCAGGCAAAACGGCGCCTCCAGTGGAGCGCCGATTCTTTCCGCGCAGCTACAGCAGCGGAATGGGACGCCACAGTAGGCGTTTTCCGTGCGCAGGTCAACTCGCAGTCTCGGCTGCCGAATCAAAGAACCACCGGGTGAAACGACCAGTGGCCTCCACAGGACGAGTCTGCCCAACTGGCCAACATACCCGTGCTCCTTGAGTGTGCTTTGTTTCTCCCGTAGTTTAGGAGTGCATGTCGATCCTTCGATTGTCGATTTTAGGTGTGCTGCTGGCAGCTGCATCGCTGCCCGCCAAGCCATCTCCCGCCGAGCAGCAGGTCCTTAGCGCGATCAAATCACCTGACCTTAGCGTTGTACATCTTTGGGCACCGTGGTGTTCCAATTGCCAGGCAGAATTAAGGAGCGGCGGCTGGCTCAAAACCGTTAAGAACAATCCCCAGGTGAAATTTTATTTCGTCTCTGTTTGGAATAATGGCGAGGACGGCCGTGCTATGTTGCAGAAATTCCAAATCGCAGACCAACCGAACGTCACGATTGTGGCGGACCCGGGACCGCGCAACGGGAGCAACAAAATCAAGCAATTCGCCGGGATGCCGTTGTCGTGGATTCCCACGACTTGGATTTACAAAGGCGGCGATCTCCGCTACGCATTGAACTACGGCGAAGTCCGTTTCGATGTGCTCCAACAATTCTTCGAAGACAGTAAATCGGAATGGTCGCATAAAAGCGAGCCACCGGTAGCCTCCCATTAAGAATTCGCAATGCTCGAAACGCCAACCGTTCCCCAGACCAGTTCCAAGGGTCCGCCTCAAATCCTATCGCTAATCGGGGATACGCCACTGGTGGAGATTACACAGCTCGACACCGGTCCGTGTCAGCTTTTTCTCAAGCTTGAGAATCAGAATCCAGGGGGATCAATCAAGGACCGTATCGCGCTCTCGATGATCGAAGCAGCGGAGGACGAGGGGAAATTGCGGCCCGGCGGAACGGTCGTCGAAGCCACAGCGGGCAACACAGGTCTGGGCCTTGCGCTGGTTGCCGGCGCGAAAGGCTACCGCGTCCTGCTCGTAATTCCCGATAAAATGTCGCAGGAAAAAATCTCGCACGTGAAAGCGCTGGGCGCCGAAGTGCGGATCACTCGATCAGACGTGACGCGTGGCCATCCCGAATATTACCAGGATGTGGCAGCGCGACTCGCCGAAGAAATCCCGGGCGCGTTCTACGTGAACCAATTTGGTAATCCCGCAAATCCTCTGGCGCACGAGCGCACTACAGGACCGGAAATCTGGGAACAAATGCGGCACGATGTCGACGCAATTGTGGTGGGAGTGGGTTCCGGCGGGACGCTGACTGGTCTGGGCCGATTTTTCAATCGCGTCAAGCCCCGACGGGGAATCGAGATGGTTTTGGCCGATCCGAAGGGTTCCGTGCTTTACGAATATGTTAAGTCAGGCAAGCTCAATGAAGCAGGCAGCTGGGCTGTCGAAGGGATCGGCGAGGATTTCATTCCTGAAATCACCGACATGTCGCTGGTGTCGGAAGCATTTGAGATCGATGACGCGGAAAGCTTCGCCACAGTGCGCGAGCTGTTACGCAAGGAAGGAATTTTTGGCGGGTCTTCTACGGGCACGCTCGTTGCGGGGGCACTGCATTACTGCCGTAAACAGACGAAACCGAAACGGGTCGTCAGCTTCGTCGTTGATACCGGAAACAAATACCTTTCCAAGATGTACGACGATTTCTGGATGGCGGAACAGGGTTTTATTCATCGCGCGCCGCATGGCGATTTAAGTGATCTGATCTCTCATCGTTATGAAGCCGGTGAGGTAATCTTCGTCGGACCGACGGACACATTGCTGACCGCGTTCAAACGCATGCGGGGTGCGGACGTCTCGCAGGTTCCCGTGCTCGACCAACACGGTCGTGCCATCGGAATCCTCGATGAATCTGATGTGCTGGTGAAAGTTCACCGCGATGCGTCGCATTTTAATGATCCGGTGAAAAGAGCGATGAGTTCCAAGCTGGAAACGCTGCCACCGACAGCGACGATCAAAGATCTTTTGGACGTATTCGATCGCGGCCGTGTCGCCATCGTAATGGAAGACGACAAATTCCTCGGGTTGGTCACGCGTTCCGACCTGCTCTCCTATTTGCGGTTGCACATGCCGAAGCGGTGAACCGCTCCTTAAGCGGGCAACGCGGATCGATCGAAGTGCTCCTGGGTTGTCGTGTTAGCGAAGCATCCCTGATTTGATTCCTATTCTTTGAACTATGATCAGAGATTCTTCGCACCGCTCAGAATGACAAGATCCCATTCGTATTTTTGATTTTTTGTCCGCGATATCAGCATGATTCGCGGTTAGATTGCACAGACATGAAAAAGCAACACGAATTCGCCACGCGCGCGATTCACGCGGGGCAGGAGCCCGACCCCTCCACTGGCGCGGTAATGACACCGATTTATGCAACGTCGACGTACGTGCAGGAGAGCCCTGGAAAGCACAAAGGCTACGACTACGCGCGCTCGATTAATCCCACCCGGCTCGCTTATGAAAAGTGCATCGCCGATCTGGAGAGCGGCACGCGGGGGTTTGCATTTGCCTCCGGCCTTGCTGCAATGGCCACTGTCCTCGAGTTGCTAGAGAGCGGGTCGCATATCGTTGTAAGCGATGATCTTTATGGCGGCACATTCCGCTTGTTCGACAGGGTGCGCCGCCGCTCGGCGAACCTTGATTTTACCTATGTCGATCTGACCGATGCGGAGGATTTCGAGCGTGCTATCAAGTCAAACACGCGCATGGTTTGGATCGAGACTCCGAGCAATCCCCTGCTGAAGCTGATCGATCTCGAAGCAATCGCCAAAATCGCGCGCGAGCACAAAATTATCTCGGTTTCCGATAACACATTTGCAACGCCGTGGATTCAACGCCCGATCGAGAACGGATTCGACGTCGTCGTGCATTCTGCGACGAAGTATTTGAACGGTCATTCTGATCTGGTGAGCGGAGTGGTCGTGGTCGGCGATAACAAGGAACTTGCGGATCAAATCGCATTCCTTCAAAACTCAGTCGGCGCAATTGCCGGCGCGTTCGACAGTTTTCTTGTGCTGCGGAGTTTGAAAACGCTGGCGCTCCGGATGGAAAGACATTGCGCGAACGCGCTCGAGATTGCGCGGTGGCTCGAAGAACAGCGAAAGGTAAAATTCGTCCGTTACCCCGGACTAAAATCCCATCCGCACCACGAACTGGCACGGCAACAAATGCGTGGCTTCGGCGGAATTGTAACAATCGTTTTAAAAGGCGACCTTTCGGGCACTCGGCGTTTTCTGGAGAACACACACCTGTTCGCACTGGCGGAAAGTTTGGGTGGTGTCGAAAGCCTTATCAATCACCCTGGGCTTATGACGCATGCTTCAGTCCCAAAGGAACAGCGCGAAAAGCTCGGCGTTACCGATTCGCTCGTCAGGCTTTCAGTGGGCGTGGAAGACGTCCGCGATCTTATAGATGATTTGAAGGGTGCGCTTGACGCGATTTAATCACACACTTAAGCGCGTAGTGTGATTCAGTGGGTTTCGAAGCGCGAGCAGTGCTTTCAGGCGTGCGCATATTTTTCCGCTCCGAGAAAATGGAGTGAAACATAAGGTTGATCGCCGACGACCCAACTGTCATGCCCTGGACCGATGTAAAAGATGTCTCCAGGCTTCATGACGTATGACCTTCCATCTTCCATGGCACACGAAGCTTCCCCGGATATTACCATGCCGATGTGTTCGACCTGACAAAGGGAAGTCCCTGCAACTGGCCCGACGTGCTGCGACCATTTCCAGCCGGGTTCATATGTCGCCCGGCCGATCGTCATTCCGCCGACCTTGATAAGTTCGAACCTTCCTTTCTCAAAAGTGCGAATCTCGTCGGGGCTCTCAAATCGCTTAATTAAGAAGTCAATGTAATCAGGAACCATGATATTGATTGGTTTGGTGCCATTAACCTTACTCCGCGCCGACAGATTAACATTTTCTCAAAATCTTGATCATTCGAATCCGGCAATGGGATGAGGGACGTATGGCGCCTCGACAGCGTCCATTTCTGCGTCGGATAGTTTCACGTCCACAGCCGCCACCGCTTCTTCAAGATGATGAAGTTTGGTCGCGCCAACAATTGGGGCGGTTACCGCCGGCTTGTGAAGCAGCCACGCAAGCGCGATTCCCGCACGGGAGATTCCTCGCGCCTTGGCGGTTTCTCCTACGCAATCGACGACTTGTTTGTCCAAATCTTCAGTCGCCGAATAAAGGTTCTCGCCGTACTCATCGGTTTGACCGCGCACAGTGCTTCGCTGCATCTCCCAAGTACGAGCAAGACGGCCCCGCGCCAGCGGGCTCCACGGTAGCACGCCGATTCCTTCCGCAAGACAGAGAGGCAACATCTCCCGTTCCTCCTCCCGGTTCAGCAGGTTGTAATGTGGCTGCATCGAAATAAAGCGCGTCCAACTGTGGAGGTCGGCCAGGTAGAGCGCCTTGCAGAATTGCCATGCAAACATCGATGATGCCCCGATGTAACGCACCTTTCCTGATTTTACGACATCGTGGAGGGCTTCGAGTGTTTCTTGAATCGGCGTATCGTAATCCCAACGATGGATTTGATATAAATCGACATAATCCATTCCCAGGCGGCGCAAACTGTGGTCGATCTCTGTCATGATCGCTTTGCGGGACAATCCGGGCCCGTTCACGTCGGCACGCATTGGGAAATAGACTTTGCTCGCGACGACTACCTGATCTCGCTTCGCAAATTCGCGTAGCGCTCGGCCCAGAACTTCCTCGCTCCTGCCATTTCCATACATGTTAGCTGTGTCAAAGAAGTTAATGCCAAGCTCAAGCGCTCGTTTGATGAAAGGCTGGCCTTGTTCCTCATCCAGACCCCACTTTCTTTCCTCGAGTCCGTAGCTCATGCAGCCCAGGCAGATTCGCGATACTTTGAGGCCCGTCTTGCCAAGATTTGTATAGTTCATTGCATTTATCTCTTCTGTTTAATCGTCTGCGCTTCGTTTCAACGCGACCCCGCCTATTACTGCGCCGACGCCGATTAGCTCGGACAGCGATGGGATCTGTCGCAGAACGACTATGCCTACGAGGCAAGCTGTGGCAGGCAATAGAGACAGCATAAGAGCGAAAGTGGACTTGGATAACCGCGCCATCGCAAATTGATCACAGATATAGGGAATGACAGAGGAACAAATGCCCACTCCTAGGCCAGCGAGAAGAAGCTTGGGATCAAATAGCGCGCCGGCGGCGCTGCTCAAGCCGATCGGCGTGACCACAAAGCTCGCGATGACCATTGCCATTGCCAGACGTTCGACACCGCCGCGGGCGCCGGTCGCCGCGATCCGATGCCCCAGCAGAACGTAGAGAACAAACAGCGCACAATTAGCAAATGCGAAAATGTATCCAATCGGTTCGCCGCTGATCCGGACACTGGTCAACAGGAATACGCCGCTACACGCGAGCAGCAGAGCGGCTAGATTGCGCATCGTACGCACCCCCAATGCCGCCAGCGCGATTGGTCCGAGGAACTCGATTGTTCCCACTGTTCCCAGCGGCAGCCGATTGATTGCTAAATAGAAGCAGACGTTCATGATGGTCAGTACGAAACCTAGTGCGACGACAATTCGCTTCTCGCCCGCGTGCAACTCTACGAACAAGCGCCACGGACGCTTCCAGAATGCGAAAACCGCTGCTGCGCTTGCAATTCGAAGCCACGCAACGCCTAATACATCCACCCTGCTAAACAGAAGCACTGCAAAGGCTGGACCAAGGTAATGGAAAATGGCGCTACAAATGAAGAAAGCTTCTGGCGGAACGTGTGCCGCCGTAGCCCGTTCGCGCGTCATCGGCTTTATCGGCAAGACGATTTTGTTCGTCATGGAAACAAAGTAGAGGATCAACCGAAGCGTGCAAGCATAAAGTAAGGTACAATTGACTATATTATGTTATATTTTAATGTGTTTTGACCGGATATTCTGTGAATAATAAAGAAATACTGCGAGATAACAAAAATATTGAGATACTGAAAATCCTGCAACGGAATCCACGGATGTCGATTGCCGAGCTGGCCCGGAAGATCAAGATGTCCAATCCCGCGGCCAAGGAGCGTGTTCGACGTTTAGAAAAGAGTGGTGTGATTGCCGGCTATCGTCTCGAACTGGATCCGAAGGCGGCCGGACACGAGATCACTGCGTTCGTCAGAGTTCGGCCGCTTCCCGGCCATCTTCCAAAAATCTCGGCGCTAGCTCAGCAGATTCCCGAAGTGGTGGAATGCCATAGAGTCACCGGAGAAGATTGCTTCATTCTCAAGGTCCACTTACCTGAAATCGCGTCTTTGGATCGGGTGCTGGATCAGTTTCTCATTCACGGACAGACCACAACCTCCATCGTGCAGTCTTCGCCTGTACCTCCGCGGTCGCCGACGATTTCGGCCCCTCCTGTTCGCAAGGGCACAAGGCGTACGCGAGATTGAAATCGTTTTCTGAAAGCCGATGCACCTCGCGCTAGCGTGCTGATTAGATTAAGATCGCCACGCAATGGGCAACACCTTCGGCCAGCTGTTTCGCGTCACGACTTTCGGCGAATCGCACGGCGGCGGTGTGGGCGTAGTCATAGACGGCTGTCCGCCGAACATCGAACTGTCCCAGGCGGAAATCCAACGTGAGCTGGACCGCCGTCGTCCGGGCCAAAGCAAGATTGCGACGCAACGGAAAGAAGAAGACGAGTGCGAGATTCTCTCCGGTGTCTTTGAGGGCAAAACCCTGGGCACGCCGATCGCGGTCCTGGTGCGCAACAAAGACGCACGGCCAGAGGACTACTCGGAAATCGCGGAGAAATTCCGGCCCTCACACGCCGACTTCACTTATGAAGCCAAGTATGGAATTCGAAACTGGCAAGGCGGTGGCCGCGCATCGGCGCGGGAGACGATTGGCCGAGTAGCAGCCGGCGCGGTTGCGAAAAAAATATTATCGGTGCTCTACGCAGAATTCGAGATTGTGGCCTACGTCGCGCAAATTCACGAAGTCGCTGCTAAAATTAATCGTTCCGCGGTGAAAGCGAAAAACATCGAAAAGAATATTGTGCGCTGCCCAGATGCCATAGCGGCAAAAAAGATGGTGTCGTTGATCGAGCAAGTTCGCAGTGAGGGCGATTCAGTTGGCGGCGTAATTGAATGTCTCGTGCGCGGCATTCCGCCGGGGATTGGTGAACCGGTTTTCGATAAGCTCGAAGCGGATCTGGCTAAAGCGATGCTGAGCATACCGGCGACAAAAGGATTCGAAATCGGATCTGGTTTTGCAGCGACCCGGATGAGGGGGTCGCAGCATAACGATCCATTTCAGATGCGCGCCGGAAAAATTCGCGCGATGACCAATAATTCCGGCGGCGTGCAGGGCGGCATCAGTAATGGGGAAGAAATTTATTTTCGCGTCGCGTTTAAGCCGACAGCTACGATCGGGCACGAGCAGAAAACGGTGACCAGTTCTCGCCGGCAAACCCGGCTAGTTGCGCGGGGACGCCATGATCCATGTGTTCTTCCCCGGGCGGTGCCGATCGTAGAAGCAATGGCTGCGCTGGTGCTTGGCGATCACGCTTTGCGGCAGCGAGCAGTTGGTAGAGCCCAGTGACATCTGAAACTCAAGCGGCGGCTGGATCGCCACTTTGGCAGGTGGTGTTTCTTTCTTTTGCCGTCATTTTGATCTTAGTCGAAGTCCTACGGGGTTGGCGATTGGGTTTGATGCGTCAAATCATGCGTCTTATTGCCCTCGGTGCCGCCTGCGCGGTTGCGTTTCTGGGGGGCGCATTGGTGGTTCCGGCGGTGCGCCCTTTTTTTAAAATGCCTGACCCTGTTTTGTCGATATTATGCGGCGCAATCCTTGCGATCGCCGTATACATGCTTGTAAGCGGCGCCGGGGCGATTTTATTCAAACGAACTTACCAACAAGAATCCGGATTGCTCTACCTGATTTACGGTTTCGCAGGGGCAATTCTTGGATTGTTTTTCGGTCTCTTTCTGGTTTGGGTGACCGTCGCAAGTGTGCGAACAATCGGCGCACTGGCTGAAGGACAAACTGGCAGTCGGTCCGGCTCCTCAACGCGCAGCGCACAAGACCCGACCTCGCGTGCGCTCGAGGTGCGCCGCCGTTTTCTTTCGGAATCAGAAGACCGCACGCAGACACTGGCGACATCGCTGGCACGCCTGAAGAATTCACTGGAACTGGGCTTGCTTGGAACCGCGCTTAAGAACACTGACCCGATTTCCCAGGGAACCTATCAAATGCTGGAGAAAGCTGGGAGCGTTCTTTCCAATCCGGAGCGCACACAGAAATTCTTGACGTTCCCCGGTGCGCGCGAATTGGCCGAGCATCCAAAAATTGTTGCGTTACGAAGCGATCCGGAAATCGCGGACCTCATTGCCCAGGGCCGCTTCCTCGATCTCGTTCAAAACGCACGCGTCATTGAAGTGGCAAACGATCCGGTGCTGGCCGAGCGCATCAGGAAATTCGATATTCAACGCGCGCTCGATTACGCGTTGGAGGGGAGAGTAACCACGAATAGACACGAATGAATACTGATGCCAACCGGCACGATCATTAGTGGTTAATTTCTCGTTCTATGCAGTACATCACCACGATCGGTTTGGAAGTGCACGTCCAGCTAAAGACGCGCTCTAAAATGTTCTGCGCTTCTCCGGTTGAGTTCGGAGCGGAACCGAACACGCACACTTGCCCGGTGTGCCTTGGCCTGCCTGGCGCTCTGCCGGTGATGAATCATGAGGCGCTGCGCATGACGGTGCTCACCGGACTCATGCTTGGATGCGATATTGCTCCGATCTGCAAATTCGATCGCAAAAATTATTTCTACCCGGACATGCCGAAGAATTATCAGATTTCGCAGTACGACATGCCGCTTTGCACCAACGGCGCCGTCCCGCTACACGATCTGGCTTACCCCAAGGACGCGCAGAAAAATATCGTCACGCCGGACAAGGAAGTGCAACTGGTGCGTATTCATCTCGAGGAAGACGTGGCGAAAAGCTTTCACTTCGAGAACAGCACGGGGATCGATTTTAATCGTGCCGGCACGCCTTTAATGGAGATTGTGACGCAACCGGAAATCAATTCGCCGGAGGAAGCGTTCGCGTTTCTCACTTCGCTTAAACAAATCCTGATCTACGGCGGGGTAAGCGACGCCGACATGGAGAAAGGGCAACTCCGCTGTGACTGTAACATTTCGGTGCGGACGGAGTCGCAGACACAGCTTGGAGCGAAGATCGAGATCAAGAACCTGAATTCGATCAGCGGGGTGCGACGCGCGCTGGCCTACGAGGTCCGGCGTCAAATCGCTGCGCTGGAGGACGGCGAAACACTTCACCAGGAGACACGTGGTTGGAATGACGCGACCGGCGATACGTTTCTCATGCGCACAAAAGAATTCGCGCACGATTATCGCTATTTCCCGGACCCCGATCTTGCGCCGGTAAAGACCGAAATTCTGTTGGCCGAAGTCCGACAGCGCGTGCCTGAGTTGCCTAAAGCCAAACGGGCGCGTTTCGTGCAGCAATATCAGGTGAGCCCCTACGACGCCGCCGTGCTGGCGAATGATCTCGATCTGGCAAGATACTTTGAAACGGCAGCCAAAGGTGCGAAGAAACCGAAGAATGTCGCAAACTGGATTCTGAACGATTTACAGAACGCGCTCAGTGTCGCCGGTAAGGCCATCAACGATTGTCCGATTCCACCCGAAGCGCTTGACGAGTTGATCAACTTGATCGACACCGGAAAAATCAGCGGCAAACAGGGCAAAGAAGTTTTCGCGGAAATGTTTGCAAGTGGAAGAAGCGCGGCTGCGATTGTGAAAGAAAAAGGGATCGAGCAACTGAGCGATTTGAGCGCGATCGAAAAATTATGCGACGAAGTGATCGTCGCGAATCCCAAGCCGGTCGCGGATTTCAACGCAGGCAACGTTGCTTCGCTAAATTTTCTCAAGGGGCAGGTAATCAAATTATCAAAAGGGAAGGCTAACCCGCAGCTGGTTGGCCAAATCTTGGAAAAGAAGTTGAAAGGGTAGGTACGAATTCCAAGGCGTCTCTGTGAAACGCCTTTTTTATTCGGCGGCTGACACAGCCGCCCTACAATCGTTGCGATGCGAATCCTGATTGCACCTGATAAATTTAAGGGGACGTTGAACGCCCGCGATGTTGGGAAAAACATCGCGGAAGGGCTGCGCGAAATCTTGTCGAACGCTGAGATCGAAATCGTGCCGATGGCGGACGGAGGAGAGGGGACCGCGGAAGCGATTTGCGAAGCGCGCAGCGGTTCGTGGTTGAAATGCAGGGCGCACGATCCCATCGGGCGCGAGATCGAGGCCCGTTACGCCTGGATTGAACATGAGAACCTCGCGGTAATGGAAATGAGCGAGGCCGCTGGAATGCGACGGCTGAGAGAAAACGAAAGAGACCCCGTTCATGCAACAACATTTGGTGCCGGCGAAATGATCTTAGATGCAAGAAATCGCGACGCGAATGAAGTCATCATCGGTCTTGGGGGTAGCGCGACAAACGACGGTGGGTGGGGGATGGCACGCGCGATTGGGTACCGATTCGATTATGAGCACGGGTACGAGAAAGACTGGGAACGTGTGACCGCTTTAGCAAATCTCGATCGGATTGATAAGCCGAAGGATTTAAGGTTGCCGACAATCGTTGCAGCCGTTGATGTGCGCAATCCGTTGCTCGGCAACAATGGCGCCACGCTAGTGTTTGGTCCGCAAAAAGGCGCGAGCACAGATGACCTCAACCTCTTGGAACAGGCCCTAACCCGGTTCGCCAATATTGTCGCCGAAGACTTTGGCTTTGATTATCGCGACAAACCCGGTGCGGGTGCGGCGGGTGGACTGGGATTTGGTCTGATGAGTTTCTGCGGCGCAACGATTCGGCCTGGTTTCGACGTCGTCGCAGAAGCCGTCGGCCTCGAATCAAAAATGAAAGAGGTCGATCTGGTGATCACAGGCGAGGGGAGTTTGGATCGGCAGACCCTGGCAGGAAAAACACCTGCTGGCGTTGCGAGAATGGCACGCAAACTTGGAAAAAAAGTTTTCGCGATCGCCGGACGCTACGACGGAAACCGAAAGGTACGCGAGTTGTTTGATGGAGTTCACGAACTCGCTCGGCCTGACACGAGCGAGAAGGAACAGATGAAACACGCAGGAGAACTATTGCGCGAGAAAGCGCGAGAACTCGCTAAGAGTTTATAAATCGAGAGCGCCTTGACCTTATTGTGATTTCTTTGCGTTCCTCGGGTCATCCGCCGGATTAATGTAATTGATCTGCCATGGGCCAATCCCATGGAGTTGAATAATAGTGTCTCCTTCGGACCAGGCAGTATGTTTCATGCCAGCGGGCCAGTAACCGAAGGAGCCAGCCGGAAGTTTTTTCGCGCTGCTGCGATCCAGCGCCTCTCCGGTTGCGAGATAAAGAGTACCCGAAATCACAGTGACCCGTTCAGTCTTTGGATGGGTATGCTGCGGGACATGATAACCGTCAGGGAACTGAAATCGCACCACAAACGGGCCTTCTTTCGTCGGGTCGCCTTCGAGTACGGCCATCCTTGCGCCTGGAGGCAAAGCCGCTGGCCCTGTTTTCCATTCGATAGCTGTCGCAGAATAGAGATGCATCTCGGTCGATTGCATTTCTTCAGCGGACAACTGCGCGTGGATCAGAGCGACGGCTAAGACCGTGGCTAATGCGAATCCGATGATAGCTTTCATATGTGCACGGTTGTTATCGGATTTGGTGAGTTGGTCAGCAAAATTCGCGATATTGTTTGGCCGTTTCGACGTAACTCCAGGCCCAACGTGCAATGTCCTTTTGTTCATCAATGCTCAGTTGCCGACGGATTTTCGCAGGCGATCCGAGCACGAGTGAGCCGGGCGGAATTTTTGTCCCGATCGTGACAAGGGCATTGGCACCGACAATGGAACGCGCGCCGACTTCCACATCGTCAAGAATGACTGCGCCCATACCAACGAGCACTTCATTGTCGATTTTGCATGCGTGCACGACAGCGGTGTGGCCGACAGTGACCAATTCGCCCATCGTTGTTGGGTAATCCGTGTCGATGTGAACGACCGCATTATCCTGAATGTTCGAGCGCGGGCCGATGACGATGCGATTGATATCACCGCGAAGCACCGCGCCGTACCAAACACTCGATTCTTCTTCTAGAATCACGTCACCGATCACCGTGGCGCCCGGGACGATCCAGGCGCTGGAATGGATGGTAGGACCTTTTTTTAAACGCGCAGCGATACCTGCGTGCCCCGTGGGCAGCGAATCTGGTGTGACATGCATACTAGCGATTAACTTTCAACGCCTAACGCTCAACGTCCAACGGGCAATGGGAGAATCCCCTTTATGACATTCGTCAGACGAGTAGCAATCTGGCGAACGACAAACATTGCACGAATGTAACAAAAGGCTTGCATGGCTGGACACAATTTCTTTTCATCGCGCGCATGTATTCGAAAATTAGTCTCGCTTTGGGAACCGCACTCGCGGCGCTCGCGCTCTGTTGTTTCACCGAGTCCAGCCTGGGGCAGGACGCAATCACCGCTCCAGTTGGGGAAAGGGACACTGACGACGTCGATGGTGATGAGACCGACAAGGATGAAAAATCCCGCCGGCGCCGCTCGCACAAGAGTGGCGGCAGTTTAAAAACCAACGATGCGCCGTGGATGCACGGGAATAAAAACCAGTCGCTCGCGCTGACCAACGTCGAAACAGCACAAGCCGAGGCCGTGGTTGTTACAGGAAGCTTTGATACCTATCCGGTTCCGTATCCTGCGCTGCCGCCAGTCGAAGGGACTCGCATTAACGCAGGCAAGAAAACTTCGTTCGTCAAACCAGACGAGTTTCCTGCTTTTGCCGGTAACGACTATCGAGAAGTGATGGCCACGACACCTGGCATACTCGTAAGCGAAGAGCCGCAATCGCCAATCATCAACTTCGGTTATCGCGGCCTGAATTCACAGCGCAGTGAGTTCATGCAGGTGCTCGAAGATGGCGTCTCCCTAAAGAACGAGCAGTTTGGTTTTCCTGAAACGCATTACACGCCAATCCTGGACGCAGTGGAGCGCATTGAACTCATTCGCGCAGGCGCGGCATTACAATACGGCTGCCAACCCGGCGGAGCCCTCAATTTTGTCATGAAAATGCCGCGCCTGGATGCGCCATTCCATTTCACGACCAGGAATGTATTTGGGAGCTATGGGTATTATCGCAATTACACGGAAGTGGACGGCACCGTCGGCCCATTCGGGTACTATCTTTACTATGATCACCGACAGCAGGACGGATTCCGCGAGGCCAATAGTGACTACGAGCTTAACAACGGCAGCTCGCGTCTTGTGTGGGATGTGACGAAAGATAGCCAATTCATCCTTACGCTCGATTTCTACGACGAAAACCACGGCGAACCGGGCGGCTTGCGTCGCCGGGAAGAAGTTAATCCGCCCAACTCTGTCTTCGTGGAAGACGGTTTCACTCAGAGCAGTCGATTTTTCGATCGGTTCCGACTAGAACGATACTATGCCATGCTCGAGTACCAAAAGTTCTTCTCAGAGAGGACGGAACTCGAGATCAAGGGATTCGGCGGATACTTGTCGCGCTGGAGCAAGCGCCAGCGTGGCGGTGGATTTGGCACACTGCCCAGCGGGCCAGATGCGAGTACAAACTCTATTCAGTTGCGGGAGGCCTGGACAGAGGGCGTTGATGCCCGCGTCCGTCATGATTACGATTTGTTTAACAATGTCTCGACCATTGCCGGCGGTATCTACTTCTATCACGCGTTGCAGGACCGGACCGACGAGCGTGGTGAAACACCCGATGCAGAGAGTGGCAGGCTGCGCAATCTGAACACAGGTGAGACTTGGGATGGCGCTATTTTTGCCGAAAACCGGTTCAAATTCGGGCGTCTGTCCATCGTTCCGGGGATGCGGCTGGAATTTCTCAATCAAAGTGTCGATGAGCAATTGAACGTGGCAAAGACCTCCAATGGCGAGCCGCTTGCGAATCAGTCCGATTTTCATTTTGTGCCGCTGTTTGGGTTGGGGCTCGGCTATGTGCTGCTCGAGGGTCAGCCGATCCTCACTGCGCCTCCCGTTGCAGGAGCGAAGGGTGCCGAGGCCAAAAATCCTCCAGCGCCGCTCGTCACAGGTTTTGCCCCGCCGCGTGTTGAACTTTACGGAACAGTATCGCAAGCCTACCGGCCTATCACCTACGGCGAACTTGTGCCGACCGGTGCTAGTTCTGTCGTAAATGGCGATCTAAAGGAAGGGAAGGCGCTTCAATTCGAATATGGAGTCCGCGGGAAACCCTTTCCGTACCTGAATTTCGACGTCGGTGGTTTCTATTTCACGTTTACTGACCAAATCGGCGAGGTCATTCTGCCGAACGGTTTTACTTCGACCGAGAACGTCGGCGACGCGCGTTACATTGGATTCGAAGCTGCAACCGAACTAGACGTTCTGGCGTTGATCAACGGCGGTCTTCCCAGTCCGTACGGCAATCTGACGCTCTACGGCAATGTTACGTTGCTGGACGCCGAGTTCACCTCCGGGCCAAATACCGGCAATACGCCGGCGTATGCACCGAATTATCAGGTCAAAACCGGCGCGATCTATAGTTACAAAAATACGTTCAAAGTCGCGCTTCTTGGCACGCTCGTTGACGATGAGTTCGGTGACGATGGCGATTCCTTCGAAGGCTTCATTCCCGCCTACAATGTGTGGGACCTCACGGCCGAATTTAGATTCTGGAAGGGGCGCGCCGGCGTCTTTGCCGGTATCCGCAACGTGTTCGACGAGAGTTATTGGGGCGAAGTCCGCGAGGAAGGCATTATGCCTGCGCTTCCTCGGAACTACTACGGCGGTTTCGAATTCTTCTTCTAGAACGCTGACGCAGACAATCCTGTCGGCGAATGTCAGAGCGACGGAACGAATGCAGACAAGATTGTCTGCGTCAGGAATCCGATTTTATTATTCTTGCGTCTGAGCGATTGTAGCCAGCTGATGCAGGGGTCCCCGCCAGAAGAAGTCACACCATTCGTTTTCTCCGATCCCACGGGAAAACGCTGGCCGCGGTTGCGCCTGATTCTGCTCATTGCTGGTGTCCTCTTCTTTCTGGGGACGGTTGTGTTCGTCCAGACGCTTTTCGTTGCGCCGAAAATGAATGTGCCGTTTTCTCTGCGGCAGTTGAAAGGCCAGTTGAAGGCGTTGCAAAAACAGAATCCGGCTGACCAATTGTCTCCAAGTTCGCTGCTGTGGCAGAAATTTGCCGCAGCGCGACAAGCCGCAAAAAAGCTGGCCGGGGCAGCGCCTGCGCCTACAGCGCGGCCGCGAAAGAAATCGCCAAATAACGAAGTACGTCTGGCATTTTATGCGAACGGCGACCCGTACAGCTACGCGTCACTGGAGCAACACACAGGGCAAATTACACACCTCTGTCCGGAATGGATGACGGTGATCAATGGCCTGGGCGATTTGCAAATCGACGGTGACACCCGGCTTTTGAAACTGAGCGCAGGCAAGGGAATCGCGTTGATGCCGCTACTGACGAACCTCGTCGGCGACACCTGGCAACCGGAGGCGATTGAAAATTTGGCGCGCGGGCCGGCGCAACGACAGAACCGCTTTATCCAGCGTGTGCTTGCCGTTTTGCGCAACGCGAAAGCAGCGGGCGTTGTGGTCGACTGGCAGCAAGTCGATCCGTCCTACAAAAAAGACATCACTAGCTTTATCGACAAGTTCGCTGACGCCTTGCACGACGATAACAAGGAGCTTTGGCTGTGTGTTCAACCTGGTCAGGAATTGGATTACATCGATTTCGAGGCACTTTCCGACAACGTCGATCGTTTCGTGGCGATGTTGTTTGACGAAACGTCCGACACGGATCCGCCCGGGCCGGTAGCGTCGCGTTCCTGGTTTGAAGGGTGGATCCACGTCTTGCTGGAAGATTCCGACACCAAGCAATGGATCATCGCGATCGGCAGCTACGGATACGATTGGACAATCGGCGCAAAAAAAGCCGAGATGATCAGCTTTTCGGAAGCGATGAGCCGCGCTAACGATGCGGAAATCAAGAGCGCAGACGTTCAGGGACCGGGATACAGCCCGTATTTTTATTTTCAAGATGACGACAAGGAGCACGCCGTCTGGTTCCTGGATGGGGTGACGTTTCTTAACCAATTGCGCGAG